>OBIC01000007.1_pt1 | contig 188101 bp, 178 predicted proteins | sample 1519831 | NCBI WGS metagenome assembly OBIC01 (sample SAMN03019805, study PRJEB22545) | beach sand metagenome | biome: beach; feature: sea beach; material: beach sand | place: USA: Municipal Pensacola Beach, FL | collected 2010-10-20 | depth 40-45 cm m
GCCTTGAGCTCGATCCATCGCAAAACGCAGTGAAGCGGGGATCAAACAAGGACTCACCCCTGAGCCCGTCTCATGTGAGCGAAGCGATACGGAGACAGACAGGGAAGCCACTGCCGTGGCCTTCTTCGCCTATTCTTGGTCCCCCGGACCAAGAATTCGCTTCGCGACCGGCTATGAAGCCTCCGCCGGCCCGATTTCGAAGAACTCGCCCATGCTCCACACGCCCAGCTTGTCCGGTGCATCCGGATCGGGCCGGGCAAAGCCGGCGAGTTCGTAAAAGACCGGCCGGGTGAGCTTGGCCTCCAGCCGTCCGCGGATCAGCACATAGGGTGAGGGCTCAAGCGTGTCCGGATCGGTCTCCACGCGCAGCGGCGCCTCCGGGCCGGCCACCACCGCGTCGCCGAGATTGGTGGTGAAGAGCAGGGCAGGGAAGCCCTCTTTCTCCACCCGGTCGACGCGCACCGCCAGGAAGGGCGCGTCCTCGATCCGCACGATGACCTTTTCATGCGGCGTGACGAGATAGGTCTCCCCGTCCTCGTCCTTGCGCAGGATGGTGGAGAACAGGCGCACGAGCTTTTCCCGCCCGATCCGCGTGCCGTCATGCCACCAGCTGCCATCGGCGCGGATTTCCATGCCGATATCGCCGCAATGTTCGGGGTTCCACAGGTGCACGGGCGGCAATTTTCTGCCCTCTGCCGCATCCGGGACGATTTCGCGCAGCACCTGCTCCAGGCTCGGGATGGTATTCGCACTGGCTTTCACGAGCATCTCCGCCATAGTTTCGCTTTGAATCTTGCACTAGCCTCAACAGCAACATAGGCCCGATGCGGGGATCACAACACCCGCGAGGGGGCCGCGCAGACGAAAAAGGATGCCACGCCGCACATGACCGACCAGAGCCCCGAAATCGTTGCCGAAGCCGAAGCCGCCGTCGAAGCGCTGGCAAATGTGCGCGCTGAGATCGGCAAGGCCGTGTTCGGCCAGGACCGTGTTGTCGAGCTGGCGCTGTGCGCCGTGCTGGCCGGCGGGCATGCCCTCTTGATCGGCGCGCCGGGCCTGGCCAAGACGCGGCTTGTCACCGCCATGTCCACCGCACTGGGCCTTGATGGCGCGCGCATCCAGTTCACGCCCGATCTGATGCCCTCCGATATTCTCGGTTCCGAGGTGCTGGATGAAACCGCCAGCGGCGAGCGCAGCTTCCGCTTCATTCGCGGGCCGATCTTCACCCAGCTGCTGATGGCCGACGAGATCAACCGCGCCAGCCCGCGCACGCAGTCTGCCTTGTTGCAGGCCATGCAGGAGCGCTTCGTCACCGTGGCCGGCGTGCGCCACGACCTGCCAGCGCCCTTCCATGTGCTGGCGACGCAAAACCCGATCGAGCAGGAGGGCACCTATCCGCTGCCCGAGGCCCAGCTCGACCGGTTCCTGCTCAAGATCGACGTGACCTATCCCGACCTCGACGTGGAGCGCCAGATCCTGGTCTCCACCACCAGCGGCGAGGAAGACGAGGTCCAGCCCGCCCTCGATGCCCAGCGCCTGATCGCGCTGCAGGCGCTGGTGCGCAAGATGCCGGTCGGCGAGAAACTGCTCGACGTGATCCTGAAACTGGTGCGCGAGGCGCGGCCGGAACAGACCAGCGACGAGCGCGTGAAGAGCCTGGTTGACTGGGGCCCAAGCCCGCGGGCCGGCCAGGCGCTGATGCTGGCCGCCCGGGCGCGCGCCCTGTTGCGCGGGCGCCTCGCGCCGAGCCTTGAGGATATCGAGGCGCTGGCAGAACCCGCGCTCGGCCACCGCATGGCCATGCGCTACGATCCCACCGGAAAGGCGCCGACGCTGACGGCGCTGATCAACGACCTCGCACGGAAGGCGGCCTGATGCTCATGAAACTGCTCTCATTCACGATTCCCCGCGGCTTGACCGCGGGGCCCATCTCCCGCGTTTGCGGCGGGAGAGGCGGCGAGGGATGGGGCAAGCCTGAAGGCCGTGCCGAATTCAAGCCGTACAGAATGCGGCCTGGTTCAGAGCTGGACCCCGCGGTCAAGCCGCGGCGAATCGGGCTTTGGCTGGCGTGCGCTCTTGCATGCTTCACTCTGGCAACCCCCGCCCTTGCCCAGGAAGAGGGCGCCGCCGCGCCGGACTGCACGGTGGAATGGCGGGTGACGCACCAGATGATGGAGCTGTGGTTCCGCGCCGTCGTCACGCGCAATTGCGAGCTGGCCGGTGAGCCGGGTCCGATCTGCAATGGGCCGATGAACCAGCAGGTGATGGAAGTCGGCGCCTATATCGATTCGCTTGAGCACAGTCAGCCGGAAGAAGCCGTCCAGCCGGACTTCGACACCTATGTGCGCGAGGGCGATATTCTCGGTGCGATCGAGGAAGACATCGTCTTCCAGGCGCGCATGGGCGAGGAAATGAACGCCCAGACCCCGCCGCCCGTCCTGATGGAGCACTACGCCACCACCTGCCCGCAGGAGGCGCCGGAGGAATGACTGACCTCGCCGCCCTTCGCTCCGAGGCGGAGATCATTGCCTCCTCGCTGCCGGCGCTGACCTTCAAGTCAACGGCGTCGGAGGCCCCGCATGTGGGATCGGCGGGGCGGCGCAAGGCGGGGACCGGCGAGCATTTCTGGCAATACCGCCACTATGCCAGGGAGGACGATGCCCAGCGTGTCGACTGGCGGCGTTCGGCGCGCGGCGACGATCTCTATGTCCGCGAGACCGAGCTGGAGACCTCGCGCACGGCCCTCTTCTGGTGCGATCCGCATCCCGGTTTCGACTGGCGCGGCGGCACCGACCGGCGCACCAAGGCAGATGAGGCGCGCGTCCTGATGCTGGCGCTGGGCATCCTGCTTTCGCGCGATGGCGACCGGATCGGCGTGCTCGGCTCGGGCCGCACGCCGAGCTTCGGCAAGCGTGCCGTGGACCGGCTGCTTGAAGACCTCGCCACCGACCAGTCCGGCGAGTTTCCGCCCCCGCCGCGCGCTTCGGCCTTCGCCATTGTCGCGAGCGATTTCTACGATCCCGCCGAAGTCTGGGAAAAGCGCCTGGCGCCGCTGGCGGAGACCTGCCGGGAAGGCATCCTGCTGGCGATCTCCGATCCAGTGGAGGTGGAGTTTCCCTTCCGCGGCCGCGTGCGCCTGCGCCGTCCTGGCGAGGCCATCGCCCGGATTTTCGGCCGTGCCCAGTCCATGCGCGAGACCTATCGCGAGAAATTTGAGGCCAATCGCGAGGCCCTCGACGGCCTTGCCAAGCGTCTCGGCTGGCGGCTTGTCATACATGACACCAATGCCGTCTCGCTGGCCGGTGCCGCCGCGCTGAAAAAGGCGCTGGAAAGCTTCGGAGGCAAGGTTTGAGCCTTCTGGCACAGGTGACGAGCCCGCTCAGCCTCGGCCCGGTGGTGTTCGGCGCGCCATTGGCGCTTGCTGCGCTGATCGCGATTCCGATCATCTGGTTCGTGCTGCGCGCCACCCCGCCGGCCCCGCGCAATGAGGACCTGCCGAGCCTGCGCCTGCTCGACGATGTCACCCCGCGTGAGGAAACCCCCGACCGCACGCCCTGGTGGGTCCTGCTGATGCGCCTTCTGGCGGCGGTGGCGGCGATTGTCGGCCTCGCCCAGCCGGTCTATGCGCCCGCCGGCCCGGCAGAGACGGCCGAGACCGGGCCGCTGCTCGTCGTGGTCGATGATGGCTGGGCGTCTGCCGCGCGCTGGAGCGATATTCTCAACGCTGCCGAGGCCGTCGTGGATGGCTCGGGCCGCGATACCCCTGTGCACCTCCTGCTCACCGCGCCGCGTGTGCGCCCGCTGACCGATCCGGCCCGCCGCCGCTCGCGCCAGGAAGCCGAGCGCACGCTCGACACGCTGGAGCCGGCGAGCTGGGCCGTCGACCGCGCCGATGCGTTGGAGCGGCTGGAAGCCTCCGGCCTCAGGCCCTCGCGCATCTTCTACGCCACCCATGGCCTGACCGACGGCACCGATGGCGCCTTCATCGAGGCGCTGGCCCGCCTCGCGCCGCTGGATGCCTATGTCGCGCCGCCGCGCGGGGCGCTGGCGCTCACCTCGCTGGCCTCCGATGGCACCGGCGTCAGCCTGACTCTCGCCCGCCTGGACGGTGCCGAGCCGCTGGAAATCGCCGCCTCGGCCCACACGGTGGACGGCTCGGCGCTGGCCACGGCAGATGTGCTGTTCGAGGCCGGAGAGACCGAAACCACGGCGCGCTTCGACCTGCCGGGCGGGGCGCTCTCGCGGGTCTCGCGCTTTTCCGTGGCCGGCCTGCAGGGCGCCGGCACGACCTGGCTCTGGGACAGCGCGGATCGTACCCGCCGGGTCGGCATCGTCTCGACCGGCGCGGCGGCCCAGCCGCTCTTGTCCGACATCCACTATGTCCGCCGCGCGCTGGAGCCCTTCGCGACCCTGCTGGAGGGCGACCTCGCCGATCTCATCCAGCAAAGGCCCGATGCCATCATTCTCACTGATGTCGGCACCGTGCCGGCGACCGAGATGGAGCCCCTGGTGACGTGGATTGAGGAGGGCGGCGCGCTGATCCGCTTTGCCGGTCCGCGTCTGGCTGCGCAGAACGACTCCCTCTTGCCCGTGCCGCTGCGGCGCACCTCGCGGGCCCTTGGCGGGGCGCTTGCCTGGGACGATCCGCAGGCGATTGCGCCTTTCTCTGAAAACTCGCCCTTTGCCGGGCTGCCGGTGCCCGACGATGCGCTGGTGCGCCAGCAGGTGCTGGCCCAGCCGGCTGCCGACCTGCAGTCGCACACCTGGGCGCGGCTGACCGATGGGTCGCCCGTTGTCACGGCGGCCGGGCGCGGGCAGGGCACGGTGATCCTGTTCCACGTCACCGCCGGGCCGGACTGGTCGGACCTGCCATTCTCGGCGACCTATGCGCAGATGCTGCGCCGGGCCATCGCCGCCGGGCGCGGCGAGGTGGCCGAGGATGGCGAGGGCAGTTTCGTGCCGCAGCTGGTGCTCGACGGTTATGGCCGCCTGCAATCGCCGGGCAGCACAGCCGAGCCGCTCGTGGCCGAGGAGTTTGCGACGGTCCAGCCGGGGCCGACCCATCCGCCGGGCTTCTATCGCGGCCCGTCCGGCACGCGCGCGATCAATGCCGCTGCCGGGGCGCGGCTCTCTGAGATTTCCGCCTGGCCGGCGGGAACGCGCCTGCTCGGCGATGCCGAGGCGCGGCGACTGGACCTGACGGGCCTGTTGCTGACAGGCGCGCTGAGCCTCCTGGCCATCGATCTTCTCGTGGCGCTGATGCTGTCGGGCCGGATGCCGCAGTTTCGCAAGGCGGCGGCCGCGCTGCCGATCCTGATCGCGATTGCCATGATCGCGCCCCAGCCGCCCGCCGAGGCGCAGATGCTGCGTGCCCATGGCGAGGAGAACCTCAGCAAGGCCGAGGCAGCGGCGATCAACATGCGGCTCGGTTACATCCAGACCGGCGATGCCGCACTCGACCGGCGCACCGAGGCTGGGCTGATCGGCCTCTCGCGCATTCTCTGGTTGCGCTCTTCGGTCGAGCCGGTGCGCCCGCATGCTTTGGATCCGGAGCGCGATGCGCTGGAGCTTTACCCCCTCATCTACTATTCGGTGCCCGACAATGCCGCCCCGCTCAGCGATACCGCCGTGGCCGCGCTGAACCGCTATATGCTCGGCGGCGGCGCGCTGGTGATCGATACCCGCCAGGGCGGCGCGCCGGGCGAGGGCGACGAGCTGGAAGACCTTTCCGGCCTGCTCGCCGGGCTCGATGCCCCGCCGCTCGGCCCCGTACCGGACGAGCATGTGCTGACCCGCAGCTTCTATCTGATCGATGGGTTCCCGGGCCGCTATGACCGCCGCCCGCTCTGGATCGAGACCGCCGGCGAGGAGGGCCGCATCACCGGCGACGGCGTCTCGCGCCTGTTCATCGGCGATGCCGACTGGGTCGGTGCCTGGGCGATCGATGAGAATGCCCGTTCGATGTATTCCGTTGATGGCGGCGACCAGCAGCGTGAAATGGCTTACCGGTTCGGCGTGAACCTTGTGATGTATGTGCTGACCGGGAACTACAAGTCCGATCAGGTGCACATTCCGGCGCTTCTCGAACGCCTCGGCGAGGACGAGGATGAGAGCACGGAGGATATCGACATCGATACCCTGCCGAGCCTTCAGGACGGGGGGCCGCCCTGATGGAAACCGCGATCAATGTCACCCGGCTCGGATTCGACCCGTATCTCGGCTGGACGGCCTTCTATGTGATCTGCGCCATCATGGCGCTGGTCTGGCTGGTCTATGCGTTCAATCGCGGGCAGGCGCCCTTGTCGCGTTTCCTGGCCATCGCGCTGGGTCTGGCGGCGCTGTCGAACCCCTCCATCGTGGAGGAAGAGCGCGATCCGCTGCCGTCCGTGGCCGCAGTCATACTCGACCGGTCCGAGAGCATGGCCTTCGGTACGCGCCAGGATGCAGCAGAGCGGGCCTATGACGCCGTGCGTGCCCAGCTGAACGCTGACCCCAGCCTGGAAGTGCGCATCCTGGAAAGCGACCCTACCGCCGACGGCACCAATCTCTACACCGCCCTGCAGGGCATGATGGCTGATGTTTCGCGCGACCGGGTGGCCGGCGCGATCCTGGTCACTGACGGCCAGATCCACGACCTGCCCACCCCGCCCAGCGAGGCGGGCGATCTCGGCCCGATCCACGGCCTGATCGTTGGCGATGGTGAGCGCGGCGACCGGCGCGTGGAAATCGTCGAGGGGCCGAGCTTCGGCATTGTCGGGGAGATGGCCGAGTTCATCATCCGCGCCGACGATCCGTCCGGTGGCGAGATCCCGGTGGATGTGTCGGTGAATGGCGGGGAGAAGCGCACCGTCTTCCTGATCGCCGGGCGCGAGACGCCGCTGGAACTGGAGATCGAACGGCGCGGGGAAAATGTCATCGTGCTGGAGGCCCCGCCCGGCAGCGAGGAGCTGACCCTGGCGAACAACCGCACCGCTGCGAGCCTCTCAGGCGTGCGCGACCGGCTGCGCGTCCTGCTGATCACAGGGCGCCCGAATGCCGCCGGCCGGGTCTGGCGCGACCTGCTCAAGTCCGATCCGCAGGTGGACCTTGTCCACTTCACCATCCTGCGCCCGCCTTTGAAGACCGATGTCACCCCGATAGAGGAACTCGCCCTGATCCAGTTCCCGACCGAGGAACTGTTCGAGGGCAAGTTGGGTGAGTTCAACCTGATCATTTTCGACCAGTATGAGCGGCGCGGGGTCATCACCCAGTCCTATCTGGCGAATATGGCGCGTTATGTCGAAGAGGGCGGGGCGCTGATCATCGCTGCCGGAGAGCCCTTTGCCAGTCCGGCGAGCCTTGCGCGCACGCCGCTGGCAGCCGTCCTTCCGGCAGTGCCCGATGGCGAGGTGAATATCGGCCATTTCGTGCCGCAGCTCACCGATGAGGGCCGGCGCCATACGGTGACCGCGCCGCTCGATGGCCGCGAATGGGGCGGCTGGATTCGCGCCATCGGCGCTCAGGCCAAGGCCGGCGACGTGCTGATGACCACGCCGGACGGCGGCCCGCTTCTGGTGCTCGACCGGGTCGGGGATGGCCGCGTCGGCCTCCTCCTGTCAGACCAGATCTGGCTCTGGGCGCGCGGCTATGAGGGCGGCGGACCGTTTTCGGAACTGATCCGGCGCATGGTGCACTGGATGATGAAGGAGCCGGAACTGGAAGAGCGCCAGCTCTCGCTGATTGCCAATGGCGACACGGCGAATGTGCGCCTGCGCACCCTGTCGGATTCCGCGCCGGACCTGACACTGGAAACGCCGGAAGGCGAGATTCTCAGCCTTGACTGGACTCCGCGTGAGCCGGGCCTGTTTGAAGCCAGCGCGCCGATCCACCAGCTCGGGCTCTACCGCGCCGAGGCCGGTGGCCTGGAGGCGGTGGCGCTGAACGGGCCGGCCAATCCAAAGGAATATGCAGACCTGCAATCTTCTACACAGGTGATGACGCCGGTGGCCGATGCCACGCGCGGCGGGGTGTTCCGTATCGGCGCCGATGGCGACCGGTTGCCCGATATTCGCCGCGTCGGGCGCTCGGGCAGCGCGGCGGGCTCGAACTGGCTCGGCCTGCGCGAGCGCGGGGCCTATGTGGTGCGCGCCTCGTCGAGTACGCCGCTCCTGCCGGGGATCGCCGCGGCTGCCGCGCTGATGATCTTCCTGCTGGTCGCCTGGCGCCGGGAGGGGCGGTAGAGGGCGGTTGCATTGGAGCCTCATGGTGAGCGGAGACGAACCATGGGGCGTGAGACGGACGGCAGGCAGCAGCCCTGAGCCGGTCTCATGTGAGCGCAGCGATACGGAGACAGACAGGACTCAGCCCTGAGCGCAATCCATGTGAGGCGCAAAGCGCCGACACGGGATCAGACAGGAACTCAGCCTTGAGCGCGCTCTATCGCGGAACAACGTGAAGCGGGGAGCAAACAAGAATGAGCCCGCCCTCGCCCTTCGTCTCCGCTCAGGATGAGGGCTTCTCTTGGGCTTGAGTGGAACCCTTTGGTTCAGTTGAAGCGCCCTTGAACTGGGCACTACGAAAATCGCTCTCCGTCATTTCGGGAATTTCGGATAAGTCGATTTCATCATCTTGCACCTGTATTGCACGTTTCCAGTCGTCGGATGTGACCGAGATTTCGCTCAGGGATTTTCGAACCATAGCCATCTATCCCACTCAAATTCCATCAATACACTCCCGCAGCCCTCAGCAACATAACAGCGCCAATCACCGTCACCAGCCATTTCATCCAGGCCTTGAAGTTCACGTCCGACATGATGTGAAGGACGCGCCCGCCGAGCCAGGTGCCGGTCATGGCGATGGGCACAGCGGCGGCGATGAACCAGACCGGCGGCATCGCGCCCCAGCCCTCGGCGGTGAGCACCGGCACGCTCCAGAAGCCGATCTTCACCATATGGCTGAGCATCTGGGTCACCGACTTGGTGGCGACGATTTCCTTGCGGGTCATTTCCGAACGCACAAAGAAAAGGTCGAGCAGCGGGCCGGCCACACCGGCAATCGTGTTCAGCGCCTGAACGCCGATGCCGGCTGCGATGGCATGGCTGCGCTTCTTGATGTCCAGATGCAGGCGCTCCTTGGGCAGCCAGACCAGAAGCGGGGCGAGGCCGAGCACGAGATAGACCTGCTGTTTGTCGGGCTGCCAGGTAATGGCGAAGAGCGCGGCCACGCCAATGGCCGCGCCGAGCGTGTAACGGCGCATGGCAAGCCAGTCGATATGCTCGCGGATGAGGAAGGCGCGCCAGCCATTGGCCACCATCTGGATCGCGCCATGGATGATCATCGCCTGCGCCACGCTGACCGAGGGCAGGGCGATCAGCACCCCCATCAGGATGATCCCGCCGGCCATGCCGAAAATGCCTGAAATGAACGCCGTCACCGCACTGAAAGCTAGGATTATGATAGCGGCGAGACTGGTCATCGCGCCCTCCTAGATCGATTCGGAAATCGGTATCAGGTTGACCCAAAGTCAGGTTGGAATGCGTTTTACAAGGCCAGAAGCGGCGCGTAGCTTTACCCGCAGGACTGCTGGGAAAATACGATTTGGAGGAAGAAATGCCGTACACACCGCAAGGGCCCGGAGAGCTGAATGACGACCTGTTCGACCTTCGCATGTCCGATGGTGCGCACCCGCTCTATGATCATGTGAAACGCTTCGTCGCCGAGGTGGTGGAGCCGATGTCGGAGGAGTTCTACGCTCTCGGCAAGGACAAGACCGATATCTGGTCCTATGCGCCCGGCCAGCTCGAAACGCTGGAAAAGGCCAAGGACGAGGCCAAGAAGCAGGGTCTGTGGAATTTCTTCCTGCCCGATGCCGAAACCGGCGAGGGCCTGAAGAATCTCGACTATGCCTATATCGCGGCCGAGCTGGGCAAGAACCCGCTGGCCTCGGAATCGATGAACTGCTCCGCGCCCGATACCGGAAACATGGAAGTGCTCGAACGCGTCGGCACGCCGGCCCAGAAGGAACAGTGGCTGAAACCGCTCCTGGAGGGCAGGATCCGTTCGGCCTTTGCCATGACAGAGCCGGGCATCCCCTCATCGGACGCCAAGAACGTCTCCACCCGCGCCGTGCTGGAGGGGGATGAATGGGTGATCAATGGCGAGAAATTCTACATCTCCGGCGCCGGCGACCCGCGCTGCAAGATCATGATCACCATGGTCAAGACCAGCCCCGATGCCGCCCCGCACAAGCAGCAGTCCCAGATCCTGGTGCCGGTCGACACGCCCGGGGTGAAGATCCTCGGCGGCATGCAGGTCTTCGGCGATTACGACGCCCCGCACGGCCACATGCACATCGCCTTCGACAATGTCCGCGTGCCGAAGGACAACATGCTGCTGGGTGAAGGCCGGGGCTTCGAGATTTCCCAGCTCCGCCTCGGGCCGGGCCGGATCCACCACTGCATGCGCTCGATCGGGGCGGCCGAGCGTGCACTCGATCTCATGGTTGTGCGCGGCATGGGCCGGCAGGCCTTCGGGCGCGACCTCATCAAGCTCGGCGGCAATATCGAGAAGGTCTCTCGCGCCCGCATTGAGATCGAGGCGATGCGCATGATGGTGCTCAAGGCCGCCAAGGCGATGGATGTGCTCGGCAATGCCGAGGCGCGCGTCTGGATCTCCATGGTCAAGGCCATGGTGCCCGAGCGGGTGTGCAACATCATTGATGACGCGATCCAGATCCACGGCGCGGCGGGCGTCTCGCAATGGACCCCGCTGGCGCGGATGTATGCCAACCAGCGCACCCTGCGCCTGGCCGATGGCCCGGACGAGGTCCACCATATGGTGGTTGGTCGCGCGGAAACCCGCAAATATACCGGCGAGGAGGAAGATCCCGCCATGGCGGCAGTCTGGCGGAAATAGACAGGCGAAACACAATCATGAGCATTGGCCGGGCGGGACATACAGTCTCGCCCGGTGTTTTCGTTCTGGGCTTCACCCTGCGCGATACGTATCTTCCCCAACTGTGCTGTCCGCTCGTTTGCGGCACGTTGCGCGCACGTAAGAGAGACAGGAAACAGCCCGGGAGCCTCGCCATGCATTTCGATTTCAGCTCTAAGACGCAGGACTATATCCACCGCGTCGACGGTTTCATGCAGGCGCATGTCTTTCCCAATGTGGAGACTTATGAGCGCCAGCATGCCGCTGCCGAAAGCCGGTGGACCATTGTCCCGATCCTTGAGGATCTCAAGGACAAGGCGAAGGCCGAAGGGCTGTGGAACCTGTTCCTGCCGCCCAATCCCGAGCATGACACGCCGGAGTTCCACGGCGCGGGCCTCTCCAATCTGGAATACGCCCCGCTCTCGGAGCTGATGGGCCGGGTGGAATGGGGCTCGGAGGTGTTCAACTGCTCCGCGCCCGACACCGGCAACATGGAAGTGCTGCACCGCTATGGCTCGCTGGTGCAGAAGGAAAAATGGCTGAAGCCTCTGCTGGCCGGGGAAATCCGCTCGGCCTTCCTGATGACCGAGCCGCTGGTGGCGTCCTCGGATGCGACCAATATCGAGACCTCGATCATCCGCGACGGCGATGAGTATGTCATCAATGGTCGCAAATGGTGGTCCTCGGGCGTCGGCGATCCGCGCTGCAAGGTCGCCATCGTGATGGGCAAGACCGCCCCCGACGCACCGCGCCATCTCCAGCAGAGCCAGATCCTGGTGCCGCTGGACACGCCCGGCATCACGGTGCTGCGCCAGCTCCCGGTCTTCGGCTTCGACGATGCCCCCCATGGCCATGCCGAGGTGCTGCTTGAGGATGTCCGCGTGCCGGCGGAAAACCTGATCCTCGGCGAGGGCAGGGGCTTCGAGATCGCGCAGGGGCGGCTCGGGCCGGGGCGGATCCACCACTGCATGCGCACCATCGGCGCGGCGGAAATGGCGCTGGAGAAGATGACCCGGCGCCTGCTTTCGCGCCAAGCCTTCGGCAAGTCACTGGCCGAGCATTCCATCTGGGAGCAACGCCTCGGCGAGGCGCGCATCGATCTGGAAATGACGCGCCTGCTGACGCTCAAGGCGGCCTACATGATGGACACGGTCGGCAACAAGGGCGCGCGCGATGAGATCGCCATGATCAAGGTCGCGGCCCCGCGCATGGCGCTGAAGATCATCGACGATGCCATCCAGGCTCATGGCGGGGGCGGGGTGACGACCGATTTCGGCCTTGCCAAGGCCTATGCGAATATCCGCACGCTCCGCCTCGCAGACGGGCCGGACGAGGTCCACCTGCGCGCCATCGCCCGCAGCGAACTGAGGAAGTATCGCGACAATCCGGACTATCCCACCCATTTGCGCGTGGAGGCGGGCTGAGGCGCGGCCATATTCGCTTGCATTCTGGCGGACGGACGCGAGAGTCGGCGCCATGTCTGAACGAGTCGCCGGCCCTGAAATCCTTCGCATGATCGAGCTGATCGCCAAGCTGCCGGGGCTCGGCCCCCGCTCGGCGCGGCGCGTGGCCCTGCACCTGCTCAAGCGCAAGGACGGCCTGCTCGTGCCGCTGGCCGAGGCGCTCGGCGAGGCTGCGGCCAAGATCACCCAGTGCCAGGTCTGCGGGAATTTCGACACCATCCAGCCCTGCGCGGTGTGCTCTGCGCCCAATCGCGACGAGACCACGCTCTGCGTCGTCGAGGATGTACCCGATCTCTGGGCGCTGGAGCGCGCCGGGGCGTTTCGCGGGCGTTATCACGTGCTCGGTGGCGTGCTGTCCGCACTCGACGGGGTCGGGCCGGACGATCTTTCCATCGCGAAACTGGTCGACCGCGTCACCGGTGGGCCGTTCACCGAGATCATCCTCGCCCTCAACGCCACCGTGGATGGCCAGACCACCGCGCACTACATCGCCGAACAGCTGGAGCCTGCCGGCGTGACAGTCACGCGTCTGGCGCACGGTGTGCCGGTGGGCGGGGAACTGGACCATCTCGATGACGGCACACTGGCCACGGCCCTGAGGGCGCGGCGCTAAGGGGCGACCTTCGGTTCACAGTCGTCACCTGCTATTCGGGCGACCAGTTGGCCAAGATTGACCTTCGACCGGCTTGCCCTGATATTTGCGGCATGGACTGGAATGACATCATCACCTTCGAGGCAGGCAAGCGTTCCGGCAAACCCTGCATCCGCAATTTGCGGATCACGGTCTATGATATTCTCGAATATCTTGCGGCCGGCATGACGCCGGAAGAGATTGTCGCTGATTTCCCCGAACTTGACCTCACCGACATTCGTGCGGCGCTCGCTTTTGCGGCGGACAGGGAACGTCGTCTGGCAGATAGCGCGGCTTGACTTTCTCATCGACGAAAACCTCTCATGGCGTCTTGGGCGCTTGCTTGAGAGGGAGTTTCCCGGCTGGCGTCATGTGACGGCCTGCGGCCTGGAGCGCGCTGATGACGCGGCAATATGGGCCTATGCAAAGGCGAACGGCCTTAGCCTGTTGTCCAAGGACGACGATATGCGAGTGCTGGTAGAGGCACATGGCGCGCCGCCCAGACTGGTTTGGCTGCGGCTTGGGAATGTCACCACTCAACAGATTGCTGCGGCGATGACCCGGCATGCGCAGTCGATCCATGCTGTCCTGTCCGGCGATGAAGCCGTCATGGAAATTCTCTGAACCGTGGTAGCCTACTCCCCCACATCCAGCCGATAGATCTTCCCGTCGATATCGATGGTGCCGAGATAGATCATGCCGTCAGTGCCGACCGCGACTTCGCGGAAGCCTTCCTGGAAGTCTTCCAGGAGGTCTTCGCGGCCGAGCACCTGGCCGTTTTCATCGAGATCGATGCGTACCAGCTTGCGCCCGTCCGGGCCCTGCATGGCGCCGATCAGGAGATCGCCCTGCCAGCCGGGATATTCATCGCCGGTATAGAGCACCATGCCGGACGGGGCGATGGAGGGCACCCAGTAGGTCTCCGGCTGGGCCATGCCTTCGGCCTCTTTCTCGGTGGTGATGATCGAGCCATCATAGTTCACGCCATAGGTGATCTCCGGCCAGCCATAATTCGTGCCCGGGCGGATGATGTTGAGCTCATCGCCGCCCTTGGGGCCGTGCTCATGGGCATAGAGGATGTCGCGCGTTGGATCATAGACGAGGCCCTGCACATTGCGGTGGCCATAGGACCAGATATAGCGCGCCGGCCCGCCCTGGTCGTAGAACGGATTGTCCGGCATCGGCTCGCCGGTCTCGCTGATGCGGATGATCTTGCCGAAATGGCTGGTGAGATCCTGCGCCTTGTCCATCCAGCGATAGCCGTCGCCGAGGGTGACGATCAGCGAGCCGTCATTCAGGAAAGCCATGCGCGAGCCGAAATGGACCCCGCCTTCCTTCTCCGGCACTTGCGAGGAAAAGATCTCCTCCACGCCTTCCAGCGCGGTCTCGCCGTCGTTCAGGCGCCCGCGCACGACGGTCGTGTGATTGCTCTCCACCGTGCCCTGGGCATAGGTGAGATACACTAGCCGGTTGCTGGCGAAATCCGGGTGCAGCTCGACATCGAGCAGCCCGCCCTGGCGCTCGACCAGGATATCCTCCGGCAGGCCGGCAAGAGGTTCTGCATCCAGCACGCCATCGCGCAGGATGCGCAGGCGGCCTTCGCGTTCGGTCACCAGCATGTTGCCATCGGGCAGGGCGGCCATGCCCCAGGGAAACTCGACATTCTCCGCCACCAGGGTGAGCCTTGGTTCAAAGCCTGTGGGCGTCGCGCTCGGCATATCCGGCGTCACCTGATCGGCTTCGCCGGAACAGGCAGCGGCGAGCAGCAATGCGGGCAGGGCGACGGCAAGAAGGCGTTTCATCAGGAACTCCCCAGTGTCTGTGCTTGCTTCAAGACATAGGGTGGCTTTGGCGGGGAAGCAAAGCCTGTCTGTCTCACGCGGCGGCATGCATTGGCGATTGGCCGGAAAAACGGTAAAACATGAAAAAATGACGCGAACGTCAGGATCGCGCATCCCGGAGGAAACTGAAGGCCATGCAAACCGAGACCCCACATTTCGACGTGCTGATCGTCGGCGCCGGCCTGTCGGGCATCGGCGCGGCAGTCCACCTGCAGCGCGAATGTCCCGGCAAGACTTATGCGATCCTGGAAACGCGCGGCGCGATCGGCGGGACCTGGGACATTTTCCGTTATCCCGGCATCCGCTCCGACAGCGACATGCACACGCTGGGTTACAGCTTCAAACCCTGGACGGCGGCGAAATCCATTGCCGATGGCCCCTCGATCCGCAGCTATGTCAACGAGACCGCCGACGAGCATGGCATCCGCGAGCATATCCGATTTCACAGCCGCCTTACAAAGGCAGACTGGAACAGCGCGGCGGCCGCCTGGCAGGTCGAGGTGGAAAACACCGAGACCGGCGCGAGCGAAAAGATAACATGCGGCTTCCTGATGATGTGCTCGGGCTATTACAGCTACCGCCAGGCTCACACGCCGGATTTCGAGGGCCGCGAGGACTTCACCGGCGAGATCATCCACCCGCAATTCTGGCTGGAAGACCTCGACTATGTCGGCAAGAAGGTCGTCATTATCGGCTCGGGCGCGACGGCCATGACGCTGGTGCCGGCCATGGCGGAGAAGGCGGGTCATGTCACCATGCTGCAGCGCTCGCCGACCTATGTGGTCTCCCGGCCCGACGAGGACGGTATCGCCAACACGCTGCGCAAGTTCCTGCCGAACAAATGGGCCTATGGCCTGACGCGCATGAAGAATGTCGCCATGCAGCAATTCCTGTATGAGCAGACCCGCAAGAATCCGGAAAAGGTGAAGGAGCGCCTGCTCGGCATGCTGCGCGAGGAGCTCGGGCCGGACTTCGATATCGAGACCCATTTCACGCCGACCTACAATCCCTGGGACCAGCGCCTGTGCCTGGTGCCCAATTCGGACCTGTTCGAGGCCCTGCGCGAAGGCCGCGCCAGCGTGGTGACTGACCATATCGAGCGCTTCGACGCGACGGGGATCCAGCTCCAGTCCGGCGAGCATGTGGATGCTGACATCATCATCACCGCCACCGGGCTCGAACTGGTCATCCTCGGTGAGGCGACCTTCTCCGTGGACGGCGAGCAGATCGATTTCAGCAAGACCTGGACATACAAGGGCCTTGCCTATTCCGGCGTGCCGAATCTCATCTCCACCTTCGGCTATATCAATGCCAGCTGGACCCTGCGCGCGGACCTGACCTCGGAATATGCCTGCCGCGTGCTCAACCGGATGGACGAGCTGGGCGCCAATACCGTGGTGCCGCACCTGCGCCCGGGCGAAGAGAACATGCCGGCGCGGGCCTGGATCGATGATTTCTCTGCCGGGTACATGCAGCGCGTGATGCACAAGTTCCCGAAACAGGGCGACCGCGAGCCCTGGATCAACCCGCAGAGCTATGGTCGCGACAAGAAGATGTTCCGCCATGCCCCGCTGGAGGATGGCGCGCTGGTCTTCACCCGTAACGGCCGGCGCCTGGATGCCGGCGCGCCGGCAGATCTTGCCGCGGCCGAATAGGCGTCAACGCCGCCGGGGGCGGCGCATGTCACTGACAGCCATCAGCAGCGCCCGGCCGACCTGCCAGGGCGTTGGGCGCTTGCCCTGGGCGCGGCGGGAATAGTCGATGCAGTTCGAGCCGGTCAGGTGATAGTCCGCGCCGAGATGGCGATGGGCGCGGTGATGGGAGAGATAGGCCAGATCCCGGTCGGCCTGGCCGTGCTTGCGCACGGGTTTGCCATCGGAGAATTCCATCAGCGTCTGGGAAATCACGCCGCCATGGCGCTGGGAGTTCGACACGATGCGACCGCCGAAGGTCACCACGCCATAGTGGCGCAGCACACCAGCAAATCGCACGGAAACCACATCGCCGGGTTCGAGATCATCGATAGTTTTCATCGATAAACGATAATATCCCTCTGCGGGAAAGGCAAGCCCGAAGTTTCACGCCCGCCCGAGCAGGGCCTCGATCTGCTTCTTGATCGCACCGAGGGACGGCCCGGCCGAGGCGGTGCGCGGGCGGGTGGCGTTGATCTCCAACTCGGTCAGCGCCATTTCCAGCCCGAACTGGCGCGCCATCTCCAGCGCTCTGCGGAAGGCCGGGCCGGCCGTCTTCGCCGCCGCACCGCTATAATGCCAGAACGCGCCGGCCGCATCGGGGCTGAGAATCGCCGCGCGCTTTTCCGGCGAGACCCGTGCCGGGATCCAGACCAGCGAACGGACATCGTCGATTGCGCTCCGGGAATAGTCGCTGTGGCCGACAAAGTCCTGCTCGGCCTCGGTGGTGTCGATGGTGTCGACCCCGGACGTACAGACAATCTCCGGCGCCCGCCCGGCGCGCACCGCGCCTTGCAACAGCTCGGAGGCCTGCAGCGCGCGGTCCTCGCGCGAGCTGTACACCGTGACCCGGCCGGCCAGGTCGCGCACGCGCTGGATCTGGCCGACAAAGTTCTGCGCATCAACATCCGGCGAGGCGAAGATCACCTCATCGGCGATGGGCCGATCAAGCTCGCGCACCCGGTCTTCCAGCTTCACCCGCAGCAGGGCATCGAGCAGGAACTGGGCGCCCATGGAGTGGGCCAGCAGGTGGACCCGCCGCGCGCCGGTATCGAGCGCGACGCGGACGATCAGCGATTTCAGCTCTTCCAGAAACGGGTCGATGACCTGGTTGCGGTCGACCACATAGCTCATCAGGCTGGCCTTGGACGGCCAGGAATAGAGCACGGTGGCCCCGTCGATATCGAGATCCACGCTGAGCTGGCCGGCCCGCATCACGGCGCCGGCAAAAGAGGTGTTGTAGCCATGGACGAAGATCAGGGCTTCCTTGCGCCTGGAAGCCTGGATGTCCTGGCGCATGTCCGACCAGAAGATCTCGTGATCGTCGAACAGGGCGATGGTGTCGATGGTGATCAGCCTGGCCTTGTCGGCGGTTTTCCAGCTGTCGCGAGAGGCGGTCTTGAAATCGCCGGTCTGCCGGTCGCGCGGCACGGTGACCTCGGCGCGGCCGAGGCTGAGGGGCGCACGCTTGCCGCGGAAATAGTCATACGGGTTGGCCCGGCCAGTGCGGTTGCGGTTGGTCGCGAAATAGACCGGCACCTCATGATAGGCCGGCGTCGCGGCGGACGAACGGGGCGCGCCCGGCGCTGTAACCGATTTGCGTACCCGCCCCGGCGCCGCGCCTGGCGAGCGCAGTGATTCGAAGCCGCCCGTATCCGACAGCGTTTCCGGCATGGAGGGCAGTTCGTCCCAATGGTCCTGACGGCCGGTAAGCTGGGCTGCCTGGTGCATCAGCTCGATTCGGTCGTCATCGGCCTGGGAGTTGTCCCCGTCGAGATCCTGGGAAAGATCGCGGGCCAGCTGCGCTCGCAAAAAGGCGCGTCCGCCCTGACCCAGCTTGATGTTGAGCCAGGCGAGGCGGTCGAGCACCTTCACGGTGTTCAGGCGCACGGTCAGGGCGGCGCGGGAGAGCCAGAGTTCGGCTGGGGTCAGCTCTTCCAGCGCCGCTTCCAGAACGTCCACGGCCAGCTGGAAATATCCGCGCTCGGCCTGTTCATCGGCAAGCGTGAGAGCAATCTCGATGCGCTCGTCCAGGCTCAGCTCGCCGCCGGGCATATAGGAGCGCGCCAGATTGAGGGCGCCTTCATAGGTGCCGGAGTGGAACAACGAATGATCGTCATCAGCTTCGAATGTCGTCACGCGTGTGCTCTCTACTCCAACTATACCCCAGACACGCTGGCCTAGCCGCGCTGTTTCATCACCATGTCGAATATGTCGTCGACCGCCGAGCCGTCACCATCGGCGTCGAGCAGGTTGCCGAGCATGCCCGCCATTCCGGACTGTTGCGGCTGGGCAGCCGCCTGCTGGCGCGATCCGCCGCTGAGCGCCGCGCCGAGTAGCCCGCCGAGCAGGCCGCCGCCGCGATTGCCGGTCTGCGGGGGCTGGGGCTGCGTGCCGCCGAGCACGCCCATCAGCTGGCTGGCGATATCATTGTCCTGGGTCTGCTTGGACAGCGACCCCATCACCATGGATGCCACCATGGGCAGCGCCATTTTCAGCACATCCTCGCCGATGCCGGTCTTCTGCGAGGCAGCACTGGCGACCGAGCGGGAGACATCCCTGGAACCGAGCAGGTGGCCGAGAATCGCATTGCCGTCCGCGATGGTCTGTGGCTGCGAGAGGGTCTCGGGCTGATCGAGATACTGGGCATGGTTACCGGTCTGCAGCGCGCCGAGAAGGGCCTCGACCCCGCCGGGCTTTGACGTGTTGGCCTTGAGGCCAGCAGAAAGGGCGGGCAGGAGCGCCTTGAGCGCTGCGCTGGTCTGGTCGTCGCTCAGTCCAAGCTGTTGTCCCATCTGCTGTTTCGCAGCGCCGCCCTGGGTGCTGAGGATCATATCCATAAGGTTGAGTCCCGCCATCGATCCACTCCTTTGCGCCTGTGGAAAATCACGTTAACGCATGTCCCCGAGTGGAGGAAGCATTGCAGAAAGGTTAATCGCAGTGGCGAGCTTGTTAACGCCCGCTTAACGCAATCCGCGCAATCGGTTAACCATTACAGTAGATTCTGGCGTCAGGATCTGGTTCAGATCGACGCCCGCGAGGAAGACAGGCATTATGGCGATTTCCGGCGATCAAGTTCCATTCATCATGGCCGCGGGGGCTTCGGCTCTTGCGCTGGCATCGCTTCTGTGGGCCCTGCGCGTCTCGGACGGCGCGCGTGGCGCGGCCAAGCGCTTCCGCGATCGCTCCACGCAACTCGAAGCGGAAGTCCAGCAGCGCAAATCTGTTCTCTCGGCCCATCCGGGCGCGATTCTCGTCTGGGACGCCGAAGCCCTGTCGAGCGACCTGGACGGCCTCGGCACGCCCGAGCTGATGGGCTCCGAAGCCGCCTTCGCCGCCATGCTGCGCTATACCGACGATGCCATTTCGCCAGATCCGGCGGTCGCTATCCTGGAAGGCCTTGCCGACCTGGAGGCGCGCGATGTCTCCGGCCGCGACACCACGCTGCGCATCGCCCTGCGCGAGCTGATGGAAGAGGGCACGCAATTCTCGCTGACCATCTCCGGGCGGAACCGGGAGTTCCTGGAAGCCGACGGCCGTACCGCCGGCGCCAATGTCATTGTCTGGATCACTGATTCCACGGTGCGCCACATGGCAACCAGCAAGCGCATCACGCGCTGGGAAGAAACCCGCCGGATCATCGCGTCGGACCCGCACGCCTTTGTCGACATGCTCGACCGCGCGCCGTTCCCGGCCTGGCGTATGTCAGGCGTGGGCAAGCTGCTCTGGGCGAACCCGGCCTATCTGGAGGCGGTGGAAGCCGGCACGCTGGAGCGTGCGCTGGAACGCCAGCTCTTCCTCGACGCCCAGTCGGCCGACCAGACCAAGCGCACCATAGAGAAGGGCGCGGAGATCGACGAGACCCGCCACATAGCCATTAATGGCGAACGCCGCGCCATGCGCGTGCTCACCTTCCCGCTGAACGGCGGAGCAGGGGCCATGGCGCTGGATGTTTCCGCGCAGGAAGATGCCCGCGAGGAGCTGGCGCGGCTGGAAAAGGCCCACGCCGAAACGCTCAACCATGTCGCCGACGGCGTGGCGATCTTCGGCTCTGACCGGAAGCTGAACTTCTACAATCGTGCCTTTGCCGAGATGTGGGACCTGGACGAGGCCTTCCTGCTCGACAGCCCGACCCATGGCCAGCTGCTCGACCGGCTGCGTGAACAGCGCAAGCTGCCCGCGCGGACCGACTATGCCGCCTGGCGCGCCGACGAGCTTTCCTACTATCTCGATATTGACGGGGTGGAGGAGGACATCTGGTCCCTTCCGAACAAGACCACCCTTTCCGTAACACGCCAGCGCCACCCGATGGGTGGTCTTTTGCTCCTGTTCAAGGACATCACCACCGAGCTGGACCTGCAGACGCGCTTCAATGCGATGATCAAGACGCAGACCGCCACGCTCGACAGCCTGCACGAGGCCTGCGCCGTGTTCGGCAGCGATGGCCGGCTGAAGCTGTGGAACCACGCCTTCGCCCAGCTCTGGAAGCTTGAGACCGACGGCCTGAAGAACAATCCCGACTATGGCCAGATCGTGCAGGAGTGCCTGCCGCTGTTCCATGACACCAATACCTGGGACGAGATCCGCGGCCATATCACTGACCCCAGCGCCAAGGCGCGCCAGGCCACGACCGGCGAGATGAAGCGCTCTGATGGCTCGATCCTGACCTATCTCACCCACCCGCTGCCGGACGGCAACACGCTGATCGCCATGGTGGATGTCTCGGCCACGCGCCGTGTGGAAGGTGCTCTGCGCGAGCGCGCCGAGGCCTTCGAGGCCGCTGACCGGTTGAAGACCGAGTTTGTGCAGAATGTCAGCTACCAGTTGCGCAGCCCGCTCACCACCATTCTCGGCTATGCCGAATTCCTGCAGAGCCAGCGCCATGGCGACCTGACAGACCGCCAGGCCGATTATGTCTCGGCCATCCTGCAGGCCTCCGATCACCTGTCCAAGCTGATCGAGAACATTCTCGACCTCGCCATGATCGAAGCCGGCCGGCTGGATCTCGACCTTGTCGATGTTTCGCTCGGCCAGCTGGTTGAGGACAGTGTGGAAATGGTCGTCACCAAGGCCGAGGACACACAGGTGCATGTGCGCGCCGAACTGGGCGACGATCTCGGCCATATCCGCGCCGACGAGCACCGCCTGCGCCAGGTCCTGTTCAACCTCGTTTCCAATGCCCTGCGCTTTACCGAGCCCGGCGGGGAAGTCGTGGTTTCGGCCCAGCGTGTCGGCGAGATGGCCACCATCACCGTCACCGACACCGGCAAGGGCATGACGCCGGAAACCCGCGCGGCCAGCTTTGACAGCTTCACCTCCGGCGACCAGCGTGGCGCGGGCCTCGGCCTTGCCCTGGTGCACCGCTTCATCGACCTGCATGGCGGCAATGTCGGCATCAAGGAAAACCCTGCCGGCGGCACGATTGTGACCTGCTGGCTGCCTGTGGTCGCTGTGATCCAGCAGACGCCCAAGGCCGCCCTGGAGCTTTCAGAAGCCGGCGCCTAGGGTGCGCAGTCTCCCTCCCGGCAAGACATGAAATAAAAGTTTTGCGCAAGGGCAGGGAGGATCACATGCCCCGAGTTTCAGGAGTGAACCTGGTCGGTGTTTTCGTCGCCGGCCTGGCAATGTTCTTCGTCGGCTTCGTCTGGTACGGGATGCTGTTCAGCGACACATGGATGGCAGGCCGCGGCTATGTGCTGGAGGACATGGAGGCTGCCAATCCGGCCTGGATGGCGGGCGGGTTCCTGATCGAACTGGTCATGGCCTTCGGCATCGGCTGGCTGATGAAGCGCGCGAATATCTCGCGCCTGTCGACCGGCATCGGATTTGCCCTGCCGCTGGCTCTGCTGATTGCCCTGCCGCTGACATCCTATGAGTTCGTCTATGGCGTCTATCATTCGGTCGGGGCCTGGCTGGTGGATGTGAGCCACCGGGTGGTGGCGATCCTGGTCGGTGCTGCGGTGCTCTCCTTCTTCGACTGACAGCCGGCTGCGCCCGGCCTCTGGCGGACGGCATCGGTGCATGCATGATGGACGCTCCTGCAGGCAAGCTGGAGTGCAATAACGAGCATGACGATCCCACGAAGTGGGCTGGTGGCGGGGCTGTTGATCATTCTGATGAGCCTGGCGGGCATCGCGCCGGCCAGTGCCGAGGCCGGCGCAGGCCGCGTCAGCTACCCGATGGAACTGGACGGGCTGAGTTCCGATCTCGCCATCCTTTCCACCATGGCCATGCCGGGAGAGGCGGTTCGCATCACTGTCGATGCCGAGGCGTCTGCCGAGGCCGGCACGCTGACCGAAACCGGAGATGGCTGGATCTGGCGCGCGCCGGAGGTGCCGGGCCTTGTCCGCCTGACGCTCGACCGCGCGGGCGAGACCCGCGTGCTGAACATCTTCGTGCTGACGGCCTGGGAGAATGGCGAGAGCGACAGCCTCAACGGCTACCGTATCGGCGCCTATTCGCCGACGCCCTTCCGGGGGCTTGCGGCCTATGCCGCGCCGGCGGGCTTCATCCATGTCACCGATGAGCTGCGCGAGACGCGCGTGACCCCGCATTTCAAGCTCGGCCAGTTCCTCTGCAAGCAACAGCCCGGCCATGATCCGACCTATGTGCTGATCTCGCCGGCCACGCTGATGAAGCTGGAGGACCTGCTCGCCCGCGTGCGCGCGGCGGGCCATGAGGTGGATACGCTCACCGTGATGAGCGGCTTTCGCACGCCCTGGTACAATGCCTCCATCGGCAACCACACCACCTCCTCGCGCCATCTCTTCGGTGGGGCGGCGGATGTCTATATCGATGCGGATGGCGATGACCGAATGGACGACCTCACAGGCGACGGCAGGGTGGACATTGCCGACGCCCAGGAACTGGCACGCCTCGCCGAAGGACTGGCGGCTGAGCTGGACGAGGCGGAATGGCGCCCCGGCGGGATCGGCATCTACCGCGCCAATGCCGTCCACGGACCCTTCGTGCATATCGACTCGCGCGGCTATCGCGCGCGCTGGTGATGCCCTAGGCCAGCACCCGTGGCAGCTTGAACACCACATCCTCGCGGGTGACGGTGACTTCGTTCACCGTCACGTCGAAGCGGTCCCGGCAGGCGAGGATCAGGCCCTGGACGAGGTCTTCCGGCGCGCTGGCCCCAGCCGTCAGGCCAAGCGTTTCCACGCCGTCGAACCAGGCCCAGACGACATCCTCCGCGCTCGCCACCAGGCGGGCATCGCCGGCGCCCGCGCGCTTGGCGACATCCACCAGCCGCTTGGAGTTCGAGGAGGTCTCCGCGCCGATCACCAGCACCAGGTCGGCCTCGCCCGCCATGGCCTTTACCGCCTCCTGGCGGTTGGTGGTGGCATAGCAGATGTCTTCCTTGTGCGGGGCGGAGATCTCCGGGAAGCGGCGCTGCAGCGTGTCGACAATCTCGGCGGTATCATCCACCGACAGCGTCGTCTGCGTGACGAAGGCGATATTGGCCGGATCGCGCGGCTGGAAGGCTTCGGCATCCTCCACCGTTTCGACCAGTGTCATTACACCGTCCGGCAGCTGGCCCATGGTGCCGACCACTTCGGGATGCCCGGCATGGCCGATCAGCACGATCTCGCGGCCTGCCTTGTAGTGGCGCTCGGCCTCCACATGTACCTTGGAGACCAGCGGGCAGGTGGCATCGACATAGATCATCTCGCGCAAGGCCGCCTCGGCTGGCACCGATTTCGGTACGCCATGGGCGGAAAAGATCACCGGCCGGTCGGTGGGGCATTCATCCAGTTCTTCGACAAACACCGCACCCAATGCTTCCAGCCGTTCCACCACATGCCGGTTGTGCACGATCTCATGGCGCACATAGACCGGCGCGCCCCATTTCCCCAGCGCTTCCTCGACAATCTGGATCGCCCGGTCGACCCCGGCGCAGAAGCCGCGCGGGGCTGCCAGCAGCAGCGTGAGAGGGCGTTTCAATTCAGCCATGTAGGCGTTCTCCTGCAGCGGTCACTTTGCAGTTGGCTTGCATCGCATATAAGAGGCAGAACCTGCCTTGGATAGGCGCCCGAGTGACACCCCCTGCCGGCCAGGCCTTTCCCGGCCCGCGCGTATAAGGACTGATGCGGACATGCCCAGTAAATTCCGGCCCAGCCAATTTTCCATTCTCGCCATGGCCGCAGGCAGTTTCGCTCTGACCGGCTGTATCGGCGGCGTTGGAGAGGCCTTCGATTCGCGCCAGAATGTCGGCCCGTGCCCGCCGGCCGCCTCGCTCTATGACAGCGCGCGGGTGGTCGAGCTGGAGGGCGGGGAGACCTTCGGCAACATCACCTATACCGGCGAGATCACAGGGGTGGAGCTGTTCTGCCGCTATGCCGGCTCGGACCCGATCCGCGCCGACCTGAAGCTGGACTTCGCCTTCGGCAAGGGCCCGGCGGGCACCGCAGACAGCCACAACTATACCTATTGGGTCGCCGTCACGCGGCGCAATGGCTCGGTGCTGGCCAAGGAGCACTTCGCCGTGGATGCCGATTTCCGCGATTCCGTTGTCGATGCGACGCGCGTCGAGCTCAACGACATTGTCATTCCGCGTGCGGACGAGACGATTTCCGGCGTGAACTTCGAAGTGCTGGTCGGCTTCGACCTGACCGATGAGCAGCTTGAGTTCAACCGGGCTGGCAAACGCTTCCGTCTCGATGCAAATAGCGGATCCTAGAGACAGGGCAGGACGGGTCTGATGGGAGATTTGGCGGGCACGCTGAGCGCGGCGTGCGGCGAAGCATTCGAAGCGATCGGGCTGGACCGGAAATGGGGCGCGGTGCGCCGCTCCGACCGGCCGGAACTGGCCGATTTCCAGTGCAATGGCGCCATGGGCGGTGCGAAGTCGGCCGGCCGCGTGCCGCGCGATGTTGCCGCCGAGGTGGCCGGGCGCCTTGCCGGGCATGAGGCGATTGCGAGCTGCGAGGTCGCCGGGCCGGGCTTTCTGAACATCCGTGTCACAGACGCTGTGCTCACCGCGCGCGCCGAAGCCGTGCGCAGCGAGGAGATGGCCGGTGCGGAGAAGGCCCTCGATGCCGAGCGGGTGCTGATTGATTTTGGCGGACCGAATGTCGCCAAGCCGATGCATGTCGGCCATCTGCGCTCTGCCGTGATCGGCGACACGCTGCAGCGTGTGCTGAAATTTCTTGGCGACGACACCGTCTCCGACACCCATCTCGGCGACTGGGGCCTGCAGATGGGCCATCTCGTCACCGAGCTTTATGACGAACAGCCCGATCTCATCTATTTCGATGCGGACTATACCGGTCCGTATCCGGAGGAACCACCGGTCACCATCGACGATCTTGGCCGGCTCTATCCGCAGGCCAGCAACAAGGCGAAGGCGGACCCGGCGCGCAATGAGCGCAGCCAACTCGCGACGGCCGAGCTGCAGGCCGGCCGGCCCGGATATCGCGCGTTGTTGAAACACTTCATCGACGTGTCCGTCGCAGCGCTGAAGCAGGATTATGCCTTCCTCAATGTCTCCTTCGACATGTGGAAGGGCGAGAGCGATGTTGCCCATCTCATCGATGCTGTCGTTGAGGATTTCCGCGCCAGGGGCCTTGCCGAGGAAGACGACGGTGCCGTCATCGTGCGGGTTGAGCGCGAGGGCGACAAGAAGGATTATCCCCCGCTGATGCTGGTGAATTCGCGCGGCGGTACGGGCTATCACACGACCGATCTGGCGACGATCAAGGAGCGAGTGGAAGAGTTGCGTCCGCCGCTAGACCGGATGCTCTATGTCGTCGACTACGGGCAGGCCCTCCATTTCGAACAGGTCTTCCGTGCGGCGGGCATGGTCGGCTATTTCCCTGAAGAGCGGCTCGAACACATCCAGTTCGGTACGGTGAACGGGCCGGACGGCAAGCGCCTGAGAACGCGCGACGGCGGCAATTTCGCGCTCGCCGATCTCAACGCCATGGCGCTCGAAGAGGCTGAGAAGAAGATTATCGAAGGCGGGCGACTGCCCGAGGATATGGGCCAGGATGAGCGCGACGCGGTCGCCGCCGCCGTGGCGCTCGCCGCCCTGCGTTTCGCCGACCTCCAGAATACGCGGACCACGAACTATGTCTTCGATCTTGACCGGTTCACGAGCTTTGAGGGCAAGACCGGGCCCTACCTCCTCTATGCAGCAGTACGGATCAAGTCCCTCCTGCGCCGTGCGGCAGAAGAGGGCCATGCGCCCGGCCCGATCCGTGTCGAGAGCGATGCCGAACGTGCGCTCGTGCTGGCGCTGGACGGGTTCGGCCATGCCCTCACCGGCACGCGGGAAAAGCGTATGCCGCATATATTGTGCGAGCATGTCTACAATCTCGCCCAGGCCTTCAGCGCTTTCTATGGCGCTCACCCCATCGCGGCAGAAAAGGATGCCGAAACCCGCGCCTCCCGCCTCGGCCTCTGCGAAGCGGTGCTGAAACAGCTGGAAACCGGCCTGGACCTGCTCGGCATCCGCGTGCCCGAGCGGATGTAGCGCCTAGCGCTCCTTCGGCTTCGGCCCGTCGCCATAGCGTCTCGGATTGCCGCACATCCAGCAGGAACACACCGCGAGATGGTTTGCCGATTTGGCATGCTTGTCCCATGGCCGAAGGCGTCTTGCCTTGGCCTTCATGCGCTGAAGGTCTCTGCGCCGGCGGGCTCGCTTGGGCTCGGTCATGCCTGAAAGATGCGCTGCCTGTGTGGCTGCTTCAAGGCGCGCGCCCAAGATTCGGGTGGCGCGCGGGCCGGTCTCGGGCTTTGCTGCCGGAAGACCCCGCCAGGAGAGCCCCATGCCGACCCAAGCCGAAAAGGCCGCCCGCTTCGCCGCCCTGCACCAGAAGGGCACCCCGCTGGTCCTTTACAATATCTGGGATGCCGGCACGGCCCGCGCGGTCGAGGCCGCCGGCGCGCCCGCGCTCGCCACCGGCAGCCATCCCATTGCCAGCGCGCTCGGCCTGGAAGATGGAGAGGGTGCGCCGCTGGAGGACATGCTCTGGGTGCTTTCCCATATCTGCGCGGCGACCGAGCTGCCGGTGAGCCACGATACCGAGCGGGGCTATGGCGAAACACCCGATGATGTGGCCGAAACCTGCCAGCGCGTGATCGCGGCCGGCGCCATCGGCATCAATCTGGAGGATAGTATGGAGGGCGGCGCCCTGCGCGACATGGACCAGCAGGTGGCACGCTTTCGCGCCGCCCGCGCCGGGCTGGATGCGGCCTGTCCCGGCACCTGGCTGAATGCCCGCTGCGATGTGTTCCGCGCCATGAAGGATGCCCCGCTGGAAGACCAGATGAGCGAGCTTGCCCGCCGCGCTGAGGCATACGAGGCGGCCGGCGCCGACAGCCTGTTCGTGCCATTCCAGCGCGATCTCAATGTGCTCGCCCGCGTCTGCGCCATGGTGGCCCTGCCGGTGAATCTGTTCCGGGTGGCCGACAGCCCGCCGGTTGCAGACTTCGCCGCTGTCGGTGCGGCCCGCATCAGCCATGGGCCGGTGCCCTGGACCGCGGCGATGGAGTTTGTCACTGAACAGGCAAGCGAGCTCTATTCCGCCTAAGGCGCCTTGCCGCCCGGCAGAATCCGTCCTAGTTTCACAGCCATTCCAGACGGGAGAGGGCAGGGCGTATTTCCTGCCGCCGAAGGCGCAACCGCCCCGGAAACGCTCAGGCAAAAGGACCGTCTCGGAGACCAAAACGCTGGAAAGAGGCAAGTCGGCTGCAAGACCGGCGGGGCCTCGCCGAAGGAGCAAGCCGGAAGGGCCGCGCGATGTCGCGCGAACCGGCGGAATCTCTCAGGCACCGAGACAGCGGGGGCAGGATGAAGGCGCGCCGGTCTGGCGGGCCCGCTTGCTCTGGATGGTGCCATGGCCGAGGCCGACAATGACAATCTGATGCGAACCGCGCTCTATGAGCTGCACGGCGCGCTCGGCGCGAAAATGGTGCCCTTTGCCGGCTATGAAATGCCGGTCCAGTATGAGGAGGGCGTCAAGGCCGAGCATCTGTGGACGCGTGCCCATGCCGGCCTGTTCGACGTCGCGCATATGGGACCGGCGAGTTTCCGCTTCAAACCGGGCATGGGGCCGGACACGCCCGATGAACGCTTTGCCGAGCTTGCCCGCCGTGCCGAGACGGTGATCCCGAGCGCGATTGGCGTGCTGAAGCCCGGCCGGCTGCGCTATACTGTCTTGCTCACCGATGAGGGCACCATTGCCGACGATCTCTTTGTCGGGCGCCCGGCGCATGGCCCGCGTCAGGGCGATCTCTATCTGGTGGTGAATGCCGGCGTGAAGGAAGCTGATTTCGCGCGCCTGTCCGCTGTCATGGGCGAGGATGTCGAGCTGGAGCGCTATGATCATGGCGCGACGCTGATGGCGTTGCAGGGCCCTGAGGCCGAGGCCGTGCTTGAAGGCATCCTGCCCGGCGTGGCGGCGATGAAATTCATGGATTTCTCGCCCTTTCCATGGGAAGGGCAGGGCGTGATCGTCTCGCGGTCCGGCTATACCGGCGAGGATGGTTACGAGATCCTGGTCTGGAACGACCATGCCTCGGCCTTTGCCGCCGAGCTGCTCAAGGATGCGCGGGTCAAGCCCATCGGCCTCGGTGCGCGCGACTCGCTGCGCCTGGAAGCCGGGCTCTGCCTTTATGGGCACGATCTCGATGTGACGCGCGACCCAATCGAGGCGGGCCTTTCATGGGTGATCCAGAAGTCCCGGCGCGAGCGTGCCGATTTCCCCGGCGCAGCGCGCATCCTCGCCGCGTTGGCCAGCGGCCCGGCCGAGCTGCGCGTTGGTATCCGCCCGCTCGAACGTGCGCCGGCCCGCGAGGGCACCGAGATCTTCGCTGGCGGCGAACAGGTCGGCATTGTCACCTCCGGCGGCTTTGGCCCAAGTGTCGAGGCGCCGGTCGCCATGGGCTATGTCCGCGCCGATCTTGCCGCGCCGGGTACGCCTGTCGAACTCATGGTGCGCGGCAAGGCCCGGCCTGCCGAAATCGCGCCGCTTCCCTTTGTCGAACACAACTACAAACGCTGAAAAGGACCGCCAGAATGACTGATCTCACACAGCATCCGACCTATTTCACGAAAGACCACGAATGGGTCACCGTGCATGGCGACCTTGCCACGGTCGGTATCACCAAATTTGCCGCCGAGGCCCTCGGCGATGTGGTGTTCGTCGAGCTGCCGGATGTCGGCAAGGCCTGCAGCGCGGGCGATGACATGGCCGTGGTCGAGAGCGTGAAGGCCGCCAGCGATGTCTATGCCCCGATCTCCGGCGAGATTGCCGAGGTCAACGACGCCCTCACAGACGCGCCGGAAACGGTGAACGAGGCGCCCGAGGCCGGCGGCTGGTTCGTGAAGATGAAAGTCGCCAATGCCGACGAGCTGTCGGCGCTGATGGACCGCGCGGCCTATGACGATTTCTGCGCGAGCGAGGCGAGCTGATCCATGCGCTACCTTCCCCTCTCCCCTGAAGACCGCGCGGCGATGCTGGCGCGCATCGGCGCAGGCTCGGTCGAGGATTTCTTCCAGGATGTGCCGGAAGCCGCGCGCCTGGACGGCCCGGTCGAGGGCCTGCCGAAACATATGGGCGAGCTTGCGGTGGAACGCCACATGCAGGCACTGGCACGGAAAAACCGCACCGCCAGCGAAGGCCCCTTCTTTGTCGGCTGTGGCGCATACAAGCACCATGTGCCGGCCACGGTGGACCATATCATCCAGCGTTCGGAATTCCTGACCACCTACACGCCCTACCAGCCGGAAATCGCGCAAGGCACGCTGCAGACCCTGTTCGAATTCCAGACCCAGGTCGCCGAACTCACCGGCATGGATGTCGCCAACGCCTCCATGTATGACGGCTCGACCGCCTGCGGGGAGGCCGCGTTGATGGCCTGCCGCGTGACACGCCGCAAGCGGGTCGTGCTGTCGGGCGGGGTGCATCCGCACTATGCCGCCGCGACGAAGACCATGTGCGAGGCGCAGGGCATCGAGGTGGTGATCCTGCCGCCGGCGGTCGATGACGAGGCCGCGCTCACCGAGGCGCTGACGGGCGAGACCGCCTGCCTGATCGGCCAGAGCCCGAACGTGTTCGGCACGGTGACGGACCTCTCCGATGTGGCCGAAGCCGCCCATGGTGAGGGCGCGCTGATGGTCTCGGTGTTCACCGAGGCGGTTGCGCTCGGCCTTGTCCCGCCGCCCGGCGAGATGGGCGCCGACATCGCTGTCGGCGAGGGCCAGTCCATCGGCAATGCGCTCAATTTTGGCGGACCCTATGTCGGGCTGTTCGCCGCGCGCGAAAAGCTCACCCGCCAGATGCCGGGGCGCCTGTGCGGGGAGACCGAGGATGCCGACGGCAAGCGCGGTTTCGTGCTGACGCTCTCGACCCGCGAGCAGCATATCCGCCGTGACAAGGCGACCTCGAACATCTGCACCAATTCCGGCCTCTGCGCGCTGGCCTTCACCGCGCACATGACACTGCTTGGCGGGGTCGGCCTGGAGAAGCTGGCCATGCTCAACCACGAGGCGGCCTGCGCGCTTGCCGATGCGCTCGATGCCTTGCCGGGTGTGGAGATCCTCACCCCGCGCTTCTTCAACGAGTTCGCCTTCCGCACGCCGATGAATGCCGAAGCCGTGCTCGCCATGCTGGACGAGGCCGGCGTCGTTGGAGGCGTGCGCGCCTCGCGCCTCTTCCCGGGCGGGCATCTGGACGATGTCATCATCTGCGCGGCCACGGAGTGCACGACAGAGGAAGATGTCGAGGCCTATGCCGCGGCGCTGAAGGAGATCATCTAGGTGCGTATCCTGCGCTGGGTGCTTCTGGTTCTGGTCGGGCTCTATGTCCTGATCGAGGTGGCTGCGTGCAGCTTCCAGGAGCGGTTCATCTATTTCCCCGACCCGACGCTCGCGGCCTTGCCCGAGGGCTCGCCCTATGGGGAACTCCACATCGAGACGCCAGACGGGGAGACCCTGCTGGCCTGGACCCTGGACGCCGCTCCGGGCTGCCCGACCATGCTCTTCTTCCATGGCAATGGCGGGCATCTCGAACGCGACCCGTGGCGTTATGAGCGCCTGCGCGAGGCCGGTGTCGGGATGCTGGCCCTCTCCTGGCGCGGCTATGCCGGCTCGACGGGTACGCCGTCGCAGGATGGCCTCTACACCGACGCCCAGGCTGCCTATGACACGCTGATCGCGTCTGGCCTCGCGCCGGACAATATTGTTGTGCATGGCTTCTCGCTCGGTACCGGGCCGGCCACGAAGGTCGCGGCTGAAAACCCGGTCGGCGCGCTGGTGCTGGAGGCGCCGTACTATTCCATCCTGCGCATTGCCCAGAGGAAGGCACCGATCTTCCCGGTCGGGCTCGGCTTCCGCAACGGGTTCCGTTCCGACCGCTATATCGGCGATGTCACCGCATCGATCCTGATCGCCCACGGCTCTGCCGACAGCGTGATCCCGGTCGGGGATTCCGCCGATCTCGCCGCGCTCGCCCCCGAAGGTGTCACCCGCATCGTCTTCGAAGGCAGCGAGCACGCCACGCTGGTCCGCGACGGCCTTTATGAGGAAGCCGTCTGGCCGTTCCTTTCCGCCATCTATCCCGATTGCTCCTTTGCCCCGTCAGACGAGGTATCCACGCCATGACCATGAACACCCAGGGACGCCCCACATCCCCGGCCCATATTGACGGGCCGGACATCCCTCAGACCGTTTCCGGCTCGAAAGGCCTGTTACAGGCCGAGCCGCTGATCTTTGAGACCGAGCGCTGGAACGCCACCGGCGTCGACCTGCCGGAACCGAAAGGCACGGGCCACCGTCTCGGCGGGCTCGGCCGCAAGCAGAAGGTCGGCCTGCCGGGCCTCTCAGAGCCTGAGGCCATGCGCCACTATGTGCGCCTTTCCCAGAAGAACTACGCCATTGATCTCGGCCTCTTCCCGCTCGGCAGCTGCACAATGAAGCACAATCCGCGGCTCAACGAGAAGATCGCGCGCCTCGCCGGCTTTGCCGACATCCACCCGATGCAACCCCAGGCCACCGTGCAGGGCGCGCTGGAGCTGATCGACGAGCTGGCTTCCTGGCTGAAGACCCTCACCGGCATGCCCGCCGTCGCGATGAGCCCGAAGGCCGGCGCCCATGGCGAGCTCTGCGGCATGCTGGCGATCCGCAAGGCGCTGGAGATGCGCGGCGAGCTTTCCCGGCGCACCCGCGTGCTGGTGCCGGCCTCGGCCCATGGCACCAATCCGGCGACGGCGGCCCAATGCGGCTTTGTCGTCGACGAGATCAAGGCCGGCCCCGATGGCCGGGTGAACATGGAAAGCCTGCGCGAAAAGCTCGCCGTCACCGATGACGTGGCCGGCATCATGCTGACCAACCCGAACACCTGCGGCCTGTTCGAGCGCGACATCCGCGAGATTGCCGATCTCATCCATGAGGCCGGTGGGTATTTCTACTGCGACGGGGCGAACTTCAACGCCATTGTCGGGCGCGTGCGGCCGGGCGACCTTGGCGTCGATGCGATGCATATCAACCTGCACAAGACCTTCTCCACGCCCCATGGCGGCGGCGGACCGGGCTCCGGGCCGACCGTGCTTTCCGAAGCGCTGGCGCCCTATGCGCCGGTGCCTTTCGTGGTGTGCGACGAGGACGGGGTCTACCAGCTCATTGAGGAAGACCGGCGCGCGGCCGAGCAGACCATGGGCCGCATGGTGGCCTTCCATGGCCAGATGGGCATGTTCGTGCGCGCGCTGACCTATATGCTGAGCCATGGCGCCGATGGCCTGAAACAGGTCGCCGAGGATGCGGTGCTGAACGCCAACTATATCCAGGCGCGGCTGAAATCTGTGATGAGCCCGGCCTTTGACGGCTATTGCATGCATGAGGCGCTGTTCTCCGACGCGTTCCTGGACGAGACCGGCGTCGAGACCATCGACATCGCCAAGGCGCTCATCGATGAGGGCTATCACCCGATGACCATGTACTTCCCGCTGGTGGTGCATGGCGCCATGCTGATCGAGCCAACAGAGACCGAGAGCCGTGCCGAACTGGACCGGTTCTGCGACGCGCTGGAGGCGATCGCCAAACGCGCTGCGGCAGGTGACGAAGTGCTGAAAGGCGCGCCCTATCTTGCGCCGATGCGCCGGCTGGACGAGACCCGCGCGGCCCGCAAGCCAGTGCTGAAATGGACTGCGCCCGAGCCCGCCATGGCGGCAGAATAGGGCTTACGGCGCGGCGGTGGCATAGACCGGGGCCGGGCGGAACCGGTCTTCATTGCTGCGGAACAGGCGCCGCCGCCAGCCATTGAAAAAGCCGATCAGCGGCCGCTCGAACAGGCGGTAGGTGAGCCAGGATACCAGGATCGCGGCGAACACGCAGGCAATGTTGAGCAGGATATTGTCCCAGATGCCTGCCGAGCCCGGGCGCAGAAGGTCTGCCAGCTGCGAGGGCAGGCCCCAGGCTTCCAGATGGTTGCCCACCACGGGAAAAAGGCGGCGGACCGCGCCAATCGTCAGGAAGTGGCTGAGATAGAGCGCGTAGGACCAGTCGCCGACGGCGGCCAGAACGCGCGGCGTGGCGAAATCTCCGCGTGCTTCCAGCGCCGCCACACCATAGATCATCAATGCGCAGGGCGGCCCGTAGACGAGCACGCGTCCCCAGATCAGGGTGAACTCGGTCGGGGCAGGCTGCAGCGCCAGGCCGGCAATGAAGGCGACAAGACCGAGCGCAAGTGCCAGCCAGGGCACCATGCCCGGCGACAGGCGGTTTGACACCGCCAGGCCGGCAAAGGCGCCCATGATGAACTCCAGCGAGAGCGGGGAGAAGAAGAGCTCGCTCATCGTTCCTGCCAGGACGGCCGTTTGGCCGGTGAGCGCGCCGGCGATCACTGCGCCGCCCCAGACAAGGAGGCCGAGCGCCAGCCAGCGTCGGGGCAGGAGGAGGAGTACGGCAAAGACGATGTAGAATTGCATCTCATGCACCAGCGTCCAGCCCACACCGAGCACGGGATGGGTCGGCTGTGGCAACAGGAAGAAGGAGGCCGCCAGGTGCCAGCTATTGGAGACAATCTGTGTGTTTTCTTCCGAATAGAACCGGGTCGGCCCACCCAGGGTGACGAAATAATAGCCCGCCATGATTGCGGCAAACAGCCACCATACGGGATAGATCCGCGTGATCCGGGCAAACAGGAACTCGGCAATGCTGGCCCCCGCCCCGCGCCCGGCGCTGGTGACATAGACCATGATGAAACCGGAGATCACGAAGAACAGGTCGACGCCGGCATACCCGTTCATCCAGATCCCGGCCATCAGCGGCTCGATGTCCGCGCTGGTGGGATTCTCTGTCAAAGCCAGATTCTCAATCGAGACGATATGGTAGAAAAGTACCAGCAGCGCGGCGATCCCCCGGAGCATCTGGACCGATTGCAGCTTCATGTCTGGTACTCCACAAAAGATTTGCCAGCCCGGTGTCATTGCGGGGCCACAGTCTGCACGAAAAATTAGCCTCCAGGCCCTATTCTTGCCAGAAGGCGCTGACAGTTTCCGCAGTCGTGACTGGCCCTGCCGAGTTGAGTAGCCATATATCAATGATGCCTGACAGCAACGAACCTTTTGGCGAACGCCCTTCGCCGTCTCAGTTTGGCCAGCCCATCGCTGCGATGGGCCAGACCATGCGCACATTGCTGCGCCAGTTTCTGGCGATTCTCGGGCTTGTTCTGATCGTTCTCGGCGTGCCTCTGGCCTTCCTGACGCCCATCCCCGGTGTGCCGATCGGCCTTACTGTGGTGATCCTCGGCGTTGTCCTGCTGGGCCGCAATTCGGTCTGGGGCCGGAACTGGATGGAGGGCGTGCTCGCGCGCCATCCCACCATTGAGCGCTTCGCGCCGAACTGGCTGATGAAGCTGGTCTTCGGCCGCGACAAGCACGACCACAAGGCAAAGTAAACCGTACTCTCTGGCTGGGCGACCCGTTTGGTCAAGATCAGCCCACTCCCGGCGAGTCCCCGTGACTTGATCACGGGGTCCATCACGGAAAATGTGGTCAGGAACACACGTCACGAGATGGGCACCGCGGTCAAGCCGCGGTGAATCGAGCCACGGACTTGAAACTGAAACGCTAACCCAGCGCTTTCTCGATCTCGGCAGCCGCCGTCTCGAAGCTGTCGGTCTTGCTGCCCGCAAGCATGTCGCGCACGGCGCGGGTGGCCGCGTCCACGGCGGCCGAACGCACCTCGTCGACGGCTTCAGCCTCGGCGCGGGAGATGCGGGCATCGGCCTGGGCCTTGCGGCGGGTGATGCGCTCTTCGAGGTCCTTCTCGGCCTGGGCCAGCATGGTTTCGGCGTCGACCTGGGCCTGGGCGACGATCTTCTGGGCTTCCTCGGCGGCGCGTTTCTGCTGGCGCTCGGCATCGGCCAGCACCTTCTTGGCCTGGTCGCGCAGCGTCTTGGCTTCCTCGATGCGCGCCTCGATCTCCGAGCCGCGCTGGTCGAGTGCGCCGAAAATGGTCTTGAAGGCACCCGCGCGCCAGACAATGGCGAAGAAGATGATCAGCGAGAGCAGCGCCAGCCCCTTGACCGGGTCTGTCCACCAGGGGCCGTCGGTTGCGGCATGGGCCATGGGCGCGGCGAGTGCGGCGGTTGTCAGCGAGAGGGCCAGAACGCGGATCATGGCTGTCTAAGCTCCTCTAGTTTGCCAGGGCCGCTTTCACGGCCTTCTGGGCATCGCTGGCAGTGACGGACGCGCCAAGGCGCCTGGCCATGGCTTCGGCGGCCTCGGTGGCGATGTCCTCGACTTTTTCCATCGCGCTGGCGCGCATGGCCGAAATGGTCGTCTCGGCCTCGCTCAGCTTGGTCTCGATCTCGGCATCAGCCTCGGCGGTCTTGGCGCTCATCTGGGCCTGGGCGGTGGCCTGGGCCTGGGCGGCGGTCTCGCGCGCTTCGGCACGGGCCTTGGCCATGGAGAGTTCCAGCGCCTGCTGGGCCTCGGTGGCCTCGTCGTTCAGCCGGGCCGCTTCGTCCAGATCGGCCGCGATACGTGTGCCGCGGCGCTCGATGGTGTTGGCAAAGCGCGGCAGGATCAGCCGCGAGAGCACCATGTAGAGCACGGCAAAGCTGACCACCAGCCAGAAGACCTGGCTTTCCCAGTATTCCGGGTTGAACGGCGGGAACACCGATTCCTCGGCATGGTCGCCATCGGCGTGGCCAGCGGTTTCAGCAGCAAAAGCGAGCAGGTACATCTCAAGCGATCCGGCGTGGTCGGCTAGTCTTCATGCCAGGGCAGACGCGCCGCCCTGGCCATTGGTGCGGTCTGGTCGACAGCCTTAGGCCGCGAACAGGATCACGAAGCCCAGCACGATCGAGAACAGGCCGAGGGCCTCGGCGAGGGCGGCGCCCACGAAGAGGTTGCCGGTCTGGGCCGGGGCGGCCGACGGGTTGCGCAGGGCGCCGTCGAGGAAGCTGCCGAAAATGTTGCCCACACCGATGGCGCCGCCGATGGCACCGATGGTTGCAAGGCCGGCGCCGAGATACTTCATGCCGTCTGCGATATTGCCTTCCATGGACCTGATCTCCTGTTTGGGAAGTTTCAAAACTGTTTGCGCGGGGAAAAGCGCGTTCGGGTGTACGGGTCAAGAGCGCCTTTGGAACAATATCGACGCAGGGCCTTGACCCGGATCTCTTTAGTGACCGGGGTGCAGCGCGTCGGAGAGATAGACGCAGGTAAGAATGGCGAACACATAGGCCTGCAGGAAGGCCACCAGGAATTCCAGCGCGGTGATGGCGACAGCCATGATCACCGTGGCGCCCGTGCCGATCCAGCCAAGGCCGCCAGCTGCAGCCATCACGGCCGAGAAGCTGACGATCAGCTTGAGCATGATGTGACCGGCCAGCATGTTGGCGAACAGCCGGAAGGCCAGCGTCAGCGGGCGGGCGAAATAGGAAATGATCTCGATCGGCACCAAGAGGATGTAGATCGGCCACGGAATGCCTGACGGCGCGAACAGTTTCAGCCAGCCAAAGCCGTTCTTGATGATGCCGATCAGCGTGACCAGCGTGAACACGGTCATCGCCAGTACACCGGTGACGATGATGTGGCTGGTGGTGGTGAAGGCATAGGGGAACATGCCGATCAGGTTCGCCGCCAGGATGAAGAAGAACAGCGTGAACACGAAGGGGAAATATTTCAGCCCGTCCTCGCCCGCCGTGGAGCGGATCATGTTGGCGATGAACTCATAGCTCATCTCGCCGAGGGACTGCAGCCGGCCCGGCACCATCGCGGCGCTGCGCGAGGCCAGAAAGAAGAAGGCGATCACCAGGCCCGAGGCCAGCAGCAGATAGGCCGCGGCATTGGTGAAGGAGATGTCCCAGCTGCCCAGGCTGAGCGTCTGGTAGGTCGTCACTTCGAACTGGTGGATCGGATCAATCGCGCCGTCAGCCATCTGTGTCTCTTACTCGCCTTCTTCCGGCGCATCACGCGCCGCTTGGTCCCGTTGAGCGCGCTCGGCCATCTGATTGGCGGCGCGAATGATATTGAGGAATCCGGCCGCCATGCCGAACACCAGGAAGATCAGCAGCGCCCATGGCCCAGTGCCCAGTGATTTGTCAATGGCCACACCGATAAACGCGCCAATTGCCACAGCCACCACCATGGCGGCAGCATGGCCGAGCGCGGCCGCAGCCCCACCGGCATTGCTGTTCAGATCCCTGGGGTTCTGCTTCGGCTTGCCGGCATTTCGCGCCGCTTCGATGCGTTCGCGCAGGTCGTCGCTCTCATTCATGGCGCGCTATTCTGCCGCAACGAGTTCTTCGGCAGTCCCCAGATCCACACTCACCAGCTTGGATACGCCTTTTTCGCGCATTGTCACGCCGAACAGGCGGTCCATGCGCGACATGGTGACGGGATTGTGGGTGATGATGATGAAGCGCGTATCGGTGCGCTGGCGCATTTCGTCCAGCATGCGGCAGAAGCGGTCCACGTTCGCGTCGTCGAGCGGGGCGTCGACCTCGTCGAGTACGCAGATCGGCGCGGGGCGCGACAGGAACACCGCGAAGATCAGCGCGGCGGCCGTCAGCGCCTGCTCGCCGCCGGACATCAGGTTCAGCGTGCCGAGGCGCTTGCCCGGCGGCTGGGCCATGATTTCCAGGCCCGAGGCCAGCGGATCGTCTGCATCCACCAGGCGCAGCTCGGCCTGCCCGCCGCGGAACAGCGCGGTGAACAGCGCCTTGAAATGCTCGTTGACCGTCTCGAAGGCTTCCAGCAGGCGGTCGCGGCCTTCGGCATTGAGGGCATCCACGCCTTCGCGCAGCTTGGCAATGGCGCCGGTGAGGTCGGCCTTTTCGGTCTCCTGGCTGCCCATGCGTTCGGCCAGTTGCTCGGCCTCGGCCTCGGCTTCCATGTTCACACCACCGAGAGAATCGCGGTCGCGGCGGGCCAGCATGGCGCGGGTTTCGGCCTCGCGCTGGTCGAGCTCGGCGACTTCGTCTTCGTCCAGCCCGGCCTTGGCAAGGATCAGCAGGCCTGAGGGCTGGCGCTGGAAGGTTTCGCGGGCCTGCTCGACCAGGTCTTCCAGGCGCAGCTCGGCATTTTCCAGTTTCACCTTCGCGCCGGCCAGCGTCTCGCGTGCCTTGGCGGCGGATCCTTCCGCCGTACGCAGGGCGGTTTCGGCTTCGCGCAGGGCGGTTTCGCGTTCGGCCAGCCGGTCGGCGGCAGATTTGCGGCTCGCCTCGAAGCTTTCCACCTGTGAGCTGAGCGTGGCGAGTTCCGCAGCCATGGCCTCTGGATCGACCTTCATCTGGCTGGCGGCATCGGCCGCCTCGCGCCGGCGCGTGACGAGGGCGGCAAGGCGTTGCTCGCCGGATTGCTTGCGCTTGGCCCAGGTTTCCAGATCGCGCTCCAGGCCCGCGCGGCGCTTTTCGGCTTGTTCGCGGTTGCGCGTGAGGTCGGTCAGGCGGCCCCGGGCTTCAGTCTCGGCTTCGCGGGCGGACCGAACGGTATCGCGCAGCGTGGCGAGACGAGCCTCAAGCGCGGAGAAATCCCCGTCGCCTTCGCTCGGATCGGCGGCTCTGAGCGCTTCCTCTGCGAGTGAAAGCTCGGAGCGAGCGCGGCCAAGGGCTTCTTCCAGGCTATCATGGCGCACGCTGGCGCGTTCGAGCGCCTGACGGGCCTCGGCGAGGCTGCGGCGGGCGGTTTCCAGCGTGCGTGCGGCCGGGCCGACTCCCTTGCGGGCCTCGGCGAAGGCAGCCTCGGCGGCCTGACGGTCCTCGCGCAGGGTGCCGCGTTGCGCATCGGCGCGGGCCAGGGTGTCCTTCAGCGGCGGCAGTTCGGCCTGAGCCGCTTCCAGGCGGGCCTGCTGGGCGAGGCGCTCAGCAGCGCTGACAGGCGCGCGCGGTGTGCGGGTAAACCCATCCCAGCGCCAGAGATGGCCTTCGGTGCTGACAAGGCGCTGGCCGGGCGCAAGGTTCGCGGCAAGGCGTTCGCCATCAGAGACCGAGACCACACCACATTGCGACAGGCGCGCGGCGAGCTGGCCGGGCGCTTCGACGAAATTCGACAGCGGCTGCGCGCCCGCCGGCAGGGCCGGGCCGGAAACATTCGCGCCGGCCCAGTAGAGCGCGGCCTGACGGTCTGTCGGGGCCTGGAGATCGTCGCCGAGGGCGGCCGCCACGGCGGTTTCATAGCCATCCTGGGTGCGGATCGCCTCGATCACCGGCGGTGCGCTCGGGCCTTCCTGACGGCGCAGCAGCCTTTGGAGGCCGGAGATTTCCGCTTCCAGCGTGCGCACGGCCTGGTCGGCATCGGCGCGGGCCGGCTCGGCGACGGCTTCGGCTTCGCGGGCTTCGGAAAGGGCCTGCTCGGCGCCGTCCTGGGTGCGCTCGGCATCGGCGAGGGCCAGTTCGGCGCGTTCGACTTCGGCTTCGGCGGCGGCCACGCGCGCCTGAAGGGCGGCGCGGTCGGGCAGGCCGGACTTTTCCGCTTCCAGCTTGCGGACCTGGGCGCTGAGGCCATCGACGCGCGTGCGGGCAGTCTGCAGCGCACTGCGGGCAGCGTGGACGCGGGCCCGGGCTTCCGACAGCTCGGCCTGGACCTGGTCGGCTTCGGCCTCGGCCTGACGCAGGCGCTGGCGGGCGGCCTCGACCGCGTCGCGGGCCGCGGCTTCCTTCTCGTCGTTCTGGGCCTCGTCCAGGACGGGCAGGGCGTTCAGCTCGTCACGCGTGGTTTCCAGTGCGGCTTCGGCTTCGGAAATCGAGGCCTGCTCGCGCTCCATATCCTCGATCAGGCGGCGGGCCTCGCCCTCCAGCCGGGCCTTGGCCTCTGCGGCGGACTTGTGCTCGGCTTCCATGCGGGCAAGCGCGATGCGGGCCTGGCCGAGCTTGGCGCCGGCCATGGCTTCGGCCTCGCGCAGGGCGCCGATGCCCTCCCCGGCTTCAAGGCGGCGGGTTTCGGCCAGCGCAGCTTCACGGGTCAGGCGCTCGACCTCGGATTTCGCGGTTTCCAGCGCGGCCTGGGCGTCATTCAGCCCGGTTTGAGCTGCTTCCCATTTCAGATGGGTGGCGAGGGCTTCCAGCGCCTGGATTTCCTCGCTCAGCGCCTTGTATTTGCGCGCCTTGCGGGCCTGGCGGCGCAGGCTCTCCAGCTGGCGCTCGACCTCTGCGGACACTTCGGTGAGGCGTTCCAGATTGGTCTCGGCGGCGCGCAGCTTCAGCTCGGCCTCATGGCGGCGGGTGTTGAGCCCCGCAATGCCGGCGGCTTCTTCCAGGATGCGGCGGCGGTTCTGCGGCTTGGAGGCGATCAGTTCCGAGATCTGGCCCTGCCGGACAAGCGAGGGGGAGTTCGCGCCGGTCGAGGCGTCGGCGAACAGGAGCTGGATGTCCTTGCCGCGCACCGTGCGGCCATTGAGCTTGTAGGTCGAGCCCGCGCCGCGCTTCAATTTGCGCAGTACTTCCAGGACGTCGGAATCGTTGAATTCGGCCGGGGCGCGCCGGTCAGCATTGTCCAGCACCAGCGAGACCTCGGCGGTCTCGCGCGCTGGCCGGCCATCGGCACCGGAGAAGATGAGATCGTCCATCTCCCCGCCGCGCATGGCGCGCGCCGAGGAGGCGCCCATCACCCAGCGCAGGGCTTCCAGCAGGTTGGACTTGCCGCAGCCATTGGGGCCGACAATGCCGGTCAGCCCCGGCTCGACAAGCAAGTCCTGGGGATCAACAAAGGATTTGAAGCCGGCGATACTGAGTTTCGTAATATGCATGCCGGCTCCGCGCCTATTCCTGTTCGGACGGAGAGTCCACGCCGCCATCGGTGGCGGGCGTTTCAGGTGTTTCTTCCACGGCCGGTTCCGGCTCGCTGACCTCGACGCCGAGGGCGGCCAGTTCCAGGTCGATCAGTTCCGACAGGCCCTCCGGCGTGCGCGACTGGATGGAGTTCTCCAGCTTGTGGCCCTGAAGGATCAGGGTCGGCGTGGAGGAGACGTTGTACTCGTCCCCGCTGAGGATGACATCGGCAATGTCTTCGCGGATTGCGCTGTTGTCGATGCAATCATTGAAGGCTTTCTCGCCGCTGATGCCGTGACGTTCGCCGACGGCTTGCAGGGCCGAGATCACCGTGCCGTTGCGCGCTGCGGCCAGGATGCCCGGCTGGTTGTCGAACAGGTCGTCGAGCACATTGTAGTACTCGTCCGGGCCGGCGCAGCGGGCCAGCGCAAAGCCGGCAATCGCCACATTGTGCGGGGCGGTCGGGTACTCGCGGAAGATGAACTTCACCTTGCCGGTCTCGACATAGTCTTCCCGCAGGGTCGGCATTACCGTCTGATGAAAGCCATAACAGGCCGGGCAGGTGATCGAGGCGTATTCCACCAGCGTTACCGGCGCATCGGGATCGCCCAGCACGATATCGGGCAGGCCGGTTTCGGCATTGCGCACCGCGCCGCCATGACTGGCATCATCGCCATTGGCATTTCCGCATGCCGCAAGGACAAGCAGGGCGAAGGCGGAGAGAGTGGCACGGCGGCTGATGGAGAGCATCGGTATTACCTTTGATCATCAAGGTGAGTCGGCGGAGTTTCGAAACAGTTAACACGGGGTGGCATTTTGTTTACCATTGTTGCTGTCAAACTGCTTTTCGCGCCGATAACATAGCTTTTCCGAGCGCCATAGTTGCCTCACGAAGTTGTGGGCTCTCTATTTCAGCAACTGCACGCCGGAGCGCCGACAGTTCTTCCACGCTCAGTGCGCGCCGCACCAGCCGCTCGCGTGGGGCATCCGCGCCGGGCAGGGGACCCTGCACGAGTTTCAGGCCTGTCACCACGCCGCCAACCGCCGTGCGCACACGCTGGCGGATCTCCTCGCCGCGATGCTGTACCAGCGGTGCGGCCTGCGGAATGACGCGCAGGGTCAGCGTGCGTTCGGTCTTCTTGCCCGTCAGCTTTTCCGGCGCGCAGTATTTCGCGATGTCTTCCCCGACAATCTCGCGCCACTGGGCCTTCAGGCGCGCGAGGCCCGCGCCCGGCTCGGGCAGCGATTTGCGGGCAAACGTCGCGGCGGCTTGCCCGACAGTCGGCGCGCCCATATGCATCGGCTTCGCCCGGCTATAACGCAGGGCGACTCGCGCGCGGGCTTCCGCAATGGGATCGCTGTCGAGACGTTTGACCATCCGATCAGCGCTAGCCGCATTCGCCTGTGGAATAAAAGAGGGAATTCTCCATAGCTGCCACCGCACTGACATCGCTGCCCGAGCGGCTGCTGGCCTGGTATGAGGCGGCGGCGCGCGACCTGCCATGGCGGGTCGGGCCGGCAGAGCGTGCGGCAGGGCTGCGCCCGGACCCCTATCGGGTCTGGCTGTCGGAGGTGATGCTGCAGCAGACCACCATTCCTCATGCCACGCGCTATTGGGTGGATTTCACCGCCCGCTGGCCGCGGGTCGAGGATCTCGCCGCCGCGCCGGACGAGGCGGTGATGGCCGCCTGGGCGGGGCTCGGCTACTATGCCCGGGCGAGGAACCTCCTGAAATGTGCGCGGGTTGTCGCCGATCTCGGCGGGTTTCCCGAGACGCGCGAAGGGCTGCAGGCGCTGCCCGGTATCGGGCCTTACACTTCCGGCGCCATCGCCGCGATCGCCTTCGATCGGCCGGCCGCCGCGGTGGACGGCAATGTCGAGCGGGTGATGGCGCGCCTCTTGGCAGCCAAGGGGGACTGGGCGGAAGAGAAAGTCCGCATCCGCGATGAGGTCGAGGCGCTGGTGCCCGATGAGCGCCCCGGCGAGTTCGCCGAGGCGATGATGGATCTCGGCGCCACACTGTGCACGCCGAAATCGCCCAATTGCCTGATCTGCCCGCTTTCTGGTCTCTGCGCCGCGCGGGCCGAAGGCGCACCCGAGCGCTATCCGATAAAGCCGAAGCGCTCGGCCAAACCCAAACGCACGGGCCGGGCGCTGATCCTGGTCATGGATGGCAAGGTCAGGCTGGAGCGGCGCCCGGACACCGGCCTGCTCGGCGGCATGTTCGCCTTGCCATCGACCGAATGGGACGAGCTCGGCGGGGATATCGCGGCGCTTTGCCGGGCCGAGGGGGGCGAGGCCGACAGCCTCGCGCAGATCGGCGAGGTGCGCCATGTCTTCACCCATTTCGAGCTGCGGCTGGAGGTCTGGCAGGCGGATGCAAAAACGCGCCAGCCGGGGGACTGGCGCGTTCCGGAAGATGTTCATGGCCTGCCGAGCGTGTTCGCCAAGGCTTTCCGGCTGGCCTATCCCTCAAGGCCCATTTCCGAGCGATAGCGCCGGCGCAAAAGGTCGATCGGGGCAAGCTTGCCGCGATCTTCATAGTGCCAGAAGGTCCAGCCATTGCAGGCCGGCGCCTGGGTGACATGGGCGCCGATGCGATGGATCGAGCCGCTGGCCTCGCCGGTGGTGAGAGAGCCGTCGACGCGGATGCGCGCCTCATGGCGCCGGCCGGGCGAGAAGAGCCGCTCGCCGGGCTTCAGCCAGCCGGTTTCCAGGAGCACGCCGAAGGGCACGCGCGGCTTGGCGCGGGCGCTCTTCATGGTCTTCAGGTCGTCATTGGCAATCGGGGTGATGGCGCGCAGCCGCGAGCGCGACAGGCGTGCATAATCGGCCTCCTGCTCGATGCCGAGATAATCCCGGCCGAGGGATTTCGCCACGGCCGCCGTGGTGCCGGTGCCGGAGAAGGGATCGAGCACCAGGTCGCCGGTATGCGAGGTGGCCAGGATGATCCGGCGCAAGAGGGCTTCGGGCTTCTGGGTCGGATGGGCCTTCTTGCCCATGGCATCCTTCATGCGCTCGCCGCCGGTGCACAGCGGGATCATCCAGTCTGAGCGCATCTGCTTGTCGTCATTGAAGGTTTTCAGGGCGTCATAATTGAAGGTGACCTTGGATTTCTCGGTCTTGCCGGCCCAGATCAGGGTCTCGTGCGCATTCTGGAAGCGGGTGCCCTTGAAGTTCGGCATCGGGTTGGATTTCAGCCAGATGACATCGTTCTGGATCCAGAAGCCGGTGTCCTGCAGGATCGTGCCGACACGGAAGATGTTGTGATAGGAACCGATCACCCAGATCGCGCCGTCGGGCTTGAGCACGCGCCGGCATTCGGTCATCCACTGATGGGTGAACAGGTCATAGGCGTCGAAGCTGTCGAACCGGTCCCATTCATCGTCCACGCCGTCGACATGCGACTGGTCCGGGCGGGTCAGCCCGCCGCCGAGCTGGAGATTGTAGGGCGGGTCGGCGAAGACCAGGTCCACGCTTTCATCGGGCAGGCGCGAGAGCACGTCGATGCAATCGCCTTCGATAATGGTATTGCGATGGACCTCCATGAGGTGAACTCCTGCCTTCTGGTACGGATGCAACTGATTCGCCGCATCAGGATCGCGATTTGCCTTAACGCGTTGCTAACGCCGCCCCGCCCAGCGATGCGATCACGGAGTAGGCGTCATAGACTTCCTCGCCCTCCGGTTTCTCGCCCGAGCCTGTGAAAATTTCCACCAGGTGGACCACGTCATCCTTTTTGCCGCCCCCCAGGCCGATGCCGATCCCGACGCCCACGCCGGAGCCGTATGAGCCGGTCGATCCGCCGACGCTCACACTGGTGCCGCCGGCATTGGAATAGGGCTCGGCCTGCTGAGTGTAGGAGTTGACGACCCGGAACCAGTCATCGCCGTTTTCCTGTGTGATTTCAGCGGCCCGCAGCAGGGCGAAGTCGCGCGCGGTGACCACGTCCTCGGCCCGGTAGGAGACCCGGAAACGGTTGGATTCGATGGCGAGGCTCGAATAGCCATTGGCCTCCGGCCCCGTCGCGGCGCGGTAGGGCTCGGGTGTGGAGGCGCAGGCCGTGGTGAGCATGACGGCCAGCAGGGCGGCCCCTGTGAGTTTCTTCATGATGCACTCCTGATCGCGTGATCGGACAGCATAGCAGGCCCAGCCGCAAAACGCCTAGAGATCGAACCTGAGCTGGCCGTCCGGGCTCTCGCGTACGCGGAAAAGATCGGTGCGCAGGGCCGGCCGCGCGGCATCCAGGCCCAGCCGCCGGCGGGCACTGGCAAAGCGCTGGGCAATCAGGCGGGCATAGGGGCCCTGGCCGTGCCCGCGCTCGAACCAGCGCGCGTCATAATCCTTCCCGCCGCGCATGTCCCGAAGCAGGTTCACCACCCGCGCGGCGCGGTCTGGATAGTGCTCGGCGAGCCATTCATGGAAGAGGTCCTTCAGCTCATGCGGCAGGCGCAGGAGGACATAGCCGGCCCCCGTCGCGCCGGCCGAGGCGGCCGATTCCAGCAGCGTTTCGAGTTCATTGTCATTCAGGGCCGGGATCATCGGCGCGGTCATCACCGTGACGGGGATGCCGGCCGCGCTGAGTTTCTCGATGGTCTCCAGGCGCCGGCGCGGGCTGGCCGCGCGCGGCTCCATCTTGCGTGCGAGCTTCGGCTCCAGCGTGGTGAGGGAAATGCCGACGCGGGTAAGCCCCAGTTGGGCGAGCTCCGAGATCAGGTCGATATCGCGCTGGATCAGCGCCGATTTGGTCAGGAGGCTCACCGGGTGGCGAAACTCGGTGAGAATTTCCAGCAGGCACCGCGTCAGCCTCAGCCGTTTTTCCACGGGCTGGTAGGCGTCGGTGTTGATCCCGAGCGCAATCACGCGGGGCACATAGCCGGGGCGCGACAGCTCGCGGCGCAGAAGTTCCGGCCCGTTGGCCTTGAAGAACAGCTTGCTTTCGAAATCGAGCCCCGGCGACAGGCCGTGATAGGCATGGGTCGGGCGCGCGAAACAGTAGACGCAGCCATGCTCGCAGCCGCGATAGGGATTGATCGACCGGTCGAAGTGAATGTCCGGCGAGCGGTTGAAGGTGATGATGGTGCGCGCGGTTTCGCCGGTCAGCTCGGTGCGCAGGGGTGGCGGAGCATCTTCCACCGTGTCCCAGCCATCATCGAAATCGCCGCGGCTTTCCGGTTCATAGCGCCCGGTGGGGTTGGAGATGGCGCCGCGCCCGCGATGATCGAATCGCTCGGCCGTCTCGGCCAGCTGCTCGCGCGTCACGCGCCCATGCTTGGGCAGTTTCTGCTCGACCTTGATGAACTTTGCCATGGGCGGATTTAAAGCACGCCGCAGTGAACAAATAAAGAACACTGGCGCGACAGATCTGTGAAAATCACAGTCGCAGCGGGCCTGGCATGCCGGAAATGTTTGACGCCCGGGGCGGGGGTGAATAGCTCGCAGTCATGACGGATACCGCGTACCCGCAAGGGCTTTCCGAACTGGCGCCGCGATATGATCTCATCCTGTGCGATGTGTGGGGTGTGATCCATAATGGCCGCGCAGCCTTCCGGGAGGCCGGCGAGGCGCTGTCGAAATTCCGCGCCCAGGGCGGCCGCGTGGTGCTGATCACCAATGCGCCCGTGCCCAAGCCGCGCGTGATCCGCTATTTCGCCCCGCTCGGCGTGCCCGGCGAGGCCTGGGATGATTGCGCGTCTTCCGGCGATGCCACGCGCCACCTGCTGGAAAGCCAGCCAGGCAAGAGCATCTGGATCTATGGCGCCGATGGTGGGGAAGAGCATGACCGCTTCCTCTATGAGGGCCTGCCTAATCCGGTGGCGGCCGGACCGGAGGCCGATCTCATGCTGTGCATCGGCCTGCGCGACCAGCTTGGCGAGCACCCGGAAGACTATCGCGACGAGTTGCGCGAGATTGCCCGCATCGGCCCGGTCATGGTGTGCGCCAATCCCGACATCCAGGTGCGGGTCGGCAACCAGCTGGTCTGGTGCGCCGGTGCGCTGGCGGAGATCTATGAGCAGGAAGGCGGGCGGGTGATCTATCCCGGCAAGCCGCATGCGGCGATCTATGATCTGGCGCGCGAGAAAGCCGCCGCGCTTGGCCCGCTGCCGGGAGCTTCGCGCATCCTGGCGATCGGGGATGGTCCGCTCACGGATATTGCCGGTGCGAACCGGGAAGGGATCGACTGCATCTATGTCGGGACCGGGCTTGCCAACACCCATTCGGGAGACTTCCCGGCCGATGTTCGTGCCCGGATGATGGCGGCCGGCGTCCACACCACCTATGCCATGCAGGCCCTGGCCTGGTAGCGCCCACACACTGCGCGGTGATTGCGCCTGCGGGCAGAAAAGGGCTATGCGCCTTTTTCAAAGACGAAAATCCGGGAAAGGACCCCGCCATGAGCCAGCCCAAAGGCTTTGCCTATGAATATCTCGAAATCGGCATGTTTCACGAAACCCACCACGTGATCACCGAGGACGATATCCAGGCCTTTGCCGAGGTTTCCGGCGATTTCAATCCGCTGCACATGGATGACGAGTTCGCCAAGACCACCATTTTCGGCCAGCGCATCGCCCATGGCGCGCTGACCGCAAGCTATATTTCCGGCATTCTGGGCAACAACCTGCCCGGGCCGGGCGCGATCTTTACCCATCTGTCCATGCGCTTCCGCCGTCCGGTCTTCGTCGGCGCGGAAGTGACCGTGCGCGCGGAGGTGATCGAGAAGCAGGACAAGGGCAACCGCGTCACGCTGAAGGTCTCGTGCATTGTCGAGGGTAAGCCGGTCATCACCGGCGAGGCCGGCGTCGTGGCGCCGTCGAAGGGCGCCTAATTTTCAGGACAGCGCGGATTGGGCCGCTCGCTGAGGCCGTCGAAGCGGTCTTCCCAGTCTTGGGTGCGCGGCAGTTCCTCGAACCCGCTGGCCTCGTACAGCACAAAGCGCCGCGTGATCGGACAGCCGTTCGAGCGCGTGCCGAGCGGGGTCTCGATCTCGCCGAGAACCTGGAAGTCCGCGAAGTCGGCGCGCATGCGCGGGCGCAGATGCGCGCGGTAGCTGACCACCAGCACCTTGTCGTCGATCTCGTCGGTCAGCTCGGCGGTTTCCGAGAAACTTTTCGGCCCGGCATGGCGACGCCAGGCGATGATCGGCGGGATGTCCTCGTCGCGCAGATAATAGTCCAGCCCGTGCCAGACCTCGCGTTCGTCGACCAGGATGGCCGTGGCGCCGATGGCGCGGGCCTCAGCGGCGACGGCCCGCGCGCCGTCCTCCCAGCCGCGCACGCGCTTCATGGCATTGTCGAGGCCGAGCAGGGTGGTGAGGCTGGCGGGCAGGGCAAGCAGCAGCGCGATCAGCGCCGCGCTCGCACCGTGCAGGCCGATGGACGACCAGAGCAGACCGGACGGGCGCCAGCTCGACGCAAATCCAACCGCCAGCACGGTGACCGCAAAACTTAGCCCTAAGCCGATCTTCAGGAGCAGGGCGACATCGGGCAGGGCGAAGAAGGCCAGCGCGCAGATCGCGGCGATGGCCAGCCACAACCAGCGATTGGCCCCGGCCCGCACCAGCCAGGCCGCGACCAGCACGCTGGCGGCCGGATAGGCGGTTGCCGCCCAGTTGGCATGGGCACGCGAGAGCACGGACTGGCCGGCAATGATCACGATCACCGGCAGGATGAAGGCGAGCAGCCAGAGGTCGCGCCGGTCGCGCGCCTTGCCGCCCGGGCGCAGGACGAAGGCCCAGATGCCGCCGATGAGGGCGAGGAAGCTGATCGGACCGAATACGCCCATCTGGTCGACGATGAACTTGCCGAAATTCTCCGGATTGACGAGGTCGCCGCCGAGATTGGCATTGTCGACCGTGTGGCCCACCGTCTTGAAATCATTGGCTGCGTTCCAGATCATGTGCGGCGCGATCAGGGCCGCGGCGATGGCAATGGCCACAAACCCTTTCGGCGAGAGCAGGGCGCGGCGCGTGTCGCGGTCGATCACCGCGGTCAGCGCCAGGCCGATGAAGAAGTACAGCATCGCGTATTTCGACAGGAAGCCCCCGCCCATGGCGATGCCCAGGCCAACCGCTGTTGCCCAGCCCGCATCGGGCCGGCTGCGCAGGCGCCAGAGCAGGTATAGCCCGGTGCACCAGAAGGGCAGGAGGACGCCATCGGTGGACAGGACTGCCGAGGACAGGATGATTCCCGGCATCAGAGCGTAGCCAATGGCGGCAAACATACCCACGCGAGGCGAAAACATTTCGCGACCGAGACAAAACAGCGCGCTTGCAGCAATCGTGTGCAGAAAAGGCGCGGGAATTCGTATGGCCCACTCTGCATTTCCAAGGACTGAGGTCACCGCGCCGATGACCCATGCAATCATGGGTGGTTTTGAATAATAGCCCCACTCAAGACTGCGGCTCCAGCGCCAATATTGCGCCTCGTCGGCGTACAGTTCCATTCCGCTGAGCAGAACAGCGACGATCCGCACGAGGAGCAAACCTGCAAGCACGGCGAAAGTGATCCGTCCGACGGCGGATTGAGCTAGGTCCGACTGTTGTTGCATGGCGCCGTTTCTCCCGCGGGTCGCGCGGACACTAGGCACTTGTATCCTCAGAATAAAGCCCCCGAATACCGTGGTCTGACTGAGCTGTTGCAGCATTCTAGCTTTCCGCTGCTCAGCCTTGAGTTGCTGGGGATTTCAGCAGATATGTTGCTTCAGAACCACAGTTTTTGCGCACTGCACCAGTGTAGCAAAACCTTCACATTAATGTTACGGATGTGTTGCGAGAGGCCATTAACGGGGTCCGCAACCGGTCGAACTTTGACCTGCACATACGTTCATCTCGAGGGGAACGAAAATCATGAACTGGAAGACACTGGCGGGCGGTGCCGCCATTTCGATGATGGCCGCCGCCATCATCCAGCCTGCCGACGCTCAGGTAACGACGTCGGGTATTGGTGGTGTCGTGACCGATGACACGGGAGCGCCAATTCCGGGAATCACGGTAACGCTGACCAATCCAGCGACGGGTCTGACGCGCCAAACCACGACTACGGGTGGCGGCTTTTTCTCCTTCCGCGGCCTGCCAGTGGGTGGCAGCTACACCGTGACTGCCGATGATACTGAGTTTCAAGGCCAGTCGATTGAGGGGCTGAACCCATCACTGGGCGAGGAAATCAATCTGAATTTCACGCTGGCGTCGGATGAGGCGCGCACGCTCGATACCATTGTCGTGACGGCCAGTGCGGCTGGTGCCGCTGACGTGGCCGTCGGTCCGAGCGCCTCGTTCGATATCGACACGCTTCGGCGTGCGCCGGCCATCAACCGTAACATTACTGACGTGCTGCGCATCGATCCACGCATCTACGTCAACGAAGCCAGCGGAAGCGATCCGGTCCAGTGCGGCGGCAAGAACAACCGGTTCAACTCGCTGACGGTCGATGGCGTTCGCATGAACGATAATTTCGGCCTCAATTCCAACGGTTATCCGACCGAACGCATTCCGTTCTCCTATGACGCGATCGAACAGGTCTCCGTCGAGCTCGCGCCTTTCGATGTGCAATATGGTGGCTTCTCGGCCTGTAACATCAACGCGGTGACCAAGTCCGGTACGAACGAGTTCCATGGCTACCTGTTCGGCGACTATACCAATGACAGTCTGCGTGCCGACAGCCTCGAAGGCGATGACATCACCACCGGCGAGTATGACGAGTACCGTTACGGTCTCGGCGTTGGCGGTCCGATCGTCAGGGACAGGCTCTTCTTCTTCGCGGCCTATGAAAAGCTCGAGGGCTCGAATCTGTTTGACCGCGGGCCGATCGGCTCCGGCGCCGTCAACGAGGTTGATATCACGCAGGCGGAACTCGATGAAATCCTGCGCATCGCTCGCGATATTTACGGTTATGATCCGGGCGGTCTGCCGACCAGCTATGACAACGAGGATGAAAAGCTCCTGGTCAAGCTCGACTGGAACATCTCCGACAATCACCGTGCGAGCTTCACCTACAACTACAATGATGGCTTCAACATCGCCGAATCCGATGGTGACTCCAACGAGCTGGAATTCGCTGACCACCTTTATGAACGCGGCGCCGAACTGAATGCCTATGTCGGCTCGCTCTATTCGGACTGGACGGACAATTTCTCGACTGAAATCCGCGTTGGCTATTCCGAGCTGAAGAACCGCCAGATCTCGAACGGGGACCCGGCATTTGGTGAGATCACGATCGAGACCGATGATGTCGACGTCTATTTCGGCCAGGATGACAGCCGTCATGCCAACGTGCTGAGCTACGAGACCTTCAACCTTGCGCTGAAGGGTTTCTACACGGCCGGCGACCACAACCTGTCATTCGGCTATGAGCGTGAAGCGCTCGATGTCTTCAACATGTTCGTCCAGCAAGTCGATACCGAGATCGATTTCGACGCCTCCAGCGGCCTTGCCGGTGCGGGCGGGCTGCCGGGCATTTACGACCCGGCGATCGAGAACTTCGAACTCGGCCTCGCCGACAATATCAACTACAACAATGCGCCTTCCGGTAATCCGGAAGAGGCGGCAGCCGACTGGGGCTACGAGATCAACACGCTCTATGTGCAGGACGAGTATGATTTCGGGACCGGCTTCGTGCTGACGGCCGGCCTGCGCTACGACTGGTACACCACGGGCGACGAGCCGCCGGTGAACCCGGACTTCCTGGCCGATTACGGCTTCGGCAACAACGAGACGCTTGATGGCAAAGGTCTCCTCCAGCCGCGTATCGGTTTTGCATGGGCAATCGATGACACCCTCGACCTGCGCGGCGGCATCGGTCTGTATTCCGGTGGCAATCCGAATGTCTGGCTGTCGAACACCTACTCGGCGAACAATGTCCAGCAGTTTGGTGCTGATGGCGGGGATTTCGGTCTTGAGCAGAATGGCGGTCCGTCGCTCTTCGATATTCCCTACTCCATGTGTGAGGACGGCGTTCCGACCGGGCCCGGCTACTGTGTCCCCACGGCGATGGCAGAAGCGGTTGCGGCCGGCCAGGGCTCGAACTTCGAGATCAACTATCTCGATCCCGACTTCGAGCTGCCCTATGAGGTCAAGGTGGCGCTCGGGGCGACCAAATATGTCGACCTGCCGGCGCTCGGCGGTGAATACATGCTGACTGCCGATGTGCTTTACACCCATACCGAGAACAGCGCGGTCTTCAAACGGGGCGACGTGGAGCGGACCGGCACTACGACAGGGCCTGATGGTGGCACGTATCCAGTCTATGAGAGCGTCCGCGAGGCTTCCTTCGTCCTGACGAATGCTGCAAATGACGCTGAGTCGCTGCTCCTGTCGGCGGGCATCGCCAAGGAATATGATTTCGGCCTCGACTGGTCGCTCGGTTATGCCTACTCGGATGCTGAAGACGTCCACCCGATGAACTCCTCGGTCGCCTTCTCGTCCTACATCTACCGCGCGTTCACCGATCCGCAGGCTACCGAGCCGTCCCTGTCGGATTACAATATCGAGCATCGCTTCACGGCGACTGCGAATTACCGCAAGGCCTTCTTTGGCGACAATGACACGATCGTCTCGTTGTTTGGCCAGGCCAATTCCGGCAATCCGTACTCAGTCGTCTATGATGGTGACGTGTCCAGCTTCGGCATCTTTGATGGCACACCCTACCTCGATGGCGAGGCCAACACGCTGTATCCGGGTTTCTCCCGCAACGATCAGGAAGCCTCCTGGTGGGCCAAGCTCGACCTGAAGATCGAGCAGGAATTCCCGGGCATCTATGACCACAAGGCATCTGCCTTTGTCGTGATCGACAACCTCACCAACCTGATCAATGACGAGTGGGGCATCCTGCGTCAGGCAGACTATTCCTGCGTGATCGACGACTTCCAGGCGGGCGATTGTGAAAGCCGCCGCGGTGATGGGTCGCGCTACGAGATCCGCTTCGGCCTGCGCTACGAGTTCTAGGCCGATCTGAAATCACCGGCCGCTGGCACTGCCCGGCGGCCGGTTCCACTTTTAGAGTATGTCGCGTGGGAAAGGCGGGCGCTCATGTTTTGAGCTCCCGCCTTTTTCCGTTTTTCGCCTCTGGCGCTGGAGGCGCGGCTGTGGGAAATCGCAGGAATGGACATTCGGACCGACATCCTGATCCCGCCGGAATGGGCGCGCCAGTCTGCGCTCTGGGTCGGCTGGCCGCGCCTGCCGGAAGAATGGGGTGGCGCCTTCGAGGCCGCGCGCGCCGAGATCGCCGGGTTCATTCGCCTGGCGGCGCAATACCTGCCGGTCAAGCTCGCCGCGGGCGATGATATCGCGGCCGAGGCGGCGCGCGGCGCGCTGAAGGGCACTGGCCAGATTGTCCGTGTGCCCAGCGGCGACATCTGGCTGCGCGACACGGGGCCGATCTTCGGCTTCGATGAGGCCGGCCAGCGCGCCGCGCACTGTTTCCGGTTCAATGGCTGGGGCGGGAAATATGTCATGCCGGGCGACACCGGGACCGCTAATGCCCTCGCCGGCAAGGAAGGCGCGAAGGCCATACAGCACGACTTTGTGCTCGAAGGTGGTGCGGTGGATCATGATGGCGATGGCACGGTGCTCACCACGCGCGAATGCCTTATCAATCCCAACCGCAATCCCGGCTGGAGCGAGGCCGATGCCGAGCGTGCGCTGGAAACCGCGCTGGGCGCGCGGCGCGTGATCTGGCTCGACCGCGGCCTGGTCAACGACCACACAGACGGCCATATCGACAATATCGCCCGTTTCATCGGCCCGGGCCGGGCTGCCTGCCAGGCGCCGAGCGGGCCGGGCGATCCGCATCGCGAGCGCCTTCTGGCGGCGCAGGACACCCTGCGCGCGGCTGGACTGGAGGTGGTGACCGTCCCCTCGCCGGGGCGCGTGGAGGACGAGGATGGCAATCCCGTGCCGGCGAGTCATATGAACTTCGTCTTTGCCAGCAGGGCGCTGATCCTGCCGGTCTATGAGGACATCAATGGCCGACGCGCGGCGGCGGCGCTGGCCAAGGGCCTGCCGAACTGGCGTGTGCGACCGCTGCCCTCGCGCGCGATCCTGGCCGGCGGCGGCAGTTTCCACTGCATGACGCGGGAAGTGCCCGCCCCCATGGAGGAGAGCCAATGAGCCGTACCCTTCGCGTGTCTGCCATCCAGTTTGCCCCGGCTGCGGCGTCCGATCCGCTTGAGGAAGCTGCTGGGCTGGTGCGCGAGGCGGCCGGGCAGGGGGGAGAGATCATCCTGCTGCCGGAACTGTTCATGGGCCCGTATTTCTGCCGCAGCCAGGACGAGGCCTGTTTCGACCTTGCCGCGCCGGTTGACGGCCATCCTGCGGTGGAGCGGCTCTCGGCGCTGGCGCGGGAGCTTGGCGTCGTCCTGCCGGTCTCGATCTTCGAGCGCGACGGGCCACATTTCTACAATTCCATCGTCATCGTGGACGCTGACGGCTCGGTGCTCGGCACCTATCGCAAGAGCCATATTCCCGATGGGCCGGGCTATCAGGAGAAGTTCTATTTCCGCCCCGGCGGCGGGGGCTTCAAGGTCTGGAAGACGCGTTTCGGCACCATCGGCGTCGGCATCTGCTGGGACCAGTGGTTCCCGGAAGCCGCGCGCGCCATGGCGCTGATGGGCGCGGAGATCCTGCTCTATCCCACCGCCATCGGTGCCGAGCCGCAGGACCCCACTATGGACACTGCCGCGCGCTGGCGCCGGGCCATGCTCGGCCATGCGGTGTCGAACACCATGCCGGTGGTCGCGGCCAATCGCTATGGCGATGAGGGGGGGCAGGTCTTTTACGGGACGAGCTTCATTGCCGACCAGACCGGCGAAGTGGTCAGCGAGCTGGGCCGCAGCGAGACCGGCGTCATTTCAGCCGACTTCGACCTAGACGCGATCCGCACCGAGCGTGCGGCCTGGGGTTTTTTCAGGGATCGCCGGCCGGAATTCTACGGCATCCTCACCGCCAGCGATCCGGGCGGTGAGCGTTAGGCATCAGACGGAGAAGTGGCTCAAGCCGCCTCGATGGCCTTCATCAGCTCCTTGGCCTGCTCGATCCATTTCTCGCGGGCCACGCGGCGCTTGAAGGCGAGCTTGTCGTCGATCCACTCGCCGTCGGCCTCGGTCCAGGCGGCAATCTGGGCGAAGTGGTAGATGCCCAGCTCGTTAAGCAGGGCAGAGAGTTTTTCGCCGATGCCCTTGATCTGGGTCAGGTCGTCGGGCTCGCCATTGGGCGCGTCGAACAGTTCCGGGCCCTCGGGAATGGGCGCCCAGAAATTCACCGCCGACGGCTTCGGCACGGCCCAGCTGTCATTGGCCGGCATGAAATTGACGCCGTTGCGGCGGATCTGGTCGAAGAAGTCGGTCATCATGGTGCCGGGCACCCTGGATGGCCAGGAGGTCCAGCTCGGCAGTGCCTTGAGCATGTCGGCGGCATATCCCCAGCTGCGCAGGTTCGCGTCGGCCAGCGCATGGAAGCTGTCGCGCATCAGATCCTCGTCGAAATAGTATTCCGGGTTCGGGGCCGGAACTTTCGGCGCGAGCCAGACAAAGGGCTCGGTGTCGGACTTGGCAACGCGCTCGAGCGCATGGATGGCGGCCTTCTGAGCCGACTCATTGGCGTCGAGCATCGCCTTGGCCGCCACAGCGAAGAAATTCATGGGGGAGTAGGCGGTGGGCATGGGACTCTCCAATAGTTTATGCCTGCCTAGCACATTTTTGTGCGCCGCACAATAATTATTGCAACTGCGCATTGCTGTTGCCCCATTCCAGCCATTGCATAGGTGAAGTATGCGCTCTGCCATGAATGCGACTCAAAGCGATTCTCAGAGCGGTCTGCTGGAGCCGGCGCGGGTGCTGGTCTTCGATTCCGGCATTGGCGGCCTCACCGTGCGCCAGGAACTGGCCGCCCAGGCCCCGCGGCTATGTATCGATTATGCTGCCGATACCGGTTTCTTCCCTTATGGCGACAAGGGCGATGATGAGCTGCGCGCGCGCCTGCCCGCGGTGGCGCGGGCCCTGGTGGAGGCCGCCGAGCCGGACATCTTCGTGATCGCCTGCAATACCGCCAGCACACTGGCCCTGCCGGAAGTGCGCGCCGCGCTCGACATTCCGGTGGTGGGGACTGTGCCGGCAATCAAGCCGGCCGCCGCCATCAGCCAGACCCGCACCATCGGCCTTCTGGCAACACCTGGCACGCTGGCGCGCGACTATACCGCCAATCTGATCCACCAGTTCGCCCAGGGTGTGCGCGTGGTCCAGCAGGGCAGCCTGGACCTGGTGCGTCTGGCAGAAGCGGCTGCTGCCGGCCGGATGCCGGAGCTGGCGGAATTCCGCGCCGCGCAGGTGCCCCTGTTCGAGCAGGAGGGCGGAGAGGCCATCGACACGGTGGTGCTTGCCTGCACGCATTTTCCGCTGGTGCGCGCGCAGCTGGAAGCCACAGCTCCGCGCGCCATGACCTATATCGACTCCGGCCCGGCCATCGCCCGTCAGACGCTTAAACTGCTGGCAGGACGCGATGTCCCGCGCCACCGCATTCAGCGCGGTGCCATGGGTTGGGTGACATCAACAGATGGCCGGGCCGCGCTGGCGCCGACGCTCGGCCGCTATGGCTTGAGCGAGACTGCCAGCGTCGCGATCTCCGCCGGGGCCGGCACCGGAACCGGTGCGGTCCATGCCTCCGGCACATAGGCGCTGGCGAACGGCGCATCATCGGTCTCGACCAGGCCGTAGCCGCCGAAGCCGTTGAACCGGGTCGACATGGACCGGCCATAGGCGCCGATATTGCCGAACTCGATATAGTCGCCTTCGCCGATATCGGCCGGCAGGCGCACGGGCAGAGCGAACTTGTCGGCGCTGTCGCAGGTCGGGCCGTAGAGCGTCCAGGCACGCGTGCGCCCGGCCAGAGCCTTCTCCGGGGAGTGTGCCCGCACCGGGAATTCCCAGCCGAGATTGACCGCGTCATAGAGCGCGCCGAAGCCGCCATCATTGAGGTAAAGCGCGTCGCCCTTCACCCCGTCCACGCGCACCAGCAGGCTCTCGGCCTCGGCCACGAGGGCGCGACCCGGCTCGCTCCAGAGCTCGGCGCTTTCCAGAACCATCATGTCTTCGAAGGCATCATCGACGCTCGCGGCATAGTCAGCGAGGGCCGGCATGCCGCCATCGGACTTGTAGAGGCTCGGGAAGCCGCCGCCGACATCGACGATGTCAACGGTGACCGCGGCCTTGCGGATCAGGCGCGAGATGTTCGCCATGGCCGCCGGCCATGCGCCGGGGTTCAGCGACTGGCTGCCGACATGGAAGGACACGCCGAGCCGGCTGGCGACACGGCGGGTTTCGCGCAGCAGGCCGGGGGCTTCTGCCTCGCTGGCGCCGAATTTGCCCGTCAGCGGCACGGCCGCGCCGGCATTCGACACGCCCACGCGCACGACCAGGATCAGGTCTTTGGCAAAGTTCGTTGCTTCCAGGATCTTCTGCAACTCGGCATGGCTGTCGAGCACGAAGCGGCGCACGCCGAACTCGTGATAGGCGCGTGCAATCGCGTTGCGGTTCTTCACCGGGTGCATATAGGCGAGGTCAGCTTCGGGAAAGCGCGTCGCCACCAGTTCGATCTCGGCCGGGGAGGCGACATCGAAGCCGCGAATGCCGGCGGCCCACAGCCCATCCAGGATGTGCAGCGCCGGATTGGCCTTCACGGCATAGAAGACCTGGCCCGGGAAGCTGTCGCGAAACCATGTGGCAGCGCGCTCCAGCCGCTCGGGCCGGAAGCAGAAGAACGGATCGTCAGGGCGAACCTGATCGACGAATACGGGGATTCCGCTGGCGTGAACCATCGCAGACCTCTCCAGTTACATGGGCAATAATTACCCGCCTGTGACTGGCGTTAGTGCGAGGGATATTACCCCGAGGTCCGCCTTGTGAGCAGCGATATACGGGCCATTCCTGAGGAATTCAAGAGCAAAAATAACCCCGACACACAGATTGTCTTGCGGCTGTCATATTCGGCAGGTAGTCGAGGGCGAAACTCCCCGTCAGAAGAGGTTACCATGCGGCTGAAAACCCTGCTGTCATCGCTCGGCTTTCTGGCAGTTGCCGCCTGCGGGGACGGCAATCTGCAAGCCTTCGACGGCGAGCCGGTTCCCCCGCCGCCGCCGCTCGGCCAGGCCGACCGGATCCGCATTGTCGGCTCGTCCACCGTGGCGCCGTTTTCCACCACCGTGGCTGAACAGTTCGGCGCCTCCACGCGCTTTGCCACGCCGATTGTCGAGACCACCGGCACGGGCGGCGGGTTCAAGGCCTTCTGCCACGGCGTCGGGCCGGAGCAGCCCTCCATCTCCAACGCCTCCCGGCGGATCAAACCGTCAGAGATAGAACTGTGCGCTTCGACCGGCGTGACCGAACTGGTGGAAGTGAAGATCGGCTTTGACGGTATCGTCCTCGCCTCGGGCAAGGACGGGCCGGATTTCGATCTTAGCAAGGAAGAGATCTTCCGCGCGCTGGCCGTGGAGTTGCCTGACGGCAATGGCGGCTGGATCGCCAACCCGAACCGGACCTGGGCGGACGTCGCCGCGCACCTGCCGGGCATCCCGATCTATGTCTATGGCCCGCCGCCGACCTCGGGTACGCGCGATGCCTTTGTCGAGATCGCCCTGGAGCTGGGCGCGGACGAGGTGCCGGAAATGGTCGCGCTGAAGGCCTCCGATCCCGAGGCCTGGGACCGGCGCGCGACCACCATCCGCACCGACGATGCCTGGATCGATGCCGGGGAGAATGACACCGCGCTGATCCAGACCCTGACCAAGAACCCCAATGTGGTCGGCGTGCTGGGCTTTTCCTCCGCCGAGCAGAATCACGACCGCATCAAGTCGGCGCGTGTGAACGGCATCGAACCGACCTTCCAGAACATCGCCACCGGCGAGTACAAGATTTCCCGCTCGATGTATTTCTATGTGAAGGCCCAGAATGTGCCGCTGGTGCCGGGCCTGACGGAGTATATCGACGCCTTCACCCGCGAGGATGCCTGGGGGCCGGAAGGCTATCTCGCCGAGAAGGGGCTGATCCCGCTGCCGGCCGACGAGCGCGACCGGGTGCGCGCCCATGCCCTGGCACTGACGCTGATGGAAACAGAGGGCTAGCGCCGCGCCCGCAAACCGCCTAGGACGGCGCCCATGTCGCTGACCGAAGAAGCTCATCGCCGCCGCACCTTCGCGATCATCTCGCACCCCGACGCCGGCAAGACCACGCTGACCGAAGCCCTGTTGCTGGCCGGCGGTGCGATCCGGCTTGCCGGGCAGGTCGCCGCGCGCGGCGAGCGTCGGCGCACGCAATCTGACTGGATGAAGATCGAGCGCGACCGGGGCATCTCGGTCGCCTCCTCGGTGATGACCTTCGAGCATGACGGACTGGTCTTCAACCTGCTCGACACGCCGGGCCACGAGGATTTCTCCGAGGATACCTACCGCACGCTGACGGCCGCCGATTCCGCTATCATGGTGCTCGATGCGGCCAAGGGCATCGAGCCGCAGACCCTGAAACTGTTCGAGGTCTGCCGGATGCGCGACATCCCGATCATGACCTTCGTCAACAAGATGGACCGCGAGGCGCAGGACCCGTTCGCGCTGCTCGATGAGATCGCCGACAAGCTACAGCTCGACACCGCGCCGCTTTACTGGCCGGCGGCGTCCGGCCAGCGCTTCTCGGGCATGATGGACCTGCGCAGCGATGATTTTCTCGTCTTCAAGAAAGGCGGAGAGGCTGAGCCCGGACCGGCAAAACGCATAAAGTGGGGCGCCAATTCCGTTGCCGAGGCGATGGACGAAATGGTCCAGGATGAACTGGCCGAGGGCATGGAACTGGCGCGCGAGGCGCTGCCGGAGTTCGACCTTCAGGCCTATCGCGAAGGCCACATGACGCCGATCATCTTCGGCTCGGCCCTGCGCCATTTCGGCATGGCGGAATTGCTCTCTGCGCTGGCGGAGTTCGCCCCGCCGCCGCGCCCGCAAAAGGCCGAGGTGAGCGGCGCGCCGACAGTGATCGAATCCGACAATCCGGAGGTCTCCGGCTTCGTCTTCAAGATCCAGGCGAACATGGACCCGAACCATCGCGACCGGATCGCCTTCCTGCGGCTCTCCTCCGGCGAGTTCAAGCGCGGCATGAAGCTGAAGACCACCGGCGGCAAGCTGCTCAATGTGCACAATCCTCTGATGTTTCTGGCCCAGGACCGCGAGATCACCGAGACCGCCTATGCCGGCGATGTCATCGGTGTGCCCAACCATGGCGCGCTGCGTGTGGGCGACAGCCTGTCGGCCTCGGGCAAGGTGCAGTTTGCCGGCATCCCGAACTTCGCCCCGGAAATCCTGCGCCGGGCGCGGATCAAGGACCCGATGAAGCAGAAGCATCTGCGCAAGGCGCTCGAAAGCCTTGCCGAGGAGGGCGTCACCCAGCTTTTCCGCCCGGCCATCGGCTCGGACATGATCGTCGGCGCGGTCGGCCAGCTGCAGATCGAGGTGATGATCGAGCGCGTGGCGGCCGAATACAATCTGGAGGTTGCCTTCGAGGCCGCGCCCTACAATGTGGCGCGCTGGATCTCCTGCGACGATCCGAAAGTGCTGGAAGCCTTCCTCGACAAGAACAAGTCCGCCACCGGGACAGACCTCGACGGCGCGCCGGTCTATCTCGCCAAGAATGCCTGGGATGTCGGCTATGCCCAGGAAAAGAACCCGGACATCCGCTTTTCTGCCACGAAGGAGCGGTCGGTATAGGCCGCGCCGTGCGAAACTGACACGAGAGAGGGGACAATATGATCATCACGAGTGTCGCAACCCCGACACCAGCCGTACCGGGCTGGATCGAGGATAACCTGCCGCAATGGGCGACCGACGCCTATCTCTACATGCTCGACATCTGGAACGAGGGCGCGCTGGGCCTGACCTATGGTGAAATCATCATGGCGGTCGGCATCCTGTTCATCGCTCTGATCATTCGCGGCATCTTTGCGCGCACGGTGGTACGCGCCATCACCCGCGCGGCAGCCGGCACCAAGACCAATTTCGACGACGCGCTGGTCAAGGCCATTGCCACGCCGCTGAAGATCGTACCGGTGATCATCGGCTTCTATTTCGCCCTTCAGGTGATCGATATCGGGCCGGACACCGAGGATATCGCCAACCGGGTGGTGCAGTCGGTGGTGGCGCTGGCGGTGTTCTGGACGCTGTCGCGCGCGGTGAACGCCTTCGAGTTCGTCTTCACCAGCCTGCGCGACACGCTCTCGCCGGCGATTGTGGACTGGATGCTCAAGGCGCTGCAGATCGCGCTGCTGATCCTCGGTTTTGCCGCCGTGGCGGAGATCTGGGGCATTGCCATCGGCCCGATCATTGCCGGTCTCGGCATTTTCGGCATCGCCGTCGGCCTCGGCGCGCAGGACCTCTTCAAGAACCTCATCTCCGGCATCCTGATCCTGACAGAAAAGCGCTTCGTGCCGGGCGAGTGGATTGCTGCCGATGGTGTGGTCGAGGGCACTGTGGAGAAGATCAATTTCCGCTCGACGCTCATCCGCCAGTTCGACAAGTCGCCGGTCTATGTGCCCAATAGCCTCCTGTCGGACAATCCGGTGAAGAACTTTTCGCGCATGACCCATCGCCGGATCAAATGGGTGGTTGGTGTGGAATACCGCACAACGGTGGACCAGCTGAAATATATCCGCGACGAGATCGAGGCCTGGCTATGGACCGATGACCGCTTCGCCAAACCGCCCGAAGCGGCCCTGTTCGTGCGCATTGACAGCTTCAATGCCAGCTCGATCGACTTCATGATCTACACCTTCACCTACACCAAGAACTGGGGGGAATGGCTGAAGATCAAGGAAGAGCTGGCCGTGGCCATCATGGATATTATCGAGAAGGGCGGAACCGGCTTTGCCTTCCCCTCGCGCACCATCTACATGCAGCAGCAGGATCCGCCGGAAATCATGGCGCCCCCGGCGCGCAGCGAAACCGTCGAGCGCACCCAGCGCGAGATGGCCGAACTGGAACGCACGCGCGGCATCGGCGAGGCCGACGACGACGGCTGATCAGAAGCCGGCGCGGGCGCTGTCTTCGTCCTCGCCGGCGGTCGCTACCGTCCGGCCAAGTCGTACGCCGGAAACCTGGCGCGGCGCGAAGGAGACAGGCTCTCCGGTCTGGGTGCTGGAAGCCGGCACCCATGCCGTGCCCGCGGTGGCGGTGTCATTCGCGCCGCCCGCCAGTTCGGAGATTTCCATGCCGGCGCTGACCGGCTGGTAGGCGCCGAAAACAGCGGAGGTGTCCGTGGCGGTCTCGCCGGCGGGCGCGGCTGACGCGGGTGCAATCTCGTGGACGCCGGACAGCCCTGACATATAGCCCGGCCGGAATTCCGGCCGGCCCGGGGCTGATTTCAGCTCACAGGCCGCGCCATGGGCATCCTCCGGCGAGTACTGGCTCCAGGCCATGCATTGGTTTGAAGCGGCACAAAGAGCGGCGCAGGCGGCGGCGTCCTCGGCAGCTTGGCGGACAAAGGTGGCGCCGAAACGATAGGTGTCGAGCTCAGCGCTCATCTGATCGGCGGCGGCGGGAAGGGCCAGTGCGAAACCAGCCAGAGCGAGGGCAGAGATCCGTTTCATAGTCGAAATCCTCGCCCGGCGGGATTAAGGTCTGATTGACGCAGATTGCGAGATTTTCAGCGCAGCCTTAGCCCTGCAGGGCTTCGCGCTTTTCCTCGATCTCCAGCCAATCTTCTTCCATTTGGGCCTGTTCGGCCTTCAGAGCGGCAAGCTTGTCGGCGCGTTTCTGGAAACCATGCGGGTCCTTTTCGAACAGTCCGGCATCGGCAAGTTCGGTTTCGAGCCGTTCGATCTCGCTGGCCAGCCGGGGCAGGCCCGCCTCGATTTCCTTCAGGCGATGTTCATCCTTGAAGGAGAGCTTGGTCTGCGTTTTCGGAGCCGGCGTGGCAGGTTTGCCCTGTGGCTTCGAAGGCGATTTCGATTTCTTCAGCGCGCGCGCCGCGCCGAGGCTCGGCACCTGCGAGACCGCATCGCTCCACCCGCCCGGCACATGCAGCCATTGCCCCCGTTCTGTCGGCACCAGGCAGGAGGTTACCGTACCATCGAGAAAGGCGCGGTCGTGGGAGACCAGCATCAGCGTGCCTTCATAATTGGCGAGCATGTCCTCAAGCAGGTCGAGCGTCTGCATGTCGAGATCGTTTGTCGGCTCGTCCAGCACCAGCACATCGCAGGGCTGGGCGAGGGAGACCGCCAGCGTGAGCCGGTTGCGCTCCCCGCCAGACAGCGCGCCGACCGGCTGGCGCAGCTGTTCGGGCATGAACAGGAAGTCCTTGGCATAGCCGGCGACATGGCGGGACTTGCCCTGCACCATGATATGATCCCCGCCGCTCGGCGTGAGGGTCTCCCACAGTGTGTCCTTCGCGCGCAGGCTGTCGCGCGCCTGGTCGAGATAGGTGACCTTGACCGCCTTGGAGAGCTTCACGCTGCCCTCGTCGGGTTCAATCTCGCCGAGCAGGAGTTTGAGCAGCGTCGTCTTGCCGACGCCATTGGGGCCGACAAAACCGATCCGGTCGCCGCGCAGGATCTTCAGGTCGAGATCCTTCACAATGGTCAGGACCTCGCCATCGGGGCGGGTGAAGCTCTTGGTCAGGCCGCGCGTCTCGATCACCTTGCGGCTCATAGCATCGCCGCTGTCGGCCGAGAGGTCCGCGCCGGCCCGGGCCTCGCCAAGTGCAGAGCGCATCTGCGCGGCCTGCGCGCGCATCTCCTTCAGCTTGGTCAGGCGCCCCTGGTTGCGCCGCCGCCGGCCGGTGACACCGCGCGCGAGCCAGCGATGCTCATCCTTGAGCTGGGTCTGCATGCGCGCCAGCGCCTTTTCCTCTTCAGCCTCGATGCCCTCGGCCCATGCCTCGAAGGCGCCATAACCTTCCGGGCTCTTCAGCACCTTGCCCTGGCGCAGCCACAGCGTGTTGGTCGAGACATTTTCCAAGAAGGCGCGGTCGTGGGAGACGATCAGCGCAGCGCCGCTGAAACCGGTCAGGCGCGCTTCCAGCTGCTGGATGGTGGCGATGTCGAGATGGTTGGTCGGCTCGTCCATGAGCAGGATGTCCGGATCGCGGGCAAAGCCCCGGGCGATGGCAGCCCGTCGCAGCTGGCCGCCGGACAGGCGAGCGGGATCTGCCTCGGGGTCGAGGCCCATCTCCGTCAGCTCCGCCTCGGCACGGTAGCGATCCTCCAGCCCGTCGGCAGCAAAGTCGGCCAGCGTGGCATAGGGCGAGAAATCCGGCTCCTGGGCGACGAAGGCCGCCACGCTACCAGGCTGGATCCAGACCTCGCCAGCATCGGGCTCGATGACACCGGCGACCAGCTTCATCAGGGTCGACTTGCCCGCGCCATTGCGCCCGACCAGCGCGCAGCGCTCGCCCTTCGACAGGGGGAACTCCACGCCGGAAAACAGCGGGCGTCCGCCAAAGGTGAGCTGGACATCGGTAAGGGTAAGAAGCGGAGGACGGGCCATGGGTCGGGTATTTCGGGTTCCGGGTCGTGAGTTCAACTGGTTGGCGCGAAGCTTGCTAGTCTACTCGCGTGTGACACGAGGTGAGACATGCAATTCCACTGGCCATCGCAGACACGCGAGACATTTGGCAAGTCTCTGATTGAGGCAAGCCATACTCTGCATGCCGATCCTCGGTTCGAGGATGACGGTCTGGCCGACCTGCTGGACCGCTTCCCGCGCGAGCATATGGGCATTTATTGTTTCCCGCGCCAGTCCGAAGGCCGTGTCCAGCCGGCTCATGGTCGCGCCGATGGCATCAGCGGCAGGGATCTCCTGGAAGCCGTCAAGCGCGGCGATATCTGGCTCAATCTGCGCGATGCCTCCCGCCACCTGCCGGACTATGGCGAGATCTGCGACGATCTTTTCGTGCAGCTGTCGGCTGCTTCAGGCCGGCACATCCTGAAACCCGATCTCGGTGTCCTGATTTCCTCGCCGAACGTGAATGTGCAATACCACCTGGATATCCCGTTGGTTGTGCTGGTGCAGATCCGCGGCAAGAAGCGGGTCTGGCTCTATCCCACCGGTGCGCCTTTTGCCGAAACCGAGCATATCGAGGCGATCGCCCTGCGCGAAACCGAGGAAGACCTGCCCTACAGCAAGAGCTTCGACGCGCATGCCGAGATCGTCGACCTGGAACCCGGCATGGCGATCACTTGGCCGCAGACCGCGCCGCACCGAGTGCAGAACGGCAATATGATGAATGTCTCGCTGTCATGTGAATTCATGACCCTGCCGGCATTGATCCAGGCCAATGCGATCCATGCCAATGGCGTCCTGCGGCGCAAGGCCGGCTGGAACCCGCGCCAGCCCAGCGGGCTTGATGCGGGCACCCTCGCCAAGGCCGGCCTGTCGCGCATGCTGAAACTGGTGCACCGCCCGGCCGGCGCGCCGAACCCGGCACCGCAATTCGAGATCGACCCGGAGGCTGAAACCGGCGTGCGGATGCTCTAGGTCCTACTGGCGCATGCCTGCGGCCTGGAGCGTGGCGACGTTGCGTCCGGCTACGCTGGAAAAGGCGCCCGCGAGCGAGCGGTAATAGGTCACGCGCTGTTCGGCGGCTGGTGACATGGCGACATAGCGTTCCGCCCCGCGCAGGCCGCCGGCCTCCTGGCCCTCCATGGCCGCCGTCATGATGCCCGAGAAGATCTGCGCTGGCAGCCCGCCGCCTGAGACCCGGCGCATGGCGCTGTCATTGTCATTGCCGACCCAGACCCCGACCACCGCCGAGCGCGTGTAGCCGACGAACCAGGCATCGCGCCAGTCCTGGCTGGTGCCGGTCTTGCCGGCCACGCGCCAGCCATCCACGCGCGCCGCGCCGCCTGTGCCGTTTTCCACCGTGCGCACCATCATCGCCGTCATGTTGCGCGAGACATCCTCGCGGATCACCCGCCGGGCAGACGGTTCTGTGCGCTCATACTGCACATTGCCGCGCGTATCCTCGATCTTGGCGATCAGGAAGGGGGCCAGCCGCAGGCCGTCCTTCATGAAAGTGCCATAGGCGCGGGTCAGCTCTTCCAGTGTGACTTCCGATGTGCCGAGGGCGAGGGAGGGGACCGGGTCGAGATCGCTCTCGATACCGAGCCGGCGCGCGGTTTCCACCACGGTTTCCTCGCCGACTTCCTGGGTCAGCTGTGCCGCGACAGTGTTCAGGGATTCGGCGAAGGCCTCCGACAGGGTGACGGGGCCGAGATAATGGCCGGTATAATTCCGCGGCTCCCAGTTGCCGATTTCCAGCGGGATGTCCTGGCGGATATCGTAAGGGCTCGCGCCATTGTTCAGCGCGGCGGTATAGACCACCGCCTTGAAGGCCGAGCCGGGCTGGCGCTTTGCCATGGTCGCGCGATTGAATTCGGAGGTGGCATAGTCCACCCCGCCGACCATGGCGACGATCCGGCCATCCTCGCGCATGGCGATGGCGGCGGCCTGGCTGGCGCTGAGATCGGGGCCTTGTTCCGCGATGGTTGTGGCGACCAGTTCCTGCACCTGCGCCTGCAGTTCGGGCTCAATCGTCAGGGTGATCACAAGGTCCGGCGGAGCATTTTCCGGCAGCAGATCCTGCATTTGCTGGACAGCCGCATCAAGGACATAGCCGAATTGCGGGCTTTCCGCTGCGCGCTCCACCAGCGAGATTTCTTCCTTCCGGGCAAGATCGGCCTGCAGGACATCGATGAAGCCGGCATCGGCCATTTCGCTAAGCACATAGGCCTGACGCATGCGGGCCTCATCGAGATTGCCGGTGAGAGCCAGCCGACTTGGCGCCTGTGGCAGGGCGGCGAGCAGGGCGGCTTCGCCGAGGGTCAGCTCGGCCGGGGGCTTGCCGAAATAATGCGTGCTGGCCGCGTCGAGGCCATAGAAGCCGGCGCCGAAATAGACCCGGTTAAGATAAAGCTCGAGGATCTCGTTCTTCGACAGGCGCTCTTCCAGCTCGCGGGCAAGCCGTACTTCCTGGGCCTTGCGGCGGATGGTCTGGCGCGGGTCGAGCACAAGGTTCTTGATCAGCTGCTGGGTGATGGTCGAGGCACCCGACACCGTGCGCCCGGTGCGCCAGTTCACCCAGGCCGCGCGGACAATGGCGGTCGTATCGGCGCCGTCATGTTCGTAAAAGCGCTTGTCCTCGGCGGCGATGAAGGCCTGCGGCACATGCGGGGGCAGGTCGGCCACGCGCACGACGCGGCCATAGCGCGGTCCGCGAATGGCGAGCAGCGTGCCGTCCATGGCGCGGAATTCCACAGCCGGGTCGCGCTTGATGGTCCACAGCTCAGCCGTGCTCGGCAGCTCGGGCATGTCGGAATAAAGCGAGTTGTAGTACCACCAGCCTGTCCCCCCGAGGCCGAGCAGGCTGACCAGGAGGGCGATAAGGCCATATTTGATGGCCTGGCCCTTCCAGGTGGTGGGCTTTTTTATCTTGCGGACGATGGAGCGTCTGGCCGGGCGGGCAGGCTCGGCCTTGGCCGCTGTCTGGGTGCGGGTCTCATGGCTTTTCTGGACAGGCTTTTTCGCCGCTGGCTTTTTCGGCTTGGGTGCAGCTGAAGCCTTCGCGCCGGTCTCGGCGGGCTTGGCGCGTTCCGGCGTCTCAGGCTTCGACGGCTTGTCTTCCATGGGACGGCTTTCACTCGACGGGACTCTGGCACCGGGCTGGTGCGATTCGTGTGCGTTCTGATCGACGAATACGGCGGGGAGATGGCCGGGGGAAATTACCGTCTGGTTAGGTATCCTCCGGCAGAAGTTTTTCCAGGCTTTCCAGCCGATCGGCCTCGGCTGCCGGCTTGTCCCAGCGGATGCGGTTTATCCGCGGAAACCGCATGGCGATGCCGGACTTGTGGCGTGGGCTGCGCTGGAGGCCTTCGAAGGCGACCTCCAGGACAAGCCCATCCTCGGCTGTCGCGGTGACTGCCCGGACTGGGCCGAACCGGTCAATCGTGTTCTCGCGAATGAAGGCGTCGAGCTGTTTCAGTTCTTCGTCCGTAAAGCCGAAATAGGCCTTGCCGACAGGCGTGAGCTCCTCGCCAGCCTCGCCTTCGCGCCAGACGCCGAAGGTGAAGTCGGAATAGAAGCTGGAGCGCTTGCCGTGGCCGCGCTGGGCATAAAGCAGCACGGCATCGATGAGGAACGGGTCACGCTTCCACTTGTACCATGGCCCTTTCGGCCGGCCGGCGACATAGGCGCTGTCCCAGCGTTTCAGCATGAGGCCCTCGATCTCCGGCGCCGGCGGGGCGTTGCGCGCAGCTTCCAGCGCTTGAAGATCGGTGATCTCGACGAGGGGGGACAGATCGATCCGGTTGGTCTCCAGTGCGCCGACAAAAGCCTCCAGCCGGGCCCGGCGCTCAGCAAAGGGCAGGGCGCGCAGGTCTTCGGCCCCATCCACGAGAATATCGTAGGCGCGCACGAAAGCCGGGTGGCTATCCATCTGCCGCTTTGAAACCGTCTTGCGGTTCAGCCTCTGCTGCAGGGCATTGAAAGGCGCAACGCCGCCCTCGGCATTGCGCACCAGCAGCTCGCCATCCAGCGCACCCTCGAAATCAAGGCCGGCCAGCACATCGGGAAAGGTGTGGCTGATATCGTCGCCCGTGCGGGTATAGATCCGGCGCACGCCGGCCTCGCTGACCACTTGCACCCGCACGCCGTCATATTTCCATTCGGCCGCGAAGGTCTCAGGTGTGATCAGGTCCGGGGCGACCGCATCCGGGTCCTCGCGCTTGTCCTTGGTGACCAGCGGATGGGCAAGCATGACCGGGCGGAAGGGGGCGGTAATGTCCGGGCTGGGCCGCGGTGCGGTGCCATCCAACCAGGCAAACAGGCTCTCATAGGGCGGGGCAAGGCCGTGCCAGATCTCCTCGATCTCGGAGACGTCCACCTCGCCATATTGCGCCAGCGCCAGTTTGGTCAGGCGCGCCGAGACACCGATGCGCAGCCCGCCCGTGATGAGCTTCAAAAGCGCCCAGCGGCCCGATGGTGTGAGCACATCCATCCAGCCCTCGGCCAGGCGCGTGCCCTCAGTGCAGCTGGCCTCCATCAGGGCCGGGACGATCTCCTCGATGGGCGGGGACCAGTTGGCCCGCGCAGTGCCCGGCCAGACCAGGCTGACAGTTTCGGCCAGATCGCCGACATAGTCATAGGACAGACGAAACAGCTCACTATCCATGCGAGCCTCGATGAGGCCGCGAATGGTGCCAGCCTTAACGCCCGGGATGTCGAGCTCGCCAGTCAGCGCCGCCAGCGACCAGCCGCGCGCCGGATCCGGCACACTTTTGAAATAGCTTGACAAAATCCGCAACTTGCCGTTGAGCTGCGGCGTGTGGACAAGGCAGTCGAGTAGAGTGGCAAATCGCTCCATTTCCACAACATAGTCTGTTGGTTCTGTTCAATCCAAGGCTTCAACTTTACCCTTTGAAAGGACCGTTGAAGTACCAGTATCGGCAACAGCGAGACCGGCATCCGGACCCCTCTGGAAAGTCGGCGATTGAACGGAATCGAATGGCAGATTGCTAAAGCAGGATATGGGGGTAGTCCCCGGATTTGAGTAGGATTTTACTGGGCTGACGCACATGTTTGAGGCGTGCAGGGGGTAGTATGAAAAGCAAGGCTGATCGTTTGATCACAGAGTTCGCATCGATTCTGACGAGTTATGGTCGCGACAATGAAGGCGACCGGGATTACGATGAAATTCAAAAGGTGGCCGAGGCCTCGCTGGAGATGCTGGTGATGATCCGCCAGCACCAGCTCGAGCGTATCAATGGCGAAGATCTGATCAGCTAGGGTCTTCGTCCTCGAACACCGGAACCTCGGGATCCGTCGGCGTCTCACAGAGGTCCGGATAGGTCTCGCAATAGGTCATCACCGTCTCGATCCAGCCGGAATAGCCGGAAAGATTGGTGTAGCGGCCGAGATACTCGCCTGCGCACGGCACTTCGCCGACGGCGCTGCGCACGCTCGACAGGACGCCGACGACCCGGCGCTGGCCGTCCTCTTCAGTGACATAGAGCGGCCCACCGCTATCGCCTTCGCACGCGCCCGCACCCTGGACACCCTTTGCCAGGATGGTGCCCGGATCGGCGCCGACCAGGGTCAGCGGCCCGGACAGGAGCCGGTCGGACGGCGGCGCGCCATAACCGGAGCTTCCCCATCCGGCCATGGTCACTTCGGCATAGCTGAGCGGCGAGAGCGGCTGGTCTGGCGCGCCATAAGCCGCCACGGGGACATTGCGGATGGTGGCCAGCGTGTCGTCTGCGACATGGACAAGGGCAAGGTCGTTGAGCAGGCCGCCCTCGCTTCCGCGATACTCGCCATGGCAGACCGCCGCATCGGCATTGAAGATAAGGGCGGTTTCGGTCTCGCGCAGATTGGTCGTGCCGGCCACGATGCGGATCTCGTCAAAACCCTGGTCGAGGCAATGGGCGGCGGTCAGGAACCAGTTGTCGGCGATGCGCACGGCGCCGCAGCGGCCGACGGAAATGTCGCCATTGTCGCGGAACTGCATCGGCAGCAGGCTGACCAGGCCGGGCAGCTCGTCCAGCGAGGTGGCGATGATGAAGGGATCAGGCTCCGGCGTCGGGTCGGGAGGGGGCGGCGCCTCTTCCGGCTCGGCGTCCTCAGCGTCCTCGGCCTCTTCGCTGGCGGGGTCGACCGGGGCGTTGAGCTGGGTGATGGTCAGCGTCGGTTCGGAGTCCGGCGGCAGCAGGCAGTTGCTCGCGCCAATCTCCGCAAGGCTCTCGATCATCGGAAGCGCCGGCTCCTCCGGTGGGGCAGGCGCCTCGATCGGCTCGATATCCGAGGGCGCATCGATGTCATTGTTCGGCGCGAGTCCGGGCACCTGCACGGCATCGCATCCGGCCAGGGCCAGGAGCGAAAGTGCGGCGATGAGCCTGGAAATCGTGTTCATGCGCCTTTCGCCTTCTGCTGTCAGGCCACCCCCAGGCGCGAACCTAGCCCAGCGTGCGCGGGCGGCTCAATCCCCTTCCTCGCCATAGCCAACGAGTCGCAGGGGCCGGGCCTTCTGGCCGCGCAGCTCGGCCCAGCGGCACAGCGCATCCTCGCGGCCATATGTGACCCAGAGTTCTTCGGGGGCGACATCCTCCACGGTCTGGGTCAGTTCGGTCCAGTCGGCATGGTCGGAGATGATCAGCGGCAGTTCGGTGCCGCGCTGCTTGGCGCGCTGGCGGATGCGCATCCAGCCGCTGGCGAAAGCAATAAGTGGGTCGGGGAAGCGTCGTGACCAGGTGTCGGTAAAGGCCGAGGGTGGGCCGAGAACGATCTTGCCGGCAAAGCGCTCGTGAGTGCCGCGTTTCGCATCTGGCAGGGTCGCGGGCAGCAGCGTACCCATCGGGATGCCTTCCTCCTCATAAAGCGCGCAGAGCTTTTCCAGGCTGCCATGGATATAGAGCGGATCGTCATAACCGGACTGGCGGATCAGGCGGATCACGCGCTGGGCCTTGCCGAGGGAATAGACCCCGACAAGATGCGCGCGTTCGGGAAAGGCGCTGAGGCTGGCCATCAGCTTGGCCACCTCACCATCGGTGTCGGGATGGGTGAAGACCGGCAGGGCGAAGGTCGCCTCCGAGATGAAGACATGCGTGTTCGGCACCACTTCGAAAGGGGCACAGGTGGGGTCGTGCCGGCGCTTGAAGTCCCCGGTACAGACCATGCGCAGGCCGCGATAGTCGACAATCGCCTGGGCCGAGCCGAGCACATGGCCGGCGGGCGCGAAGGAGACCCGCACGCCATTGATCTCGACATGGGCGCCATAAGGCAGGCCTTGCGTTTCGCCGGCGAAATTCCTGCCATAACGCACGGCCATGATCTTCAGCGTTTCCGGCGTGGCGAGCACCTTGCCATGACCGGCGCGGGCATGATCGGCATGGCCATGGGTGATGACGGCGCGGTCCACCGCCCTGCGCACCGGGTCGATATAGAAGTCGCCCGGCGGGCAGTAGAGCCCCGCAGGCGTGGGCTTCAGGAGCAGGTCCGGGCGCAACATGGTGCCGATATGGCGCCTTGGACGGCAGATTCACAGCCAGATGACCTGAGAGTCATGACCGGACTTGCACATTTTGCCGCTTCGCCTCAGTTTTGCCCGGTCCGCGGGGCAGGGGTGCAGCGTAAACGACGAATGGAACCTGCCCATGCGCCTTGCCCTGTCTGCCCTTGTTACCGGGCTGTTTGCCGCCAGCCTGCCCGCCGCCGCCGAGATTGAACACGATGCCCTCGTGGCAGGCTACAAGGCGGCCTTCACCTGTTCGGCCACTTTCAATGCTGGCCAGACACTGGGCGAGATCCAGTCCAATGAGCTGACCGGCATCTATCCCGATTTTCGCGAGGCCATGGCCGCACTGCCGCCGGCCGAGATCGACGAGCGCAACAAGACGGTCAGTGTGCGTTATTCCCTCATCGCGCCACCGCGCATGGCGGTCTGGCGCGAAGGGTTCGGCTGCAGCCAGCTCCCGCTCGGTGCCGGTATGAATGAAGCCTACCACCTGCCGCGTTTCGTCAATGCGAACATGCCCAGGCTGCCAGACCGGTCTTCCACGATTGGAGCGAGCGCCCAGATCACCTTCCCGGTGCTGATCGCCGAGCGGCTGGAAGCGCCCATGGCCTTCGCCTTCGATGGCCAGACCTATGGCGCGAACACCCAGACCAGCGCCGTGCTGATCGTGCGCAATGGCGAGATTGTCGCCGAACAGTATGCTCGCGGCATTGATGCCGAAACGCCCCAGCGAACCTGGTCGGTTGCCAAGTCCATCACCACCACGGTGCTCGGCGCCGCGGCTGGCGATTCCATCATCGGCCCGGAAAGCTCGGTATTGCTGGAGGCATGGAGTCAGGGGGCCGATCCGCGCCGCAGGATCACCCTCGCCAACTTGTTGCATATGGCCAGCGGGCTGGAGGCCGGCGAGAAGGGCTCGCGCACCGATGCAGTCTATTTCGGCGGCGCGGCGATTGTCGACCAGGCGATCACCGGTCAGATCGAGGCGGTGCCGGGCAGGCGGTTCAAATACGCCAATAATGACACCCTGGCCGCCATGCGTGCCCTGCGCGAAGCGATCGGCGACGACCAGGTCTTCCACAATTATCCCTATCGCGAGGTGCTCTACAAAATCGGCGCGACCCATACGGTGCTGGAAACCGACTGGAACGGCGATTTCATTGCCTCCAGCCAGGTCTGGAGCACCGCACGAGACCTCGCCCGGATTGGCCAGCTTTATCTCAACAATGGCCGCTGGGGCGATGAGCAGATCCTGCATCCGGACTGGGTGCGGTTCGTCACGACACCCGCCCCGGCCCAGCCGGATGAAGATGATTTCGGCTATGGCGCCGGCTTCTGGCTGCTGCCGAACGATCCGGGCGTGCCCTATGATGCCTTCGCCGCCATGGGCCATCGTGGCCAGATGCTGGTGATCGTTCCGTCCGAAAACCTGGTCATCGTGCGCCGGGGCTATGACTATAGTGGCAGCGGCTATTTCGACATTGCCGGTTTCACCCGCGATGTCGTCTCGGCCATCCATGCCGCCGAGGCCCAGCGCCTGGCTGAGGAAGAGGCTGCACGGCTGGCCGAAATGGAAAACCAGCCCTAGGAACTTGCCGCCGAAGAACGCCGGGAGCGCCGCGAACGCCCCCTCAACCAGCGCTCGCGTCCGTTTGAGTCGAACTGGTCCCTAGTCGGTTTCAATCGGCTTCAGCTCGCTCAGCTGGCGGGTTTCCTGTTGCTGGAAACTCTGGCCCATGGCCGAGCCCTCGATATGGAATTCGAACCGGTTGAGATAGCTGTTGCCATTTTCAGCCGGCGTGCACTCGGCGAGCAGCTCGAATTCATTCACCTTGGCCAGGAAGTGCGGTTTGGCCGGTTCCGGCAAGGTGAGGTGGTAGCGTTGTACCATCAGCGTGTCGGGCGCGATCTCCAGCGTACCGGAGAGTTTTCGGAACAGCTTGCGCTCTGTGTCGTCGGCGTCTTCTTCGGCTTCCGGGGTGAAGGCGAAAGTGACGGTGCCATCGGTTTCGCTTGTCCGCTCGGCATCTGCCGGGACGCGTTCCAGGAACTGGCTGCACCAGACCTTGCCTTCGGTGGTCTGGTCGCTGGTCTCGACGAATTCGGCGAAATCCTCCGGCCAGTTTTCCTGCGCCGGCTCGGTCACCACAAAGCGCCCGCCTTCGGGCTGGCTTGGGTCGACCTTGGCGGTGGCGGCAAACCCGTCGCGTGTGAATTCGGTGGTGAAGGCCATGGCCGGCGCGTCGAACACCTTGCTGCGCAGGGCCGTGAGCAGGTCGTCGGCAGAGGCGGGCAGAGCGAGGCCGGCGGCCAGGGCGAGAAGGAGGGCGGTGCGCATGGGAGCATCCTCGACTTGTTTGAAACCTCTTGGCCAGACAGCGGCTGAACCGCATATGAAAGGCAAGTGCCACAACCTGAATTTCGGAGAATTTATTCTTGGCCAAGTCCGCCAGCCAGGATTTCCAACTGCCCGAAACCTTCCAGCGCTGGTTTGCCGGGCGCGGCTGGCACCCACGGCCTCATCAACTCGCGCTCACCGAGACGGCCCTGCGCGGGGAAAGCGCGCTGCTGATCGCGCCGACCGGTGGCGGCAAGACGCTGGCGGGGTTTCTCGCCAGCCTCGTGGAGCTGAGTGAGGCGAGACCCAACATCCCCCGGCTGCATACGCTCTATATCTCGCCGCTGAAGGCGCTGGCCGTGGATGTCGAGCGCAATCTGATGACGCCGGTCGCCGAGATGGGGCTCGACATAAAGATCGAGAGCCGGACCGGCGACACCTCCACCCATGTCCGCCAGCGCCAGCGCAAGACCCCGCCGGATATATTGCTCACCACGCCGGAACAGCTCGCCCTGTTCATTGCCTCGAACAATGCCGCAGCTTTCTTCGCGGACCTGAAATGCGTGATCATCGACGAGATCCATGCCATCGCCTCGCAGAAGCGCGGCGACCTGCTCTGTCTCGGCCTCGCAGCCCTCGCTGAATGGGCGCCGGCCTGCCGATTCATCGGCCTCTCGGCCACGGTGCGCAGCCCGGAGCTTCTGGCCGACTGGCTGGATGTTCGGGCGGGCGGATTGAAGCCGAAGGTAATCAAGGCCGCCGGCGGCGCGCAGGCCCGTATCGATATCCTGGTCTCGCGCGAGCGGATCCCCTGGTCGGGCCACTCCGGGCGGTTCGCGATCCCGGAGGTCTATGAGAAGATCAAGGGCGCAAGCACCACGCTGGTCTTCGTGAACACACGCAGCCAGGCTGAACTCCTCTTTCAGGAGCTCTGGCGCATCAATGAAGACAATCTCCCCATCGCGCTGCATCATGGCTCGCTCGACAAGGAGCAGCGCCGAAAGGTGGAGGCGGCCATGTCGGCGGGCAGCCTGAAGGCCGTTGTATGTACCTCAACCCTCGATCTCGGCATTGACTGGGGCGGAGTGGACCTTGTCATCCAGATGGGCGCGCCCAAGGGCTCGGCCCGCCTGATCCAGCGTATCGGCCGGGCCAATCACCGCATGGACGAGGCCAGCCAGGCGTTGCTCGTGCCGACCAACCGGTTCGAGATGCTCGAATGCCGGGCGGCCGAGGATGCGGTGAATGCCGGCGAGCTGGATGGGGAAACGCGCGAGACCGGCGCGCTGGATGCGCTCGCACAACATGTCATGGGCCGGGCCTGCGGAGAGGGCTTCCGGCTGGACGCGCTTTATGACGAGGTACGCCGGGCCGCGCCCTATCGAACCCTCGACTGGGAGACCTGGGAGCGGCTGGTCGATTTTGTCGCCACGGGCGGCTATGCGCTGAAGACCTATGACCGGTTCCGGCGGATCGTGCGCCTGCCCGACGGTGTCTGGCATGCCCGCACGGCCCAGGACGCCCAGCAGCACCGTATGAATGTCGGCACCATTGTCGAGGCGCCGATGCTGAAGGTCTACAAGGCGCAGTTCGTCGGCAGGAAAGGCAGCGGCAAGCGCGCGGTGCGTACCGGGCGGAAACTCGGCGAGATCGAGGAGTATTTCATCTCCACGCTCAGCCCCGGCGACACTTTCCTGTTCGCCGGCGAGGTGCTGTCTTTCCTGGGCATCAACGAGGATGGCGCGCTTGTCACAAGCTCATCCTCCGACAGTCCGGCCATTCCCTCCTATGATGGCGGCAAGTTCCCGCTCTCGACCTTCCTGGCCGGGCGCGTGCGCGAGATGATCCACGATCCGGCCCAGTGGCACAAATTGCCCGAGCCGGTTCAGGAATGGTTCGCGATCCAGCGCGAGCGGTCCGCCATTCCGCCGGCTGACCATTTGCTGGTGGAGACCTTCCCGCTCGGCAAGCGGAACTATCTGGTCTGCTATCCCTTCGAAGGGCGGCTGGCCCACCAGACCCTCGGCATGCTGCTGACCCGGCGGCTGGAGCGGATGGGCGCGCATCCGCTCGGCTTTCTCGCCAGCGAATATGTCATGGCCGTCTGGAGCCTTGAGGACATGTCCGGCCTGGATATGGCCGAGGTGTTCTCGCCCGACATGCTGGGCGATGATCTCGATGAGTGGCTGGCCGAGAGCGCCCTGATGAAGCGCACCTTCCGACAGTGCGCCATGGTCTCCGGCCTGATCGCCCGGCGCTATCCCGGCCAGGAGAAGACCGGCCGGCAGGTCACCTTCTCAACGGACCTTATCTATGACGTGCTGCGCGATCACGAGCCCGATCACATATTGATACAGGCCGCCCGCCAGGACGCGGCCACGGGCCTCCTCGACATACGCCGCCTGTCGGACATGCTGATGCGCATCCGAGGCAAGATCGACCACCGCGCGCTCAGCAAAATCAGTCCCTTCGCCGTGCCGGTCATGCTCGAAGTCGGCCGGGAACCCGTGCTCGGCGGAAGCGCTTCTGATGCAATTCTCGGCGAGGCCGAGGACGTGCTGGTGCGCGAGGCGATGGGATAGACTGCTTTACAAACCCTCGACCATGGCTACGAAGCACACCATATTTACTCTGGTGCGCGAGTGCACCGGCTAACCAGGAGTGCCAATGGCAAAGGAAGAACTGCTTGAGTTCAACGGGACGGTTGTGGAACTTCTCCCCAACGCGACCTTCCGTGTGAAGCTTGAGAACGATCACGAAATTATCGCCCACACCGCGGGCAAGATGCGCAAGAACCGCATTCGCGTCCTGACGGGAGACAAGGTCCTCGTCGAGATGACGCCCTACGATCTGACAAAGGGTCGGATCACCTACCGCTTCAAATAGCACACAAATGAAGATCGCCGCGCACGACGGCGCCTCGGACTGGGCAGGTTCTTCTTGAGATCATGACGAACCGCCTGATCCTCGCAAGCGCCAGTCCGCGCCGGCGCGACCTGCTCGCGCAGATCGGTATTGTGCCCGATGAGATCCGGCCGGCCGATATCGACGAGACACCCCTGAAGGATGAAAGCCCCCGCGCCCTGGCCGAACGGTTGGCGCGCGAGAAGGCCGCTGCCGTGGCCGGGGACGGCTTCGTGCTGGCCGCCGATACGGTGGTGGCCGTGGGGCGGCGCATCCTGCCCAAGGCAGAGGACGAGGCGACGGCGCGGCGCTGTCTGGAGCTGCTCTCGGGGCGTGCGCACCGTGTGTTCACGGGGTTGAGCGTCATCGCGCCGGACGGCCGGCAGGCGAGCCGGGTCGTCGACGCCCGTGTCCGGGTCAAGCGCCTGACCGAGGTGGAGATCGCGGCCTATCTCGCCAGCGGGGACTGGCACGGCAAGGCCGGCGGCTATGCCATCCAGGGACCTGCCGGGGCGTTCATCCCGGCGATCAATGGCTCCTATTCCGCGATTGTCGGCCTGCCGCTCTATGAGACGAAGGCGATGCTGGAGGGGCTGGGGTGGCAAACCAGGCAATAGCCAACACCATGCGTTTTCGACTCCCCGTGGCTCGACCACGGGGGCCATCACGGAAAGATTCAGCCGGGAACGCCTGCCGGGAGATGGGCACCGCAGTCAAGCCGCGGTGAATCGGGCTTTTGGGGCATTTGCATGCGCTTGATGGATCAGGATGCTTTGAACCTGAACGCCAGCTGAAAAAGCCCGTCTTCTCCTTGCCCAGAAATCCCTGTACCCCCTAAGTCATGGCGAAATCGGAAATCCAGTATGTCTGCCAGTCCTGCGGCACGGCCTTTACCAAATGGTCGGGGCAGTGCGGGGCGTGCAATGCGTGGAACACGCTGGTGGAAGAGAGCGTCTCAGCCGCGCCGGGCGGGCTTAAAGCGGCTTCTGGCGCGACGCGCGGCAAGGTGGAATTCGTCGCCCTGGATGATGTCGGAGAGGCCCCGCCGCGGCATCAGATTGGCGTTGAGGAACTCGACCGCGTTTTCGGCGGCGGGCTGGTGCCAGCTTCTGCGACGCTGATCGGCGGCGATCCGGGCATCGGCAAGTCGACGCTGCTGCTGCAGGTCGCCGCGCGGCTGGCGCGCAATGGGCTGAATGTCGTCTATGTCTCCGGCGAGGAGGCTGCCGCCCAGATCCAGGAGCGCGCCGCGCGCCTGAAAGTCGCCGGCAGTCCGGTGCAGCTTGCCACGGAAACCGACCTTCGCAAGGTGATCACCGCGCTGAAGGCCGCAAAGCCGGATTTCGTGGTGATCGACTCGATCCAGACCATGTGGTCCGACAGTCTGGAGGCCGCGCCGGGGTCTGTCAGCCAGGTCCGCGCCTGTGCGCAGGAACTTACCAGATGGGCCAAGAAATCCGATGCGGCCCTCGTCCTGGTCGGCCATGTCACCAAGGAAGGCCAGATCGCCGGCCCGCGCGTGGTCGAGCATATGGTCGACAGCGTCTTCTATTTCGAAGGCGAGCGTGGCCACCAGTTCCGCATCCTGCGTGCGGTGAAGAACCGCTTCGGCCCGACCGATGAGATCGGCATCTTCGAGATGCACCAGTACGGCCTGGCGCCGGCCAGGGAGCCCTCGGCCCTGTTTCTCACCGATGGCGGGGACGTGGAGGGCGGCGCGTCGGTCTTCGCCGCCATGGAAGGCTCGCGCCCGGTGCTGGCCGAGGTGCAGGCGCTGGCGACGCAGTCTTCCTACGGCACGCCGCGCCGGTCTGTTGTCGGCTGGGATTCCAATCGGCTTGCCATGCTGCTGGCCGTGCTGGAGGCGCGTTGCGGCATCACGCTGGCCGGGCGTGATGTTTATCTCACTGTCGCTGGCGGATACCGCATCTCCGAGCCGGCCGGAGACCTTGCCGCCGCCGCCGCGCTGCTCACAAGTCTGACCGAATCCCCGCCGCCGAAACGCGCGGTCTATTTCGGCGAGGTGGCGCTGTCCGGTGCCGTCCGCCCCGTGGCGCGCATGGATGCCCGCCTGAAGGAGGCCGCCCGGCTCGGCTTCGAGGTCGCCTTCGTGCCGGAAGGCAGTTCTGCGGCAAATGCCGGGTTGACGTTGAAGCCCATTCAACGGCTTAACGACCTGGTCGCTTACCTCGCCCCGGATGTGCAGAATGACTGATGCGCTGACTGCCTTCGATGCCGTCGCTATATCGCTGATCATCCTGTCGGCACTGATGGCGCTTGCGCGCGGTTTCGTCCGTGAACTGGCAACTCTGGGTGCTTTCATATGTGCACTGGCTGCTGCTTATTACGCGCGCGCATATCTGCGCGATCCCGTGGCCGGCATGCTCGGCGACAGCGTGCAGGACTGGGTGCCCGACATCATCGTCATGGTGAGCGTGTTCGTGATCGTCTATGCGGTGGTCGCCTGGCTCGGCCAGCGCCTGTCGCGAAACATACGCGGCCTGGACGGGGTCAGCCTGATCGACCGGATCGCCGGATTTGCCTTCGGCGTGGCGCGCGGCGGCGTGGCTGTGGTGTTCTTCGTCTATCTCATCCAGCTCGGCGTGGAGGATGACCGCATTCCCGAAACCATCGCGAATGCGCGCACTTACCCTTTCTTTGCGAGCGGAGCGGATTATGTCAGCGAAAATGCACCGCGAATCGCGCAAGATGTCGGAGAGGCATTGCCCGAAGCCCCAGAGCCGGATAACAGCTAGCTCAATTTCGTAGGCCTACGGAGGACTTGTCGATGATCTGGGACCATGACGACGACAAGCCCCGGGAAGAATGCGGCGTTTTCGGTGTTTTCGGACACCCGGAAGCCTGCCTCCTGACAGCGCTTGGGCTTCATGCCCTGCAGCACCGCGGCCAGGAGGCCTGCGGTATAGCCACATGGGATGGCAAGCTGTTCCACAATGAGCGCCATCTCGGCCTGGTGGGCGAGAATTTCGGCGGCGTGGACATGCTCCACCGCCTGCCAGGGCACCTCGCTATCGGGCACAACCGCTATTCCACCTCCGGCGCGACGGTGCTGCGCAATATCCAGCCGATCTTCGCCGATCTCGCCACCGGCGGCTTTGCCGTCGCCCATAATGGCAATTTCACCAATGCCCGCGCTCTGCGCCAGGAACTGGTCGAGGATGGCCGGATCTTCCAGTCCACCATGGACACCGAGGTGATGCTGCAGCTGGTAGCGCGCTCGACGAAGGGCACGCTGATCGACCGCGTGGTCGATGCCATGCGCCGGATCGAGGGCGGTTATGCCGTGGTCGGCCTGACCGAGAACATGCTGATCGGCGCGCGCGACCCGGTCGGCCTGCGCCCGCTGGTGCTCGGCAAGCTGGGTGATGCGTATATCCTCGCCTCGGAAACCTGCGCGCTCGACATTATCGGCGCCGAGCTTGTCCGTGAGATCGAGAATGGTGAGGTGGTCGTCATTACCGAAGAGGGGGTGCATTCCATCCGTCCCTTCCCGGCGCGGCCGCCCCAGCCCTGCGTCTTCGAGTTTGTCTATTTCGCCCGCCCGGACTCCATCGTCGGCGGGCGAAGCGTTTATGAGGTCCGCCGCCGCATGGGCCAGCAGCTTGCGCGCGAAACCCCTGCCGATGTGGATGTCATCGTCCCGGTGCCCGACAGCGGTGTTCCGGCGGCGATCGGCTTTTCAGAGCAGGCAGGTATCCCGTTCCAGCTCGGCATCATCCGCAACCACTATATCGGGCGGACCTTCATCGAGCCGACCCAGATCGAGCGCGAGCTGTCTGTATCCAAGAAGCATTCGCCCAACCGCGCGGTGCTGGAAGGCAAGCGCGTGCTGCTGGTGGACGATTCCATCGTGCGCGGTTCGACCTCTCGCAAGATCGTGGAGATGGTGCGCGAGGCCGGTGCGCGCGAAATCCATTTCCGCTCGGCCAGTCCGCCGATCCAGCATCCCGACTTCTACGGCATCGACATGGCCGGGCGCGACGAGCTGCTGGCGGCCAATCATACGCTGGAGGAAATGCGCAAGGAGCTGGGCGTGACCAGCCTCGGCTTCCTCTCCGTGCCGGGCCTCTACAAGGCCATCGGCAATATGGAGCGACGCGAGACCTATCCGCAATTCGCCGACCATTGCTTCACCGGCGACTATCCCACACGCCTTCTTGACCATGACCGCAAGCAGGGTTCAAAGCATTTCCAGCTGTCCCTGCTTGATGAGCCGCCGCTGAGCTAAGATGACTGACAAACGCATTGTATTGGTGACCGGTGCCTCCCGAGGTATTGGCCGCGCCGCCGCCCTCGAGCTTGCCCGCCGGGGCCAGCATGTGATCGGGCTCGCCCGCTCCCAGAAGGCTCTGGAATCCCTCGACGACGAGATCCGCGCCATGGGTGGGGCGGCAACTTTCGTGCCCATGGACCTGACCGACGGCAAGGCCATCGATGCTCTGGGGCAGATCCTGAACGACCGGAATGGGCGGCTCGATGGGCTCATTGGCAATGCCGGCGTGCTCGGCACGCTGGGGCCGTTGCAGACGGTCAAGCCGCGCAGTTTCGATGAGACGATTGCCGTGAACCTGACGGCGAACTGGCGCCTTATCCGGGCCATGTCACCACTGCTCGCCAATAGCGATGCACCGCGCGCGGTGTTCGTCACCTCCGGCGTGGCGCCGCGCCCGCGCGCGTTCTGGGGGCCTTACCAGGCGTCGAAGGCCGGTCTGGAAGCCATGGTGGCAGCCTGGGCCGATGAGAACGAGAACCTGCCCCTGCGGGTCAATCTCTACGATCCTGGCGGGACACGCACCGAGATGCGCTTCGATGCCATGCCGGGCGAGGACCCAAGCACGCTGCCGACCCCGCAGGAGGTGGCCGCTCCGATGGTGGACCTGATCGAGCCGGGCGAGACCCGCACCGGCGTGCGCATCGCCTATCGCGAGCTTTAAGGGCGCGGGCTAGTGCGCGCCGCCGAAGCGGCCGGTGCGCACCGAATAGTCCACCGCCAGCGCGTAATCGGGATCATCGTCGCTGTCGACCATGAGCTGGCCCGCGCGCGAGAGCAGGGCATGGCAGTCGCGCGAGAGGTGGCGCAGCTGCAGCGTCTTGCCGAGCGCGGCGTATTTCGCGGCCAGGTCCTCGATGGCCTGCAGGGCCGACTGGTCGACCACGCGTGAGCGCATGAAGTCGACAATCACCACGTCAGGGTCGGTCTCGGGATGGAAGAGCTCGGCAAAGCCGGCGGTCGAGCCGAAGAAGAGCGGGCCCTCGATCTCATAGACATGCGCGCCCGGTGTGCGGATGGAATCGCGCTCGATGATGCGGATGCGCTTGGCATTGTTCCAGGCATAGGCGAGCGCGGAGACGATGACGCCGACCACCACCGCCGTGGCGAGGTCGTAGAAGACCGTCACGCCGGTCACGAGCACGATGACCAGTGCGTCGGTCAGCGGGATCCGGCGCATGATGCGCAGGGAATTCCAGGCGAAGGTGCCGATCACGACCATGAACATCACGCCGACAAGGGCGGCCAGCGGGATCTGCTCGATCAGGCTGGAACCGACCAGGATGAAGGCAAGCAGGAACAGCGCGGCCAGCGTGCCGGAGATGCGCGTGCGCCCACCCGATTTCACATTGATCATGGACTGGCCGATCATGGCGCACCCGCCCATGCCGCCGAAGAAGCCGGTGACGATATTGGCCGTGCCCTGCGCGAGGCACTCCTTGCTGGCTCCGCCGCGTTTGCCGGTCATCTCGCCGACCAGGTTCAGCGTCAGAAGGCTCTCGATCAGGCCGATAGCGGCCAGGATCAGGGCATAGGGGAAGATGATTTCCAGCGTCTCGAAATTCAGCGGCACGGCCGGCAGGTGAAACTGCGGCAGGCCGCCCTCGATGGAAGCAAGGTCGCCGACGCGCGGCACATCCAGCCCGAAGCCGATCACGATGGCGGCAACCACCAGAATGCCCGCCAGAGGCGCGGGAAAGGCCCGCGAGACCTTCGGCAAGAGGACAATGATCGCCATGGTGAGGGCCGTCAGCCCCAGCATCATGGCCAGCAGCATGCCGCTCAGCCATTCGCCATTCGGCAGGAAGCCGTGGCCGCTCGGCGTTGCGGTGCCCGGCACCTGGAACTGGCCGAGCTGGGCCAGGAAGATGACGATGGCGAGCCCGTTCACGAAGCCGAGCATCACCGGGTGCGGCACCAGCCGGATGAACTTGCCGAGCCGGAACGCCCCGGCCAGCACCTGAAGGATACCCATCAGGACAACTGTGGCGAACAGGTATTCCACCCCGTGATCGGCCACGAGGGCGACCATCACCACCGCCAGCGCGCCCGTCGCGCCGGAGATCATGCCCGGCCGCCCGCCGATCAGCGCGGTGATCAGGCCGACAAGGAATGCCGCATAGAGACCCACCAGCGGGTGCACGCCGGCGACAAAGGCAAAGGCCACCGCCTCGGGCACCAGCGCCAGCGCCACGGTGAGCCCCGACAGCACTTCGGTGCGCAGGCTGGAGATGCTGAGCATGCCGCCTTCCGGGCGTTGCCAGCGGGGCAGGGAAATGCGTTCTGCAAACGCAGCGAGTGTGGACCTGGTCACTGGGGGCGTCCCTGGAAACGTATAAAAGCGCCCGCGCTTCACCACGGTTTGTTGTGCAATGCAACACACTCGGCTGGCATTGCACTGCGGAATGGTGATCTGCGTTTCTTTTCGCCGCGGATTGCTCTAGGTCTTGGCGCATGAGCGACTCTCCGGATCACACCACCGAGCCCACGCTGCTGAAGAAGCCGATCCGCGATTCCAAGCCGGGGCCGTGGCAAATCTCCAATATCATCGATGGCCGTGCGCTGCGCGTGAAGCTGACGGCGGCCTGGTATGACAATCTCGGCGACCCGGTGGCGGGCCGCGCGCGTGCCGTGGATGCGCTGCACCAGGCCATGTTCCGCGGCCGCATGATCGCTCAGGAACGTCTGCAGCAGGGCGCCAACGGGCTCGACACCGCCCGGCTTCTTGCCGCAGTACAGGACGAGGTGATCTCGGCCCTGTTCGACTACACCACCACTCATGTGCACCCGGTCTCGAACCCGACCGAGGGCGAGCGGATCGCGATTGCCGCCACCGGTGGCTATGGACGCAGCGTGCTCGCGCCATCATCGGACATCGACATCCTCACCCTGCATGCCTGGAAGCGCAGCCCACATGCGGAGAATGTCGCCGAGTACATTCTCTATGCCCTCTGGGACATGGGCCTGAAGGTCGGCCATGCCTTCCGCACGCCGGAGGAATGCGTGCGGCTCGCCAATAATGATGTGACGATCAAGACCTCCCTGCTCGACATGCGCTTCCTGTGCGGGGATGCGGAGCTTTTCACCGAAGGCCGCAAGCTGTTCGAAGACAAGTGCATGCGCGGCACCGACAGCCAGTTCATCGCCGACAAGCTCGCCGAGCGCGATGCCCGCCATGCGCGCGAGGGCGATACGCGCTATGTGGTCGAACCGAATGTGAAGGAAGGCAAGGGCGGCCTGCGCGACCTGCAGACCCTGTTCTGGATCATCAAGCACATCCATGGCGGCACCTCGCTGGAAGAGGTCATGTCGGCTTCGGACTTCACCCAGCAGGACTATCGCCGCTATATCCGCGCGGCCGAGTTCTTCTGGACGGTGCGCTGCCACCTGCACTATCTCACCGGCCGGGCCGAGGAGCGCCTGAGCTTCGACCTTCAGCCGGAGATCGCCGCGCGTATGGGCTATCGCGACCGCGGCAGCCAGCTCGGCGTCGAGCGGTTCATGAAGCGCTACTTCCTGATGGCCAAGGATGTCGGCACGTTGACCCGCGTCCTGGCCGCCAAGCTGGAAGTCGACCACAAGAAAAAGCCCGAGGGCCTGCGCCGTTTCCTGCCCCAGCCGGGGATCGAGCTGATCGAGGGCACGCCCTTCATCATCGATGGCGGGCGGATATCGGTGCCTGATGACACGCTGTTCGAGAAGAACCCGGTCGCCATGGTGTGGCTGTTCATCGAAGCCGACCGCCAGGGGCTGGATGTGCATCCCGATGCGCTCTGGTCGGTGCGTCACAGCCTGCGCCTGATCCGCAGCGAGGTGCGCCGCTCGCCGGAGGGCCAGGAAGCCGTCCTCGACGCGATCCTCGCCACCAGGGCGCCGGCCCAGACCCTGAAGCGGATGAACGAGGCTGGCGTGCTCGGCAAGTTCATGCCGGAGTTCGGCGGCATTGTCTGCCAGACCCAGTTCAACATGTACCACCACTTCACCGTGGACGAGCATTCCCTGCGCGCGGTGGAGGCGATTGCCGATATCGAGGCCGGGCGATCGGCCCGGTTCGGCCTCGCCCAGGAGGTTTTCCCACTGATCGAGAATCGCCGGGCGCTCTATCTCGCCATGCTGCTGCACGATACAGGCAAGGGGCTTGGCGACCAGCAGGTCGAGGGCGAGAAGACCTCGCGCCGCGCGGCCAGGCGGCTCGGCCTCGGACCGGCCGAGGCCGATCTCATCGGCTGGCTGGTGCGCCACCATCTGGAGATGAGCGAGACGGCCCAGAAGCGCGACCTTTCCGATCCCCGCACCATTTCGACCTTCGCGAAAAAGATCGGCGACCTGGAACATCTGCGCCTGCTCTATGTGCTCACCGTGGCCGATATCAGCGCGGTAGGCCCGAATGTATGGAATGCCTGGAAAGGCCAGTTGCTGGCTGATCTCTACCATAACACCGCCGCCGCCCTGCGTGGCGGACGCACCGACGAGGCCGCTGTCCAGGCCGTGCTGGAACAGCGCGCCGAGGAGCGCCGCAGCGAGCTTGTCGAGCTGCTCGGCAGCCTGCCCTTGGCCATGACCCAGATGGATGCTGCCTACTGGACCAGTCTCGACCTGGAGGAGCTTTCCTGGCATGCGCGCTGCCTGCATGGCGGCAAGCGGGTGCATACGCGCGCGCTGGCCGACCGCGGCGCGCTCGATGTGCTGGTCACCGGCATGGACCGGGTAGGCCTGTTTGCCGACATTGTCGGCGCAATCGTCGGGCGCGGCGCGAACATCGTCTCCTCGCAGGTCTTCACCGCGCCGGACGGGCAGGTGATCGATACCTTCGTGCTGCAGACCCAGAATGGGGAGATGTTCGCCGGCGGGGACCATTACCGCGTCGAGGCGCTGGTCCGCGATATCGAGGCCGCCATCGAGGGCACGCATACGCCGGCCCGGCTGCAGACCCGGCGCGGCAAGCGCGAGGCGGCCTTCATCGTCGAGCCGGTGGTGCAGATCCATGACGACCTGTCGAACCAGTCCACCGTGATTGACCTCGCTGGGCGCGACCGCCCTCGCCTCCTGCTTGAGGTGGCCGAGACGCTGGCCGAATCCGGCCTGTCGCTGCGCTCGGCCCATGTCGGCGGGCGCGGCGAACGGGTGTTCGACGCTTTCTATGTGCAGACGGCCGATGGCCGCAAACTGGTCGATGACAAGCTGAAGGGCGAACTGAAACAGAAGCTGCTCGCCATCCTCGGCAACGAGGAACCGGAAACGCCTGCCACGCCGGCCCACCGCCTGCGCCAGGCCAGCGCGGCCGACAGTTTCTAGAACAGGCACTGGCAGAATGAGCCTTGTCCGTAACACCATGGTCCAGGCGTCACTGACGCTCGTCTCGCGCGTGCTGGGCCTTGTGCGCGAGGCCCTGATTGCCGCCAAGATCGGGGCCGGACCGGTGGGCGACGCCTTCTTCGCGGCGCTGATGTTCCCGAACCTGTTCCGGCGTTTCTTTGCCGAGGGTGCCTTCGCGCAGGCCTTCGTGCCCTCCTATGCCCGCACGCTTGAGGCCGAAGGCGAGGCCGCCGCCCATGCCGTCGCGCAGGAGGCATTGCGGGTCCTGTTCGCCTTCACGGCCGGGATCGTGATCGTCGCGCAGGTGGCGATGCCGTGGATCATCCGCGCGCTGATGGGGACCTATCAGGATCAGCCGGAGATCCTGCAGCTCGGCATCCTGCTGACGCAGATCACCATGCCGTATCTCGCCTTCATGGCGCTTTCGGCGCTGTTTTCAGGCGTGCTGAACTCGGCGGGGCGGTTCGCCCTGTCGGCGGCGGCGCCGACCCTGCTGAATGTCTTCATCATCACCGCCGCCCTGTCGGCGACCGGGCCGGTGCAGACGGCAGAGTTTGCGGCCATGGCCGTAGCGCTGGCCGGCGTCGCGCAGGCCGCGTTGCTCTGGTGGGGCGTGGCGCGCCAGAAAGTGAGGCTCTCGCTGATCGGCTGGCCGCGCCTGACACCGAATGTGAAGCGCGTCATGGCCCTTGCCATTCCCGGCGCGATTGCCGGGTCGGGAATGCAGATCAATGCGCTGGTCAGCCAGGTGCTCGCGGGCCTGGAGGTCGGTGCGCGCTCCTATCTCACTTATGCTGACAGGCTCTACCAGCTCCCGCTCGGCCTTGTCGGTGTGGCCGTGGGTGTCGCGATCCTGCCGCGCCTGTCGCGCGCGGCGCGGGCCGAGGACGGGGCAGGGGCCACCACCATGATGGATGACGGCATCGGCCTTGCCATGGCGCTGACCCTGCCGGCCGCGGTTGCGCTCGCCGTGGTGCCGGTGGCGCTGATCGACGGCCTGTTCGGGCGCGGGGCGTTCACTGATGCCGATGCCGCGCTCTCGGCGAGCGCGCTCATTCACTATGCCTGGGGCGTGCCGGCCTTCGTGCTGATCAAGGTGCTGGCACCGGGCTTCTTCGCGCGCGAGGACACCAAGACGCCGATGCGTTATTCGCTCCTGTCGGTTGTGATCAATACTGTGCTGGGCGCCGGCCTCTTCCTCTGGTTCCAGTCCATGGATCGGCCGGGCTTTCCGGGCCTGGCCATTGCCACTAGCGTGGCGGCCTGGGTGAATGCCGGCATGCTGTTCCTCACCTTGCAGGCACGCGGCTGGTACAGGCCGGGCGCGCGGCTGATCAGCCGCATGGCGAGCTGTGTCGCGGCCAGCGCGGCCATGGGTGGGGCGCTGTGGTGGGTGATGCAGAGCGAGGCGGAGATGCGGGCGCGTGTGCCCGGCGGCGCGATTGTCGATGTGCTGGCCCTGATCGGACTTGGCGCGGTGGTCTACGCGATTGCCGCGATCGTGTTCGGGGCATTGCGCCCGAGCGACCTAAAGGCACTGGCGCGGCGCCGCTCTGTGGAGTAAGGCCCCGCCATGAGCGATACAACACCTACCTATACCGGCCCGGAACGGGTCTTCTCCGGCGTCCAGCCGTCAGGCGACCTGCATCTCGGCAACTATCTCGGCGCGCTGAAGAAGTTCGCCGACCTGCAGGACGATCATGACTGCGTGTTCTGCGTCGTCGACCTGCACGCCATAACCGTGCCGCAGGACCCGAAACTGCTGGCCCAGAAAACACGCGAGATCGCGGCGGCCTTCTATGCGGCTGGCGTCGACCCCGACAAGGCGATTGTCTACGCCCAGTCGGCTGTGCCGGCGCATATGGAACTCGCCTGGTATTTCAACTGTGTGGCGCGGATGGGGTGGGTCGAGCGGATGACCCAGTTCAAGGACAAGGCGGGCAAGGATTCCGAGCGCGCCAGCGTCGGGCTGTTTACTTATCCGGTGCTGCAGGCCGCCGATATTCTGGCCTTCAAAGCGACCCATGTGCCAGTTGGCGAGGACCAGAAACAGCATCTGGAGCTCTCCCGCGATATCGCTGACCGGTTCAACCGCGACTTCGATGTGCCGGGCTTCTTCCCGCTGCCTGAACCTCTGATCAAGGGGCCGGGCGCACGGATCATGAGCCTGAAGGACGGCACGAAGAAGATGTCGAAATCCGATCCGGCCGAGACTTCGCGCATCAACCTGATCGACGATTCCGACACCATCGCGAAGAAGATCAAGAAGGCCAAGACCGATATCTTGGGCGACATGCCCAGCGATGTGGAAGGGCTCGAAGGCCGGCCCGAGGTGGAGAACCTTGTCGGTATCTACTGCGCGCTGTCGGGCGACAGCGTGGAGGCCGTGCTGGCCGAATATGGCGGCAAGGGTTTCGGCACCTTCAAGCCGGCCTTGGCGGACCTCGCCTGCGAGAAGCTCGGCCCAGTCACCGCGAAGATGCGCGACCTCTTGGCCGACCCAGGCGAAATCGATGCACGGCTTGCGCGCGGCGCGGCGGCAGCGCATGAAATCTCCGCACCGATCATGGCCGAGGTGCGCGACATTATCGGCTTCTGGCGTGCGCCCTGAACTGGAGACCTCACAATGACTCCCATGCGCTGGCTGTTTGCCGCCCTGTCCCTCACCCTCGTGGCAGCCTGCGATGGCGGCACTGCGGACCCTGCCGCACCGGCTGCGGCCGCCGCGGCGCCGAGCATAGATGTTGGCAACGCCTTCGTCATGGTGCCACTTGAAGGGCGCGACGTGACCATGGCCGGACTCGACATCGCAGTGCGTGGGCAGGATGTGCGCCTGGCAGAGGTGCGCACGACGTTCGCCGAGCGCGCAGAGCTGCACACGATGAGCATGGTCGACGACAAGATGACCATGCGCCAGGTCGACGGATTCGACATTCCCGCGGGCCAGACATTCCAGCTCAAGCGCGGCGGCAACCACATCATGTTGTTCCAGGTTGATCCACTTGAGCCCGAAGAGGCCTATGACCTCACACTGGTATTCGAATATGGCGATGGACACCGTGAAGTGGTTAATGTTCCGGCTCGTGCCCAATCCTTCGGCGAATGACTGTTTTTTCTGCTTTAAGTCTCAGAAAATTTAGTGTTCGCGGGTTGCGCGAACCGGCCACGCGCGGCAAAGTCTTAACAATTCCGAAACTGGGGACTTCACATGTCGCTCGTACCCATGGACGTGCCTCAACCCTATCGTCGCGAGGGGCCGGTGGTCACCGTTCTCGGCAGTGACAAGAATCTGGATCTGTCCCTGGCAGAGCCCAGCCCCTATATGATCAAGGGCCAGCGTATTTGGCGCGCCACCAAGGGGCTGGTGAAGGCCGCCGCTGTTGCCGCGCTCTTCGTCACCTATCCGGCCATGATGTGGTCCGCCCATGACATCAATGATTCGCCGATTGAGGCTGTCACCGCCGAAACCTGGGCTTCACCGGCCATCGGTGCCGGGATCACAATCCTTGCGCGCGAGGTGGAAGGGCCCGGCTGGACGGCAGACAAGCCGGCTTTCTTTCCGTCACGCCAGCTGACGGCCCAGCCCGCCTGGCAGGCCGCGATTGCTGATTCCCTGGCGGACTATTTCCAGCTCGCGGCCGGTACGGTCACGCGCGATGCCGAGATCGATCCCGATCTCGCCGCCGCCAGCCGGCTTCTGCGCAACAAGTCCGATGCAGAGATGACCCCGCGCCTGATCGCGGCGGCCGAAGCGCTCGCCCGGTTCAATGGCCGCGTCCATGCCGGCCTGATCGAGGATCTCGACGCCGATGCGGATCTTGCCCAGTCGCTGCGCCTTTATGCCAGCTGGGCGGAGGCCTCCTCGGAGGAACTTGCCAGCCTGATCGGCCATTCCAATGGCTGGCCGGCCAGTCGCGCCGATGTGCACACCTATTATACCGCCCGGGCTCGCGCCCATGTCGCCGCCTCGCTGCTGCAGGCGGCGGTGCACACCCATCCGGAACTGATGCAGCGTGCCAGCCTGCGCGCCCAGCTTTATGAGACCCAGGCTCTGTGGGCGCGCATCGCCAGCCAGGATCCGCTGGTGGTGTCGAACCAGGATGGTGACGGCGCGATCCTGCCGAACCACTTGGCCGCCATGGCCTGGCATCTGGAGCAGGCCGAGGACGCCTCGCTGCAGCTGGCTGAGCTTATCCTCGGCACCCAGCCGGCGGACATGACGCTGGCTGGCGCGGATTCGATCATCCTCACCAGCTCGCCGTAAGGGGTCTTGCGCCTCGCGCAGGTCAGGTGGGCGATTGAAATCGCCGCGCGCATGGCTATTTCAACGACAGCACGCCCCATGTCTCGCACCCTCTGAAAGGCGCAAGTCCTGCCCATGTTTATCCAGACTGAAGCCACGCCCAATCCCGATACGCTGAAGTTCATCCCGGGCCCGGAGGTTGCCGGCGCGGCGGGGCCGTTCGATTTCGCAAAACCGGAGGATGCCGGCGCCAGCCCGCTCGCGCGCGCCCTGTTCGAGGTAACCGGTGTGGAGCGCGTCTTCCTCGGCGCGGATTTCGTGGCGGTGTCGAAAGTGGAGTCCGGTAGCTGGACCCAGATCAAGCCCCTTGTCCTGGCAGCGATCATGGACCATTTCGTGGCCGGCCTGCCGGTCATGGATTCCGGCCAACCGACCAGCCCGGCGGCGCGCTCGGACATCATTTATGAAGGCAACGCCGCCGAGATCGTCGAGGAAATCCAGGAGCTGATTGAAACGCGCGTGCGCCCTGCCGTCGCCCAGGATGGCGGGGATATCGTGTTCGACCGGTTCGAACCCGATACCGGCATCGTCCACCTGCACATGCGCGGGGCCTGTGCCGGCTGCCCATCTTCAACCTACACTCTGAAACAGGGCATCGAGAACATGCTCAAGGCCTATGTGCCGGAAGTTACGGCGGTTGAAGCCGTCCTTTGACCACCAGCCCGGCTTGCCTTAGGCACAAACGGTTCGATCATCAGACCTCACACGTTTTTCCAGGAGCCGACTGCATGGCCTATCCCGTCAGCGACGAAGCCTTCGATACGATCTTCCGCAAGGCGCGCAGCTATAATGGCTGGCAGGAAAAGGACGTGCCCGAGACCCTGGTGCGCGCGACCTATGACCTCCACAAATGGGGGCCGACCAGCGCCAATTGCAGCCCGGCGCGCTATCTGTTCCTGCGCAGCGCAGAGGCCAAGGGGCGTCTGATTCCCCACCTGTCGGCACAAAACCAGGAGAAATCGCGCAAATCGCCCTGGGTCGTGATCATCGCCAATGACATGAAGTTCGAAGACAAGATCCCCCAGCTCTTCCCCCACAATCCCGGCGCGAAGAACTGGTTCGGCGACCCGCAAGCGCACTTTAACACCGCCTTCCGGAATGGAACGCTGCAAAGCGCCTATTTCCTGATTGCCGCTCGCGCGCTCGGCCTCGATACCGGCCCGATGTCGGGCTTTGACAATGCTGGCGTGGACAATGAGTTCTTCATCGGCCAGGGCGGCGAGCGCGAGAACTGGCGGTCCAACTGGATCTGCAATCTCGGTTATGGTGACAAGGCCTCGGTGTTCGAGCGCCTGCCGCGGCTCGACTTCGACGAAGCCTGCGAAATTCTCTAGCAAGGCCTCTTCCCCGCTTCGCCTGGGACTGGAATAGTCAGCCATCATGAAAATTCTGGCCATCAACACGGCCCAGGCGGCCTGTGATATCGCGCTGCATGGCGGGCAGAGCCGGCTGGCCGCGATCAGTGAGGACATGGCCAAGGGACAGGATGCGCGGTTGCCGGAACTGGTCGGCGAGTTGCTGGCGCGGGAAGGGCTGGAACTTGCCGACCTCACGCAACTGGCTGTCTGTATCGGTCCGGGGAGTTTCACCGGTGTGAGGATCGGCGTGGCCTATGCCCGCGGGCTGGCCGCCGCGCTCGGTATTCCCTGTACGGGGGTGACGTCGCTGGAAGCCTGCATTGCCGAGCCCCATCAAGCCGAAACCGTACGCATCGCCCTGCAGGCCCAGAAGCGTCCGCCTGACATCACATTCTGGACCCAGCTGATCGAGCCGGGAGAGCGTCATGCGCCGGAGGAGTGGCCGCTGGACCGTGTCGCGGCCTGGAGCGGCAAGCTGTTGACCGACCGGCCGGACCTGCTGGCTCAGGTCGGGGACGCCCCATGCAAGCCGACCTCGGAGAGCCTGCTTTTCTGGGCCCGTCAGCCGGAAGCGGCCAACTGGCTCCCCAGCCCGGCCTATGTCCGTGCGCCGGACGCGGCCATGCCGGGCGGGGGCAAGCCATGACACCGCCGCCGGTCGTCATTCTGCGGCCTGAGGATGCCGGCGCCCTGGCGGAACTTTCCCGATTGGCCGACCAAGATCCTTGGAGCGAGGAGAGCTGGCGCGACCAGCTTGCCCAGCCGGCCACGCTGGTGCTGGCCACCGGCGATCCTGCCAGCGGGCTGACCGGCGCCATTGCGCTTTCAATGGTGCACGAGTTTGCAGAGATCCTGAACCTGCTGATCCATCCGGGCTATCGCCGGCAAGGGTTGGCCAGTCATCTGCTGGCCACCGGCCTGAAGCGCACCGGCGAGCGCGGCATCGACCGGCTGTGCCTCGATGTGAACGTCAACAATGCCGCAGCCCGCGCGCTCTATGCCGGGTTCGGCTTCAGTGAAGACGGCCGCCGGCCGCGTTACTATTCAGATGGGTCCGATGCAATGCTGATGTCGTGTAAAGTGGCCGGCACGACTGGACTTCCCGGCTGAGTCGGCGCATCTAGAAAAAATGAGCCGGATTGAGCAAATCTGCATCGAAAAAGGCCTGCGCATGACGCAGCCGCGCCGCGTGATCGCGCAGGTGCTGTCGGAATCCGACGACCACCCTGATGCGGAGGAGCTGCATCGCCGCGCGAATGCTATCGACAAGTCGATCTCGCTGGCCACCGTGTACCGCACCGTGAAGCTGTTCGAGGATTATGACATCATCGAGCGGCATGATTTCCGCGATGGCCGGGCGCGCTTCGAGGAAGCCCCGACCGATCACCATGATCATCTTATCGATGTGAAATCCGGCCAGGTGCTGGAGTTCCAGAACGAGGAGATCGAGCGCCTGCAGATCGAGATTGCCCGCAGGCTCGGCTACAAGCTCGTCGATCACCGGCTGGAGCTTTATGGCGTCCCACTCGACGAGAGTGAGAAAAACTAGGCTGCGTTCTCGCTGCGGCGCTGGTCGCGGACATATTCGCGGCGCACTTCCTGCGTGATCGCGCGAAAGCCGCCGGCGCCGGATTTTACACGCACCACCTCACCATGATTGAGCAGGACGAAACTCGGCCAGGAGATCGAGCGGCGCTTGCCGAAGGCCTGCATGAAGACCCCATGATGGCTGCCATAGCCGCCGGTCCAGGCTCCGCGCCCGCCCGGCAGGTCTGCCATGTGCAGCGTGGCTGCCGCCGAGGCCGGGTCCTGGCGCCAGGCGACGAGGTCAGTTTGTTTCCACTTGGCGCAGGCCCCGCAGGTGGTCGAACCGAAATAGACAATCTCATACTCGGCCGGTGGAGGCGGATTCAGCCACTCATAAGTGGCCGCAGCGCCAGCGATCAGGCCCCCGATCAGGAGGAGGAGTACGAAATTCTTCATGCGCCCGGTCTATCAGAACAAACTGAAAACCAGGCTCACCCGATCGGGCAAATTTGATGTAAATTCATGGTGGTGAGGTGTGCCGATGCAGCCTCATTGTGAGCGAAGACGAACCATGCGGCGGGCAATGGAGAGCAAGCAGCCCTGAGCGCGATCCATGTGAGGGCATAAGCCCGATACGGGATCAGACAGGGACTCAGCCCTGAGCGCGATCCATGTGAGGGCATAAGCCCGATACGGGATCAGACAGGGACTCAGCCCTGAGCGCGATCCATGTGAGGGCATAAGCCCGATACGGGATCAGACAGGGACTCAGCCCTGAGCGCGATCCATCGCGAAACGAAGTGAAGCGGGGATCAAACACATAGAGCCCGCCCTCGTCCTTCGTCTCCGCTCAGGATGATGGCTTGGATGTGGTCTCGGACTCCCCGCCGGACGCGGCCTTGGCCTCCAGGCGCTCGCGGGCCGCGTCGAGCCGAGCCTGTCGTGCGGCAAGGCGCGCATCCAGCGTGGCGCTGCGACCCCAGCGGGAGAAGGCCGACTTCTTCTTCGACGGTGATCTGCCCGGCGGCATGCCATCCGCGCTGTCGTCTACCTCGCGGCGCGCAAGCAGCCGGCGCACGACCATCGCCACGCGCAGGCCGACATAGAGCGCCGTCAGCACGGCCAGCCCCGCAATGGTGCGCACTTGCGGGTCGAGCAGGTCGAGCCCCTGAAGGCGCGCGAGACCATAGATCGCCGCGCCGACAATCAGGCTGGCTGCAAGGAAGATTGCAATGAAACGGGTCATGAGACCTATCTAGGTAAGGATTGTCGCGCTGCCAGTGCCTACCACCAGCGCTTGGGCCGGGCGCTGAAGCCGGCCGCGCGCTCCAGCTCGCCGCCGACGCGGAAGCAGGTCGCTTCATCCAGCGCCTTGCCGATGACCTGCAGGCCGAGCGGCAGACCCTCGGAGTTGAGAGAGGCGGGCACGGAAATGCCCGGCAGACCGGCAAGGTTGGCCGTGACGGTGAAGATGTCGTTGAGATACATCTCGACCGGATTGTCGCTCTTTTCCCCGAAGGCGAAGGCCGCGCTCGGGCAGGTCGGCGTCAGCAAGGCATCGCAGTCATGGAAGGCATGTACGAAGTCTTCCAGGATGCGCGTGCGCACCTTCTGGGCGCGCAGATAATAGGCATCGTAATAGCCGGAACTCAGCACATAGGTGCCGATCATCAGCCGACGCTGCACCTCAGCGCCGAAGCCTGTCGCGCGTGTGGACTCGTAGGTGGCGGTGAGATCCTCACCGGAAACGCGCGCGCCATAGCGCATGCCGTCATAGCGCGCGAGATTGGACGAGGCCTCCGCTGGCGCGACGATATAATAGGCCGGCAGGGCGTATTTGGTGTGGGGCAGGGAGACATCGACGATCTCCGCACCGGCGGCCTTGAGCCAGTCAATCCCCTGCTGCCAGAGCGCCTCGATCTCGTCGGACATGCCGTCGACGCGGTATTCCTTGGGAATGCCGATCTTCAGGCCCTTCACGCCCTCGCGAACATTTTCGCGCCAGTGCGGAGTGGGCACGTTGAGCGAGGTGGAATCCTTCTCGTCATGGCTGCACATAACCTCCAGCATCAGCGCGGCATCGTCGACCGATTTCGAGATCGGCCCGGCCTGGTCGAGCGAGCTTGCAAAGGCGACCATGCCATAGCGGCTGGCGCGCCCGTATGTTGGTTTGATGCCCACGGTGCCGGTGAAGGCTGCCGGCTGACGGATGGAGCCGCCGGTGTCGGATGCCGTCGCGCCGAGGCAGAGATCGGCGGCCACCGCGCTCGCCGAACCGCCCGAAGAGCCGCCGGGCGTGAGGCTGCGATTGTCGCCGGCACGTTTCCACGGGTTCGACACCGGGCCGAAGCGTGAGGTCTCATTCGAGCTACCCATGGCGAACTCGTCCATGTTCAGCTTGCCGAGCATCACCGCGCCTTCGTCCCAGAGGTTCTGTGTGACGGTGGATTCGTAGGTCGGGGTGAATTCGCCGAGAATGTTCGAGCAGGCCGTGGTGCGCACGCCCTTGGTGCAATAAAGGTCCTTGATGCCGAGCGGGGCGCCCTCGAGCTTTCCGGCATCGCCTTTCGCGCGGCGCGCATCGCTGGCTTTCGCCATCTCCAGCGCCTTTTCCGGGGTTTCGACCACATAGGCGTTCAGGCTCGGATTGCTGGCCTCGATGGCATCGACAAAGGCCTGGGTCAGCTCGACCGAGGAAAAGGTTTTCCTGGCCAGCCCATCCAGGGCATCGGTCAGGGTCAGTTGGGTAAGCTCGCTCATGGACGGTCCTGCTCATTGTAACCTTTTTTAGGTTACACGGTATGAGCGCTCCTGTTAGGCGCGGGCGGGGGCATTGTGCAAGAGGGCGAACACGGCTGGCTCACCTGAACGTGACAACCTATTGCATTACTGCGCGCTTATACTGCAGGCAGAGGAACTTGGAGGACCACCCACATGACCCGTTTCATTCTTGCGATTACAGGCGCCTCTTTCGTGCTTGGCGCATGCGCGACCACAGAGGCCGACACGTCGTCCAAGGAAGCTTTCCTGGCCGAGTTGATGGAAGATCCGCATGTCGGTGAAGAAGTCGACCGGATATGCTTTACGGGTAGCATTGACGGCTTCAGCGAAACAACGGACCGCTCCGTCGTGGTCAGCGTTTCGCCCCGACGCGATTATGTGATCACCACCTTTGCGCTTTGTCACAATCTCGAACAAGCAAATTCCATAGTCTTCGACGATTTCGGCGCCTGTCTGACAAAGGGCGACAAGATCTATGCGTTTGACACCGCATTCGGCCCGAGTTCAGCGGACATACCGAGTCTCGGTTGCCCGATCGACAGGATTTTCGAGTGGGACAAGGATGCGGAAGCCCCAGAAGGCGAATCGGAAGAGACCGACACCGAAGCCCAGGACACCTGATCCACGGGTCACCAGCGCCCGCTCGCCCGGTTCCACCACCACAGGAGCTGGGCGGTGGCGGAATAGGTCATGCCCGACACAATCCGCACGCCCGGCAGGTCTCCCAGCCGGGCAAGCCAGCCCCAGCCCGGCGTGCGCTGCCACAGCGCGGAGATGGCCGGCCAGCCTGCAAGCAGGGCACCATCGGGCGTGACCACATGAAGCTTTCGGCGAACATCATTGAGGTGGAGGTCATGCTCGCGCAGCGGCCCTGGCACGCTGGAAACGTCCACATAGACAACGCCTTCGGGGCCGGATTTCGTGCGACGCTCGAAGTGGCAGATGCCTTCCCGGCAGACAGGGCAGACGGCATTGTAAAGGACTGTGAGTTCAGCCATGGCGGGGCAGAGTGTGGCGCAATCCCCGGGCAGGGCGCGATGTGGCCTGGCGCCGCGCGGGTTACTCCACCGCCTTGGGGACGACGAAGAAGCCGTCGGCCGATTTCGGCGCATTGGCGAGGATTTGGTCCGGCTTGTTGCCGTCGGTGACCACGTCTTCGCGTTGGGGCAGGCGGGTTTCCACCACCGAGGTCATCGGTGCAACGCCTTCGACATCGACCTCGTTGAGATCCTCGATCCAGTTCAGGATGCCGTTCAGTTCGGCCGCCAGCGGCTCAAGCCGCTCTTCCGGCACGGCAATGCGCGACAGGCGGGCAACCTTGCGGACATCATCCTTGGTGACGCTCATGAGGATCTCCTTCTATCCGCCAGCTAACCCTGCGCGGAAAAGCTTGCAAGTCCCGGCCTGCGCGCCCTAGTGGGCGATATGGCACTTGTCACTCTTTCAGACCTTCCGGCCTTCGGGCCGCTGCTGGGCCTCGATCCCGGCAGCAAGACCATTGGCCTGGCCGCCTGCGATGGCGGGCGGCTGATTGCGAGCCCGGTGGAAACCCTCGCGAAGGGGCGCAAGCTCGCGCCGGTGCTGGAAAGGCTGTTGGCGATCTATGACACGCGCGGCGCGGTTGGCATCGTCATCGGCCTGCCTCTGAACATGGATGGCAGCGAAGGCCCGCGCGCACAGTCGGCGCGAGCGCTCGCCTGGAACATTCTCAAGGCGCGCGATGTGCCGATCACCCTGTTCGACGAACGCCTGTCGAGCGCCCAGGCCGAGCGTGCCATGCTGGAGGCCGATCTCTCCCGTGCCCGCCGCGCGGAGATCATTGATGCTTCGGCCGCTGCCATCATCCTGCAGAGCGCGATCGACCAGCTTGCGAACAGCATCTGACTTGCCCCGGGCGGCAGACTCTCCTAAACCGCGCCAAATCGCAGTAGGCGGATATGGCGCGCGAGCAGAGCGACTATACATTCACCGGGCCCCACCTTCTGGGCCTGATGGGGCTGAACCCGCTCCAGCTGACCTCTATTCTGGACAAGGCCGACCATTATGCCGAGCAGGCGCGCGCCAGCCAGCGCGGCGCCCCTGTCCTGAAGAACAAGACGGTCATCAACCTCTTCTTCGAGAATTCCACCCGCACCATGTCGAGCTTCGAGATCGCCGCGAAACGCCTCGGCGCGGATGTGGTGAACATGCCGGTGGCCGCCTCCAGCGTGAAGAAGGGCGAGACCCTGATCGACACAGCGATGACGCTGAACGCCATGAAGCCCGATGTCATCGTCATCCGCCACAGCGCGTCCGGCGGGGTGAAGCTGCTGTCGCGCAAAGTCGACTGCGCGGTGATCAATGCCGGCGACGGCATGCATGAGCACCCGACTCAGGGCCTGCTCGACACGCTCACCATCCGTCGCGAAAAGGGCCGCATCGAAGGGCTGAAAGTCGCCATTTGCGGCGACATCGTGCATTCGCGCGTCGCCCGCTCGACCACTTATGCCCTGCACCAACTGGGCGCCCGAGTGCGCCTTGCCGGCCCGCGCACATTGCTGCCGGGCGATGCCAGCGACTGGGGCGCCGAAGTGGTCACGACCGATATCGATGCCGCCCTCGATGGCGCGGATATTGTCATGATGCTGCGCCTGCAGCTTGAACGCATGGACGGGGCCTATCTGCCCTCGCGGCGAGAATATTTCCGGTTCTACGGCCTGACGCAGGAGCGGCTGAAGCGCGCCGCGCCGGACGCGCTCGTCATGCATCCCGGCCCGATGAACCGGGGGATCGAGATCGAAAGCGCCATCGCCGACGGTCCGCGCTCTGTCATCACCGAGCAGGTGGAGATGGGCGTTGCCGTGCGCATGGCCGTGCTCGACATGCTGGCGGGGAGCGCGCCGTCATGATCACCGCCATTCTCAATGCGCGCCTGCTCGATCCGGCCACCGGCACGGATTTGCCTGGCGGGGTCATTGTCGAAAACGGCAAGGTCGCCGCCTGGGGGCAGGGCGTCACCGAGGCACCCTCCGGGGCCGGCAAGGTAGTCGATGCCGGCGGGCTCTGCCTCGCGCCCGGCATGATCGACCTGCGCGTGAAGACCGGCGAGCCGGGCGAGGAACAGCGTGAAACCGTCGCCACCGCCTCGCGTGCGGCGCTATCGGCCGGCGTGACACAGATGGTGTTGATGCCGGATACTCGGCCCGTCATCGACGATGTGGCGCTGGTGGAATTCCTCACTAATGAAGACCCCGAGGTCGAGGCACGCGTGCATGCCGCCGGCGCGCTGACGGTCGGCCTGGGAGGCAAGGCCATGGCCGAGATCGGGCTTATGAAGCTCGCCGGCGCGGTGTTCTTCACCAATGGCGACGAGCCGGTGGCCGATGCCTCCATCCTCAAGCGCGCCATGGCCTATGCCGCCAGCCATGAAGCCATCGTGATGTCGCGGCCCGACACGGCCTCCCTGCGCGGCTCCGGAGTCATGAATGCCGGCAGTTTTGCTGCTCGGCTCGGCTTGAAGGGCATTCCGCGCGAGGCCGAATGGATCGGCGCGGCGCGCGACCTGATGCTGGCCGAAGCCACCGGCTGTCGGCTCATTCTCGATCAGGTTTCCACCGCGCGCACGCTGGAGCTGCTGGCCGAAGCCCGGGCACGCGGCGTGAAGGCCGGAGCCACCGTGGCGGCCCATTCCCTCTTTTTCAACGAGATGGATGTCGGGGACTATCTCACCTACTGCAAGGTCAATCCGCCCTTCCGCGCCGAGGCCGACCGTCAGGCCCTGATCGCCGCGCTGGCAGCCGGCGAAATTGATGCCGTGGTCTCTGCCCATGATCCCCAGCCGCCGGAACAGAAACGTCTTCCCTTTGCTGAAGCCAGCTTTGGCGCAGCCGGGCTGGAAACCACGCTCTCGGCTGTGCTGAGCCTCGTCCATGACGGTCCGCTGGACCTGCTCACGGCGCTCAAACCCCTGACCTGTGGCCCAACCGACCTGATTGGCATCGAAGGCGGGCGCCTCGCCGAGGGCGCGCCGGCCGACCTGATGCTGTTCGATCCCGGCACCCCTTGGAAGTGCGAGCGGGAGGACCTCATCACCCGCTCGACCAACTCCCCCTTCGATGGACGCCTGCTGCAGGGCCGCGTGATGCGGACTTTTGTGCGCGGGTGCGAGGTGTTCGCGCGGGGGTAGGGGCTACTGGTTGTACCAATCCCGATTCACCGCGGCTTGACCGCGGTGCCCAGCTCCCGGCGGGCGTTTCGAGGCGGATTTTCGGAGATGGGCCCCGTGGTCAAGCCACGGGGAAACGGCTCGCTTTTGCCCGGCAGGCTTTCTTCGATCCTGGAACATGGACCGGCATTGCCGCGTGGTGACGGGTTGTGCTGCGCACTCATCATCCGACACAAGATCTTTGAAAGAAAATCAGGGAGCCCGCCATGACCGTTACCGAAGCCGTGGACAAGCGCATTTCCGTGCGGGCTTTCCGGCCTGATCCGATCCCGGAAGCCGAGATCCGCGACTGGCTCACCACCGCCCAGCGCGCGCCGTCGGGCGGCAATGTCCAGCCCTGGAAGACCATTGTGGTCACCGGCGCGGCGAAGGATGAGATCATAGCGCTGGCGGCCGGAAAACTCGCCGGCAACCCCAAGGGCGAGCCCACAGACCGGCCTGTCTACCCGCCCAATCTGTGGGATCCTTACAATCGCCGCCGCAAAAAGGTCGGCGAGATGATGTACGAAAAGCTCGGCATCCCCTATGTGGACAAGCCAGCCCGCCTCGCCTGGTTTTCCAACAATTTCCGCTTTTTCGGGGCACCGGTGGCGGTTTTCTTCGTGATCGACGAGCGCATGGGCCATGGCCAGTGGGCGCATATGGGCATGTATATGCAGACGCTCGCCCTCCTGGCAGTCGAGCGCGGCTGGGGCACCTGCATGCAGGAATGCTGGGCCATGCTGCGGCCAAGCCTGAAGGCGCATTTCGCCATCGCCGGCACCGAGATGGTCTATTGCGGCATGAGCCTCGGCATTCCGGACGAGACCGCCGCGGTCAACGGCCTGCGCACGGAACGCGCGGGCCTCGATGAGATGGCCGAGCTGCGCGGCTTCTGAGACCTGCCCAAGTCTTGCCATGTCGTAAGGCGAGGCTGGCGCCATGACGACACGCCGTGAGCTCCTTGCCGGCATGATTGCCCTGCCTCTGGCGCCGAGCCTTGTGCCGGCGGGCGTTGCGGTTGAGGCCTATGCGCTGCTCATCAGTGCCGCGCGCAGCCAGATCGGCGTGACCCGCCACTACGACCCGGCCTATGTGCGCCTCACCTATCCCGGCGGGGATGTGGCGATCGATCGCGGCGTGTGCACCGATGTGGTCATCCGCGCCTATCGCGCCGCCTTCGACTTCGATTTCCAGACAGCCGTGCATGAGGACATGACGGCGCATTTCGGCGCCTATCCTTCAAACTGGGGCCTTGCGCGCCCCGACCGGAATATCGACCATCGCCGCGTGCCGAACCTGGAGACATGGCTCGCCCGCAAGGGGGCGGAGCTGCCTGTGGGTGACTGGCAGGCCGGCGATCTCTTTACCGGGCGGCTCATCCAGAACAACCTGCCGCACATTGCCGTGGTCTCTCCGCGCCGCAGCGTCTGGAGCGGGGACCGCCTGCTGATCCACAATATCGGCCGGGGCACCGAGGAGAGCGACTGGATGAGCGGCTTCAGGGATCTGCGCCGCTTCCGCTTTTTTCCCGACAGCTAGGCCTCTCGACAAGACACCATCCGCACGGCTATTGCCTGCAATTGGAAGTCAGGTTTGACTTTGAATGAGCTATGAGAGTCTGCGCATGAGCACTGAGCGTCCCGCCTACACGATCAAGGGTGACACCGGCGAGTGGGAACTCGTCATGGGGCTGGAGATTCATGCCCAGGTGAAAAGCGAGGCCAAGCTCTTTTCCGGCGCCAGCACCGCCTTTGGCGCGGATCCCAATTGCAATGTCTCGCTGGTCGATGCGGCCATGCCGGGCATGTTGCCGGTGATCAACGAGAAATGCGTGGAACAGGCCGTGCGCACAGGCCTCGGCCTCAATGCGCAGATCAACGAGATCTCGCGCTTCGACCGCAAGAACTATTTCTATCCCGATCTGCCGCAGGGCTATCAGATCAGCCAGTTCGAACTGCCGATTGTCGGCGAGGGCGAGATCGAGGTGGATGTCGAGCCGTCCCATGGCGACCCCGCCTATGCCTTCACCGTCGGCATCGAGCGCCTGCACCTGGAGCAGGATGCCGGCAAGTCGATCCACGACATGGACCCCGACAGCACCTATGTCGACCTCAACCGTTGTGGCGTGGCGCTGATGGAGATCGTCTCCAAGCCGCATATCCGCACCCCGCTGGAGGCGGCGGCCTATGTGAAGAAGCTGAAGTCGATTGTTGTGGCGCTGGGCACTTGCGACGGCGACATGGAAAAGGGCCAGTTGCGCGCGGATGTGAATGTCTCGGTCTGCAAGCCCGGCGCCTATGAGAAGTTCCGCGAGACGGGCGATTTCTCCCATCTCGGCACGCGGTGTGAGATCAAGAACATGAACTCGTTCCGCTTCATCCAGCAGGCGATTGAGTATGAAGCGCGCCGCCAGATCGAGATCATCGAGGCTGGTGGAGTGGTGGACCAGGAAACCCGCCTGTTCGATCCGAACAAGGGCGAGACGCGCAGCATGCGCAGTAAGGAAGACGCGCATGATTATCGCTATTTCCCCGATCCGGACCTCTTACCGCTGATCCTGGAGCCGGACTGGATCAAGGCGATTGCCGAGACCCTGCCGGAACTGCCCGACCAGAAGCGCGCGCGCTTTGAGACCGACTATGGCCTCTCGCGCTATGATGCCGGCGTGTTGACGGCCGATGCCGAGAGCGCCGCGTTTTACGAGGAAGTCGCCAAGGGGCGCGATGCGAAGCTGGCCGCCAACTGGGTGAGCCAGGAGCTGTTCGGCTATCTGGGTCGCGAGGGAATCGAGCTGGCGGATGCGCCGGTGAGCGCGGCCGGGCTCGGCGGCCTGATCGATCTCATCAGCGATGACACCATCTCCGGCAAGATCGCCAAGACCGTGTTCGAGAAGATGATCGAAACCGGCGACGAGGCCGCCGCCATCGTCGAGCGCGAAGGCCTGAAACAGGTCACCGATACCGGCGCGATCGAGAAGGTCGTGGACGACATCATTGCCGCCAACCCGGAACAGGCCGCCTCCGTGAAGGAAAAGCCCAAAGCCATGGGCTGGTTCGTCGGCCAGGTGATGAAAGCCATGCAAGGCAAGGCCAACCCGCAGGCGGTGAACGAGATCCTGAAGGCGAAGCTTGGGGTGGAGTAGGGGGCTTACTCCGACCGATATTCTATTGGATAATCGACTTGCCTGCCGATCATGCGGCAGACATTCCCGCAGTTGTCATGAGTTGGATACTCCAAACTGGCAACCATGCACTCGGCGCTTGTTGCGAGCCTAGAGTCTGTGCAATCGACTGAAATATCTTTAGGTTTCCCGTCCTCACCAATAGTGAAGCTCACCACGCAATCAGCGTCATGAAATTCAGTGATGCGAGGCATACATTCATCGGGAACGTTCGACGGATACGGTGGGTCACACTCATGGTGGGAAAAGCATTTCTCTGCCGGCTCATTGACGGCGCTTTCCTGACTTTTGGCAGGCAAAGACAGAGAAAAGCACAAGATCAGCCCTGTCATGCCAGCGTATGCGTATGGTCTCATTCGGTAGTCCCTAGGAGTTTAAGCCCTGACCCGAACGGATACGAGGGGCGAGGGCGTGCCATGGAGGTTAGCTCTTCCTCTCCCGCCTCATGGTTCGTCTCCGCTCACCATGAGGCTTAGCATGGCACTAACCCGCCAGCGGCACCAGCATGCGCATATACTCCTTCAGCGTGCGTTCGTGCCAGGTGAGGCAACGCGCTTCGAAGGGCGGTAGCCAGAACTCCTCGCACGGCAGGCGGTCGTGCAGATAGAGCCGGCCTTCGCGCTCTTCCCACTCAGCGAAGCGGTTGATGGCGGACGGGTCGGCCAGCGGGCCGGCGCGCCAGGCTTTCAGGGTCTCGTGGCCGGGCGTCTCGACACCGGCGGTGACGAAGACGCCAAGGCCCGGCATGTCGAAACTGCGATAGGTCACCACCCAGCAGCCATTGCGTCCACCGGCCCCCAGCGGAAAGCTGATATTGCCGAGCCGCGCCGGGTTGGGAAATTTCGGCCAAGACTCCCCGCGCACGCGCTCCAGAAGTGCAGCCCAATAGGCGCGCGAGTTCTCCCGCCAGTCCTCGGGCGCATAACGCGGGACGAGCCATTCGGTGAGTTTCTGCGCCGCGCCGGTCTGAGCCAGATCCACGCCCTCGCCGAGATCGACGACATCATGGGTGTTGTAGGGCAGGGGCAGCTGCTCGGCGGCAAGGCCGGATATGGTCGCGCAGATCAGTTTTCCGGCGCCATCGGCGCGCTGGGCCTCCGCGCGCACCCATTTCGAGGCAATCGAAACGGGCGACCAGAGCACGAGCACTTTCCGCGCGGCATCCAGCTCGGTCTCGATTTCCTGCGCGAAGGCACCGGCATGGTCGAGATGCCGGTCCCACCACACTGTGAGCCCGGTGTCTTCCAGATGCGCGGCCACAGCGGCGGCAATGTCGCGATTGGCCTTGGAGTAACTCAGGAATATGTCTGCCAAATTCGCCCCCGGTCTTGCACCCTAAAACGGCGTATCGCGCAGGGGCGCAAGGTCCGGAAATTCCGGCTCGCGTTTTTCCATCTTGGCCTTGAAGGCCTCCTGCATGTGCGAGGGCGGCAGCATTCCGGCATTCCAGACGCCCACATAATCGAGCGTGTCGGTGGTGGAGTGGTCGCGGCCATAATTGATCGCCACCTTGCAGCCGGTCACCGCAAGCGGGGATTTCGAGGCGATCTCGCGGGCGGTGGCCATCACCGCTTCCATCATCGCCTCATGGGTGTCGTACACCTCGTTCACAAGGCCGATTTCCTTTGCCGTGGCGGCGGGCAGGCGCCGGCCGGTATAGGCCATCTCCTTCACCCAGCCTTCGGGGATGTAGCGCTGCAGGCGCGGGAAGGTGCCGACATCGGCGGTCATGGCGATATTGGTTTCCTGGATGCAGAACCAGGCATCGGCCGTGCACCAGCGGATGTCGCCGGCGCTGATCATGTCCATCGCCCCGCCGATGACCCCGCCCTGGCAGGCGATCAGCACCGGCATCCGCGCTTCCTCAAGCGCGTTGAAGCTTGATTGGATCTGCCGGACATTGCTGCGGAACTGTTCTGCCGCGATGTGGCGGTCGGCGGCTTTCCCGACCACGCCGTCGCCAGCGAACACGGCAAGGTCCATCCCGGCGGAGAAGTGTTTGCCGGTCGAGGAGATGACGATCACGCGGGCCATGGCGCCACGGTCGATCTCGCGCACGATCTCGGGCAATTCGTTCCAGAACGCCTTTGTCATCGTGTTCATCGCATCGCCGCGCGAAAGGCGGATATGGGCGATCTTGTCGGCGATCTCGACCTGAAAACATTCATAAGTCTTGGCAAGCATTGGGGGCTCCTCCGTTTCGCAGAGTGTAGGTCAAGGCCGCGCGCGCCGCCACCATGCCGCAGGGATATGCGGTAATTCACGCAGCGTTCCCCTTTGCCTCGGCGCGCAAATCGGCTTTCTAGAGAATGCGCCCCACGCGCGAGTAAAATAAGGACCGTCCCCATGTCCGCCAAAATCAGGCCCGGCCTTGCCGGTCTTCTCGCTGTTACCATCCTCGTTCTTCCTGGGTGCCAGACCACGGGCAGCTCGGGTGGGGGCGATGTGGTGTCCGTCCTCGGCGGCGTGCTCGGCGAACTTGGCACGGTGGATGGCCAGACGGGGCTCACCAAATACGAGATCGAGGCCGGCCTGCGCGAAGCGCTGACAGTCGGTACGCGGCGTGTCGCCAGCCAACTCGGCCAGACCGACGGCTATTTCGGCGATCCGAAAATCAGGATTCCGCTGCCCGGCGAGCTTGGCGAACTGCAACAGACCCTGTCGCGGGTGGGCCTCTCCGGCCCGCTCGACGATCTCCAGCTGCGCCTCAATCGCGGCGCGGAGGCCGCCGTGCCCCAGGCGCGAGACCTGGTGATTGAGGCGGTGCGCTCCATCACACTGGACGATGCCATCGGCATTCTCAATGGCGGGGACACCGCGGCGACCGATTTCCTGCGCGCGAAGACGGAGAGCCAGCTTGAGGCCGCCCTGCGCCCGCATATCAACTCGGCCCTGCAGGGCGCGGGGGCCTATACCGCGCTCGACCGGATCGCGAGTTCGAACGGGCTCGGCGCCCTCAGCACGCGCCTGAGCGACGATCTCACCGACAGTGCAGTCGGCTATGGCCTGGACGGGCTGTTCCTTTATGTCGCCGACGAGGAAAAGCGCATCCGGGAAGATCCGGTGGCGCGAACGACGGAGCTTTTGCGCCGTGTGTTTGGAGCGGCGGCATGAGACGTTTCCGGCACGACCTGGGCGAGGGGGAAATCGCCGGCGTTGAATTCGGCGACCCGGTCCAGCCCTTTGCGGCGCTCTGGCTGCACGCGACCGGCTTCAATGCGATGACCTATCAGTCGATCCTTGCCCCGCTCGGTCTGCGCGCGCGCGTGGCGGCGCTCGACATGCGCGGGCATGGCCGCACCACGCTGCCGGCCGATCCGAAGAAACTGCACTCCTGGGCGCGCTATTGCGACGATGTCATCGCGTGGCTCGACCGCTATGCGCCGGGCGGGCTCGTGCTTGGCGGGCATTCCATGGGCGGCACGGTGTCCCTGATGGTGGCCGGCAAGCGCCCCGATCTCGTCAAGGGCCTCGTCCTGATCGACCCGGTCATCCTTTCGCCGCGCCAGTATTTCTGGATGCACGCCTTCCCGCCGATTGGCTGGGGGATCCGCGCGGGCAACTCCATGGCGCGCCAGGCCCGCAAGCGCCGGAGCGAGTTCGGCTCGGTGGCTGAAGCACGCGAGCGTTATTCCGGCCGCGGCGCCTTCAAGTCATGGCGCGCACCGTTTCTTGATGACTATCTGCTGGACGGGCTGGAGCGCACCGATCACGGGCCCGCCGACAGTGCCGAGCAGACCTGGAGCCTCTTGTGTGCGCCGCGCTGGGAAGCGGCGACATTTGGCGCCCAGCGCAACCGACCATGGTCAGCGCTTGCGAAGGTGCGCCGGAAGAAGATCCCGATCACCATCATGCGCGCGGAAGCCGGATCTGTGATGACTGATAAAGTGGTTGAGAAACTGGTCCGAAAGGTCCCCGCTCTGATCCTCAAGCGCAAGCGCGGCTCCTCGCACTTCCTGCCCATGGAAGCGCCCTATGATGTGCGCGATGCGCTGTCATCCTATCTCTCGCGCCTGTTCGAAGGCTTCACCATGGCCGAGGAAGGCCCGGTGCGCCGCACCCTGCGCGTCGGCGAGCGCTATGGCAGCTGATCAGTCGAGGCTGGCGAGCATGGCATGCGCCTCCGTCTCGATCCGCTCGGCATAGATGTCCGCCTCTGCCAGCCAGAGCGCCAGGTCCAGCCGCTCGCCCCGCAGGCGGGCGCGCACCTCACCGCGATAGGCGAGCCCGCGCCCCGTGCGCACGGTGAAGGCGCTGGTTGGCCCCCAGTCTGTGTTCGCCTCCAGAGGAGTGCCGTCTTCTGAAAATCCATAATAGCCGAGCGCGGCCAGGGACCCTGCGAGAAATTCACTGGGGTTGTCGGCGCTCCCGGCTTCTGCCCAGACGGGCCCGTCCTGGGTATCCGCGCTCGCCTCGACCAGCCTCTGGCCGGGCTTCATGTCCGCGGCGACCCAGATCTGGTCGAGCCCGACACCGTATCGCGTGAGCCGCTCGCCGCGCGTGCGCCGGCCATCCTGGCCATCGGGAAGGAGCGCCCAGTCGGGCGCGAGGGTCATCTGCCCGCCGCCCGTCAGGTCCAGTTCCGGCGGCGCTGGCTGTGGCGCAAGGTTCGTACAGGCTGCAAGGATCGCCGTGAAAAGCGCAATCAGGCCGGTGGCAGGATACCGCCTCACTGGCTTGCCGCCTTCAGGGCCGCTACGAGATCTGCGGCAAGGGCGTCCAGGTCCCCTTCGCCGCCATCCAGCTTGTGGTCGAACCGCTCGACCCAGACCAGATTGCCTGTCTCCGGTTCGACCAGCGCCGCATAGGTCTCCTGCGCGCCGCCGTCCGGCCAGGTCGGGACAAGGAAGGCCGCGCCCAGGCTCATCTGCGCGATCTGATGGCCGAGCGTGTTCAGATTGGCGCGATGGAAAACGACCAGCACCAGCGCATTTTCCCCGACATCCTCCCACTCCACCCAGACTGGCCCGACTGTCCAGTCCTCCAGCGGGCGCACATCGCCAGGGGGCGCGCTCGCGGCTAGCCCGCCATGGGCGTATGCAGCCGGCAGGACACGGTCGGCAAGTTTCAGCTCCGGTGCGTGCGTGAGCAACGCACATCTTCCCCGTGCCTCAATCCCGTCATTCAACAGCGCGCCTGCTATGGCGTAAGTCAGTTCAACCTCGACCTTGAGTTCGAGCGTGTCCTGGCGCGCTTGCCGGCCGGACAAGTCTGTCTCGACAATGTCGGCCTGGACCATGGTGTAATAAATCTCATCCAGAGAAAGAGGCGTAGCCTGCACGCCCTGCGACGCCGGCGCCGAGACGCAGCCGCTCAGGGCCACAAGGGCCACGAATCCCAATATCAATCTCACCATTGCCCCGGCACCCCTGATGGAATTGGCATGCAAAACCTTGCAGTCTGTCAACTCCACGATAGGGAACAAAACATGTATCATGACTTGATGCAAGCGTTTGTTCGGTGTATGTGCTGTTTTTGTACTGGATGGAGCTGCGTTGATGAAGCCGATGATTGTAATAGGCGGGCTGGCGCTGGACGGCATGCATGTTGCCCTGCTTGTCGCCCTCCTGCTCGCCGTGGGGGCGGTTTTCTGGCTTCGTTCGAAATTTGCCGCGCGCGAACTTGAACTCGGCCATGGCCTGGCCGTGGCGGAAACCGAAAGTGCGCGTCTGGCCGGCGAGGCCGAGCGCAGGTCGGTGGAGTTGGAAGCGGTTCGCTCGAAACTTGCCGAAACAGAGCAGGCGCTTGCTGCCGCCAAGGCCCGCCAGGAAGCCGAACAGGCCAACTTTGCCGCCTTGGCGAACAAGGCGGTCGAGACCGCACACAAGAGCTTTCTGGAACGTGCGGACGAGACCTTCAAACGCCACGATACCGAGGCTCAGGGCCGGCTGCAGCGCCTGATGGAGCCGATCGGGAAGAACTTTTCCGAATTCAAGGCGCGTGTGGAGGCGCTCGAAAAGGTCCGCATGGAGGACAAGTCGGCGATCTTCGAACAGGTCAAGGCCATTGGCGAACAGCTCGAACATACGCGCTCTGTGACCGGCAAGCTGGTCACGGCGCTGTCGGCGCCCAAGGGGGGCGGGCGCTGGGGCGAGGAATCCCTGCGCAATGTGCTGGAGATGGCCGGACTTTCCTCCCATGCCGATTTCGTCGAGCAGGTCCATGACAATAATGAGCAGGGCGTGCGCCGCCCCGATGTCGTGATCCGGATGCCGGGCGGGCGCGAGATCGTGATCGATGCCAAGGTGTCGATCGAGGATTTCCTGCGCGCGGGCGAGGAAGCCGACGAGACCCTGCGCCGCCAGCATCTGGCCACCCATGCGCGCAAGATGCGCGAACATGTCCGGCGGCTGGCCAGCAAGGAATACTGGAAGAGCTTCGATGACCGCGTGGATTTCGTGGCCATGTATGTGCCGGGCGAGAATTTCTATGCCGGCGCGCTGGAAGCTGATCGCGACCTGTTCGATTTCGCTGCGCGCAACCGGGTCCTGATCGTCACGCCCTCGACGCTGATCGCGCTCGCCAAGGCGGTGGCCTATGGCTGGCGCCAGGAGGAAGCTGCGCGCAACGCGATGGAGGCCGCCCGGCTCGGGCAGGAGCTGTACGATGCTCTGCGCGTGATGGGCGGGCATGTCGAGAAGACCGGAAAATCGCTCAACCAGGCCATGGGCAGCTATAACTCCATGGTTGGATCGCTGCAGCGCAATGTTCTGCCCAAGGCGCGCCGGTTCGAGGAACTCAAGATCACCCAGGCCGGCCAGAAGGAGATGCCGGAACTGGGCGAGATCGAGGACCGTGCCCGCCTGCCGGACCGTACCGGGGAGCTGTCGCTTGCCGGTCCGGCCTCCGATGACGAAGAATCCGAGGACGAAGCCGCCTGAAATGTACCGCCATCACAACGCATTCGGAGACAATCTGAACCATTGACGTCCTTGGGCAGTGTTCATACCTAGGAAGCATGGCAATTCGCGAAATTCTCACCGTGCCCGATCCGCGGCTCAAGGACGTCTCCAAACCCGTCGAGGGCGGGGTAAGCGACGATATCCGTGCGCTGATGGATGACATGCTCGAGACCATGTATGACGCGCCCGGTATCGGGCTTGCGGCCATTCAGATCGGCGTGCCGCTGCGCGTGATCGTGATGGATCTGGCCCGGGATGGTGAAGAACCCGACCCGCGCTATTTCGTGAACCCGGAAATTCTCGAGACCATCGAGGAAACATCCCCTTATGAGGAAGGCTGCCTGTCGGTTCCGGACGTGTTCGACGAGATCGAGCGCCCCAGGCGCTGCCGTATCAGATATCTGAACTATGAGGGCGATGAGATCGAGGAATGGGCCGAAGGCCTCTATGCCGTGTGCATCCAGCATGAGATGGACCATCTCGAAGGCACCTTGTTCATCGATTATCTGTCACGCCTGAAGCGCCAGCGGGCCGTGGACAAGGTCCGCAAGGCCCGGCGCCAGAAGGCCCGTGACCACGCCGCCTGAAACGCGCCCGATGACGGGCGATGATGGCCGTTCCGACAATCTGCCCCGTCCGCGCACCTGCGCGATCCGAATTGACCCAGAGGAGATGACCGGATGAGCGCGCTGCGCCTGGCGTTCATGGGAAGCCCCGAATTCTCCGTACCAACCCTTGATGCGCTGATCACCGCCGGCCATGAGATCGCCTGTGTCTATACCCAGCCGGCCAAGCCCGCCGGGCGGGGGAAGAAGCTGCGCCCGACGCCGGTCCAGGCCCATGCCGAAAGCCTTGGCCTGCCGGTGCGAACGCCGCGCTCGCTGAAGGGCACCGACGAGCAGGTGGCCTTTGCGGCACTCAATCTCGATGCTGCGGTCGTCATCGCCTATGGCCTGATCCTGCCCCAGGCGATCCTGGACGCGCCCCATATCGGCGCGATGAACCTGCATGCCTCCATCCTGCCGCGCTGGCGCGGTGCCGCGCCGATCCAGCGCGCGATCATGGCCGGCGACCGAATGACGGGCGTCGATGCCATGGTGATGGAGGCCGGGCTTGATACCGGGCCCGTCCTCGCCTCGGAAACCTGCCGCATCTTCCCCTTCGACACGGCCGGCGACCTGCACGATCGGTTGTCTGTCCTCGCCGCCGATATCGCGCCCGGCGCGCTGAAGGGCTGGGCCGAGAAGTCGCTCACGCCCGTACCGCAACCTGAAGAGGGCGTGACCTATGCCCACAAGATCGCCGCGGCGGATCAGAAGGTCGACTGGTCGCGTCCGGCCGCCGACATCGACTGCCAGATTCGTGGGCTTTCGCCCTTTCCTGGCGCCTGGTTCGAGTGGAGCCCTGCTGGCGCAGGCGGACCGCTGCGGATCAAGGCGCTGATGAGCGAGCGCGTGGAAGGCGAGGGCGCCCCCGGCACCGTGCTGGATGAGAGGCTCGCCATCGCCTGCGGCGAGGGAGCGGTCCGGGTCACCCGGCTCCAGCGTCCCGGGCGCGGCCCCATGGCGGCAGAGGATTTTCTGCGCGGCTCATCCGTTTCTGCCGGAACGGTGCTGTCATGAGCGACATCGCCATCCGCCCTGGCCGGTCCGAGGAACTCAGCGACATCGCCGCGCTGAACGACCATGCCTTCGGTGGGCCTGAAGAAGGGCGCATCACGCGCGCGCTGTGGAACAATGGCGACACGCTTCTCTCGCTGGTGGCGGTGAAGGATAACAAGCTTGTCGGCCATATCGAAATGTTCCGGATCCGGGTGGACGGGGCCGATTGCGCTGCCGGCCTTGGCCCGATGAGCATCCATCCCGACTACCAGAAGACCGGCATTGGCAGCGCGCTTGTGCGCCGGGCGCTTGCGGCGATGCATGCCGCCCAGCGCTTGCCGGTCTTCGTGCTCGGTCATCCGGACTATTATCCGCGTTTCGGTTTTTCCGCTGACGCCGCCGAGGCGTTTTCGGCGCCCTGGTCCGGACCGGCCTTCATGGCCTGGGGCGCTGACGAGGCGAGCGTTTCCGAGGGCCAGCTGACCTATCCGCGCGCTTTTGCCGGCGACCCGCCCCCCAATGCGGCATGACGCGCTACCGTCTCGATATCGAATATGACGGCCGCCCGTTCCAGGGCTGGCAGCGACAGGCCGATGCCCCCTCGGTGCAGGAAGTACTCGAGCAGGCCGCCGCCGTGCTCGACGACGCACCGGTGACCGCGCATGCCGCCGGGCGCACCGATACCGGGGTGCACGCGTTCGGCCAGGTCGCCCATATCGACCTTCAGATCGCCCGGCCGGCAGCCAAGGTGGCCGATGCGCTCAATTATCATATGCGTCCAAACCCGGTTGCCATCCTGTGCGCGCAGGAGGTGGATGAGGGTTTCCATGCCCGTTTCAGTGCGACGGCACGCCATTATCGCTATGTGATCGTCAACCGCCGGGCCGACCTGACGGTGGAAGCGGGCCTTGCCTGGCGCGTCGCCCAGCCGCTCGATGCAGGCGCCATGCATGCCGGGGCGCAATATCTCACCGGCCATCATGATTTCACGACCTTCCGGGATTCCCAGTGCCAGGCCAACAGCCCGATGCGCACGCTGGACGAGATCGCCGTGCGGCGCATGGGCGAGCGGGTGGAGATCACCTGTTCGGCGCGCGCCTTCCTGCATCGCCAGGTGCGCTCCATGGTGGGCTCGCTGGTCGAGGTTGGGCGCGGGCGGCGGGACCCGGCCTGGATGGGCGAAATCCTGGCGGCGGCAGACCGGGCGGCCTGTGGCCCGGTGGCGCCGCCGGACGGGCTCTACCTTACCGGTGTTGAATATGACCCGGCGGCTCGCCGATAACCCTTCCCGCTAGTAGGGGAAATCAGATGTCGAGGTCTTCCGCGAACCGGGCGTTTTCCTGGATGAACTGATAGCGCAGCTCGGCCTTGCGGCCCATCAGCGTCTCGATCAGGTCGGCCGGGCGTTCCTCGATCAGCTCGTCCATGGTGTCGGGCAGGGTGACGCGCGCCAGGGTCCGGGTGGCTGGATCCATGGTGGTTTCCTTCAGCTGGCCGGGATTCATCTCGCCGAGGCCCTTGAACCGGCCGATCTCGACCTTCTGGTTCGCCTTGAACTCGGTTTCCATCAGCTCGGCTTTCTGGGCATCGTCCATGGCATAGACCGTCTTGCCCTTGTGAGAGAGGCGGTAGAGCGGCGGCATGGCGAGATAGAGCCGGCCGCTTTCGATCAGGCCGGGGGTGAGCTTGTAGAAAAAGGTGATCAGCAGGGCCGCGATATGCGCGCCGTCGACATCGGCGTCGGTCATGATGATGACCTTCTCATAGCGCAGGTCATCAGTGGAGAATTTCCGGCCCAGCGCGCATCCGAGCGCGAGAGAGAGATCGCCAAGCTCGGCATTCTTCATCAACTTGTCGTCGCTGGCCGAGGCCACGTTCAGGATCTTGCCGCGCAGGGGCAGGATGGCCTGGGTTTTCCGGTCGCGTGCCTGTTTCGCGCTGCCGCCGGCCGAGTCGCCCTCGACGATGAACAGTTCGGTATCCTCCGGGCCGCGATTGGCGCAGTCGGCGAGCTTGCCGGGCAGGCGCAGCTTCCTGGTGGCGGACTTGCGCTGGATTTCCTTCTGCTTGCGGCGCTTGGCGCGCTCATCGGCGCGGTCCATGGCCCAGTCGAGGAGATTGTTGGATTCCTTCGGGCTGGCCGCCAGCCAGTGGTCGAACCGGTCGCGCACGGCGTTTTCCACCAGGCGGAAAGCCGCCGTGGTCGACAGTTTGTCCTTGGTCTGGCCGACAAATTCCGGGCCGCTGATGAAGACCGAGAGCAACACGCCGGAATGGCTCATCACATCGTCGGCGGTGATCGCCGAGGCCTTTTTCTGGCCGGTGAGTTCGCCATAGTTGCGCAGGCCCTTCACGATGGCGCTGCGGAAGCCGGCTTCGTGCGTGCCGCCATCGGGGGTCGGCACGGTGTTACAGTAGCTGCGCGAGAAGCCGTCGGCTTCGCCGAATCCCGCGGCCGTCCAGCTGATTGCCCATTCCACCTTGCCTTCGGAGGTTTCCACCAGGCCGGTGAAGGCGGTCTCGGTCAGGGTCTGCTTGCCGGCGAACACTTCATCAAGCTGGTCAGCCAGGCCATTGGGGTAGGTGAGCACCGCCTCGGAGGGCACCTTGGCACCTTCCGGCAGGAGGGACGGGTCGCATGACCAGCGCACTTCCACGCCGCGATAGAGATAGGCCTTCGACCGCGCCATCTGAAAGAGGCGCGCGGGTTTGAAGCGCAGTTTCGGGCCGAAGATCTCCACATCCGGGCGGAAGCGCACCGCCGTGCCGCGCCGGTTGGGCGCCGCGCCGACGAGTTCCAGCCCGCCCTGGGGCAGGCCGCGCTCGAAGGCCTGGCGATAAAGCTTGCGGTCGCGCGCGACCTCCACTTCCACACGTTCCGACAGGGCGTTGACCACCGAGATGCCGACCCCGTGCAGGCCGCCGGCCGTCTCATAGGCCTTGTTGGAGAATTTCCCGCCCGCATGCAGCGTGGTCATGATGACCTCAAGCGCGGACTTGTCAGGATATTTCGGGTGCGGATCGACCGGTATGCCCCGGCCATTGTCGATCACGCTGAGGAAACCGTCCGCATCCAGCTTGACCTCGATCCAGGAAGCGTGGCCGGCCACGGCCTCGTCCATGGAGTTGTCGAGCACTTCGGCGAAGAGGTGGTGATAGGCGCGCTCATCCGTGCCGCCGATATACATGCCGGGGCGCTTGCGCACAGGCTCGAGCCCCTCGAGGACTTCGATATCCTTGGCGCTATAGCCATCGGGGGTCTGCGGAGTTGCGGTCATGTCGTCAAACAGTCTGGCCTGATTGTTGGCGGTCAAGGCTCATCTCCCTAGCAGACGTTACAGCAGCGTGCGAATGCCTGCCGCAGATCATCTGGGGATTTCCGTTAAGCGGTCGTTAACCCTGCGCGCCGGGTGTGTCATTGAGCATCGACCGCGGTGCGGAAACGGTGAAAAGTGGTCAGATCATGATTGTACGACAGGCCAGTGAGGCCGATTTCGGAGCCCTTGGCCAGGTGATGTTCGACGCGGTGCGCTCGGGCCCGAGCGCCTATAGCGAAGACCAGCGCCGCGCCTGGACGCCCGAGCCACGCCGGGGCGAGGCCTGGATGGCGCGCCTGGCGCCGCAATTCATCGTGCTGGGAGAGCTGGACGGCGTGGTGCAGGGCTTCATGACCCTGACCGACAGCGGCTATATCGATTGTGCCTTCATCCGGCCGGGGGCACGGGGTTCGGGCCTTTTCCGGGAGCTGTTCGGGCAAATCGAGGCCGCCGCGCGCAGCAAGAACCTCTTCCGGATCTGGGCACATGTCAGCCTGACGGCTCAGCCGGCGGCAGCCGCGCTGGGCATGCGCAAGGTCGAGGATGAGGATGTGGAGTTCGGTGGCGCGGTGTTCCGGCGCGCCATCATGGAGAAGTATCTCAGCACCGAGTTCTAGAGCCTTTTCTGTTCAATTCGAACCGCTTGATATTGCAGATCATTCGTCCCGGTCAGGAGCATACCGCAGCAGGATGCAGGCATCCTGCGAGGATTGCGACGCCGCCGGGGCGGATGAGATGTAACAAGCGGCTTGTCAAGAACGCATGCCATAACAATGCATTGTAGCTGATCTAACCCTTCGGGCCACTGGCCTTTTCCGCCAGGGCGTCGTTCCGCAAAGCCCGACGATGCTCGCATCGCCGAACTTCACGCGCCTAGCCCTGACGAAAAATTCCAGCGGTCAAGCGGCTCGAATTGAGCAGAAAAGGCTCTAGAAGAACGGGATCCAGTCGCGCTTCAGGCTGTCTTCGCAGCGGTCCAGCTGGCGGTCATAGCGCGCTGCCGTCTCGCCGACGCTGGCCGATTTGCGCACCAGCCAGTCATTGCTGCGCCAGCGCCCGCTGCGATAGCCGTTCCAGCCTTGGTGATAGGCCAGATAGTGGCCGCGCCCGTCGCTGAAGGGCACGCCGGTCTGGCGCCGGGTTTCGCTGCCATACCAGGCGATGAAGTCGGCCGCATCATCGAAGTCGTCGCGCTCGGCGCCATTATTGCCGCTGGCGCGCTTGTAGGTTTCCCAGGTGGTGTTGACGGCTTGGGCGTATCCATAAGCTGAGGTCGGCCGGCCAGCGGGGATGAGACCGAAAAAGATCCGGTTGCGCGCCGGGCGGGCATCGGAATCGAAACTGCTTTCGGCCTGCATGATTGCCATTTGCAGGGCGATGGGCGTGCCCCAGTCGCGCTCGGCCTCGGCCGCGGCGCGGTACCAGTTCTTCCGGTCATCGAAGATATCGCAGAGATCGGCCTGCTCGCGCCAGTCCGGCGGCGCGGTCTGGCACGAGGACACCAGCAGCCCTGCCGCCAGGATGGTCATGACAAGGGCCAGGGCGATGAGGCGCATCTGGAGGGCTCCGGCAGGGCAGGGTTGGGCGAACCTGGCAGACAAAGGTTTGCAGTCCCTGCATGCCGGGCCGGCAGGGCGAAATAAAGGCGCCAATGTCAGTGGCCTGAAACGAAAAACGGCCCGGATCGCTCCGGGCCGCTCTCCAAAGGTCTGAAAAGCCCCCCAGCCTCAGACCTTGTAGTACATCTCGAATTCCACCGGGTGGGGGTGGGTTTCGTAACGCATGACGTCTTCCATTTTCAGGTCGATATAGGCATCGATCTGATCGTCATCCATGACGTTGCCCTTGGTCAGGAAGCTGCGGTCGGCGTCGAGTGCGGACAGCGCGTCACGCAGCGAGCCGCAGACCTGCGGGATCGAGGCAGCCTCTTCCGGCGGCAGGTCGTAGAGGTCCTTGTCCATGGCGTCGCCCGGATGGATCTGGTTCTCGATGCCGTCGAGACCGGCCATCAGCAGGGCCGCGAAGGCGAGATAGGGGTTCGCCGCCGGATCCGGGAAGCGGGTCTCGATGCGCTTGCCTTTCGGGCTGGTGGAGTAGGGGATACGGATCGAGGCCGACCGGTTGCGGGCCGAATAGGCCAGCATGACAGGGGCTTCGTAGCCCGGCACCAGACGCTTGTAGGAGTTGGTGGACGGGTTGGTGATCGCGTTCAGGGCGCGCGCATGCTTGATGATGCCGCCGATATAGAACAGGCACTGCTCCGACAGGCCGGCATACAGGTCGCCGGCAAACAGCGGCGAGCCGCCATTCCAGATCGACTGGTGCACGTGCATGCCCGAACCGTTATCGCCGAAATAGGGCTTCGGCATGAAGGTGGCCGTCTTGCCATAGCTGGCGGCCACATTGTGGATCACATATTTGTAGAGCTGCAGGCGGTCGGCCATCACGGTCAGCGTGGAGAACTTCATGCCGAGTTCGTGCTGGGCCGGGGCCACCTCGTGGTGGTGCTTTTCCGGCTCCAGGCCAATATCGCCCATGATGGAGAGCATTTCCGAGCGCATGTCCTGCTCGCTGTCGACCGGCGGGACGGGGAAGTAGCCGCCCTTCGGACCCGGGCGGTGGCCCATATTCCCGGTCTCGTAAACGCGGTCGGTATTGGCCGGCAACTCGGTGGAGTCGAATTCGTAGCCGGTCTTGTGCGGCTTGGTGGACCAGCGCACATCGTCGAACACGAAGAACTCGGCTTCCGGGCCGAAATAGGCGGTCGTACCGACACCGGTGGATTTCAGGTAGGCCTCGGCCTTCTTGGCCGTGGTGCGCGGGTCGCGGCCATAGGCCTCTCCGCTCATCGGGTCGAGAATGTCGCAGAAGATCGACATTGTGGTCTGTTGGCAGAACGGATCGATGAAGGCCGTGTCCGGATCGGGCATCAGGACCATGTCGGACTCGTTGATGGCCTTCCAGCCTGCAATCGAGGAGCCGTCAAACATGGTGCCGTCGGCGAACAGATCGGCATCGATCAGGGATTTATCGAAGGTAACGTGTTGCAGTTTCCCGCGCGGGTCGGTGAAGCGCAGATCCACGAACTCGACATTCTCGTCCTGGATCTTCTTCAGAATTTCTTCAGACATAGGCGACAGCCCTCCATTCGGTCTCTTGGGTGTTGGTCAGGTGTTTCATGCGGCACTGGCCAGGCGACTTTCGACGCCTGACCTGTGGGATTGAGGTTCGTCGTTCTGACGAGCTGGCATCAGAGCGCGAGGTCGCCGCGCTCGCCGGTGCGGATCCGCACCGCGTCTGTCATATCAGAAATGAAGATCTTGCCATCGCCGATCTTGCCGGTCTGGGCGGCCTTGGAAATGGCTTCCACGGCCTTCTCGACATCGGCGTCGGGAATGATCAGTTCGATTTTCAGCTTGGGCAGGAAATCAACGACATACTCAGCGCCGCGATAGAGTTCCGTGTGGCCGCGCTGGCGGCCGAAGCCTTTGGCTTCGACAACGGTCATGCCCTGCAGGCCAATGCCGTGCAGTGCTTCTTTTACATCATCGAGTTTAAAAGGTTTCACGATGGCTTCTAATTTTTTCACCCGGGTCTCCCGCATCTGGGTTAACTTTCCTTTCGCTTATCACCCGAATGCGGGCTCGCCATGGCTCGCGGCTCAACTCGCCTGCTTCGCGAACCGTGCGCCCGATGTTTGGGCAATGGCGCACAGAGATTGAGCGCACAAAAGATGACGCTGGCGTCATTGTTTTGTCGAGCAGGTTTTGCTAAGGTGAAAGCGGAGGATCAAACGACATGTCCGCATCGCCTTATGTTCATCCTGATCGCCCCATGCCGCGCTTCAAGCCGTTCAAGGCCATGTCGCGGATGCGCCGGCTGATTGCGAACAAGGAAGACACCGAGCAGGTGTTCCATATTATCGAAGCCCTGAACGGCAGGAATGTCCTGCACCTTCTTGATTCCTTTCTGGAAACGGAGAAGGGGCAGGCTCGTCTGGCAGAGTGCCGCATGCTCGCGCCGGTTCTGGATGACCATTCCTGGATCGAGCCCCTGCCGGAAGACAGCGTCGGCCAGGCCTATCTGCGCTTCATGCGCCGCGAGGGTCTTACGGCGCAGGGATTGGTCGAGGAATCGGAGAAGTTCTTCCGCGATCACTATGATGACACGGTGGAATGGTTCGGCAATCGCCTGCGCGATACCCATGATCTTTTCCACGTTCTGACCGGATATGGCCGCGATGCACTGGGCGAAGCAGCCCTGCTGGGCTTTACCTATGGTCAGCACAAGGGCAACGGGCTGATCTTCATTTCCTATATGGGTTGCCGGCAGATCCGCAAATCCATGCCGCGAGAAATCGACGTCATGGCCTGTTTCCGTGAAGGCCTGCGCCACGGCAAGGCGGCCTCACCGATCATTCAGGAAGACATGGTCGAGCTGATGAAACTGCCCCTGGCGGAGGCGCGCGAGCGCCTGAACATCGCAAAGCCGGAGGCCTATCAGCGCGCCATTGCCCAGATCTCCCAGCTCGGCAATGCCCAGGAGTTGCTGGCCGCCGCCTGATCGGCGATTGAAGCCGGGCCGGGATGCGGGCTAAGTGGCCCGATGTACCGGCCCATTCTCACCCCTGACGAGATGCGCGAAGCCGAAGCGCGCGAGATTGCCCGTGGCACGCGCGGTTATGCGCTGATGCAGCGGGCCGGCAGCGCGGTTGCCGCCCATCTCCATCGCCGCTTTCCCGAAGGCCGCGTGCGGATCCTCGCCGGGCCGGGCGGCAATGGCGGGGACGGCTTCGTGGCCGCGCGTGCGCTCGCCGGGCTTGGCCGGGAGGTGGATGTTTTCTGCGCGGTGGATGCGGCCACGCTCAGCGGGGATGCCGCCCAAGCTGCTGCGGACTGGACCGGGCCGGTGCGCCCGCTGAATGCCGCCATCGGCTCCGGCCATGACATCACGCTCGATGCCCTTTATGGCGCCGGCCTTTCGCGCGGGCTGGACGGGGCCGCCGCCACGCTCGCCCAGGAAGGCGGCAGGGTGGTCAGCGTGGATGTGCCCTCGGGCATCAACGGGCTGACGGGCAAGGCAGCCGGCGCGGCCTTTGTGGCGCAGCTCACCGTCACCTTCCAGGCCCTGCGCCCGGCCCATGTGCTCGCCATCAGCCGCCCGGCCTGTGGCGAGGTGATCGTCGCCGATATCGGCGTACCGATCGAGACCGATTGCGCCAAGAACCAACCGGAAGACTGGCACACGCTTTTGCCCTGGCCGGAGCTTTCCACCCACAAGCATCGGCGCGGCCATCTGCTCGTCGTGACGGGTGGGGTGTCGAAGACGGGGGGAGGGCGTCTTGCCGCGCGCGCGGGCCTGCGCGTCGGAGCCGGGCTGGTGACGCTGCTCTGCCCGCCCTCGGCGAAACTGGTGGTAGCGAGCCAGGTCACCGCCGAGATGGTCAGTGCTTTCGACGGCGCCGAGGATATCGCCGCCGAGGCCGAGGAGGCCGACGCTGTCGTGATCGGTCCGGCGGCGGGCATCAATGACGACACGCGTGACAATGTCTATGGCGTGCTCGGCGCCTCGGCGGATGCCGTGCTGGATGCCGATGCACTCACCGTGTTCAAGGACGACCCCGGCGAACTGTTCGACCTCCTGCGCCCCAATGATGTGCTCACCCCTCATCCGGGCGAGTTCCGCCGCCTCTTCGGGGACCTTGAGATGAGCGCCGACAACCGCATCCTCGCCGCGCGAGAGGCCGCCGAGATGGCCGGCTGCGTGGTACTGCTCAAAGGGCCCGACACGGTGATCGCGGCACCGGACGGGCGCGTCCGGGTCAACACCCATGCCTCGCCCTGGCTCGCCACCGCCGGCAGCGGGGACGTGCTGGCCGGCCTCATCGGCGGCCTTCTCGCTCAGGGCATGGACGCCTTCGAGGCCGCCAGTGCCGCTGCCTGGATGCATGGCGATGCCGGCCTGCGCTTCGGCCCGGGCCTCATCGCAACGGACCTGCCCGACATGATGCCCGCCGTTCTGCAGGGCCTTCACACGTCCGGCGCTTGAGTTTCCCGCCGCCCGCGCGTATCTCCCGCGCTCTACCGGTGTGCGGATGTGGCGGAATTGGTAGACGCACTGGATTTAGGTTCCAGCGCCGCGAGGCGTGGAGGTTCGAGTCCTCTCATCCGCACCATCTTTATTTGCACATTGCCGCCCGCCAACCCAATGTGCGGGTTCCGGTTCGAGGTTTCACCTCTCATCCGCACCAGATTGCTCCTGAACCTGGGGGCAAATCTTCGGCAGCGCGTTCACAAGTCCGTGGTGCACGGAACTCACACATCACGGATGTGGACGGTTTGACGCGGCACTTGCCGGGCCCGGCAAGGCAAGCCGTCATCTATACCAGTTCGCGGGGGTGGAAGAAGAGCGCCTGGCCGATTGCCGCTTTCACCGTGTTTTCCTGGAACGGCTTTGTGATCAGGTAGGCCGGTTCCGGGCGGTCGCCGGTCAGGAGGCGTTCGGGGAAAGCGGTAATGAAGATCACCGGCACGTCGATATCGGTAAGAATGTCATTGGCCGCATCGATGCCGGAGGAATTGTCCGCCAGCTGGATGTCGCACAGGATCAGCCCCGGCGGGATCTGGCGCGCCAGGGTGACCGCCTCGCCATAAGTCGTCGCATTTCCGGTGACGTCATGGCCGAGATCGCCGACCAGGCTTTCCAGGTCAGCCGCAATCACCGGCTCGTCCTCGATGATCAGCACGCGCGTGGCGAGGGCGTTCTCGATCTCGTGCAGCGCTTCGGCGACGAGTGTCTCGATTTCATCCTTGTTGCGGCCGAGAATTGCGGCGGCGTCTGCGCGGTTGAAGCCTTCGGTCGCCGTCAGCAGGAAGGCCTGGCGCTGGACCGGGGCCAGGGATTGCATGCGGATATCGTGAATGTTGCCGCTCGTTCGGATGTTGCCGTTCGATGGCGCGCCGACCACTGTGTGAAAGAGCTGATAGAGCGAGACCCGGGAGGGGATGTCGTGATTTATCAGTGACGGATTATCGGCAAGTTCGCTCAATGCCGCGCGCACAAGTTCGTCACCGGCCGACTGATTGCCCGTCAATGCCCGGGCATATCGTCTCAGAAATGGAATATGGGGGCCAAACTGGCTTGCCAGTCCCATGCAAGCTCCACTTATAAAATACGAGGACCATTCTCATGCACAATGGTTGCATAATAGTATAATCAGCTATTTTCGAAGCCTATTAAATCTCTGGATAGAAAATTCTGCGGAAATCCCGATTGGTTCAATATTGATGGCAGACAAGAAACTGACCCCCTCCGCCAGCGCACAGAAGGCACCGAAAGAGCGCGACCATTCGGGGCAGATTCGCCGCAAACGGATCGGCGACAAGCTCAGGCAACTCTACGACGATGTCGCGAATGAGCCTGTTCCAGACGATTTCTTAAAACTTCTGCGCGATGCTGACGCCAAGCCAAAGCCCGAAGAAAAAAACTAGATAAAGGGGTGAGCGCACAGCGCGACCCGCCTCGAAGATGGATGATAGTGCGTTCAAGTCTCAATTGGCGGGATTGATCCCCCATTTGCGCGCCTTTGCGCGCAATCTGTGCGGTGATCCGATCCTGGCCGACGATCTGGCCCAGGACGCCATGCTCAAGGCATGGGAAGGGCGCTCTGCCTATCGCGAGGGCACCAATATGAAAGCCTGGTGCTTCACCATTCTGCGCAATGTCTTCTATTCGGAAAAACGCCGGAGCTGGCGTGTGCAGGCGCTTGAACCGGCCACGGCCGAGGCCGTGCTTGTTGCTTGGGACGATCCCACGGCAGCTCTGGATCTCCTGACCCTGCGCCACGCCCTGCAATGCCTGCCGGTCGACCAGCGCGAGGCGCTGATCCTCGTGGGCGCGGGTGCGATGAGCTATGAAGAAGCGGCCGGTATCTGCCAGTGCGCCGTAGGTACGGTGAAGAGCCGGGTCAATCGCGCCCGACGCGAACTCATGGACCTTCTCGAACGGCGCGTCAGTCCCCGGCCGTGCGAACGCCGGATGCGGGCCTCGGACGCCTTCGAAGACCTGATGGGCCAGGTCGCTGAACTGGCAGGCAGCCGTGTTTGAGGGGCTGATCAGGCGCACCGAGAAGGCAAGGGGCACCTTGCGCCGGCGGCTTCTGATGGTGCTGGCCATTGCCTTTCTGCCCTTCCTGATCATCGCGTCTCTTCAGACCGGGCTCGATACGAAAGCCAACCGGGCCGAGCGCCGCGATGCCCTTCTGCTGTCGGCTGACCGCGCCATTGCCCGGGTCGAGCAGTTCAGGATCAATGTTGACCAGCTGTTGCGGATCTTTGCCGAGGATATCACCGCCGGGCAGTGCGCTGAGGTGCACAACCGTCTTGCCGGCCGCGTTCCCGGCCTGCTCAACGTCATGTCTGTCGATCCAGACGGGGTCGTGACCTGCAATGCCGCCGGGGGGGAGGGTATGCGGCTTTTGGATGCTGAACTGGTCGAACAGGCGCGCAGGACCGGCGGGCTGATGCACACACAGATCGTGCCGGGCCAGTTCACCGGCCATGATGTGTTCGTCCTGGCGCTGCCGAATGAGACCGCGGATGGCGTGCTTGCAGGTTGGTCGACCTTCTCGCTCAGCACCCAGGCCTATCTGGATGTGCTCCGGCGTGCTGAACGGCTTGCCGGAACGCGGGTGGCGCTGGTGGACAATGAAGGCGAGATCCTCGGGTCCGATGGCTCCCGGACCATCCCGATGGACTGGATCGCAGCCGCTCGGGATGAACGAGTCAGCAAGCTCTATCTCGCAAAATCCGAAGATGGCAGAATGTTTGAAATGGTGCTGGGCCGGATCGGACCGAACGGGGTCTACGCCCTGATCTCCAAGCCGTCGAAGGGCATTCTCGGTGATGCCCTGCTGACGCCGATGCGGACTTTCGGCCTGCCATTTCTGGCCATGTGCGTGACGCTGATGGCGGCCTGGCTGGCCACCGACCAACTCATCCTTGTCTGGCTGCAGAGGCTGCGCCAGCTTGCCGTGATCTACCGCGAGGGGCTTTACGGCTTTCGCAACACCGCCGTTTTCGACAGTGCGCCGGTGGAAGTTCAGAGTCTTGCGCGCACGCTTAACGAGATGGCCGATCGGATTTCCGAACGCGACGAGAGCCTGAAGGCCGCGATCGAGGTCCGCGACGATGCGGTCAAGGAGATCCACCACCGGGTGAAAAACAATCTCCAGATCGTTACCAGTTTTCTCAACCTGCAGCGGCGTGCGCTACAGGACGAACAGGGCCGCGCCGCGCTCTCGGCTGCCCGTCACCGGATCGATGCACTCGCCATCGTCCATTCCTCGCTCTATCAGCACGAACGGTTGGAGCTGGTCTCCGTAAAGCCCTTCCTGGAAGGGCTCCTCAGCCATCTGTCGGATGCGCTGGGCCTGCAGGACCAGAATATCGGCCTGAGCGTGGCGGTGGACGCCTTCGAGCTGGAAGCCGATGCGGTGATGCCCATTGCGCTCTTTATCGTTGAGGCGGTGACGCATGCCATGCTCGAGGCCACCGATTGTCAGGGCGGGGAGATCGCCGTGACCCTGCAGATGCACAATGATGTGCTAGAATTGCATGTTGCCGAGCGCGGGCTCGGAGCGCCGGAGCTGATCGAGCCCGGCGCAAAGATGAGTCTCGGCGCGCGCCTGATGACCTCCTTCGCGCGTCAGCTCCAGGGGCGCCTGGTGACCACACGCGACGAAACCGGCGGCTACCGCATCGGTATCGTCTTCCCGGGCAGTCTGGTTCAGAAAATCGTGGCCTAGGCGCGGGCTGTTACACCCGCGCCAGACCACCGAAACCTAGTCCTTGGCGTCGTCGGCGGCGTCTTCAATCGCACCGCCCACGGTCTCCAGATCCTTCCCGAAACCGGACACTGTATTGCAGCCGGCAACAGCAAGAACGGCGAAGCCAAGTCCAAGTCTAATCAGAAACTTACGCATATTCTTACCCTTCCTTTCAGGGGCCAGAAGCAGTCCAGATGATCACTAAGTGAGGCGGGAAGTGGTCAAAACTAGGGAAGCTGTCTGGCGTTTCCAATTATTAATCTAGTCTCGTGTCCGCGGACGGCTAGTCGAAGTCGCGCTTCCAGCGCACCGAAACGCTCTGGCCGACATTCGAGGCGGTTTCCACTTCCACTTCGATATTATCCAGCGGCTGCCATTCCAGCGCGACCCCGGGCGGGGCATCCGGGCTGGAGCGCAGTTCGAGATAGACGCCCTCGGCCAGGTATTTGCCCGTGGTCAACTGCACGGCGCCGGAGGAGGACTGGCCGATATCCACCGTGTCGAGATTGAGCGATTCCTCGATCCCGCCGAGCAGATCGAACCCGCCCTCGCCGGTCAGCTCTGCAAGTGCAGCAGCCAGGCGCGCGGTTTCCAGCGGCCCGAGTTCAGCCGGCGAGCGTCCGAACAGGAGGCGCGAGAGCACTTCGTCCTGCGGCAGTTCCGGCTGTGAGGACAGGGTGATTACGGGTTTGCGCGGCGTGCCGGTGATGTCGATCTGGACGGTGAGCTCATCGGTATTGCGCACGGCCTGGATGTTCAGCTCGGCTTCGTTCGGATCGCCGTCGATACGCAGTGAGCTGTCATTGATCTCGAACCGCTTGCCGAGCAGGTCGAACCGGCCGCGCTGGATTCGGCCGGTGCCGACGATCAGCGGGTCACCGATAGAGCCGGTGATATCGAGATCGAGCACCAGGCTGGCCTCCACGCCATGGCCGGTCAGGCGCACGCCGCGCGGTGAGCGCACCGATACGTCAAGTTCGGTGACCGGCGGGCGCTGGGGCTCGGTTTCCTCGTCGGGATCGGGTGTGTCGAAACGTACTTCGAGGGTCGGCGGACCGCCCTGAGGCAGGCGTTCCAGGTTGAGCACGCCATCGACCAGCTCAAGGTCCCCCGTCACGCGGATCAGTTCACTTTCGCGGATCATGCCGAGTTCGCCGCTCGCCACCAGCCGGCCTTCGGAGCGGTCGAACACGACCAGCTGATCGGCCAGCACTTCCACATTGGTCGCGCCATTCACCAGAGACATCTGGCCATCCCCGCTCAGCCGGCCGCCGCTGCGGCCCTGAGCGTCGAAATGGTTGAGTTCCAGCATTGCCGGGGTAACCCGCACATCCATGGAAATCTCGCCAAGTGCCAACCCGTTGCGGGCATCCTCGAACCCGCCATTGCGCAGCGAGAGCGTACCTTCCGCGCCGTTTTCCTGCAGCGGAAGGGCGCCCTGCATCTGCAGGTCGATATCCCCGGACAGGGCCAGGTCGGGGTCGAGCACGAGATCGGCCAGCGGCGCGATCGCGCCCGACATGTCGATATCGAACGGCATGACCGCATCCGGCGCTGTGGAAATCGAAAGCGGGTCAGCCCGCGTGACCATCGGTACGGTGAGATGGGCCGCGCCATCCACGCTGTCCTCGAACTGCGAGGTGGCGGTCAGCGACAGGGTTTCCTCGTGCAACTCGCCGGTAAGATTTAGGTCGAGCGGAGCGTCGGAACCCGTGACGGTGTAGAGCCCGGAAACCGTTGCTTCCAGACTGCCGCCGAGCTGTTCGCCGACATCATGCAGGCGGGCCGAACCGGAAATGTCCCCGCGCCGGGGAAGCTGCCCGATCAACGGCAGGAGTGCTTCGAGCGAGATGGACTCAAGGTCCACCGCCAGCCGGTTGTCTGGCGCATCCGAAAGATTTGCCCGCACCGCGCCGCCCAGTGTCGAAAGATAGATTGAAGCTTCCGCACCGCGCGGAGAGGGCGCAATGCGCGCCGTTTCCAGCGTCTCGAAACTCTGGTCCGCGAGGCTTCCGGTGAGGTCGAAAGCCAGGGCGCGGTCATCGGCCAGCGGCTCCTCAGCTGTGCCAAGGATTTCCATCTGCAGGGGGAGGGCGGTTTGATTGACGGTGACGTTCCCGGTCAGCTGCGTGGTGAAATCCACCCGGTCCGGTGTGCCGTCCGCCTCCCAGCTTACTCGCGAGAGCGATACCGCGCTGGTCGAGAGCCCGGCCAGCTCACCTGTCGTGTTGAAGACATCGCCTGTCAGGGTGAGCGTTGCATTCACCGTGTCCGCCGGCACCGCTTCGGGCAGGATGCCACGGATATCGAGCTGGGCGCGCAGGACTTCCAGGTCACCCCCGGCTCCTGAAGCATTGCCCGTGGCCGTCAGGCTTGCCAGTTGGAGGTTCAACTCGTCAAAGCGCCAGTTCGAGCCATCGAGCCCGACCAGGCTCGTCATACTTGCCGGGCCGGCTTCACTATCGGCTGTGGCGTTGAGTTGGGCCGAAATTGTGCCCTCTTCCAGTGTGCCGCTTGCAGCAAGATCGAAATCGGTGAGATCGGTGCCCTGTGCGCTCAGCCGCGCGGTGCGGGCATTTAAATCAAAGACGAGCCGGGATGTCGGGCCATTGGCGCGGACCCTGGCGGAGACGCGATCGGTTTGCACCGGCCCGCTGGCGATAGCTTGTGTTTCCAGGTCGGCATCCACCTCCAGGATCTGGTTTTCATCAAGGCTGAGCGTGCCGCCCAGTTCAGCCGCCGCCCCTTCGGCGTTGAAGCGCGAGACCGTCACGGCGCCCGAGTGCGTCAGCGTACCGGTTGCGTTCGAGACAAACCGGTCGCCGACAAGGATGTCGAGCGGTGAGGGGAGGGCGGGCAGGGCGGTGCTGCGCGCCTCGACGGTAAAGTCGAACCGCTCATCCTCGCGGCCGTTCAGGCTCCAGTCGCTGGTCAGTGCGAGGCCCTCGGCAAGCTCCGAAGCCGTGCCGTCGAAGACAAGCGTGCCAACCAGCTTCGTATCGCCGGCGAGGCGGGTATCGGCGGTTCCTGAGGCTGTCAGCGTGGCGGCCCGGCTGGTCAGCTGCAGGGCTTCGATATCGACCGTCTGGTCTTCTGTGTCAGCAGTGCCGGTCAGCTGCAGGCGCGGCTGCGCGCCGAGCAGCTTCTGCAGCGTCTCAGGCAATTGTGCGCCGCGTGCATCAAGCGTGGTTTCGATGTCGACCTGTGAGCCGTCCCGCGTGGCGACAAGCGGCCCGCTGAGCTGGGCAAAGGCGAGATCGCCGCGCGCCAGACTGCGAACATCCACAGTTCCATCATAGCGGATGACGCCTTCTTTCAGGACGATATCGCCATTCAGTGCCAGGCTGCCGATTTCTGCGCCACCAAGATTGGCGAACCGGTGCAGCTCGCGTGCTTCTGCCGTCAGTGTGCCCTGCCAGACATCATTGCGCTGGTGTTCGAATGCCAGGCTGGAGGTGAAGCGGCCCGCCGACAGATCTGCTTGCAGTGCTGCCAGCCCGTTCCCGTTGGGTGTGGCCGTGCCCGAAATGTCAAGCGAGCTCGCGAGCCAGGCCGCCACCTGCGTCAGCTGTGGATGTGGAGCAGGGTTCACCTCACCGGAAAAGGCAATGGCTTCGCCTTCGGTCTGCGCATTTGCCGTCAGCAACGGGGTGTCGTCGATCCTGATGCTGGCTGCACCGGTCCAGTCTTCCAGCGATCCGCTGCCACGGATTTCGCCCGACATGGATTGCTCGACGCCAAGCCGGGCGAGGCCTGCGATCAGGCCGCCTGCCGGGCTGTCAAAGGTCAGCTCGCCACGAAGCCGTTCGGTGCGCGACCAGGCAAGTGTGCCGTCGACCCGGTCGCCTTCGCCCTCCAGCGGAGAGACGGTCATGGCAAGATCGCCGGCATCGCCGAGCCAGGCGCCCGAGCCCTCAAGTGTGAGGTTGAGCCGGCGTGTCGTCACGGCTTCTTCGAGGATGAGTTCTGCAATGCCGGCCGAGCCGATGCGTAGCGTGCCGTCGGGCGGCCCCGAACTGTCTTTGTCGTCCGAGCCGGATCGTTCCAGCTCCGGCCGGCGCAGCATATGGGCGCGCTCTGCCGAGACGACATCCAGGTTGAGATGTCGCTGGACAAGGCTGAGCGGGTGCCAGTCGACAACCACATCGTCGACTTCGAGCCAGATCCCCTCTCGGTCGGCGACCGTCAGGCGCTCGATGGTGAACCGCCCGAGCAAATCCCCGCGCAGCCCGTCGATCTCGATCTCCTGACCGGCAGGGCGCAGTTGTTCCAGCTGGGCCTCGACCATGCCTCGGCCCGCTCCACTCATGGCGGCGATCCGCGCGGATACAGCCAGCGTGCCGATCACGACAAGGACGGCGCCGAGCCAAAGGGCCCAGCGGCGTTTCTTCCTGGCAGGGGGCTTTTCCTGGCTCATCAGAAGGCCTGTCCGATGGATATATACACCTGAACCGGGTCGTCGCCTTCATCACGATCCAGCGGGGCTGCAACATCGAACCGGATCGGGCCAGCTGGTGTTGCATAGCGCACGCCCAGCCCGACACCGGTCCGCAGGTCGTCGGTGGTCGGCAGGACAGCTTCGGACACCGACCCGGTATCGACGAATGCCACGGCGCCGAAATTGCCTGAGCCGCGCCAGCGCGCCTCGAAGGAGAGCTCGGTCAGGCCGCGCCCGCCGGTGGGATTGTTGTCCATGTCGCGCGGGCCGACCGCCTGGTAGGCATAGCCGCGTACACTGCCGCCGCCGCCAGCGTAAAAGCGCTGCTCTGACGGCAGGTCGCTGACAGCCGCGCCGAGTGCCGAGCCGAGATGCACGCGTCCGGCGAGCACGAAGCGGTCTGTTTCCCCCAAGGGCAGATAAGCGCTCGCCTGGCTCGAGAGTCGGACATAGCGGGTGGACTCGTCGCCGAACACTTCGGTTGGCGTCACGGTGGCATCCGCGCGCCAGCCCTCGGTCGGGTCGAGCACGGAGTTGGAGAAGTCAAACCGCACGCCGCCATTCAGGGACAGAAGCTGCAGGTCGCGTTCTTCCATGGCTATGGTCTCACGCAGGGCTTCGGCGGTTGTTCCGACCGTCCAGGCGAATGTCGGGTTCTCGATGATTTCCAGCGCCGCGCCGACCTTCACCGACTGGCGGTCGAAGGCATCGGTGGTGTCATCGCTGAAGCTGGTACTGAAGACCACGCCGCGGCCATAGCCGAACTCGTTCGGGCGGCGCCAAGTGATGTCCAGCGTGCGCGCGAGTTCCGCCAGGTTGAGCTGGGTTTCGAGGAAATCGCCGCTGCGCGTGAGATTGCGGCGCGTCAGCTCCGCGGTGAGGCCGTAGCCTTCTGCGGTGGAATAGCGTGCGCCCACCGCACCGGTATGACGCGGGCGTTCCTCGATCTGCAGGACGACATTGCGGATCTCGTCGCCGGTTTCCGGATCGGTGCGGCTTGAGGTGCGCTCAAGCCGGGCGCTGGCGCGCATGAAGAGCCTTGTTTCCGCCAACCGGCGATTGAAGGCTGTTAGTGCGTCTGGCGAATACAGCTCACCCGCCTCCAGCGGAGCCAGGCTGTCGATATAGTCGGTGCTCGTGCGCAGATCGTCCGGTACGATGACCTCGCCGAAGCGAACGCGCGGACCGGCTTTGAGGAAGTAGACGACGTCGATCTCGGCCTGGTCGCGGTCACCGAGAATATCGCGCAGACCGTTATCGGCTTCAGCATAGCCGAGACTGCGCAGGGTCGCGACCAGATTGCGTTCTGCCTCCAGGATCCTTGCCGGAATGGCCAGGTCGCCCGATGAGATGGTCAGGCTTTCGCGCAGAGCAGCCTGGTCTTCTTCGGCCGGCGGGGGACCGTCATAGTTGAGTGTGATCGCGCCGATGGCAAAGCGCGGGCCGGGATCGATCCGCAGGCGCGGGCGGGGCGGTTCATCCTGGGTGATGGCGAACTCGATCTCGGGATCGAAGTATCCTTCGGCATTGAGAGCATCGCGCACATGCTCTCCCGCCGTGCGTGCCTGTCGTCGCGCTTCCAGCAGCGAACGGGCCGGCTCGAAGTCCGGCACGGCTGACTCGACAGTCTCACGCCACGCGCCATCGACCGCATCGATATAGTCGATGTCCACATCCTGGCCATGTGCCAGGCTGGCAATGCAGCTCGCTGCGGTCAGAATTGAAACGGTTCGCCAGGCCAAATTACGCGTCATCCTCGACTGTTAAGCCCCGACTCCCTGCCAAAGACTTTCCATGCGAATTGGATACCAGTCTGGCCAAACAAAAAGCGCCATTACTTCAATTGGGTATTAAACAGGTGAATGTCCCGGGAGAATTGCATGTCCTTTGCAAGGGAAACTGCTGGACAGAGCATGAAACCGGGTGTCCGGATTTCGGTTTGCCAAGCCGGGGTGCGGCTCGTTATGGTCGTGGCAGTGGGAGAGGTGATCGTGAGCGATTCAAAGCAGGCAGAAGCCAAGGACCTCCTGGAGGCGTGGAAAGGCGGGGACATGGCGTCCCGCGATCGCCTGTTTGACCTGCTCTATACCGAGCTGCGCCAGATTTCGGCAGCGCTTCTGCGCGCCGAAAGCAACAATTCCCTCTCGACGGGCGACCTGGTGAACGAGGCTGTGCTGCGCCTTATCCAGCTCGACCATATCGAATGGGCCGACAAGTCTCACTTCCTGGCCCTGTCGGCGCGCGCCATGCGCCGCGTTCTGGTCGACCATGCCCGCCGCAAGGGCGCCGACAAGCGCCGGCACGAGAAGGTCACACTAGTCACCCGCCTTGGCGATGGCCGGCAGGACCGGCTCGATCTGGATCACCTCGAAAAGGCGCTGATCCGCCTGTCAGTGATCGACAAGTCGAAAGCCGACATTGTCGAGCTGCGCTATTTCGGCGGCTTGACGCTTGAGGAAATCGGCGAAGTGGTGGGCCAGTCTGAATCCACGGTCAAACGCCAGTGGCGCGTGGCGCGCGCCTGGCTGCTCGATGCCATGAAAGCGCCCGAGGATAGCGGCCAGAGCGCCCTCGAATAGTTTCTTCACAATCCGACCGGGGCGGTCTGCGACAATGATCGCCCAGCATGAACGAGGACAATTCCGAGCCGTCCGAGGCGGCTGAAACGCTCGACTGGTCGGTCTGGGCGCCCGATGCCGATCTGCCGAAAGAGGTGTTTGAGCAGGTTCCGTTCCTGACCTCCGCGCGCGACAGCCAGCGCCCGCCCGCCGGAGACTGGCGCAACTGGCTGTTTCTGGGCGGGCGCGGATCCGGCAAGACGAGGGCAGGGGCGGAATGGATCTGCTTCTCGGTTCGCCATGGCGGCACGCGGCGCGGAGCTCTGGTCGGCAGCACGCTGAGCGAAGTGCGCGAGGTGATGATCGACGGGCCGTCGGGCATCCGCGCAGTGGCCGTGCCACCCGGCGAGGAGAGCCCGGTCTATGAAGTTACCCGCCGGCGCGTTGTGTTTCCCAATGGCGCAGAGCTCCATGCTTTCTCCGCCGCAGATCCCGAGAGCCTGCGCGGGCCGCAATTCGAGGCCGCCTGGTGCGATGAACTGGCGGCCTGGCCCGGCGCCGGCGCGGCCTGGGACATGCTGCAGCTTGGTCTGCGCCTCGGCCCGAGACCTCGCGCCATGGCGACCACTACGCCCAAGCCGAGCAAGCTGATCAAGCGCCTCGTCGCCGAGCCGATCACGGCGGTTACCCGCTCCACAACCGAAGAGAATACCGCCCATCTCGCGCCGGGCTTCATGGCGGTGATGCGCAGCCAGTATGGCTATGGCGCGCTCGCCCAACAGGAACTGGATGGTGAAATTGTTGAGCCGACCGAAGGTGCGTTGTGGACGCTTTCCATGCTCGAACGTAGCCGTTCCGAGGAAGCACCTGAAAGGTTCGAGGATCTGCTGGTCGCCATCGACCCACCGGCTGGCGCCGGGCCGCGCGCCGATGCCTGCGGGATCGTCGCCGTCGGGCGGGCGAAAGTGCCCGGCTATCCCGAACATTGCTTCCTGCTGGCCGACGCCAGTGTGCGCGGGCTGAAGCCGCTCGACTGGGCCGGGCGGGCAGTTGCGCTTTGCGACGAGGTGGGCGCGGTCGCCATCGTGGCCGAGGCGAACCAGGGTGGGGAGATGGTGCGCGAAGTGCTGGAACTGGCCGGGGCGAAGACGCCTGTGCGGCTGGTCCATGCCCGGGTCGACAAGCGCGGGCGGGCCCTACCGGTGGCCACCCTCTATGCCCGCGGACGCGTGCGCCATGTCGGGCGGTTCCCAGAGCTGGAAAGCGAAATGATGCGCTTCGGCACCTCGGCCATGTCTGGCTCGCCAGACAGGCTCGATGCATTGGTCTGGGCTGTGTGGGCCTTGATGATCGATGGGCGCGGCGGGCGCGACCCGCGCCTGAGGCGGCTCTAACGGCCCGTGCGGAACGCCTTGCGGCCGATATAGGGATTGGATTTCGGCGCCTCTGCATCGGCGCCCACAGTCTCCGGCTCGCTCTCATTGGCCGGTTCGGGAGCCTTCCACTCGGCGCTCAGCACGGTGCGGATATGCATCAGCGCCATGGAGCCAGTCTTGATCTCGTCTGGGTCGACCTCAGGGTCGATCCGCCTGGCCAGCATCTTCATGTGATGGGCCGAGAGGGCATCCAGCGTCTTGGCGAAGACATCCTCGCCCAGCGTCTCGCGCAGGCGGATAATGTCCTCGCGCGACTGCTTGCCGGCGTTCACCTGTTTCTTCGTGAGCTTGATCGCCACCGAGGCCCAGTCACGTGCGGGGATGCCCGAGAACACATCCGGTGTGTTCACGATGGTTTCCACGACGGCGCGGCCATTGACGGTCAGACTCATTTCAGCAGCTCCACGATTTCCTTGTGCAGGGCATCCAGCGTGCCCAGCGCTTCGCCCGGCCATTTCTGCGCCAGGGTCGGGGCATCGCCAAGCTCGATCGGGTTGACCGCGAAATCGGGTGTGGCCGGGATGATCGTGTTCAGCATGGCATAATCCGTGTCGCCGCCCTCAGCGCCCTCTGCCATAGCGTTTAAGACGATTCTCTGATGCGCGCTGTTTGTGAAACGCGTGGCCAGGACATAGGGAATACCATCGCCGGCATCCCTGTTCAGTTGGGGAAGGACATCGCCGATGAAAAGATCGAGACCCAGCGTGGACATGAAGTCCGGGATGGTCGGCACGATAAGCAGGTCCGATGCGGCCAGTACTGTCTCGGTCATGGCCGAAATACCGGGCGGGCAGTCGCACATGATGATGTCGAATTCCTTGCGCAGATGCTCCAGGTCCGCTGTTAGCCGGTTGCCGACACGGCCCTCGATGGCGTGCATGGAAAAGCCCTGCGAGGTCAGCTCATAGATCAGCGAGCGCTCGGTGCGGCGCAGGCCTGGCGAGGAGGCGACCAGCGAGATGTCCAGTGTGCGCCCCATATGGGTGACATCGCTGGCGCGCGGCGTGACGAACTCAGACAGGCGCATCAGGCGCTCGCCGAAGAAGTTCTCGTCGAGATAGTCGGTGATGGTCTTGTGCTCGGATATGGAGTCGTAGAGCCGCTCATCGCCGCCGCGCCCGAAAACGATCATCGAGGCATTGGCCTGCATGTCCAGATCGACTACCAGTGTGCGCCGGCCTTCCGCTGCGAAGGCTTCCGCCAGGCTCACACATGTCGTGGTCTTGCCAACGCCGCCCTTGGAATTGGCAATGGAAATGATCTTTCCGGACATTCTGTTTCTCTCCGACCCTAGCCTTCTGCGGAGGCGCTGCGATAGCCAAGATTTCGCCGGGTGACCAGCCGCACTGTGAGCAGCATTGCGGAAAAGCCGGCGGCTTTCCATGCCTTCCAAAGCTTAAACTTCTGAAACATGGCCGCTTTTCGCGATCCAATCCGACCGGGAACCGCGCCGGGTTAAAAACGCTCATCGTCGAAAAATCCTGAAAGAGACGGAGCGCGGTCCATGATCTGGCCTTTCTCTGCGCGCAGCGAGTCGAAGACCGCTGGCGCACCCCTTGTTGCCCTGGCCCAGCTGGGCTCCCCGCGATGGGGGCCGCGCAGCCCGGCTGCGCTGACCCGGGATGGCTATCTGGAAAATGCCGTGGCCTATCGTTGTGTGCGCATGGTCGCCGAGGCTGCCGCCAGCGTGCCGCTATGCACGGAGGATGGGAATCTTGCCGACCTGCTCGCCCGGCCGCTGCCCGACATGGACGGCACCAGCCTGCTGCAGAGCCTGCACGCTCACCTTCAGATCACCGGCAATGCCTATCTCGAAGCGGTAAGCCTCGCCGATGACGAGCCGCCCGGCGCGCTCTTCGTCCTGCGTCCGGACCGGATGAAGGCCAATACCGGCTATAATGGCTGGATCGAGGGCTGGACCTATGAGGTCGGCCGCACACGGCGCACGATCGATCGTACCGCCGATGGCTGGCTGCCGGTCCTGCATGTGAAGCTCTTCAATCCCGGTGACGATATCTACGGCCTCTCGCCGCTTGCCCCGGCGCGCAAGGCGCTCGACATGCACAATGCCGGTGCAGACTGGCAGAAGGCGCTGATCGACAATTCCGCCCGGCCGTCCGGCGCGCTGGTCTACGGCCAGGACGGTGCGCGGATGACAGACGAACAGTTCGCCCGCCTGAAGGATGAGCTGGAGAACGCTCATACCGGCTATGCCAATGCCGGTCGGCCACTTTTGCTGGAGGGCGGGCTGGACTGGAAACCCATGTCGCTCTCCCCGGCGGATATGGATTTCCGCGAGGCGCGTAATACCGCTGCCCGTGAGATCGCGCTGGCCTTCGGTGTGCCGCCCATGCTGCTCGGCATTCCCGGCGACAATACCTATTCGAACTATCGCGAGGCCAATGTGGCCTTCTGGAAAATGACCGTTCTGCCGCTGGCCCAGCGCGTCGCTTCGGCCCTGTCGAATTGGCTCGCGCCCCGCTTTGGCGATGCCGGGCCGGTAACCTGCCGCGTCGACAGTGTCCCGGCGCTAGCCGGCGAGCGGGCCGATCTCTTTGCGAAGCTCGATCAGGCGAGTTTCCTCACCGCCGATGAGAAACGCCGTCTGGCGAGACTGCCCCCGCTTGAGGGAGACCCGGCATGACGGTCGACATGCCGGGTCCGGAAAGCCGCCTGACATTCGGTGTCATCCTGACGTTGGTCCTGCAATTTGCCGCCGCCTTCATCTGGGCCGGCCGGGCTGGCGAGCGGCTCGATACCGTCGAGGCCAATCTCGCCGTCACCCGCGCCGACCATGTGCGGCTCGCGCGTCTGGAAACAAAGCTGGAAGCTATTGGCGACCAGCTCGACCGGATCGAACACCGTCTGGAGGACCAGGAATGACCGGGTCTCTCCTGATTGAGGGCTATGCCGCGCTCAATGATGTGCCCGACCAGGTCGGCGACCGCGTCCGCGCCGGGGCTTTCTCACGCAGCCTGCGCGGTGGGAGCGGCGGTATCCCCATGCTGCTGCAGCACAAGTCCGGCGCGATTGCGGGCCACTGGACGCGCATCACCGAGACCGGTGTCGGCCTGATGGTGCGCGGCCTTGTCGAGGCGCCGGGTGCGCTCGCGCTCATACAGTCTGGCCTCGATGGCCTGTCCATCGGGTTCCGTCCGCGTCTTGCCCGCCCGCGTGCTGGCGGTGGTCGCGATCTCATCGACCTCGACCTGGTCGAGATATCCCTTGTCGCACACCCGATGCAGCCGGCGGCGAGGTTCAATGTGCCGGGGCTCAATCGAGCCGCGGCCTAATCGCTGCCTACTGGTCCCAAGGAGACTCCATGACCACCGAAACCAAGATGGCCCGCCCCGGTTCGGGGGCGGGCGACGCTGACCTCATGGCCGCGTTCGAGGCCTACAAGCAGGCCAATGATGCCCGGCTTGCCGAGATCGAAACGCGCGGCAAGGCTGATCCACTCACGGATGAACGCCTTGCGCGCATTGACCGCCGGCTCGAAGCCCTCAGCCTGAAATCGGCCACGCCGGCCGTCTCGGCGGACCGGCCGAAGGCGGAAACGGCCCACACCGAAGCCTGGCAGCGCTATCTGCGCACTGGCGATGAAAGCGGCATCTCCCGCCTCGACATCAAGTCGCTGAACACGGGCGATGACGCTCAGGGCGGGTATATCGCCCCGCCGGAGCTGGATCGCCTGATCGAGGCCCGCCTGCAGGTGGCTTCGCCCATGCGGAACATCGCAACCGTGCGCCAGACCTCTGCCGGCGCCTACAAGAAGCCGGTCGGCCTTGGCGCTGCGGCGACCTGGGGCGACGAGACCACGGCGCGATCCACGCCGACCACGGCGCCGACGCTGGCTTTGCTCGACTTCCCCGTTGGCGAGCTCTACGCCATGCCGGCAGCGACTCAGACCCTGCTGGAAGACACCTATGCCGATGTCGATGCCTGGCTGGCCGATGAAGTGGAGATCGCCTTCTCTGCCCAGGAGAGCGATGCCTTCGTCAATGGCGATGGCGACGGCAAGCCGCGCGGCTTCCTCGACTACACCATCGTTGCCGACGCCTCCCACACCTGGGGCTCGATTGGCTCGGTGGCAGGCGATTTCACCCTCGACGATCCGGCCGATCAGCTGATCGACCTGATCTATGCGCCGAAATCCCAGTTCCGTGCCAATGGCCGGTTCGTGATGAACCGGCGTACGGTCTCGGCGGTGCGCAAGCTGAAGGACACCGATGGCCGCTATATCTGGCAGCCCGGCTCTGGCGGCGATGCGGCCACGATCTTCGGTTATCCGGTCACTGAGGTCGAGGACATGCCCGACATTGGTGAGGACAATGCCGCCATCGCCTTCGGCGACTTCCGCCGCGGCTATCTGGTCGTCGACCGCCAGGGCTCGCGTGTCTTGCGCGACCCGTTCTCTTCGAAGCCCTACGTCCTGTTCTACACCTCCAAACGTGTGGGCGGTGGCGTGCAGAACTTCGACGCGATCAAGGTGATGGTTTTCTAGATCCCCGAGACCTCCACCTTGCGCGGGGCCCGGTTCCTCCCCCTGTCCGGGCCCCGCATTCCCTTAAATTGCCGCGACCTTGAGAAGAGGACACGCCCATGACCCTGACGGTGATCACACCGCCAGCCGAGCCGCCCGTGGCGCTCGCCGAGATGAAAGCCTTCCTGCGTATCGGCCATGATGGCGAGGATACACTGGTCGCCGACCTCGTCGCTGCCGCGACCGGACAGGTTGAAGGCCTGCTCGGCAAGGTGCTTGTCACGTGCACACTGGAGCGCTGCTATCAGGTCTGGCCGCCGACACTTGCCGGTCGCGGCGCGCATCTGCGCCCGGGGCCGGTCTCCGCGCTCACGAGTGTGACCGTGGTGGATGCCGATGATGTCGGCGAGGATGTCACCTCGCGCTTCAAGCTCGATTGCGGGCGCCTGCAGTTGCGCCCGTGGAGTTTTGCGCCTGCGATCCCCACAGGCGGTTCGGTGAAGGTGGGCTTCGTGGCGGGTTATGGCGCAGCCAGCGCCGTACCGGCCGATCTTGTGCTGGCTGTCCAGCGTCTCGCGCAGGAAGCCTATCGCAATGGCGAGCTTGCCGATGCCGCGAGCACCGGCGTGCCGCGCGATGTGGAAGCCCTCATCGCCGCCTACCGGGAGATCCGGCTGTGAGCGCGCTGCCTGTCACCGCCGAGCGCGATGTGGCGAGTGCCTTGCTCACCGCCCTGCGCGCCAATGCCGAAGTGATCGACATTTTTGGCAATCCGCCGCGCATCTTCGATGACGAGACGCGCCGCGCGCCGTTTCCATTTGCCCTGCTGGAGCGCCATGAGAGCGAGCCGGCCGGCGCCAGCCTCAGCGAGGGCCAGGTCCACCGGCTCACCTTCACTACGGCATCGCGCGCTGGTGGGCGACTTCAGGCGAAGGAACTGATCGGCACGCTGCGCAAGGCGGCCGAAGCCGCTGAGCTTAGCCTCACCGGGCAGACTGTCGTGCTGATCCAGGCCGTTTACGCAGATGTCGTGCGTACCTCCGACCGGACCAGTTTTCGCGGCCTGCTCCGCATCCGTATCGTCACAGAGGAGGCAGCCTGATGGCCGGCCAGAAGGGACGCGATGTCCTTATTCGCATTTCTGACGGGGCAGGCGAGTTTGAGACGCTCGCGGGCATCCGCACCACCCGGTTCGAACTGTCCGCCTCGCGCGTGGACGCAACCAGCGCCGACAGCGCCGCGGCCTGGCGCGAGCTGATGACTGCGGCGGGCACGAAGTCCGCGCGTATCAGCGGCGCAGGCGTGTTCAAGGACGCCGCCAGCGATCTCCGCATGCGCTCGGTCTTCTTCGGCGCCGAGACGCCGGACTGGCAATTCGTCGTGCCTGATTTCGGCACGCTGGAAGGCCCGTTCATGATCAGCGCGCTGAGCTGGTCCGGCCGGCATGATGGCGAGGCTGAGTTTGCCGTGACGCTGGAAAGCGCTGGCCAGGTCACCTTCGCGGCAGCCTGATGGCGAACCGGGCGCGAGGCGAGCTGGCTGTGCGCATCGGCGAGACGGAGGCGTGCCTCTGCCTCACGCTGGGCGCGCTGGCCGAGATCCAGGCCGCACTTGAAGCGTGCACGCTCGGAGAGATCGCCGCGCGCCTGTCGAGCGCCTCGCCGGCAGACATGCTGGCCGTGCTCGGCGCGCTGCTGCGCGGCGGCAGGCAGGCGGATCTGGCCGCTCGGCTGGCAGGTTTGCCCGTTTCGCCGCAGCAGGCCGCGCGCTGGATCACCGACGCCTTCGAGGCCGCGCTCGATGACGACTGAGCCGATCCCATGGGCGGTGATGCTGCGCGGCGCGGTGCGGCTTGGTCTGACGCCGGCGGCTTTCTGGGCGCTGTCTCTGAAGGAGTGGATGTGGCTGAGCCGCGCGCCGGATGCCGGCCATGTCCTGGACGGGCAGGGGGCCGCGGTCCTGCGCGCCCGGCTGAGAGAATTCGACAAGGGAGACTGATCTGATGGCGGATGATCCTGAAAACACACTGGCAGATGCCGGGAATGCCTTGCTGAGCCTTGCCGAAGGGCCGGGCGCTGCTGCCGCACGTGCGCTGGAAGCGGCCTTCGCGGAGGCTGGCGCAAGTATCGAAGCCTCGCTGGCAAAGGCGGCCGAGCGTGGTCAGCTCGACTTTTCCGACATGGCCGAATCCATTGCGCGCGATCTCGCGCGGCTGGCGGCAAGTTCGCTGTTCGGTGGCGGGGCAGGCGGCATCCAGCAGACGCTGAATGTGACGCTGCCTCAGTCGGGCGGCACTGCTGCGCGCAATCTGCTCGCCAATCGCGGCGCGCTGGAAGCGCTGATGAGCCGCTTCGCCAATCTTGGAGGGCGTTTGTGATGACTTTGGAGGGATTTCACGAAGTTCGGTTCCCGCTGGCTCTGGCATTCGGCGCCATTGGCGGACCCGAGCGGCGCACGGAGATCGTCCAGCTCGCCAGCGGCGCCGAGCAGCGCACGGCCAGATGGTCCGACTCACGCCGGCGCTGGGATCTCGGCAGCGCGGTGCAGACCCTTGAGGAGCTGCAGGACCTGCTTGCCTTTTTCGAGGCGCGGCGCGGTGCGCTTTATGGATCCAGGTTCCGGGACTTTACCGACGACCGTTCCTGCAGCCCGGAAGCAGAGCCATCTCCCACAGACCAGTCCCTTGGCACTGGAGACGGCAGCCAGACGGAATTCCAGCTCGTCAAATACTATGGCGACTGGGCGCGAAGGATCCTCAAGCCCATCGCCGGGACGGTCCGCATAGCGCTTGACGAAGTCGAGCAGGTGTCCGGTTTCACCGTGGATACGACAACCGGCATTGTCACGTTCGACGCGGCGCCGGGCGAAGGCGTGGAGGTCACGGCAGGCTTCGAGTTCGATTGCCCGGCCCGGTTCGACAGTGATCGGCTGGAAGCGAGCCTTGAAGGCTTCGGTGCGGGTCGCATCGTGAATGCCCAGCTCGTGGAGCTGGTCGGCTCGCCATGACAGTGCTGATTTCAAATCCGCCCGCGACCGTGCGCCATGTGTGCCTTGGATGGGTGCTCACGCGCAGCGATGATTTCACCCTGCGGCTGACCGATCATGACCGCACGCTGTTTGTCGGTGGCCAGACCTATCTACCCGGTGCTGCGCTGGAAGCGAGCAGTTTCACCCGCACCACGGACCTTGAGCCGGGCCATGCAAGCGTGCGCGGCGGGCTAAATGCCGAAGCGATCACAGAGGCCGACCTGCAAGCGGGGCTCTGGGACGGCGCAAGGGTGGATGTCTATCGCATCGACTGGTTGTCGGCAGCGATCATCGAACAGATCTGGAGCGGGCGTCTCAGCCGCGTGGAATGGCAGGGCGAGCGGTTCGAGGCCGATCTTGTTTCGCTGAAAGTCGATCTGGACCGGCTGATCGGCCGGCAGATCCTGCGCCAGTGTGATGCCGTGCTCGGCGATGCCCGGTGCGGGGTGGATCTCGAAGATCCCGAATTCGAAGGTCTGACCTGCGACCAGCGGCTGGCCACCTGCATCGAGCGGTTTTCCAATGTCGAGAACTTTCGCGGCTTTCCTCACCTGCCCGGCAATGACTTCATCCTCGCGGGACCGGCGGCGGAGACCTCGTCTTGACGCGCAATGATATTCTCATTGAGGCGCGCAGCTGGCTTGGGACGCCCTATCGCCACCAGGCGAGCCTGCGCGGGGCAGGGGCCGATTGCCTCGGTTTCCTGCGCGGCGTCTGGCGGGAATGTGTCGGTGCAGAGCCTGAAGCCGTGCCGGCCTATACGCCGGACTGGGCGGAGCTGACGGGTGAGGATACGCTGTTAGAGGCCGCCCGGCGTCATCTGGTCGAAATTCCCATCGGAACGGCTCGCGAGGCGGACATCCTTCTCTTCCGAATGGCAGCTGGCGTACCGGCCAAGCATTGCGCGCTGGTGAGCGCCTGCGAAGGCGGCCGGGCGCGTCGGATTCTTCACGCCTATTGGGGACGCGGGGTGACCGAGACCCGGCTTGTGCCCTGGTGGTCGCGACGCATTGCGGCGGCCTTTTCCTTTCCCGGACTGGAGGACTGAGCCATGGCCCGGATTGCCTTTAGCGAAGCCGGCGCAGCGCTTGGCGCGCGTGCCCTGCCGGGCGGGGTCAACCTGTTCGGCAGCCAGATTGCCGGCGCCCAGATCGGCCGCACGCTCGGCAGCCTCGCCGGCGCGGCCATCGACCAGGCCTATTTCACCCCGCCGCTCGAAGGCCCGCGCCTGAAAAGCCTGCATGTGATGGAAAGCCGGGAAGGGGCCGGCCTGCCGAATATCTATGGTCGCATGCGGCTTGGCGGGCAGGTGATCTGGGCTGGCGACTTCACCGAACAGCGCCGCAGCCAGGGCGGCAAGGGCGGGCCGCGCATCAATACCTATGCCTATACGGTCAGTTTTGCCGTTGCCGTGTGTGAAGGGCCGAACGCGCGCATCGAACGCGTTTGGGCAAATGGTGAGCCATTGGCGCTGGGCAACTATACCCATCGTATATATCCCGGCTCGGAGACGCAGGAGCCAGATCCTGCGCTGGAAGCGGAACTGGGCGCCGGCATGGCACCCGCATTCCGGGGCACCTGCTACATCCTTTTCGAGGATTTCCCACTGGAGGCTTTCGGCAACCGGCTACCGCAGCTCTCCTTCGAGGTGGTGAAGACGCCCACCGAAGTTGGCGGCACCAGTGTCCGCGATGTCGTGAGGGCCGTGAACATCATCCCGGCAACGGGTGAGTTCGTTTATGCAACCGAGGCTGTGAGCACACGGAGTTTTCCGGGGCGCGAAACCCCACTGAATGTGCATGCCGCCGACGGTCGGACCGACTTCTTGGTTTCCATGGACCAGCTGCAGGCCGAATTGCCGAATGTGACGGCGGCCTCCCTCACAGTCGGTTGGTTCGGCACCGATCTGCGTGCGGAGGCCTGTGAGATCCGTCCGGGTGTGGAGGTGCGTGAGCGCACAACCGTGCCGCGTGCCTGGCGGGTGTGCGGAGAAGAACGCGACGATGCTTATCTCATCTCCCAGACCGAATCCGGCAATGCCAGTTATGGTGGGACTCCAGCGGATTGGTGCGTGATCCAGGCCATGCAAGAGCTGGCCGTGCGCGGCATTGCGGTGACCCTGACGCCGTTTCTGCTGATGGATGTGCCGCCGGATAATGAGCTGCCGGATCTGGGCGGCGGCACAGGCCAGCCGGCCTTTCCCTGGCGAGGGCGGATTTCCTCCGATTTCGATGGAACATCCGATGCCCGCAATGCGGTAGATGCCTTCATGGGGGCGGCGCAGCCGGAGGATTTCATCTTTGAAGGTGACACTGCCAGTTATTCGGGGCCGAGCAGCGACTGGGGATATCGCCGTTTCATCCTGCACCATGCCGCCCTTGCCCAGGCGAGCGGGGCCTGCAGTGTTTTCCTGATCGGAAGCGAGATGCGCGCACTGACTCGTCTGCGCGATGCCACCGGCGACTTCCCCTTCGTTGAGGCGCTCGTGACTCTGGCGGGAGAGGTCAAGACCCTTCTCGGACCAGGCGTCGAGGTCGGATACGCGGCTGATTGGAGCGAATATGGCGCCTACGTGCCCGGCGATGGCAGCGGGGATGTGCTGTTCCCGCTCGATCCGCTCTGGGGCGATGCAGCCATCGATTTCGTCGGCGTGGACTGGTATCCGCCCGCCGGGGACTGGCGTGACGGTGAGACTCATCTCGATATGCTGGCCGGCTATGAGCGTCCGGGTGAGGCAGACTACATATTTCACAACCAGACCGGGGGCGAGGCCTATGACTGGTACTATGCCAGTCCGGCTGACCGGGATGCCCAGATGCGAACGGCGATCGACGACACCGCCCATGGCGAGCACTGGGTCTTTCGCGCCAAGGATTTGGCTGGCTGGTGGAACACGGCCCATCATGAACGCCCGGGCGGGGTGCGCGATGCTTCTCCGACGGCCTGGACAGCCGCTTCCAAACCCATCCGGTTCAGCGAGATCGGCTTTCCAGCCGTCGACAAGGGCATCAATTCGCCGAACCTGTTCTATGATCCCAAAAGCTCTGAAAGCGCTTTGCCACCTTATTCGAACGGCGCGCGTGACGATGTCCTTCAGGCCGAGGCGCTGATCGGTACGCTCGGCTATTGGGGCGGCGTGTCCTTTGTCGAGCAGGCCGCCGTCTGGGCCTGGGATGCGCGGCCCTATCCGGATTTTCCGGTGCGCAGCGAGATCTGGTCGGATGGCGAGAACTGGAACTATGGCCACTGGCTGAATGGGCGCACGGGACTGTCCACGCTGTCTTCTGTGGTCTCTGATCTCGGACAGAGGGCAGGCGTATCTGTATCCCCTGAGAACATCACCGGGCTGGTTGAAGGCCTGGTGGTGGATGGCGTGACGCGCCTGAAACATGCGCTCGCGCCGCTGGCGGTGGGCTACCGTCTCGGCTGTACCGAGACCGATGGCGTACTGGCGATTGCCCCATTGCAGTCCGAGGCGCAGATGTCCCTGGCAAGCGATGGTGTGGTCGAGGCCGGGCTGGAGCGGATGCGCCGCACGGTCGAGGCTCCGCCCGGCCGCCTGACCCTGACCTTTGCTGGCCTCGACCAGGCCTACCAGCCCAGCGCGATCGAAGTACGCAACGTGGATGGCAATGTCCGGCGCACGGCCGCTGTCACGCTGCCGCTGGCGCTTTCCGCGCCTGAGGCTGAGCGCATTGCCGAGAGCCTGCTTCAGGGTGAGCAGGCAAGCGACCGGGTCACCCTGACACTGGCCGAACTCGATATGTCGTTCAACCTGCTCTCGAGTGTCGAAATCGAGGGCGTGGATGGTGTCTGGCGGGTGCTCGGCGAAGAGCGCGGTGCGGCCTGGACACTCAGCCTGGAACCCGCGCCCGTACTGGCCGCGCCAGCCCTGGGGATCCTGCCGCCGAGTGTACCCGGCTCGCCATCCTATCCGTCCGCGGCAGACCTTCTGGTCATGGATGCGCCGGTTCTTCCGCATGAGCCTGCCGAGGCGCGCGGGCTGGTGCTGGCGGCCTTTGCCGATCCGTGGCCGGGTGACGTCGCCGTGCTTTCGGGGGCTTCGGCAAGCGCTCTTGGTGAAGTGGAGCGGCTTGAAATTCCCGCCGTCACCGGCATGCTGAGCGCCGATCTGCCCGCTGGGCCGGCCGGGCGCTGGGACCCCGCCGGGGTGTTGGAACTGGAAGTGTCGTTTCCCGAACTCGCCACGGCTGATCCCGCGGCTGTCCTGGCCGGGGCCAACCATCTGCTGGTGGAAACCGCGGCCGGCTGGGAGCTTCTCGCTTTCGCAAATGCCGAGCTGACCGGTAATTCCACCTATCGGCTGAGTCAGCTCCTACGTGGTCTCAATGGCAGTGAGGCAGCCGCAGTTGTCGGCGCGGTCGCAGGCGCGCGCTGTGTCTTGGTGGGTCGGGACCTCGTGCGATCCGGGCAGCCTGCCGGGTCAATCGGCGTCGAGCGGATCTGGCAGGCTGGCATATCCGGTGAACCGCAGGTGATTGTCTACAATGACGTCACCGGACTGCCCTGGGTCCCGGGCCATGCCCGCTGGATCTCCACCACCGAGATCGCCTGGGCCGAGCGGGGCCTGCACGTGCCCGATGACTGGGACCTGCCGGACCCGGATCGGCTTCATTCCTATGATGTCTCCTGGATACCGCCCGGCGGGAGCGAGGCCGTCGAAACGGTGGCTTCGACCAGTTTCGAACTGCCTGAGGGATCCACATCGGTACGTATACGCAGCAGATCTGCTGCGGGCAGAACCAGCAACTGGCTTCCAATTCCGGGTCAAGATGACTAGGTGATATGCCGGTAATCTGACTCGCAAGAGGACCTGTTGATTGGCTGGTGATCTGTATAGCGTCCTTGGGTTGTCGCGTGGAGCGAGCGAAGCCGATATCCGCAGCGCGCACCGGCGCCTGGTCAAGGAGCTGCACCCCGACCTCCACCCCGACGACAAGGCCAAGGCCGAGCGCTTCAAGGCGGTCTCGCAAGCTTTTGAAATCCTTGGGGATACGGAACAGCGCGCGAAGTATGACCGCGGCGAGATCGACGACAAGGGCAATCCCACCCATCCCTTCATGGGCGCTGGCGGTTTTCGCCAGGGCGGCGCGGGTCCCGGGCCGGGTATGGGCGATCATGACCCGTTCGAGGACATTCTGTCCGGAATCTTTGGTGGCGGACGCACCCGCCGGCGCACCGGGCCGATCAAGGGCCGGGATGTACGCTATCAGTGCGAGGTCAGCTTCGAGGATTCGGTGAACGGCGCGCGCCGGCGTATGTCCATGGCCGATGGCCGGGCGCTGGAAGTGGATATTCCCGCCGGCATCGAAGACGGCCAGACCCTGCGCCTCAAGAGCCAGGGCCATCCCTCCCCATCGGGCGGCCCGCCCGGCGATGCTTTCCTGAAAATCAGCGTTCGGCCCAGCAAGACCTGGGCCCGCGAGGGTCTGGATTTGCGCATGACGCAGCCGGTCTCGCTCGCGACCGCCGTGCTTGGTGGCAAGGTGGATGTGCGCACGCCTTCCGGCACCGTATCGCTGACCGTGCCGGCGGGCTCGAATACGGGCACCGTGCTGCGGCTGAAAGGCAAGGGCGTTCAGGGAGGAAAGGCCCCCGGCAACCTCTATGCGCGCCTGGAAATTGTCCTTGAAGATCCGAAGGATACGCGACTTCAGGAGCTACTGAAGAAGATTGCAGACTAAGCTGCAATCTGACGCATATATTCACGGATCATTCAGTCCGCCGGCCCTATTTCCCACACCATGCTCAGACGCACCCTCTTTCTGACGGCTTTCGGGTTGTCCCTGCTCGGCGGCGCCGCACTTCCGGCGCATGCGCAGTCGTTCACGCCTGTCGGGCCCGGCGGTTCGCAGCAGTCGGCCAATGTCGTGCCGCTGAAGGATATCTTTGCGCGCTTGAAAGAGCGGTATGGAGGGTATCAACTGGATGCGGATCTCTATTCGGTCGGTAATGGCCGTTCTGAATACCGGATCGAATGGATGGCGCGTGACGGACGGCGCCTGCGGATTACCGTGGATGCCCAGACCGGCCGGATCATCCGGACAAGTGGAGGTTAAGGCCCATGCGAATTCTTGTTGTCGAAGATGATCCCGATCTGCGTCGTCAACTTGCCGACGCCCTGTCCCATGCCGGCTACGCGGTCGACCTGGCCGCCGATGGCGAGGATGGCCACTTTCTGGGCGATACCGAGCCCTATGACGCGGTGATCCTCGATCTTGGTTTGCCGACGCTGGATGGGGTGACCATTCTGGAGCGCTGGCGCGCCGACGGCCGGGACTTCCCGGTGCTGATCCTCACCGCTCGCGACCGCTGGAGCGAGAAGGTGAAGGGCTTCGATGCCGGCGCGGATGATTATCTCACCAAGCCCTTCTACACCGCCGAGCTGCTCGCACGCCTGCGGGCCCTGCTGCGCCGTGCGGCCGGCCACAGCGCCGCCGCGCTGGAAGCCGGCGCCCTGCGCGTGGATACGCGATCAGCCCGCGCCACGGTGAATGGCGAGCCGATCAAGCTGACCGCACATGAGTATCGCGTACTGGCTTATCTGATGCACCATCAGGGCCGCGTTGTGCCGCGCACCGAGCTGGTCGAGCATATCTATGACCAGGATTTCGACCGCGATTCCAACACCATTGAGGTCTTCATCGGCCGCCTGCGCAAGAAGATCGGGCCGGACCGGATCGAGACCGAGCGCGGTCTCGGCTACCGTCTCGTCGTGCCTGAGGCGGAACAACACCTTGCTGGCTGAGCCGATTTCAGGTCTTTTCCCGGCGGCATAACCAGGCCGCCGGAGCAAATCCCGTCTTGTGGTTCAATACACTCTTTCCCGGTGACAAATCCCTTGCGCGACGCCTGCTGGTGGGTGCAGCGCTCTGGAGTCTCGTGGTGCTGTTCGGGGGCGCATTCGCCCTGACGGCCCTCTACCGCGCCGAAGCTGTGCGTCTTCTCGAAGACGAGCTGAATGCCACGCTGGTGGCGTTGACGCGTTCGATCAATCTCGATGAGCATGGCGACCTGGCGGCCAATCCCGCGCGCCTGCCGGCCGATCCACGCTATGATACACCGCTCGCTGGTCGCTACTGGGCGATCATCGAGGTAAGCCTCGATGGTGTGCCGCTCAGCGATATTCGCTCCGGCAGCCTGCAGTTCAGCGACTTGCCGCTGCCGGTCAACCTTGCCGAGGAGGCGCTGTCCTCGCCGGGGGATGTCCGTTTCGCAACAACGGACGGGCCGAATGACGAGCGTGTGCAGGTCGCGGCCATGGCCATCCATGTTTCCGATGCCGGCCAGCGCGCTGTCGTCATGGCAGCCGCCGACCGCGCTGCCTCCGATGCCGGGGCGCAGCGTTTCCTCTTTTCGATCATTGTCGCCATGGTGTTCCTGGCCGGCGGTGTTCTGCTCGCCATGGGTGTGCTGGTGCGCGTTGTGCTCGGCCCGCTGGAGCGTATCCAGGCCCATCTGGCGGAAATCCGGAATGGGGATCGTTTCCAGCTCGATGATGATTATCCCGTCGAGGTCCAGCCGCTCGCCTCGGAGCTCAACAAGCTGCTTGAGCACAATCACGAAGTGGTCGACCGCGCGCGCACCCATGTCGGCAATCTTGCCCATGCGCTGAAGACGCCCATTGCCGTCCTGCGCAACGAGGCGACTGGCGATACCCCGCTCGACGATGTCGTGCGCCGCCAGAGCGAGGCGATGCACAACAATGTCCAGCATTATCTCAAGCGCGCCCAGGCGGCCGCCCGAGCTCAGGCGCTGGGAGCGCGTACTGATGTCTCGGAAATCGCCGGTGGGCTGGTCCGATTGCTCAACAAGCTGTTTGAACGCGACGGGATCGTGGTCGAATCGACGCTGCCGGAAGGTCTTGTGTTTCGCGGCGAGGCGCAGGACTTAGAGGAGATGATCGGAAACCTCCTTGAGAATGCCTGCAAATGGGCTTCCAGCCAGGTGCGCCTGTCGGGTGAGCAGCTCTCGCCTGGCTGGATCCGTATCGCTGTCGACGATGATGGCGACGGCTTGCCGGAGGAGGCGATGGCTGCGGCCGTCAAGCGCGGTGTGCGCCTGGACGAAACCGCGCCGGGCACCGGGCTGGGGCTTTCCATCGTCAATGAACTCGCCGAGTTGCATGGCGGCGAGCTGGCCCTCTCCAGAAGCGATATGGGCGGGCTTTGCGCCGCGCTGAGACTGCCGAGCCCATGAGTCGCTTCGACTGGATCTTCATGGCCGGCGCGGCGCTGGTCTCTGTCGCGGTCTATCTCGTGATCGGTCATCCCGGCATGGCTGACCAGCCGATGGAAAAGCGCCAGGCCGAGCTGGCCGCGAAGTCCCTGGATGACCTCACCACGGCCGAGGCGCTCTCGCGGCTGGAATCCATCGCCCAGGAACAGCCCGATGCAGCCGAGCCGCGCTATCTGATCGGCGTTGTCCTCTCACAGCAGGGGCGCGACGAGGAGGCAGTGCGTGCCTATCAGTCCGCGCTTCGCCGGGACGATGCACATGTGCCTACTCTGCTGGGCCTTGCCGATTCCCTGATCCGGTCGTCCGGCGGGCAGGTGACGCCCGATATTGCCCGCCTTCTTGGCCGCGCTTATCAGCTCGATACGCGCCAGTTTCAGGCGGCCTTCCTGATTGGTGTATCGGCCTGGCAGTCCGGTGAGACCGACCAGGCACGCGCGATCTGGGCCGAGACCGAGCGCAACCTGCCGGAAGGCTCGCAGGAGGCAGCCGATTTCGACATGATGGTGAGCCAGTTCCTCGCTGCCGAAGGCGCCGATTCAGCCGCAGTTTCCCCGCAGCCGTGAACCTCTATATTCCAGAGTCATGAGAGCCCGCACCCAACGCCTGATCACCTTTGCCGTCGCGGCCGTACTCGTGCTCGCCGCGGCCGGCCTCGTCGTCTTTGCCGTGCGCACCAGCGCAAACATGTTCTACACGCCGGAACGGCTCACCGAGGCGGGCCTTCCCGAGCCGGGCAGGGTGGTGAAGATCGGCGGCATGGTCGAGCCGGGTTCGCTGGCCTATGGCGACAATGCCGAGATCCGTTTCGCCGTGATCGATGGCAGCCCGATGACCATCCATGTCAGTTATACCGGCATCGCGCCGGACCTCTTCCAGGAGGGGCAGGGCGTGGTCGCAACCGGCAGTTTCGATGCCGATGGCGCGTTCACGGCCACCGAATTGCTGGCCAAGCATGACGAGAACTATGTCCCGCGGGAGCTGAAGCATCTCGAGACGCCCGAGACATGATTGAGCTTGGCCACTTCGCCGCGATTCTCGCGCTGTGCCTGTCGGCCCTGCAGGGTATGCAGGGCCTGCGCGGACGACGCGGCCCGGCCGGGATGCTGGCGCTGATGGCTTTCGGGGCAATGGTAGTGTCCTTCGCCACCCTGATTTGGGCCTTCGTGCGCTCGGACTTTTCCCTTGCTCTGGTGGCGAACAATTCCCACACGCTGAAGCCATTTCTCTACAAGGTGGCCGGTACGTGGGGGAACCATGAAGGCTCCATGGCGCTCTGGTGTCTCGTGACGCTGGGTTTCGGGGCGGCTGGTGCGCTACTCCTGAAGACGCCGGAACGCCCGAGTTTCGATGCCCGCGCGCTCGGCGTGCAGGGCCTGGTGGCCGCCGGTTCGCTGGCCTATCTCCTCTTCGCCTCCAGCCCCTTCCTGCGCCTTGTCGACCCGCCGCTTCAGGGCGCGAGCCTCAATCCGCTGCTGCAGGACCCCGCGCTCGCGCTGCACCCGCCGATGCTCTATCTCGGCTATGTCGGCTATTCCTTCGTCTTCGCACTGGCTGCCGCCGGCCTGATCGAGAATTCGGTCGATCGGGTCTGGGCGAAAACCGTGCGCAGCTGGGCGATGGCCGCCTTCGTGCCGCTCTCGGCCGGCATCACGCTCGGCGCGATCTGGGCGTATTACGAGCTGGGCTGGGGCGGCTGGTGGTTCTGGGACCCGGTTGAGAACGCCTCCCTGATGCCTTGGCTGATTGGCGCGGCGCTGATGCATTCCCTCATCGTGACGGAAAAGCGCGGCGGCTTTGCCGTCTGGTCGGTGCTGCTCGCCGTGCTCGCCTTCTGCTTTTCGATCCTCGGGGCCTTCCTCGTGCGCTCGGGGATCCTGACCTCCGTTCATGCCTTTGCGGTCGATCCGACGCGCGGCCTCGTCCTGCTGATTGGCCTCTTGATCTATGGTGGCCTCGCGCTCGGCCTGTTCGCCGTGCGCGCGCCGCTGTTGAAAGGCGGGCCGCCCTGGGCTGCGCTCAGCCGGGAAGGCGCGCTGATGGGCAACAATCTGGTCCTGATTGTCGCTACAGCCACTGTCTTGCTGGGCACGCTGTTCCCGCTGATCGCCGAAGGCTTCGGCCGTCAGATGTCGGTGGGCGAGCCCTATTTCCGGCTGACCTTCGTGCCGATCATGTGCGTCGCCCTTGTCGCCTTGCCTGTCGTGCAGGCCTGGAGCTGGGGCAGGGTGGACCTGTCGGCGATATGGAAATGGGCCGCGGCCTTTGCCGGGATCTGTCTTGTCTTCGCTGCGCTGGGCGTTGGCTTGATGGACATCCCGCTCTTTGCCGCGCTCGGACTTGCTCTCGGCGCCTGGTTGATCTGCGGTTCCCTCTGGGAGCTGAAACGCCGGGCCGTGACCTGGCCCCGCCTGTCCCGTCTGCCCCTGCGTGTCTGGGGCATGACGCTCGCCCATATCGGACTCGGCGTGTTCGTCATCGGTGCGGTAGTGGAAACCTCCCAGCGCTATGAGACCACGCTCGACATGGCGCTGGGCGACAGTACGCGGGTGGCTGGCTGGACCGTCACCCTGGAGGATATGCGCACCGTCGAAGGCCCGAACTGGTTTTCCGACCGTGCCACACTGACGGCGCGCAGAGGGGGCCAGTCCGTCCGCATGCAGCCGGAAAAGCGCTACTATCCCGCCGCGCGCATGCCCACCACGGAAACAGCCATCCACAAGAGCCCGTCCGGCGACCTCTATCTCGCCCTGGGCGACCGCCGTGTTGTTGACGGGCAGGTGCGCTGGACCTTCCGGGCCTATTTCAATCCACTGATCGATCTGGTGTTCGGCGGGGTGGCGCTGATGGCGCTCGGCGGCCTGATCAGCGTGTTGCCCCGGCGCCTGGCACTGGCGCGCAAACGGGCCACCGAGACGGAAGCGCTGCCGGCGGGAGAACCTGCCGAATGAAAGCCCTGATCGCCGCTCTGCTTTTCCTGTCTGCCCCCATCGCCACGGAGCTGGAGGGCGCCGATGAGGCGCGCGCCCAGGCCCTGATGCGGGAGATCCGCTGCGTGGCCTGCGAGAATGAACCGATCTCCCAGTCGACCTCCGAGATTGCCGGCAACATGCGCGAGCGGGTGCGCGTGATGATCTCCGAGGGCGCGAGCGACGAGGAAATCCGGGACTGGTTCGAAGGGCGCTATGGCGAGTTCGTCCTGTTCCGGCCCAAGGCGCGCGGACCTGGCGGCTGGCTGCTCTGGGGTGCGCCCTTCCTGTTGCTGGTCGGTGGGGCCGCGCTCGGCTATGGCGTGATGCGCGGGCGAAGCGCGTCCGCGGAAGAAATCCAGGCCATCGCGCCGGAAGATCTCAGTGACGGGATATAGCTGCTAAAAAACGAGGCTGTGACTTCGCCCTGCGAATATTTTCCTTATCTGTTAGTCTGGGTGCAGCCGAAAGGGAGGCCCGGCACATGGAGCTTCAGACCGGACGGGTGGAATTCCCCGGTGCCGAGGGGCAGATGCTGGCCGCACGCATCGACATGCCCGGGCACTTGCCGCGCGCCTGGGCCTTGTTTGCGCACTGCTTTTCCTGCTCCAAGGATATCCACGCCGCCAGCCGCGTGGCGCGCCAGCTGGTCGCGCGCGGTCTTGGCGTGATGCGGTTCGATTTCACCGGGCTGGGGCATTCCGAAGGCGATTTCGCCAACACCAATTTCTCCACAAATGTGCAGGATCTGATCGCGGCAGCCGAATGGCTGGGCGCGGAGACCAGCGGGCCGCATTTGCTGATCGGACATTCGCTCGGCGGTGCGGCAGCCATCGTCGCTGCCAGCAGGATCGACAGCGTCTCGGCGGTGGCGACCATCGGCGCGCCGGCCGACGCCGTCCATGTGCTGAAGTCCTTCGACAACCGGGTTGAGGAAATCGAGATGCAGGGCGAGGCCGAAGTGCTTCTCGCTGGCCGGCCTTTCACCATCAAGCGGCAATTCATCGAGGATGTGCGCGGCACCAGCGTGCGCGATGCCGCCGCCGCCCTGCGCAAGCCGCTCCTCATCGCGCATGCTCCGCGCGACGAGACAGTCGGCATCGAAAATGCCACCAGCCTGTTCCTGGCCGCGCGCCATCCCAAGAGTTTCATCAGCCTGGATACGGCCGACCACCTGCTGAGCCAGCAGGGCGAGGCGCAGTTCGCCGCTGATGCCATTGCCGGCTGGGCAGAGCGTTACCTGCCGCCGCTGCCGGTGCCCATCATTGCCCCGCCGGCGCCGGATGGCGCGCCGATCCATGTCTCGGAGACCGGGCGGTCGCCCTTCGAGATGGCGCTGCGAATCGATGGCCATTCCCTGATCGCCGACGAGCCGGTTTCGATCGGTGGACACGATGCCGGGCCGGACCCGTATGAGCTGGTAAGCGCCGCCCTGGGGGCCTGTACGGCGATGACTCTGCGCCTGTACGCGACCCACAAGGGCTGGCCGCTGGCGCATGTGTCTGTCTCGCTTTCCCATGCGAAATCCCATGCTGAGGATTGCGAAAACTGCGAAAAAGGCCGCAAAGTCGACCTATTTACGCGCACCATTCACGTGCAAGGTGATCTGGATGCAGAGCAAAAGGCGCGACTTCTGGAGATCGCCGACAAGTGTCCGGTGCACAAAACGCTTATGGAACCGGTACTTGTAGAGACGACACTGGATGAACTGGGACAGGGCCCATGACCGGGCCGGTAGATAAATGAAACTTAATGACCATCTTTCTTGGACACAGGCTAAGCAACATTAACTCACCTCTAAACGGTGAAAAATCAGGAGTGTAAGTCGCAATGTTAAAACGGATCGGCGTCTCCAGTCAGGCTCTTCTCGCGGGTGTGGTCGGTGCAGGCGCTATGGCGGCCTTTATGATTGTTCCCGAGTACACGTCCCCGGCCGATGCGCGCCCCATCGTGATCGAAACTCCCGGCGATGCTCCGGTCAGCTTTGCTGATCTGGTCGAGCAGGTCAGCCCGGCTGTGGTTTCGGTAAACGTGGTGTCGCTGCGCGATTCCGCCGGCGGGTTTGAGGAATTCATGGAACGGTTCCGGGACATGCCCGGTTTCGACGAATTCATGGAACGCCGCCGCGGCGAGAATGACGAGCAAGAGCCCGAGCAGCAGGAAGCCCGCTCGCTCGGCTCCGGCTTCTTCATCTCCGAGGACGGCTATATCGTCACCAACAACCATGTGGTGGAAGGCGCGACAGAGATCGAGATCGTGCTGGATTCCGGCGATGCACTGGAAGCGACCATTATCGGTACGGACCCGCAGACGGATCTTGCCGTCCTGAAAGTGAGCGAGCCCGGTTCCTATCCTTATGTCGAGTTCGCCCATGACGCGGACCTGCGCCGTGGCGACTGGGTCGTTGCGCTGGGCAACCCGTTCGGTCTCGGCGGTACGGCGACGGCGGGCATCATCTCCGCCCAGGGCCGGCGCAACCAGCTCGGCCGCTCCTCGACCTATACCGACTTTCTGCAGATCGACGCGGCCATCAACCGGGGCAACTCGGGTGGACCGACCTTCGACCTGCATGGCCGCGTGGTCGGCGTGAACACCGCGATCTTCTCGCCCACCGGCGGATCGGTCGGCATCGGCTTTGCCATTCCCGGCGACCTTGCCAGCCAGATCACCTCCACGCTGATCCGCGACGGGCGTGTCTCGCGCGGCTGGCTCGGCGTGACGATCCAGGACCTCACCGCCGACATGGCCGAGGCCCAGGGTATCGAGGATGAAGGCGCGATCGTCGCCGATGTCACCGATGGCAGCCCGGCCGAGGAATATGGCCTGGAGCGTGGCGACATCATCCTGTCGGTCAATGGCGACGATATCGCCGACGCCACCGAGCTGACCCGCATGGTCGGCAGCCTGCTGGCCGGATCGAACAATGAGTTCGGCGTCCTGCGCGACGGCGAACAGATTACCGTTTCGGTCACCGTGGGCGAGCGTCCGGAAGATCCCTATGGCGATGTGCGCCCCGCCTTGAGCGACGATAATGTGACCGACGAGACCGAAGGCCCGCTGGGCGTCAGTGTGAAGCCGCTGAACCCCGAGCTGCGCCAGGAACTCGATCTCGATGATGACGAAGTGGGTCTCGTTATTACGGAAATGGAAAGTGACAGTCCGCTGCGCGAGGCGCAAATCCGTAGCGGGATGGCGATTCTTGAGATCAATGGCCGGCCCATGGCCTCCGAAGAGGACATGCAGCGGGCAATTGAGAGTGCGCGAGAGGCTGGGCGCGATAAGGTGTTGGTTGCTGTGCGGGTCGGGGATGTTACCACCTTCCGCACGGTAGAGATCGGTGAGACCGACTGACACGGGCAAGGAGAAAGGCAGAAAGGCCCCTATGAACTTACTTGTCATCGAAGACGATCGGGAAAGTGCCGAGTTCATCGGCAAGGTTCTCAGTGAAGCCGGCCATCAGGTCGACATTGCCAATGATGGCGAGCGCGGCCTGGAGCTGGCTCGTGCCGGCAGTTTCGACGCCCTGGTTGTCGACCGCATGCTGCCGGAAAAGGACGGGCTGACGCTGGTCCAGGAATACCGCGATGCGGGCGGAGCCTCTCCGGCTCTTTTCCTTACCGCGCTGTCGGAAGTGGAAAACCGGGTGGAAGGCCTGCGCGCCGGGGCGGACGACTATCTGTCGAAGCCCTTCGCGCCGGCTGAACTCGTTGCGCGCGTGGAAGCGCTCGGCCGGCGGACCTCCAGCGAGACACCGGTCACGCATCTGCGCGCCGGCGAGCTGGAGATGGATCTGCTGGCGCGGAAAGTGACCCGCGCCGGCCAGAAGATCGACCTGCAGCCGCGCGAGTTCCGCCTGCTGGAATATCTCATGCGCCATGCCGGCCAGGTCGTCACCCGCCGCATGCTGCTTGAAAAAGTCTGGGACTATCACTTTGACCCCCAGACCAATGTGATCGATGTGCATGTCTCGCGTCTGCGTGGCAAGATCGACAAGGATTTTGACGAACCTCTGCTGCACACCGTGCGGGGGGCGGGCTACCGCCTGCAGGCCTAGCTAATGAAGATCAGGGGGGTCAGGCTGCCGCCATTTGCGCGGACGACCACGTTTCGGCTCTCGGCCTTCTACGTGCTGCTGACCCTCCTTTATTCAGCGACGCTTATGGGCTTCGTCTATTCCACGACGGTCGGCTATTGGCGCGCTGACAACAGGACCCGGATCGATGCCGAGATCGATTCCCTGGTCCTGGCTTATAATGATGGCGGCCTGTCGCGGGTCTCTCAGTCCCTGTTCGAACGGGCCGCCGCGCCCCAGCGCTATTTCCTCTACCAGCTCCAGACCCCGTCCGGCATCAAGCTGAGCGGCGACCTGTCGGGCATGCCCGAAGCCATCAGGCCCGGTGAGGTCGAGTTCGAGATCGATGTCCGCCGGCCGGGCGGCAATGAGTTTACCCTCGAAGTGGCCGGCAAGATGGTCAATCTCGGCACCGAGGCGCAGCTGCTCGTGGGCTATGACGTCTCTGCTCAGGGCGTGATGACCCAGCGGATCACGAACACGATCTACCTGGCCGGTGGGGCGGGCCTGATCATCACGATCATTGGCGGGATCTGGATCTCGCGTCTGGTCGCCCGCCGCGCCCAGCAGCTGGTCGATACAACCGAACAGGTAATGGCCGGCGACCTGACGGCGAGGGCCAAGACCGCCGGCACCGACGATGAGTTCGACCGGCTGGCCGAGCGCCTCAATGCCATGCTTGAGCGCCTGCAGGCGTTGGTGAAAGCCTCTCGCCACACCGGCGACGCCATCGCCCATGACCTGCGCTCGCCGCTCTCGCGGATGCGCAACCGGCTGGAACACGCCCTGTCGCAGCCCGACCCCAATCGCACGGCCAATGAGGTGATCGAGGATACGATCACCGAAGTCGACGGCGTGCTCGCCACTTTCAACGCCATCCTGCGCCTGTCGCGCCTGGACGCGCAGACCGAGATGCGCATGGAGCGCACCGATGTCAGCGAACTGGTGGAGGAAATGGCCGACCTGTTCGAACCGGCCGCCGAGTTCGAAGGCCTGCAATTTGAATCCGATGCCTCGCGCGCCGCTCAGGTGCTGGGTGACCGCGAGATGATCGCCCAGGCCCTGTCCAATCTCATCGACAATGCCATCAAGTACACGCCGGAAGGCGGAGCGATCCGCGTCAGCGCGCGTCGCGCGGACGACAATATGGTCGAGCTGATGGTCAAGGATACCGGCTTCGGCATTCCCGAATCCGAGCGCGAACGGGCCAAGCAGCGCTTCGTGCGCATGGATGATGCGCGCACCCTGCCAGGCTCCGGCCTGGGGCTGGCGCTGGTCGATGCCGTGGCGATGGTCCATCGCGGCGAGTTCCAGCTGCTTGATGGCGACGGTCCGCCCGAGCGCCCGGGCCTGAAAGCGGTTTTGCGTTTGCCGCGCGCCTGATAGGCACTCGGCATGACGGTTCATCTTCCTGTCTCTTCTTTAGCCCCGCGCCCGGTTGCGCCGGACATGGCCGGCACCGTGGCCGTGGCGCGCGAGACCGCGCCCTATCTCGCCCGGTTGATGGCACGCGATGGCGGCGATCTGGATCTCTCCAGCACGCAGGCCGTCGTGGCGGAGTGCGAGGCCAAACTCGCAGAGCTTGAGGCACTGGCCGCCGCCGCGCCGTTGCCGGCCGATGAGGCGAGCGCAAGGCTGCGCCGGGTCAAACGGCATGTGCACCTCCTGCTCGCCCTGCTCGACCTCGCCGGACACTGGAGGCAGGGTGAGGTGACCGCGCGCCTTACGTGCCTCGCCGATCTCTCCCTGCAGGTTGCGCTCAACGCCGCCCTTGCCGCACATGGGCTGGCGCCGGACGGGCTCTTCCTCGTCGCCTTCGGCAAGATGGGGGCGCATGAACTGAACTATTCCAGCGATGTCGACATCGCCGCCTTCTTTGATGCGGGCCGCTTCGATGGCGGCGAGCGCGATCCGCAGGAGGCGTCCGTCCGGGTCGTGCGAGAGGTCTGCCGCCTGATGGAGGCCCAGACCGAGGAAGGCTATGTCTTCCGCACCGATCTGCGCCTGCGTCCGGATCCAAGCTCCACACCGCTGGCTGTCTCCACCCGCCGGGCGGAAATCTACTATGAAAGCGTCGGCCAGAACTGGGAGCGCATGGCCTGGATCAAGGCGCGCGCCTGTGCCGGCGACATGGAGAGCGCACGCGCCTTCATGGCCCATCTCCAGCCCTTTGTCTGGCGCCGGCATCTGGATTACTGGGCGCTTGCTGACATTCACGCCATCAAGCGGATGATCAATGCGCGCATCGGCGGGGCAGGCGAGGCGGGCGATGCTTTCGATGTGAAGCTCGGCCCCGGCGGGATTCGCGAGGTGGAGTTCTTCGCCCAGACCCAGCAGGTGATCCTCGGCGGGCGCGATAGCCGCTTGCGTGCGCGCGGCACGCTGGAAGCGCTCACTGCATTAACCGATGTGGGCGTTGCCGACCCCGACGAGGCGAAGGATCTGGCAACGGCCTATGAAGGTCTGCGCGGGCTGGAGCACCGCATTCAGATGCTTGAGGACGCCCAGACGCATACCTTGCCGGCCAAGCCGGATCTACGCGCGCGTGTAGCCAGGCTGATGGGCATGACGTCGGTGGCAGAGCTGGAAGCCGCGCTCATGGCCGTGCGCCAGCGTGTGCATGGCATCTACACCGAGCTCTTCGCCAGCGAGGAAGCCGTTGCCACGCCGGCCATGGGCAATCTCGTCTTCACCGGTGTCGACGACGATCCCGGCACGCTGGAGACCCTCACCGGCATGGGGTTCACCGAACCCTCGCGCGTGATTGCGAGTTTTCGGCGCTGGCATTTCGGTCATGTCCCGGCCACCAAGAGCCCGCGCGGACAGGCCCTGCTGACGGCGATCACGCCGCGCCTCTTGCACGCCATGTCCGAGACCGGCGAGCCGGACGTTGCCTTCCGCCATTTCGAGCGCTTCTTCGAGGGGCTGAGTTCCGGCGTCCAGCTGCTGGCCATGCTGAATGCCGAGGAGATGCTGCTGGAGGACCTGGTCGCGAGCCTTGCCGTGGCGCCGCGTCTGGCGCGCACGCTGGCCGCCCGTCCGCAACTGCTGGAAAGCCTCGTCACGCACCAGCCCGATACGCCCTTCGAGCTGAACCCCGACTGGAGCTTCGAAGAGGCGATGGATGCCGCCCGCCGGACCCATCGCGACCGAAGCTTCCTGCTTGGCCATGCCCTGCTGAACGGGCGGATCACGGCGCGCGATGCCGGGCGCGCCTGGACAGATCTTGCGCGCACGGTGATTGCCGGCATGACCGAGGCCGCCGAACGCGAAACCGCGCGCCGTTTCGGCCCCGTGCCCGCGCCCTTCGCGATCATGGGGATGGGCTCACTCGGCGGACGGGAAATGACGGCCAGCTCCGATCTCGACATGCTGGTGATCTACGATCCCGGCGAGGGCAGCGTTGGCGAGGAGCAGACCTGGTTCACCCGCTTCACCCAGCGCCTCATCACATCGCTCAGCTCACCCACTGCCGAAGGCCTGCTCTACAATGTCGACATGCGCCTGCGTCCCTCCGGGCGGGCCGGGCCGGTGGCCGTGCGCATGTCGGCCTTCGAGACCTATCATGAGCGCGAGGCCTGGACCTGGGAGCATATGGCGCTGACCCGCATGGACTTCGTCACCGGCGACACTGCCGTCGGCCAGCGGGCATGCGAGATTGCGGTTGCCGCCATAGATGCGCGCAAGTCTCGCGACACGATCTCAGGCGATATTCGCGACATGCGCGCGCGGATGCGTGCCGAGCGGCCGGGGCAGGGGCCATGGGACATGAAGCTTGCCGATGGCGGCCTGGTGGATATCGAGTTCATCGCCCAGGAAGGCCTGTTGCGCACCGGCGGACCGGATGTGCTCCAGCCCGAAACCGATGCGGCCCTCGTCCATCTGGAGAAGACCGGCTGGCTCAGTGCCGGGCGCTCCGGCGAGCTGCAGGCTGCCTGGCATTGCCAGATGGCGCTGCGCCAGATCCTCAACCTCGCCATTGAAAGTGCGCCAGAGGCCGAGCGGTTTTCCATCGGGCTGAAGGCCCGCCTCGCACGCGCTGTCGGCGCGGAGGATTTTCAGGCCGTGGAAGCCGCCCTGGCCGGCCACCGCGCCCGTGTCCTGCAGGCGCGCTGAAAAAACTGCAGATCTCCGCGACGGACCTTCCCGACAGGGGCGTTGAACCCCGTGACAGGTCACAAAAAAGGAGAACTGTCTCATGAATCTGCGTAAGTCTGCCTTTGTCCCCCTGGCCGTTGCCGCCTTCGGCTTTGCCAGCCTGCCCCTGATCGCTTCGGCCGACCAGAACCGCCCACGCCACAATCCCGGTGAGCGCATGGAAGCCCTCGACACCAATGGCGATGGCGATATCAGCCGCGAGGAAGTCGATGCCGTGCGCGCCGAGCGCTTTGCCGCCACTGATACAGATGGTGACGGCCTGATCAGCGCCGAGGAATTCTCTGCCGCTGCAGAGGCCCGTGAGGTCCAGCAGCGCGCCGAGCGCCATGCCGCAATATTCGAGCATCTCGACACGGATGGCGACGGCACGCTGTCGAATGGCGAGCTCTCCCCGCAGATCGATCACATGTTCTCGATGGTCGACAGTGACGAGGATGGCGTGATCACCCTGGCCGAACGCGAAGCTACCCACGAAGCCATGCGTGCGCGCTGGCGGGATCATCGCGGTGAGCGTGGCGAGCGCGGTGACCGCTGGCAGCGCCCGAATGCTCCGGATGCAACCCCTGACGACGAATAGTCCTCACCTGCGTTCGAACCCGGCTGTCTCACCTCCCCCCGGGAGGCAGCCATCTGGCCGGGTGCGAAGGGCCCCGCTGTATCCCACTTTCGCATCCGGCCGTTTTCGCGCATGCCTTATTCCGACGTGTCCTATGCTGACGATCTCGACGATATCCGCGCTGCGGCCGCCGGAAACCGGCTGGCGCAATCGGCGCTGGTCACACGGCACATGCCGCGGGTCTACAACCTTGCATATCGCATGGTCTCGGATGCGGCGCTGGCAGAGGACATCACCCAGGAAGCCTTCCTGCGCGCCTGGAAGGTCCTGCCCGACTGGGAACCGCGCGCACAGTTTTCGACCTGGCTGCACCGGGTCACGCTCAATCTCTGCCGCGACCATTTTCGCAAGAAGCGCGAACAGGTCATGGACGAACTGCCCGAGCGCACCGATCCCGGCCTGCGCCCCGATGAACGTCTCGACCAGTCGCAACGCGCGGGGTGGATCATGAGCGCGATCAACACCTTGCCGGACCGGCAGCGCGAGGCCCTGGTCTTGTGCGCACTGGACGGACACACGAATATCGCGGCCGCCGAAATCATGGGCGTCAGCGTGGAAGCCATGGAAAGCCTTCTGGCGCGTGGCCGCCGCAAACTGAAAACCCTGTTACAGGACAATGAGAGGGAGACCGGAACATGACACAGATGACCTTGTCGGAAGACGATCTCCTCCGCCTGATCGAAACCTATGGCGCCGATCTCGCCGCCTGGCCGGCCGAGCAGGCCGAGGCCGCCGCCCGGCACCTGGCCAATCCGAGCCAAGCTGTGCGGGCGGCGCTGGATGAAGCCGCCGCGCTCGATGCCCTGCTGGCCGAACTGCCGCAGGTCGAACCGCCGGTGCATCTGGCCGCGGCGATCCTCGATGCGGCGCCGGCGCGCAAGCCCGTCCGCAAAAAGAGCGCTGGCTGGCTGGGCTGGCTCGAGATGCCGGGCATGCCGGCGCGCACCGGCGCGGCCATGGCAAGCCTCTTTGTTGGCCTCGGTGTCGGCTTCGGTACGGCCGCCGCCAATGCGCCCGCGCCGGACGATTTCGATACAGTGATGTCGCAGACCCTGGAACTGCACTATCAGAGCGATGTCAGCGATTTCCTGGAGCCCCAGGAATGAGCCGGCCCTTCACAACCTTCCCGCTGGCGCTGACCGTGTCGATCCTGGTCAACCTGCTGCTGGTCGGCCTGGTGATCGGCTATCTCGCGGGCAAGGGGCCTGATCGCAGCGAGCACCACCGGGGTGACCGCCCGCCGCCCGGCCCGATGAGCAGCGAATATGCCCTTGCGCGCGGGATCGTCGATCTCGGTCCGGCCGAGGACCGGCGCGCAGTGATCGGCATGTTCCGCAATGTCGTGGTGGACAATGGCGAGGGGCTGCGCCGGCGTGTGGAGGCGCGCAACGCGCTCGGCGCGGCGATTGCGCAGGAACCCTATGATCCCGAAGCGGTGCGCAAGGCAATGAACGATTTACAGGCGGTCGACCGCGAGCTGCAGGTGGCTTTCCAGGATGCCATTGTCACGCGGCTGGCCGAACTGACGCCGGATCAGCGCCAGCAGCTCAGTGCGATGATGACGAGAGACCGCTTTCGGCGCGACCGGTTCGGCGACCGGCGTCGGGAAGGCTCCCCGCGCGAGGACTAGTCAGGCCTTCGACTTGTGCGCCAGGGTGCCGGCATTCTGCTCCCAGTTCTGCCCGTCGAACCGGTTCACGGTGACGTTCAGCTTGTCCCAGTCGTCCAGGCACCGCCAGGTGACGGCAAGTCCGTCCGGGTTGGAGCGCGGGATGTAAAAGCTCTTCACCCCGCAGGTCTTGCAGAACAGGTGCTTCGCCGCGCCGGTGTTGAAGGTGTACTCGGTCATCGCATCGGCGCCCTTGAGCAGGCGGAAATGCACACCCGGAACGATGACGTGGATATTCCCGTTCTTGGCGCAGATCGAACAGTTGCAATCCTCCACCTCGAAACCGTCGGGCAGGTCGGCTTCAAATCTCACCGCGCCACAATGGCAGCCGCCGGAATGGGGGTGTCGCTCGCTCATGGCGCCTTGCATATGTCCGGCGCGCGATAAGGCAAGTCCAGCATGCGGAAATAGGTCTCGCCGAGCGCGATCCGGCGGAAGGCCTCATCATCGAGATCGGCGAGGATGGCCGAGTTCACCGCCACTTCCTCCTCATAAACCTCGAAGGTTTTCACATGCGATGCGACGAAATCGGTGCCGGTCAGGATGCGCCCGGGATTGGCGTTGAAGAAGGCGACATAGGCGGCCTTCTTCTCCGACGTGTCGAAATAGGCATCCGGCACGACGCGCCATGAGATGTCGAGATAGAGGTTGGGATAGGTATCGAGGAAGCCCTGCATCTTCGCGATATGCTCTTCGGCCGCCAGGGTCGTGAGCTCTTTCGACAGGCCCATATGCATCCAGATGATGGTGTTGTCGGGATAGGTGCGCAGCACCTCTTCCATCAGGCCGGCATAGTGCCAGGGGGTTTCGTCCGAGCCGAGATCGGAGTGGATGGCGAGCGGGATGTTTCGTTCGCGCAGGATCGCCATGAAGGGCGCCCATTCCGGGATGGCTTCCATCGGCGTGGCAACATGGCCATTGCCCATCAGGGCCTGCTTGACGAGGTTCACCTCGCCCATCCAGCGGAAGAGGCCGTCATAGGTCCGGTCGAGCAGGGCGATCTGGTCGGGGATCTGCTGCGGCCGGGCAAGATCGGGAAAGGTCATCGACAGGGTGAGGACGACGGTTTCCGGATCATAATCGATCAGGTTCGCGGCATTGGCGAGATCGTTCTGCATGCTCGGAATGGCCGGCGTGCCGACGCAGTCGAGATAATACTCACAGCCGGAGGAAAACGGCAGCGACTGGCCGATGCCATAGACATTCGCGAAGAGAACACCGGTGCGCTCCAGATAGGAGACGGTTTCCTCGAACGGGATCGCCGCGCCGCCGAAGGGGCGGAAATGATTGTGCGTGTCGACCACCATGGTGGACGGCAGGGTGTCCCGGTCATAGCAGGCCTGGTCCGGGCCGGGGGTAAACATGGCGAGCGTGCGGCCGGGCAGGGGGGCAGATTGCGGTGCTGGCTCTGCCACGGCCTCAGGCGTTGTTGCGGTCGGCGCCTCCTCACCGGCCGGCATCATGGCGCATGAAGCCGCCATCAGGCAGGCCATACCCATCACCATCTGCTTCACGATCATCTCTGTCCCCTGAATCCTGATTCCCAGCCTATCCTATCTGCCCGGATTCGTGCTGGCATCGCCCGCGCGGGTTATGCTCAGCCGACAAAGACCGGTGGGCGCCTGGCGGCCCAGGGCGCGGCGCGCTCGAGCTGTCCGGCGAGGGCATAGAGCAGCCGCTCCTGACCGCAGCGCGCGCCGAACATCATGCCGATGGGCAGGCCGTCATCGGTCCAGTGCAGCGGCACGGACATGGCCGGCGCGCCGATCTGGTTGAAGACGGCGCACCAGGGCGCGAAGGTGCTGACGGCCACGCCATAGGCCTCCGGATCGGGCGGGTTGAGCGAGAGCAGGCCGAGCTTGTCGGGCTTGCGCGAGAGGGTGGGGCAGAGCACCAGGTCATAGCCCTCGCCGAGCATGAAATGATCGAAATCGAGCCCGCCCTGGATCGCGGTCTGTGCAGCCTGCATCAGCACGACCATGGGGACGGTACGGCCGAATTCGCGCAGCTGGGCGCTGATCGGTTCGATTTCCTCGCTTGTGATCGGGCGGCCGAGCTGGTCCTCGCGCGCGGAAAACACCATGGCGACGGCAGCGGAGACCGTCATGAGGAGGCCCTTGCTCAGGGCCTCGCCATCCATTTGCGGCCCGGCTTCCTCGACCTCATGGCCGAGGTCTTCCAGAAGGACGCGCGTCGCATCCAGCCCGGCCTGCGCATCGGCGTCGGGTCGGGTGCCGTTCGGCGCTGTATCCCACAGGGCGATCTTGAGCGGCTTCGGATCGGCCTCCAGCGCGGAGAGGAATGTGCCGTCGGGCGGCGGGGCGACATAGCGGCTGCCCGGCTCCGGGCCATGGGTGGCATCCAGCAGGGCAGCGCTGTCGCGCACGCTGCGCGAGATGACATGTGTACACGACTGGCCGTTCCAGCCCTCGGTCGTGGCCGGTCCCATGGGCGTGCGCCCGCGTGAGGGCTTCATGCCGAAGAGGCCGGTGCAGGCCGCCGGGATGCGGATCGACCCGCCGCCATCGCTGGCCTGCGCGACCGCGATGACACCCGCTGCCACTGCCGCCGAGGCCCCGCCCGACGAACCGCCCGACGTGCGTGTGACATCCCACGGATTGCGCGTCTCGCCGAAGAGCAGGCTCTCGGTGGAGGTGGTGAGGCCAAACTCCGGGCTGGTGGTCTGGCCGAACAGGGTGAGCCCCGCGGCGCGGTAGCGTTCGGTGATCACGCTGTCATAGGCCGCGACATTGCCACGAAAGGCCCGGCTGCCATTGGTCAGCGGTGCACCCTTTATCGCCACGGCGAGATCCTTGGTGGCAATGGGAACGCCGGTGAAGGGCCCGCTCGGCAGGCCGGCATCGATCTGGTCCTGCGCCATTTCCGGGAAGAGGGCGGAAAAGCAGTTGAGTTCGGCCTGGGCGGCTTCGGCCCGCTTGACCGCAGCGTCGAGCAACTCGCGCGGCGTGACCTCGCCGGCTGCCACGAGCGCGGCCAGACCGAGGCCGTCATAATCGGCATAATTGTCCATCAATCTCTCCCTTTCGGTCATGTTGGACGAGCCGGGCCCGGGAGGGAAGGGTCGCTAATCCTCGCCATCGACGAGGGCATGCATCTCCTCGTCGGAATAGCCGAAATGGTGGCCGAGCTCGTGGATGAAGACATGCGCGACCAGCTCCTCCAGGCTGACATCGCCGCGCGCGCGCCATTCGGCCAGGATCGGCTCGGCATAGAGAAAGATTGTGGGGGCCTCCACACTCGGGAAAGTGACGCTCTCATGGGTGAGCGGCACGCCGTGATAGAGGCCGGTGAGATGGTAGGGATTCTCGATCCCGAAATCGGCGAGCACTTCGGGCTCGGCAAAGGGCTCCACGCGGGTGTTCACCCGGCCGGCCGCCTCGCGCATCTCCAGCGGCAGGGCGGCGAAGGTGGCCCGGGCCACCTCCAGCATCCGCTCGGCATATTCCGCGTCGCTCGCCATCGCGCCTATTCCAGCACAACCGCCGTGCCACAGACAGCCACCATCATCATCGAGCCGTTCTGGCCGATGACCTGATAGTCGAATTTCAGGCCGACAATGGCGTTCGCGCCGAGCTTCTGGGCTTCGCGCGTCATCTCTTCCAGCGCGCCGGCCCGCGATTCCCGGATGGTGCTTTCATAGCTTTCCGAGCGCCCGCCGACGATATTGGTGAAGCTGGCCAGGATGTCCTTGCCGAGATGGGCGCCGATAATGACCTCGCCGGCAACAATGCCTTTATAAGCAGTGATGTGGCGGCCTTCGATCTGGTGGGTAGTGGTTGTGAGCATCGTGTTTCACTCCAGTGGATATTTATCGAATATCGGTATGAAGGTCACGCTTTGCAAGCTCTGGCGGCGCAGGCCTTCTCAAAGACCATACCCGGAGAGGGAGGTGAGAGCAGCGTCGGACATTTAGGGCCTCAGCCAGGGCGCGCCGGGTCTGTGGGCGCGACCTGAAATAGCACGGCGCGGTGGTCTGACCCAGCCGGGGGCAGGACCTGAGCCGGCCCGAAGGCGAGATCTTCACTCGCGAAGCTGAGATCGATGGGGATGCCGATGAATTCCGGCAGGGCTTCATGCCAGGTGCCGCGCCAGCCGAGTGGCAGGTGGTGAAAGTCAAAGCGGGTTTCCAGCGTGCGCGCGAGGCGCCCCCAGGGTGGGGAGTTGAAATCGCCGACCACCAGGCACGGGCAGTCATAGCTTTCCAGAATGGACGCCGCGACGGCGAGCTGTTCCATCTGCTTTTTCGGCCAGTCATAGGGCCAGGGCCGTGTGAAGTGCAGGCCCATCACGGTCAGCGGGCCGAAGGGCCCGTCCACGCGCGCGGCGGCGACGGAGATGCCGGTGGCCTCATCGCGGAAGATCTGCGCGTCGGAGATGGGGTATTTCGAAACGATACGCAGGCGCGCCTGCCGTGCCGGGCTGGGGGCATCCTTGACCTGCCAGGGCCAGGTGTCGGCGAGGCCGTCAAAATCTTCGCCCGTGCCGTAATATTGCGAGGCTTCAATCAGCACGGCGATATCTGGGTCGAGCGCGCGGATCTGTTCGGCAATTGCGGCGCCATTGAGATTTCCGGCCCAGACATTGTGCTGGTAGACGGTGAGGGCTTGGGTCTCCTGCTCCGGCGATAGCGAGGTGCTGCCGCCCAGCAGGGGAAACCCAAATGCACAAAGGACGAAGGCGAGCGCCGCGAGCCCCGCCATCTTCCGGCCGGCACTCCGCCACCGCACCAGCGCGGCAAGGCCGAGCCCGACCAGCCCGAGCCCGATCAGCGCCGGTTTGAGGAACAGTGCGATCCAGTCCACCGTCCAGTGCAGCGTGGTGAAGAAAGAGGCGATGATGGGCAAAGCAAGGCCGGCGACGGCCAGCGCGGCGACGGGAAAGCGGGCACGTTTCAGAGTAGATAAAATCACTTGGCAGCTAGCTTCATATCACCGTACGGGCACGATAAAATCCAAGCGTGATTTCTGTTGGATTCTGCTGAAATTGCTAGCCTTGAACTTGCTCGAACCTGATCGCGTACCTTTCCGATGGATGACGATATCAGCCACTCAAGTTTAGTCTGGGCAGGGCAGGAAATCCTTCAATCTTCAGAAAGTAGTCTTCGGTGAGTCGTTACCCTGCTTGTCATTCGCTCGTTCGTGCCATCATCAAATTCGATGGAAATGACCGTGACCCGTGTTCGACTTGTAATTCGATTATTCCCGTCAAGTTCCAATGTCGTTTTGAGTGTGCCCCGAACTTCTTCGGATTCTCGGTCCAACAATGCGTCTTCAAGTGTGAGGTCACGAGGCCCCACTATTTGCGCGGTGATAACATCCTCTTCGGCGCGATCCATCCGAATGGCTTCCGGGTCTAGTTCGAAGGTCGCAACCAGAGTTGTCGGAACGTCTTCTGCCAACTCTAATGTTTGAGGGTGAAGTGTTCCCGGCTCTGAGAATTCAATGCCTTCATGAATGTTTGGCAAATGGAGATTATAAGACTCTAGTTCACTAACAACAGAATAGGGGTCGCATTCTATTTTGAAGGCGTTCCAAGTGAAGTACCATTGACCGCAAGCTGATTTATCAAAGCCTGCCTGATTTCTCCAATTGCGATTCCGTTCGGCCAGTTCATCGGGATTGACGAGTTCGACTTCCCCATCGTTCGTCACTAGCAGCCGAGCGGGATAACGCCACTCACGTGCTTTGGCGGAGTCAGAAGTCTGTTCTGCAAAGTCGAATTCAACAACGATCCCATCATCGCTGACTTCAATCACCCGTTCGATCAGTGTGGAGTGTCCTGACGAACTCCCATTGTCATACGAGGTTGAATAAGAGACCCGGACTTCAAAGGCGGAGCCCTCTATTTCTGTTGTATATGTGGGTGTTGTGCCTTTGACGCATCCCGTTGTGAGCAGCGCCATCAAGGCGATGGAGCCTAAAGTGTTTGGTCTGATCACAACCCCTCTCACTCCGCCGCCACGCCCTTGCCGCCGTCATCTTCAAGAAAATCCAGCATGGTGATGGCGCTGTCGGCGATGACGGTGCCGGGCGGGAAGATGGCGCTGGCGCCGGCGGTGCGCAGGGCGTCGAAATCGCCGGGCGGGATGACGCCGCCGACCATGATGCGGGTCGCCACCGCGCCTTCATTGCCGAGCGCGCGTTTCAGTTCCGGCACCAGGGTCAGGTGGCCCGCCGCGAGCGAGGAGGCCGCGACAATGTCCACGCCGGCTTCTCGGGCGGCCTTGGCGGCTTCTTCAGGCGTCTGGAAGAGCGGGCCGATTTCCACGTCCCAGCCAAGGTCCATCAGCGCCGAGGCAACGACCTTCTGGCCGCGATCATGACCGTCCTGGCCCATTTTCGCGATATAGATTTTCGGCTTGCGTCCATGGGTCTTGGCAAAGGACTCAGCCTTGTCGCGCGCTGCCGCCGCCTTGTCGTCTTTCGCGACGCCGGCGCCGTAGACGCCCTGGATCGAGCGGATCACGGCCTTGTGGCGGCCCTGGCTGCGCTCGACGGCCTCGGAGATTTCCCCGACCGTGGCCTTGGCGCGCGCGGCTTCCACGGCGAGGGCGAGCAGGTTGCCCTCGGTGCCGGCGGCGGCATTGGCGATGGCATCCAGCGCGGCGGTCACCTGGCCTTCATCGCGCTCTGCTTTCAGACGCGCGAGCTTGTCGAGCTGCATCCGGCGCACGGTGGCATTGTCCACCTTCAGAACCGGCACATCCTCATCCTCATCGAGCTGGAACTTGTTCACGCCGACCACCGTCTGCGCGCCGCTGTCGATGCGCGCCTGGGTGTTGGCGGCGGCTTCCTCGATGCGCAGTTTCGGGATGCCTTCCTCGATGGCCCTGGCCATGCCGCCCATCTTCTCGACCTCGGCGATATGGCCGAGCGCCTTGGCGGCGAGATCGTGAGTGAGGCGTTCGACATAATACGAGCCGCCCCAGGGGTCGATGGTCTGCGCCGCGCCGCCTTCCTGCTGCAGGAAGAGCTGGGTGTTGCGCGCAATGCGGGCGGAGAAGTCCGTCGGCAGGGCGAGGGCTTCGTCGAAGGCGTTTGTGTGCAGCGACTGGGTCTGCCCGCCGGCGGCCGCGATGGCTTCCAGGCAGGTGCGGATCGCATTGTTATAGACATCCTGGGCGGTGAGCGACCAGCCGGACGTCTGGCTGTGGGTACGCAGGGAGATGGACTTGGAACTCTTCGGAGAGAATTCCTCGCTCACCAGTTTGGCCCAGAGCAGGCGCGCGGCGCGCATCTTGGCGACTTCCATGAAGGTGTTCATGCCGATCGCCCAGAAGAAGGAGAGGCGCGGGGCAAACGCGTCGACATCAAGGCCCGCGGCCACGCCAGCGCGGATATACTCGATGCCATCGGCGAGCGTGTAGGCCAGCTCCAGATCCGCCGTCGCGCCGGCTTCCTGCATATGGTAGCCGCTGATCGAGATCGAGTTGAAGCGCGGCATGTTTTGCGAGGTATAGGCAAAGATGTCGGAGATGATCCGCATGCTCGGCTTGGGCGGATAGATATAGGTGTTGCGCACCATGAACTCTTTCAGAATGTCGTTCTGAATGGTCCCGGAGAGGCTGGAAGCGGACACGCCCTGTTCCTCGGCGGCCACGATATAGAGCGCCATGACGGGCAGCACGGCGCCGTTCATGGTCATCGAGACCGACATCTGGTCCAGCGGGATGCCGGAAAACAGCGTGCGCATATCGTAGATGGAATCGATGGCCACCCCCGCCATGCCGACATCGCCGACGACGCGGGGATGATCGCTGTCATAGCCCCGGTGGGTGGCCAGGTCGAAGGCGACCGAGAGGCCCTTCTGTCCCGCGGCGAGGTTGCGGCGGTAGAAGGCGTTGGAATCCTCGGCGGTGGAAAAGCCGGCATATTGCCGGATCGTCCAGGGCCGCTGGGTGTACATGGTCGGGTAGGGGCCACGGCCAAAGGGCGCGAGGCCGGGGAAATCGTCGAGCCAGTCGAGCGGCGCAGTGTCGGCCGCGCTGTAGGCGGGCTTCACCGGAATGCCTTCAGGGGTTTCCCAGGCCGCGCCACTGGCCGGCGCGCCGCCAGAGGCCGGCTTGCCGAGATCGAGTTTCGTAAAGTCCGGGAACACGGTGGTCATTGTACTTGTCTCCGTGGCCTAACTGACCCGCTTGCAGGATTCCTGGGTGCCTTCATCCAGGTCAGTATACTTGAAGGTGTTCTGGTTGAGCACATCGATGCGCGATGAGATGACGTCGTCATCGGCGAATGCAGCTTCGATTTCCGATTCCATCAGCGAGATCAGGACCTTTTCCTCGATCTGCTGGAGGATCGGACCTTCGATTTTCATCTCGTCCAGTGAAACGCCGGTCAGGGTTTCATCTATGATGGCGCCTTCGATCAGATAGGTCGCGTCCATGGTTACAATGAAGTCGTAGGTGTTGCCTTCGACTTCCATCTTGAATTCGCCCGTTCCGGTGGTGGTCCCGTCGCGCCGATAAACCGCCTCCAGCGTTCCGTTCATCTTCATGCCGTCTTCGTTCATGCGGAAGTCGCACTCCCAGTTGCCCAGGATCATGGCGGGATACTCAGCCACTTGCGAAGTTTTCTCCGTGCATCCTGATACTGTGAGAAGTGCGATTGCGCCAAGTGCGCACGTCATGGCCTTGTTCATGAACTTACCCCCAATTCCGTGTGCGCCAGTTCCAGCGCGGCTACCACATCAACGCCGACATGGATGAAGCTGTCTACGCCCGCCTCGCGGACGGCTGTTTCACTGTCCCCTGGCCGGCCGGCGAGATAGAGCCGCTGCACGCCGGCCTCTTTCAGGGCCTTTGCGGCGGCTTCGGCCTCTTCGCCATAGCGTGCATCGCTGCCGCAGAGCACGGCGAGGCGGGCGCCGGAGGCCTTCCAGGCTGCGACGAGGCCTGCCGGGTTTTCCGGCGGGACGGGCGCGGTCTTGGCTTCAATGCCGCCGGCGGCGAAGAAGTTCCGGGCGAAGTCCGCGCGCGCCGTATGCTCGGCCAGGGGCCCGAGCGTGGCGAGGAAAATGGCCGGGCGCTTGCCGGTCTTTGCCTCGGCCTTCAGTGCATGGTCGCGCAGGCGCTCGAAAGGTTCGGCGAGGCGGACTGGGGTGAAGGGCTCGGCCAGGCTGTCTTCGGCCTCGACCTGCGCCAGTGAGGGCAGGAGCGTGTTGAGCGCGCCGGCATCCACGCTCTCGCGGCCTTCGGAGAACTCGACCTCGGCCACGGGCGCCTCGACCTCGTCGAGCAACGGGAAGGCCGACACGCCGGTGATCTCCACCTTGCGTTTCGTGATATTCTTCATGCGGGCGGCGCGCACCTCGGCGACGCGGTGCTGGAAGGCATCCTTCATCAGGCTCGCGCCATAGCCGCCTTCGGCCTCGATGGCCTGGAACTCGGCCCAGGCGGCCTCCGCCATCTCCTCGCCCAGCGTCTCGACAAACCAGGCGCCGCCAACCGGATCGGCAACCTTGCCGAGATTGGACTCTTCCATGGCGATGATCTGCGTGTTGCGGGCCACGCGCCGGCCAAGTTCGTCCGGCACACCCAGCGCTTCGTTGAACGGGCGCACGGTGATGACATCGGCTCCGCCAATCGACGCGCCGAAGCAGGCGCCGGTGCCGCGCAGCATGTTCACCCAGGCATCATAGCGCGTCAGCATGCGCGCGGAAGTGACAGCCTGGAGCAGCATGGGCTGGCCCTCAATGCCGAGCGCTTCCAGACAGCGCGCCCAGAGCCGGCGTGCCGCGCGCAGCTTGGCGGCCTCCACGCCATAATTGGCGTCCACGGCCAGCGTGAACAGCATTTGCCGGGCGGCAAGCTCCGGCGACACGCCGAGCGCGTCGAGCCGGCGCAGCGTATCCACGCCGTGAGCGATGAGCGCGCCGAGTTCCTGTGCGCGCGAACCGCCAGCCTCATGCACAGGACGGGCATCCACGCGCAGGCAGGTCGAGAGCGGGAAGCGCAGGGCGAGCGTTTCGGTGAGGCCCGCGCAGCGGCGGAAGGCATTGTCCAGACCGTTCTCGATCTCGCCGGTGCGCTGCAGCGCGCCGAGCGGATCGATATTGAAGGCGAGCTTCTGGGCTTTCGGTTCAGCCTGGCTTTCGGCCCAGACGGCCAGCAGGGAAGCCGAACGTGCACCGGTCCCGCCGCCATGGTCGAGGGCGATGGCGGCGATGCTGGCATCCACGCCTTCAAGCGCGGCGGCCAGCCGTTCGGCGCCGGTGATGGAGACGCCGGTCTCGCCGGTGCAGTCGAGCTTCAGCTCGATGGAGCTGACGCCGCGTTCCAGGTCGCGCAGGATTTCGGCATTCGTTGTCGCCGGATCGGGATGGGTGAAGGCCTGGCGGATATCCCAGGGCAGCCAGGCATCGCGCTCCGCCGCCGGGCCGCGCAGGAACGGCGCAGTGCCGGGCTGGCCGAGCGGATCGGTCGCGGACGGGAAATCTGTCTCGCGGTAAAGCGGGCGGATATCAGGATCGCCGGGGCGCGACTTTACGAGCGTGTCCGCACCCTTGCCCTTCAGGGCCTTTTCAACAGCGGTCAGCCAATCGGCTTCGCTGGCAGTTTCAAATTCGCTCGACAGCGAGAGAATGTCGTCGGCCATATGGTCTTCCCGTCAATCTGGGCCGAATAGGACGTCTCCTTACGCGAGCGTCAAGAGCACGCCCGGGCTCATTCTGACGCATGACCTCGTGTTACCGCAACGCACCCAGGCAAATGAAGGGGCACTGTCGTGAGGCCAGCCGGGCAGGGTTGACCCTGCGGCGCCCTTGCCCTCAACGCCGCATTGGCTACCTGTGAGCAAAGACCAGACAAATCATAGGGGAGTGTCATGGCCCTGCCGCCAGTCCTTCAGAATACGCGCCTGCCGGTGATCGGCTCACCGCTCTTCATCATTTCCAGCCCGGAACTCGTCATTGCCCAGTGCAAGGCCGGGGTGATCGGCAGCTTTCCGGCGCTGAACGCGCGCCCGGAAGCCCAGCTGGACGATTGGCTCGACCGGATCACCAGCGAGCTGGCAGACCATAACGCCAAGAACCCCGACCGCCCGGCCGCGCCCTTTGCGGTCAACCAGATCGTGCACAAGTCCAACAACCGGCTCGAGCACGATGTCGAGATGTGCGTGAAGTACAAGGTGCCGCTGGTGATCACATCCCTGGGGGCCCGGGTGGAGGTCAATGATGCCATCCACTCATATGGTGGCATCACTATGCATGACATCATCGATATCGGTTTTGCCCGGAAGGCTCTGGAAAAGGGCGCAGACGGTTTGATCGCGGTTTGCTCGGGCGCCGGGGGCCATGCCGGCCGGCTTTCCCCGTTTGCGCTGGTCCAGGAGATTCGCGAGTTCTTCGACGGCCCGCTCGCCCTGTCGGGGGCCATCGCCAATGGCGGCGCGGTCGCTGCCGCCCAGGCCATGGGCGCGGATTTCGGCTATATCGGCTCGGCCTTCATTGCCTGCCACGAGGCCAATGCCAATGAGGGCTACAAGGACGGGATTGTCGAGGGCAGGGCCGAGGATATCGTCTACACAAACCTCTTTACCGGCGTGCACGGCAACTATCTGCGCCAGTCCATCGAGGCGGCGGGGCTCGACCCTGACGCCCTGCCGGTCAGCGACCCGTCGAAGATGAATTTCGGCTCGGGCGGCAATACCAAGGCCAAGGCGTGGAAGGATATCTGGGGCGCCGGACAGGGCGTCGGCGCGGTGAAGTCGCGCATGTCCGTCGCAGAGTTTGTCGACCAGCTCGATCATGAGTATCATGGTGCGATTGCGGCGCTGCAGGCGGGACGTGCCTTCTCGCGCAAGACAATCGAAACAGGGGGATAGAGGTCATGAACGGTCGGCACATCGCAATCATCATCCTGATCACGGTGTCGATTGTGCTGGCCGTCTATACCTATTTTCAGGTCGAGCCCGGTTCGCGCATGGCGATGAATTATATCGTCGCCGGCGCGGGCTTTGCCATTTCCGCCGTGCTCGCGGCCATGGGCAAGCAGGAAGACTGACGTCCGCCGGATAAACCGGCACCTATCCGACCGGCCTGAGCCATGCCCAGACTGGCCGGCATGTTGTTCGCCGACAGATCCGCCGCAATCAGCCGAATCGCAGACTGGCGCTGGCCGCATTTCAGCATCCGTGAGCTGGCCTGCCGCTGTAGCGGCCGGTTCTGCGCCGGCGAGTACTGGCACGATCCGGACTTCCTGGATGCGCTGGAGGCTTTGCGCGGGCGGGCGGGCAGGGCGCTTGTCATCACCTCGGGCCACCGTTGCGCGCTGTGGAACGCGGCCGTCGGCGGCGCGCCGGCAAGCCAGCACAAGCGTCTGGCGGTGGACATCGCCCTTGCCGGACATGACCGCCAAGCCCTGCTGGAGACCGCAGTTTTGCTCGGCTTCACGGGGCTCGGCCTTGCCCGGACCTTCCTTCATCTCGACCGGCGCGCGCGTCCGGCGCGCTGGTTCTATCGCGGGAGCGAACCTCTATGGCAGACCTGATGGGAGTGGCCGCCAGCGCGGCGGGGGGCGGGATATTCGGCCTGCTCGGTACGGCGCTGGGCCGGACCGCGGCCTTTTTCGAGCGCCGGCAGGAGCAGGCGCATGAGCGGGCTCGCTGGGGCCATGAATCGGCGCTTCTGGAGCTGCAGATGCGCGCCGACGCGCAGGAGACCGAGGCCGAGCTGGCGCTGACGGATACACGCGGCAGCTGGGAAGGGCTCTCGGCCTCCATGGCGGCAGAGGCGGCCATCGCGTCTTCCTATAAATGGGTCGACGCGGTGCGCGGGCTCACGCGCCCGGTGCTGACCTTTCTGCTCTGGCTGATCTCCGCGGCGATCTTCTTCCAGGCCGACCTTGCCGGGCGGGCCGAGATCACCGAGACGGCGACATTCGCTGCGACAGCTGCAACGCTCTGGTGGTTCGGCGATCGCGGGCCGAGCGGCAAGCCTGGTGCTGGCGGGCGCTAGGCTTCGGGTGCCGACTTGGTGGCAGCCCGTTCGGCGCGGATGGCGGCCAGCAGGCGCTGTTCGTCTTCGGTAAGCGGGGGGCTTTCCGGCACGTTCTCCCAGCCGAGCGTTTCCATGGCTTCCTGCACCGTGGGGTGCTTGCCGCGCCGGCCGACCAGGCGCCCGACCGTCACGGCGCGCGCATGCAGCTTGCCGTTCCGCTCAAAGAGATGCTCGAAAAAGATGTAGGATCCGTCCCAGGCGGTGAACCGGCTGCGGACCTCATAGGCCTGAGGAAACTTGAGCATTTTCAGGTAAGTACAGCTCTTGTGGACCACGACCGGGGAGATGCCGTTCTTGCGCATGTTCTTGGCCACGCCCGTGCGCATCAACAGATCTATCACCGCCAGGTCGGCAATCGACATGTAGATGGCATTGTTCATGTGCTGGAAGGCATCCTGGTCGGTGATCCAGACTTTGAACTTCAGTGTCGCCGGCTCGAGATAATCGATCGGCTTTGCGACGGTGAGATTGCGGATGATCAGGATGATCAGTCGGAAGAACAGGTTCATTGCGGCTGCTGCCTGGATGCAGGCATGGAGGTCGACGTGGCGACCATCTGCTTGGCCAGGCGGACATTGAAATTGGAAATATGGGAGACCGCTTCGAAGGAAAAGGTCGAGCCCGTATACCAGGTATTCTGCTGCCCCTGCATATTGCGCATCACTCCCAGCAAACCGTTGCGGACAGCTTCCATGGAGTATTGCGCAAAGTATTTCCAGTTTTTCTGCAACACGAAGTTGGTGACGTTCACGCCCCTGGCTTCCAGCTCGGCCACGGCGATTTCGCGAAGTTCGTCATTCGTCAGGCCGCGTGAGAGCTGTCCGGTGACATAGAGGTGCCCGCCGAGATCGGCTTCATAGGTCTCGCGCCGCGCCCCGACCAGGCGGCCGAGCCGCGCGCCGGGAACGACCGTGTCGCTGTAGCCTTCCACATGCCAGTCCTCGAACCAGTTGTCCGAAGCGATCAGCGCCGTGGAATAGCCCTGCCACTGCACGGACTGGTTCACGAAACTCTCCGCGTCGGTGGGCGTTTCCACCAACGGTGCGAACTCATCCAGCGGCATGGCGCAGACCACCCAGTCGAACTGTTCGCGCCCTTCCGGCGAGGTGATCCATATTGTATCATTGCCGCGCTCGATATGCTGGACCGGGCAATTGAGACGCACATCCAGGTCTTCGGCGAGCCTGCGCCAGAACTCCGACCAGCCCTCGACCGGCATATGCAGCTGGTTCAGCGCCCCGGAGACGAACAGAACGATATCGCACCAGCGGTGGGCCTGCACCGCCGGGGTCTCGTCCAGGAAGCCATAGCCCATGATGGTGATGATCCGGTGCAGGAACATCTCCACCTTGGGCAGCTTGCGCGCACGCAGCCAGTCGAGGATCGACATGGCCGCCTCGTCAATGGTCTCCTGGCTCGGATTTGGCGCGGCCAGGCGGCGCCGCAGGCTGGCGCCATCCCAGAAATATCTGAGGGCCTGGATGGCGAAGGGCGGACCCCCGCCCTGATTAACGTATTTCATGAAGTTGGTGCCGTCGAACAGCACCTTGCCATTGCGCTCCAGGTGTATTCCCTTCTCGCGCATCCAGCGTTTTACCACCCAGTGCGAGAGGGTGGTGTAGCAGGTTCCCATTTCGGCCACGGCGGCGCCATCGTAGAGTGTCCAGGACTTCCCGCCCGGGCGCTCTCCGGCCTCGAAAATGGTAATATCCCGGGCACCTTGCTCCGTCAGGAGCTTGGCGAGGCTGAGCCCGCTCGGCCCTCCGCCCACGACGGCAATCCTAGACACGCGACCTGCTTTCCTTACTACGTGTACTACGCACGAATACCTCAGCTCTATTGCAGTTCATAAACCTTGCCGAGACCTTACTGGCAGATAGGTAAACTTTTATCTTTCTGTTCGCCGGAATATTAAGTCGGCTCACCTATAGGACGTACATGTCCGCATTTTCCCCGTTCAGCGATTTCATCAGTTGCTTCGCGCCACTGACGCGAAGCCGCATTGAATCGAACAATGCGGTCCTGCGGGAACAGCAGCGCCAGCTGTCCAGCATCTCGGCGCTCGCCGGCGGTGTGAGTATCGCGAACGGCACATCCATCTTCGGTATCGTTCTGATGTCGGCGCCGTCGATCTATGCCTGGATCTGGTACGCCCTGGTCCTGATCTCGGCGGTGTTCCTGTTCTACATGTATGCGCAGGCGCGCGGACGCACCCTGCCCAAGCATGTTTCCGGACGTTACCTCAAACGCGCCGAGCTGTCAGGGTTGATCCTCGGTACGCTGTGGGGCAGCTCTGTCTTCCTGACCCGTGACGCCGGCCTGCTGTCTAGCTTCTTCGTCTTCCTCGTGGTCATCGGGATGGCCACGGGATTCTTTGCCCTGACTTCATCCGGGCCGCGGATCGCACTGCGGTTTGCCCTGCCATGCCTGGTCACCAATTCGGTTTTCTTCATGTTCCAGGACTCCACAATCAGCGTGATGACCTCGACACTGGTCTTCATCCTGATCCTGGCCCTCGTGCTTGGCGGCTTCCAGAGTGAGGCGCAGCTGAAGGAGAATGTGCGCTCCTGGTCGGATGCCAAGGATGCCCGCCGCAACCTGTTCGATGCGATCGAGTCGATCGACGATGGCTTTGCCGTCTATGACAAGGACGGTCGCATCACCATGGCGAACTCCAAGTATCGCCAATGGTTCCCCGATGGCGTCGGCCTGGATGATGGCAGCGATGGCAGGGGCCACAGGGTCGGTGAGGGAACATGGGTGCTCAGGTCGATCATGCCCACGGCAGACGGGCGAACGGTGAGTATTCACAAGGATGTCTCGCGCCTGAAACACCGCGAGCACCAGTTGATCGCCGCCCGTCGCGAGGCTGAGGAAGCCGACGCGGCGAAAGCGCGTTTCCTGAACACAATGAGCCAGGAATTGCGCGCGCCGCTGAATATCATCAACGGCTTCTCGCAGATCATGTCTTCGGATTCCAAGATCGTGGTGACGGCCAGCGAGATGCGCCAGTATGCCGATTCCATCCTGAATGCCGGCGAGCACCTGCTGACGGTGATCAACGACATCATCGAATTCTCGCAGGTCGGCTCGGACCGCTATATCCACGATCCGCAGCCCTATGATGTGCGCGAGCTGCTGACCAAGGCGGTCGGCCTGTCGGCTCAGTTCCACGGCGTGACCGATCTCAGCGGCATCGACATTTCGGTGGCCCGCAATGTCGGTGATATCGTCGTCGACGAGGCCGCCTTCCGCCGCGTGCTGATGAGCATTATCTCCAACGGCATCAAGTTCGGCGGCAACCCGCCGCGCCTGGTGATCCGCGCCTTCCTGCGCGAGGAAGAAGGCGTCATCATCACGGTGCGTGACTTCGGCCCGGGCATCGCCGCCGATGAGCTGGAGCGCGTGTTCGAGCCTTTCTACCAGAGCGGGGAGGCGACAGGCGGGGAGTTCTCCGGTACCGGCCTTGGCCTCACCCTGGCGCGCGAACTGGTGAAGCTGCATGGTGGCTCGATGCAACTGGCCAGCCGTCCCGGCGCGGGTGTCACGGCCTCCGTGACGCTGCCGGCCAGCGCCCACATCCCGACGAGCAAATCGGCCGATGGCGAAGACCACGCCGGCACGGGTCGCCTCACCCGCGTCGCTTAAGGCCTGCCGTCAGCCACCCATCCAGTAGGTTTCCAGCGCCTGTGCCGTGTCACCGGCGGCCTTGCGCAGGCGGGGGGGCACGCGGAAGGCGATCAGCGCGGAACCGGCCAGCGCGGTGTCCTTGTCCTCGGGCGCCGGCCAGCGCGCCCCGGCAACAATGCCGCTCTCCAGGCTTGAGAGGAAGGCGCCGAACTCGGCCTCGCGCTCATCCTTGAACAGGGGCAGCCAGACCGCGACGATGGCCTTGGGCCAGCGGGCCAGGGCGCGCGGGGTCCATTCGGCGAGGGCCTCCATATCGTCCATGGTCTCATAGCTCGGATCGGAGAAGACCAGCATCTGTTCGCCCCTGCGCGGCTGCAGCTTCAGCGCGCCGGAATAGCCATCGGCCTTCTTGATCTGCACCCGCCTGTCGCCCTCGAAGGCGGCGGTGAGCGCATCGAATTCCGCCGGGTGCTTTTCGAACAGGATGAACCGCCCCAGATCGCCCAGCCGCAGCGCGGCCAGTTTGGGCGAGCCGGGATAGGCCTTCTTGGACTGGGCACGCATCAGGTCGAGCCAGTCAGAAAGCTCGGGCAGCGGCGTATCGGCCTTGAACAGGTCGAGCACGCCCTCATCGGCCTCGCCGGTCTTGCGTGACTGTTCACCTGTCAGGTCATAGACGCCCCGGCCGGAATGGGTTTCCACATGCAGGACGGGGCGGCCCTGTTCAGCGAGATCGCGCAGGATCAGGTCCAGCACGGCATGCTTGAGCACATCGGCGCGATTGCCCGCGTGAAAGCCGTGCTGGTAGCTGAGCAAGGCCTACTCCCCGGCCTCGGCGAGCGAGGCTTCGCGGATCGCCTTGAACTCGTTGCCGTCATACCATTCCGGCCAGTCGGCGGAATCGGCGATATCGCGGCCGACCGTGTAGAGCGCGGTGATATCCTCGACCATGCCCGACAGGTCCCAGCTCGCGGAATATTCGTCCATCGGCTTGTGATAGCGCTGCACGGTATAGACCTCGGCCGCGGCCCTGCCGGCAGCTTCACCGCCCTCCAGGAGGTCCTGACCACCATCGGCATAGAGCATGGGCACGCCCTCTTTGGCAAAGGAGACATGGTCGGAGCGGTAGAAATAGCCCGCCTGCGGGTTCGGATCGGGCTGAATCACGCGGTCCTGGGTTTCCAGCACGGCGGCCAGGCGATCTTCCAGCTGCGAGGCGCCATAGCCCACGACCACCATATCCTTCGAGCGGCCCAGGGGCAGCATGCCGTCCATATTGATGCCGGCCACGATCTGGTTCATCGGTACGGTCGGGTTCTCGGCATAATAGGCCGAGCCGAGCAGGCCGGATTCTTCCAGCGTCACTGACAGGAAAAGCACCGAGCGAGGATGCTCTGAGGCGGCCATGGCTTCGGCGATGTCGAGCAGGGCCGCAGAGCCGGTGGCATTGTCTACCGCGCCATTGAAGATGTCGTCGCGGTAGAAATCCTCGCCTGCCGCACCGGTGCGTTCTTCGGACTTCTTGCCGAGATGGTCCCAGTGAGCAGTGAACAGCATGTACTCATCGGGCGCTTCGGTGCCCGGCAGGACGCCGATCACATTGCGCGAGGTCGCCTCGGTGACGGTCTGGTGGATCTCGCCGCGGGCGGTCAGCCCGCCCATGTCGATCGGGGTAAAGCCGCGCTGCCTGGCCTCGAACTTCATCTCCTCGAAATCGAGATCGGCTTCGGCGAAGAGCTTGCGCGCGGTCTCGACCGTGATCCAGCCTTCCAGCAGGGCACGGTCGGCCCCGCCATTGGCGCGCACGAGATCAGCTTGCGCGCCGGTCCACGAATTTGCCACCACGTCCCAGCCATAGGCGGCCGGGGCGGTCTCGTGCACCACGATGGCCGCCGTGGCGCCCTGACGCGCGGCTTCCTCATATTTGTAGGTCCAGCGGCCATAATAGGTCATCGCCTTGCCCTTGAAGAGCTCGGGATCCTCGGTCGCGAAGCCGGGATCGTTGACCAGCATGACAACCGTCTTTCCCTCGACATCCAGGCCGGCATAGTCGTCCCAGCCATATTCCGGCGCGACGACGCCATAGCCGACAAAGACCATTTCGGAGTCTTGGAAGGAGATATCGGTCTGGTCCTGATGCTTGGTCCAGATCACGGAGTCTTCCTTGAGCGTTGTCGGGAAGTCGCGCCCGGAATTGCCGCCGGAGAAGGTCAGGCTCGATGAGGTCTCGTCGATGCTTTGTTCGACCATGCCGACGGTCTGGTACCAGGTGCCATTCTCGCCGCCCGGCTCCAGCCCGATGCGTTCCATCTCTGCAGCGATCCATTCCGCCGCCTTTTCGCCAGTCTCGCTGCCGGGGCCGCGGCCCTCGAACGCATCGTCGGCCAGGGCCTCGATGCGCACCGCCAGGTCTTCCTCGGTGATTTCCGGGCTGGTGGCCTCGGGAAGGGGCAGGAGCAGGTGGGCGGTTGCCTCGCTTTCGGCAGAGCCTGAGGTCTGATCGGCAGGGGCTGCGGTGTCGCCTGCGCAGGCGGCGAGCAGGAGAATGGCACTGAGCGCGCTGAGGGACTTGTACATGGGGCTCTCTGATCGGATTGCGTCTGCCAGCGGTGTTATCGTCCCGGCGCTCGGCCATCAAGCAGGCGTGGCTGTAAGTCACTGGATTTACTCGGCGTGCTGGTGCATCGTCGCGCGCCGGGGAGGGATTCCATGACCGAAGTTTTCATCAGTTACAAGAAAGAGGACGTGGATCGCGTACGCCTCATTGCAGAGGCGCTCGCCCAGGCCGGATACGAGGTCTGGTGGGACCACCGCATTCCTCCCGGGCGGACCTATCGCGAGGTGATCGGCGCCGCGCTGCAGACCGCCAAATGCGTGATCGTGGTGTGGTCGCAGAAGTCGATCGAATCCCAGTGGGTGCTCGATGAGGCCGATGCTGGCCAGCAGCGCCGGGTTCTCCTGCCGATCCTGATCGACAATGTCATGCCGCCCTATGGTTTCGGCCAGATCGAGGCTGCGCGCCTGATCGGGTGGGAGGGCGATACCAGCCAGATCGAATGGCAACACACGGTGGATGCCGTGGCCCATCTGGTCGGGCGCCAGCCGGGCGCCGCGCCGCCGGTTTCCATCTCCATGCCCAGCGGTGGCGGCCGGATCGGCGATTCCCCGGCCGTGACGCTGGCAACCCCCGGCGCGGCACTGGAAAACCGCGACAAGAACGCGGTCGCCGGCAGCGGGAAGGGGGGCAAGGCCGGCCTGCTGATCGGCGCTGCTGCGGCCATCCTGATTGTTGGCGGGGGGCTTTACTATGCCGTTGCCAATGACTTGTTTTCAGGATCGACCGGGTCGGGTGTGATCGTCATTGAGGAGCCGTCGGAGCCCGCCCTCCAGCCCCAGACCGATACCGATCCCGCACCCGATGCGCCCGCACCTCAGCCCGAGCCTGAACCTGAAGCGGAACCTCAACCCGAGCCCGAACCTGAGCCTCAGCCTCAGCCCCAACCACAGCCCGAGCCACAGGCGCATTTCCCCGGCATCAACGGCGGGAATGTGATGTCGGTGACCTGGAACAATGAACCCCTGCATTTCCTGCGCGACGGGTTCTGGGTGATCATGGGCGACGATGGCCTGCCGAGGCAGACCTTCCAGGAAGTCGGCCGTGACGAGTGGTCGGTTTATCTGCACGCGGTCGGCAGCGACCTGCAGCTCGCCATCGATCTTCACCTGCGCCAGGTGAAAATGCTGCAGAACGACAATTACCGGAATGTCGGCGAGATCACGGCGGCCTCAAAGCTGCCCGGCAGCACGCCGCGCATTGCCGACTTCCGCTCCTTCATGTTCGGCCCGGACCTGCGGTTCGAACGCCTCAGTGCCGGCCCGCCCGAAACCTGGGTGGAAGTCGAGATGCCATCAAACCGGCAGACCGGTTATATCTGGACCAAGGTCCATGAAGACCAGCACTTCATGGAGCTGACCGATGACGGCCGCGGCGCGCGCATGCGCGTCGACCTCATCCAGAAGCAGGTCTACCTGTATTTCCCCGACTGGGGGGAGTTCAAACCGCAATGGATGATCACCGGCGCGCAGTGGCGCTAGGGGATTATGCCCTCATTCCGGCGCGGGGATCCATTCGGTTTCCCCGTCTGGCAGACGGAAGACAGTGTCGTCGAAGCCGCCATCTATGCTGGCCTGCCAGTCTGCCTTGCCCTTGTCGATGAGGGACTGGTCGGAGGCGACGAGGTTCCAGTAGATAATGCGCTTTTCCGGCATCGGCGCGCCGCCGGCCAGCAGGAAACGCGTGCCGGGCGCAGCGACCAGCGGCACGTCGCAATCCTCGGCCAGCACCGCCATGCAGCCCTCGCCAAGGGTTTCCGAACCCAGCTTCAGCTCACCTGCGGCGACATAGACTGCGCGTTCGCGTGCGGCATCGGCGGGGATGTTGAAACTCGCGCCGTCTGGGGCCTCTCCGGCGAGATACCAGATAGAATGCGGGAACTGTACCGGGGAGACATGGCCCCAGGCTTCGCCGGCGACCAGCCGCATGCTGGCGCCGCCAAGCTCAAACACCGGCAGCGTATCGGCGCTGTGATGCTCGAAAGCCGGTTCGGACTGTTCGTGCGAGACGGGCAGGGCGACCCAGGTCTGGATGCCGTGCATGTTCTGTCCGGCCGCGCGCTCTTCCGGCGGGGTGCGTTCGGAGTGCACGATGCCCCTGCCGGCCGTCATCCAGTTCACCGCGCCGGGGCGGATCACCAGATCGCTGCCGAGATTGTCCTTGTGGGCAATCGCGCCCTCGAACAGATAGGTCACGGTGGCAAGGCCGATATGCGGGTGCGGGCGCACATCGAAGCCCTCGCCGGGCGCATAGCCGACCGGGCCGAAATGGTCGAAGAAGATGAACGGGCCCACCATGCGGCGCTTGTGGAAGGGCAGGATGCGGCGCACCCTGAACCCGCCGCCAAGATCGCGTACGCGCGGCTGGATCACCAGGTCGACAAACTCGCAATCGGAGGCGACGGCTTCGATGTCATCATCATGGGATTTCGGCGCATTGGACATGGGGCGGGATCCTTTATCCGAGTCTGAACTGCACACTATACATAAGCGGCGTCTGGCTGGCTGCCGACCTATACGCAAGTTTCGGCGCGACCCGGGCACGCTCGACGGCGCGTGTGGCTGCGCTGGTGAAGACGCTGTCGGTGCAGGTGGCATTTATGTTGTAGGGCTCGCCGGTCTCCCGGACGCTGAATGAGATCTGGCAGATGCCTTCCAGCCCGCGCTGTGCGGCGCTGGTGGGATATTCCGGAATGGGTGGGCGCTCCCACTGCACGGGCGTCCCCTGTTGCTGGGCGGTGGCGGGGAAGGCGGCAGGCAGCATGGCCAGGACAAGAATGACAGCGCGACTCATGGAGGACCCTTCTTCTGATGCATGCCTCGTCCTAGGCTAACCACCATGTCTGCCGGGTTAGCAACTTATGTTGAAAAGATAAGAGCCTGCCGGCTGTGCGCCGGGGACATGCCCAACGCCCCGAATCCGATCCTCCAGGTGCATGAAAGCGCGCGTGTCCTGGTGGTGGGCCAGGCGCCGGGAAACCTCGCCGACACCACCGGAAAGCCGTTCAACGACCCGTCCGGCGTGCGCCTGCGTGACTGGATGGGCGTGACGGACGAGGAATTCTACGATGCCAGCCGCGTGGCCATCGTGCCCATGGGCTTCTGCTTTCCCGGCTATGACCGGAAGGGCGCAGACATCCCGCCGATGAAGCGTTGTGCAAAGGAGTGGCGCGAGGGCTTGCTTGCGCGTCTGCCGAATATCTCGGTTACCTTGCTGGTCGGCAGCTATGCCCAGCGCTGGCATCTCGGCGCGCGCTATCGCAAGTCGCTGCGGGAGACAGTCCTGCACTGGAAGGATTATGCCAGTGACTACATGTTCACAACACCGCATCCAAGCTGGAGGAACAATGCATGGCTCAAGGCCAATCCATGGTTCGAAAGCGAGGTCTTGCCGGCCTTGCGGGCATCGGTACGCTCCTGTCTCTGATTGCCCTGCTGGCACTGCCGATCCCCGGCTGCACGCCGCTGACACAGGGACAGTTTGAGGTGGACATGCCTGTATCGCCGCAGTTCGACGTGGAGGGCGAGCGCTTCATCAGTTTCGATGGCGCCGAGCTGGGACTGACCGTCTGGGAGGCGGACGGGCCGCCGGAGGTGGTGATTGTCGGCCTGCACGGCATGAATGACTGGGCCGGGGCCTTTTACCTCGCCGCGCCCTGGTGGGCCGAGCATGGCGTGACCACCTATGCCTATGACCAGCGCGGCTTCGGGCGCTCGCCGAACAAGGGCATCTGGCCGGACGAGGAGCTGATGCGCGAGGACCTGCGCACGGCCGTGAAGCTTGCACGCGCGCGCCATCCGGACGCGAGGATCGCCGTGGTGGGCGTCTCCATGGGCGGGGCGGTCGCGGCCTCGGCCTTCGGCAGCCGCGATGTGCCGGACGCCGACATGCTGCTGCTGTCGGGACCGGGCTTTCGCGGCTGGGGCGCGCTGCCCTTTTCCTACAAGGCAAGCCTTTGGGTGTCCTCGCGCGTGCGCCCGGGATGGGTGGTAAAGCCCAATCCGCGCTATATCCGTATCGAACCGACCGACAATATCGAGATGCTGCGCCATATCTGGTCCAATCCCAACATGACGCGCGCCAACCGGGTCGACCAGGTCCATGGCGTGGTTTCGCTGATGGAGACCGCCCATGACCGTGTCGGGAAGATCCCGCCTTCTGTGCCGGTCTTCATCACCTATGGCGCCAAGGACATCGTCATCCCGCCGGCTGCCATGGCGCGCAGCGCAAAGGCGTTCCCACCGCATGCGCGCACCGCCTATTACGCCAATGGCTATCACATGCTGCTGCGCGATCTTCAGGCTGAAACGGTCTGGGCTGACATGCTGGCCTTCATGAAGGATCCCAAGGCGGAGCTGCCGAGCGAGGCCCCGCCCATCCCCTGGGCGGCAGACGCCCGGCCTGGTTAGAGGGGACGCCTGGGCTGTGCGTTTTTGCCTGTCTCCGTATCCTCGCTGCGCGCGTCACATGAAACAGCAAGTAGGGCTGAAGTCCTTGTTTGATCCCCGCTTCACTGCGTTTTGCGATGGATCGAGCTCAAGGCT
>OBIC01000009.1_pt1 | contig 180589 bp, 165 predicted proteins | sample 1519831 | NCBI WGS metagenome assembly OBIC01 (sample SAMN03019805, study PRJEB22545) | beach sand metagenome | biome: beach; feature: sea beach; material: beach sand | place: USA: Municipal Pensacola Beach, FL | collected 2010-10-20 | depth 40-45 cm m
TTGATGATCGACAACTATGACTCGTTCACCTACAACCTGGTGCAGTATCTGGGCGAACTGGGCTGCGAGGTGGCGGTGCATCGCAACGACCAGATTACGCTGCACCAGATCGAGGCGCTTGCCCCGAGCCATATCGTGATCTCGCCCGGCCCATGCACCCCCAATGAGGCGGGTGTCTCGGTGCCGGTCATTCACCGCTTCGCCACCGAGATCCCCATCCTGGGGGTCTGTCTGGGGCACCAGAGCATTGGCCAGGCGTTCGGCGCTCATGTCGTGCATGCCAAGCGGCTCATGCATGGCAAGACCTCGAACGTGTATCACACCGGACACGGGATCTTCCGCGGTCTGCCCAGTCCATTTGTCGCGACGCGGTATCACTCTCTGGTGGTCGATCCGGACAGTTTGCCCGATGTTCTGGAAGTGACGGCTTGGACACTCGAGGCGGACGGCGCGCGTGAAGAAATCATGGGGCTGCGGCATCGGCATCTTCCCGTGGAAGGCGTGCAGTTTCATCCGGAGTCCATTCTCACGGAGCACGGGCATGCGCTGTTGCGCAACTTTCTGGATTCGGTGCCGACGACGGCACGGGTGGCATAAGGAGCGACGGGGATGGATCTGCCTCAAGCAATCGCCCGCCTGATCAATCGGGGGGATCTGACGGGCCCTGAAATGACCGAGGTCATGCGCACCATCATGTCCGGGGAGGCGACGCCCGCTCAGATCGGCGGTTTTCTCGTCGGTCTGCGCATCAAGGGCGAGACCGTCCCTGAAATCGTGGCTGCAGCCGGAGTCATGCGGGAGCTGGCGACGCCGGTGCCGGTGTCAGATGTGCGCTATCTCGTGGACACCTGCGGTACCGGTGGCGATGGGCGGGGATTGTTCAACGTCTCCACTGCCGTGGCGTTCGTCGTCGCCGCTGCCGGTGGTCGGGTGGCCAAGCATGGCAATCGGTCGGTTTCCAGCCGCAGCGGCAGTGCGGACGTGCTGGAGACCGCCGGGGTACGCCTGGATCTCGCGCCGGATGCCGTGGCGCGGTGTATCGATGAGCTCGGTGTGGGGTTTTTGTTTGCTCCCGCCCATCATGGCGCTATGCGTCACGCCATCGGGCCGCGCCGCGAGATGGGCGTGCGAACCCTGTTCAACTTGCTAGGGCCGCTCACCAATCCGGCGCGAGCGCCCAATCAGTTGATGGGGGTGTTCGACTCCCGGTGGGTCGAACCTTTGGCGGAGGTGCTGGGCGCGTTGGGCAGTCGCCACGTCATGGTGGTTCATGCTGAGGACGGTCTCGATGAAATCAGCATCGAGGCGCCGACGCGGGTGGCCGAGTTGCGCGATGGCGAAGTGATCAACCGGGTGCTCACGCCCGAGGATTTCGGTGTGCCTCGCCAGTCACTTGCCAGTGTCGAAATCGGCTCTCCCGATGAAAGCCTGGCCTTGATGCGCGAAGTGTTTGGCGGGGCGGTGGGGCCGGCGCGGGATCTGGTGCTCGTCAATGCCGCGGCGGCCCTATACGTGGCCGGTCGCGCCCCGGATCTAAAAGCCGGTGTCGCCTTGGCCGAGGTGGCGCTCGACAGTGGCGAGGCGGGGCGGCGGCTCGATGCCTTGGCCCGTCGTTCACTGGAGCTTGCCGCATGACGAGTGAGACGATCCCGTCCGATGTGTTGAGCCGTATTCTGGCGCGCAAGCACGAAGAGGTGGCCGAGCGCAGCGCCCGACTACCCTTGACTGAATTGCAGGCGCGTGTTCGCGAGTGCATGCCGTTACGCGATTTCACCGGGGCCTTGCAGCGGCGAATCGCGCGCGGCGAGTCGGCGGTGATTGCGGAGATCAAGCGCGCATCTCCCAGCAAGGGAGTGCTGCGCGCGGATTTCGATCCGGCGGCGATTGCTCGAAGCTATGCCGCTGCGGGCGCGGCCTGTCTGTCGGTGTTGACCGACCGTGATTTCTTCCAGGGTGCGACGGCGTTCCTGCTGGCGGCGCGCGCGGCCTGCGAGCTGCCGGTGTTGCGCAAGGATTTCATGGTCGATCCTTATCAGATCTGGGAATCCCGGCAGATGCAGGCCGATTGCGTGCTGCTGATCGTGGCGGCGCTGAACGACAACCTACTTGCTGAACTCGAAGCCCTGGCGCGATCCCTCGGTCTGGCCGTGCTGGTCGAAGTGCACGACGAAGCCGAACTGGCGCGTGCCCTGCGGTTGCCCGATTCTGTGGTGATCGGTATCAATAACCGCAATCTGCGGACCTTCGAAACCCGACTTGATACGACATGGGCGTTGATGGCACGCATTCCGCCCGGACGAACGATCGTGACCGAGAGCGGCATTCACACTGTCGCCGATGTGGCCGCAATGCGTGCCCGCGATATCCACGCGTTTCTGGTGGGTGAGGCGTTCATGCGCGCGGCCGATCCCGGCCAGCGTCTGCGCGAGTTGTTCGAACGATAACGGTTTCAAGGAGTGGTTATGAAGGCCCGCGTCAAATGGGTGGAGGATGTCACCTTTCTGGGTGAATCGGGAAGCGGCCATGCTGTGGTAATGGATGGTCCTCCAGAGGCGGGTGGACGCAATCTTGGGGTACGGCCCATGGAGATGCTGCTCATGGGCATGGGTGGATGTGCCAGCTTCGATGTGATGCAGATCCTGCGCAAGAGCCGCCAGCGGGTAACGGATTGCGTTGCCGAGTTGACGGCCGAGCGTGCGGCGGACGATCCCAAGGTTTTCACCCGGATTCATATTTGTTTCATCGTGACCGGGCATGATCTGGGCGAGATTCAGGTGAAGCGGGCTGTCGAGCTGTCGGCCGAGAAGTACTGCTCGGCGTCGATCATGCTCGGCAAAACCGCCGAAATCACCCATGCATTCGAAATCCGGCGAGCGGTCACCGCCTGATCGCGAGAGCCCAAGACAGGGCGGCGCGCTTGCCCTATAATGGTGACCCCCTGAAGTGAGCCCCATGAGGATCGCTTCGGGGTTTTTTCTTACGGCACAGTCCCGACATCGAGCCATCTCGTGGCGGGATGCCAAGACAATCTCTATGGTTCTATGGGATCGGGAGGATCGGGCATTGCTGCAACCGGCCAACAAGATCAAGCTGCATGGTTTCAATAACCTGACCAAGTCGTTGAGTTTCAACATCTACGATGTCTGCTATGCACGCACGGACGAGCAAACCCAACGTTATATCCAGTATATCGACGAGGCCTACAACGCCCAACGTCTGACCAATATTCTTACCGATGTGGCCAATATCATCGGTGCCAATGTGCTCAATATCGCCCGCCAGGACTATGACCCTCAGGGCGCCAGCGTGACTATGCTGATTGCGGAAGGTCCGGTCGATCCTGACGAATCCGACACCAGCGAGTCGCCCGGCCCCTTGCCGGAAACCGTTCTGGGCCATCTGGACAAGAGCCATATCACGGTCCACACCTATCCCGAAAGCCATCCCCACAAGAACGTTAGCACGTTTCGGGCGGATATCGATGTGTCGACCTGTGGCGTCATCTCGCCGTTGAAAGCGCTCAACTATCTGCTGCACAGTTTTGAATCGGACATCGTCACGATCGACTATCGTGTGCGCGGCTTCACCCGCGATGTGCGCGGACGCAAGCACTTCATCGATCACCCCATCAATTCGATTCAGAACTATCTGACTCGCGACACGCTTTCGCGTTATCAGATGATGGACGTCAACGTCTATCAGGAGAACATCTTTCACACCAAGATGATCCTGCGCGATTTCCGGCTGGATGATTACCTGTTCGGCGAATCCGAGGCGGAGCTGGATCCCAAGGAAAGCAAGGCTATCCGCAAGCAGCTGCGCCACGAGATGCTCGAGATTTTCTATGGCCGCAACATGCGCAAGGTGAACGAGTGGGGTGGGGAGCCTGAGATTCAGCGCGCCCGTGGACGCGGTGGTCAGACCAAATAAGCCGTGCGCGTCATCACGCGCGACACCATGTGCATCAGCCACCGTACCGGGCCGGGCAGGTGCCTTGCGCCGGCACGGCGGGCCGTATCGCCGTGGTGGAACTCGTCGCGCTCCATTTGATCGAGAATCGCCCGGCTTTTGGCATCTGCTGCGGGCAACCGGTTCAGATGATTCTGGATATGGGCGATCACCTGGTTTTCCGTCTCGACCACGAAGCCGAGGCTCCAGCGATCCCCGGCTGCTCCGGCCACGGCGCCGATGGCCAGGGATCCCACATACCAGAACGGGGCCAAGCGGCTGGGGCGGTTCTCCAGTTCCTGCAGGCGGCGTTGGCACCAGATCAGGTGAGCGTGCTCTTCATGCGCGGCCTGCCGGAGTGTGTCGGCCACCGCGGGGTTGCGGCTGAACAGCGCCTGGCCCTGATAAAGCGCCTGAGCACTGATTTCGCCCGCATGATTGACCCGCATCAGGCGAGCGGATTCGCGTCGTTCCTCAGCGCTGAGCGTCGCATCCGGAATGCCGTCGTCGGGATGTGGTCCGATGGGCTCGCCGGGATCGGCCATGAGCGTGCGGAGCGCCTGTTGCGCGTCGATCAAGGCCCGGTCGAACCAGCGGTAGTTGCGAATCGTCTCCATGCTCAGAATCTAGCCCCTTGCCGCGTTCGGGGCAAGCGTGGCGGCGCCCCCCCGGTGCTGTGCGTCACCGCAAGTGCCCGACACTGCGGAGTCGGATCCGGGTTGGGCTAGAATGATCGCTCGGGGAAAATGCGTGCAGGAACGATTCTGGAGGCCGTTTGAGCTTTTATCGCTATCACGTTTTCTTTTGTACCAATTCCCGTCCGCCCGAGGCGCCGCGTCCCAGTTGTGGGCGGTGCGGTTCCGAACCACTGCGGGCATACGCCAAGCAGCGAATCGCCGAGCTGAATCTGAGCGGGCCGAGTCGGGTTCGGATCAATCAGGCGGGCTGCATGGAGCGTTGCGAACAGGGGCCGGCCGTGGTGATCTATCCCGAGGGCATCTGGTACCGATGCAGCTCCGTCGCCGATGTCGATGCGATCATCGAAGAGCATCTCATGAAGGGGCGGGTGGTCGAGCGATTGCGGATCTGACATGACCGCCTTGTCAAGATCGGTTATCGACTGTAAAATTCCGGTTTTTTACGGGGTTTTGGCTTCAGGCTTCGGTCTGGGTCAGGCCCAATTGATCCGATAAGGACTGCCCGGAGCGGCTTCATCGACATGAAAACGTTTTTTGCAAAAACCGAGACGGTTACCCAGGATTGGTATCTGGTCGATGCCGAAGGCAAGACCCTTGGTCGGCTGGCTACGGCGATCGCTGATCGGCTGCGCGGCAAGCACAAGCCTGAGTTTACCCCCCATGTTGATACCGGCGACTACATCGTCGTCGTCAACGCGGAAAAGATCCGGGTCACTGGCAATAAGTTGAAAGACAAGACCTATCATCGGCATACCGGCTACATCGGCAACATGAAGTCCACGAGCCTGGAGAAGCTGCTTGCCGAGCATCCCCATCGTGCGCTGGAGATTGCCGTGCGCGGTATGATGCCCAAGAATCGCTTGGGTCGGGCGATGATGAAGAAACTGCGGATTTTCGCCGGTGGCGAGCACATCCATGCAGCCCAGCAACCCAAGCCGCTGGATCTTTGATCCGCGAGCATCCATTGATGAGTGGAACAGACGTTCATGGCTGAGCAAAACTATTACGGTGTTGGTCGTCGCAAGAGTGCGAGCGCCCGGGTCTATCTGGCGCGCGGAACCGGCCGGATCGAAGTCAATGGCAAGACGCTCGAAGACTACTTCGGTCGTGACACTTCGCGCATGGTGACCCGTCAGGCGTTGGGACTGCTCGATGCGACCGAGCAGTTCGATGTCAGCGTCCGGGTCGAAGGCGGTGGCATGAGCGGTCAGGCGGGTGCCATCCGGTTGGGGATCAGCCGCGCGTTGGTGGCCTACGACGAGGCCAACAAGAGCGCTCTGCGCCGTGCCGGCTTCCTGACCCGTGATGCCCGCGCAGTGGAACGTAAAAAGATCGGTCTGCACAAAGCCCGTCGTGCACCACAGTACTCCAAGCGTTAACGGGATTCTGGGCGCGGCCTGGCGGCAACGCGCTTCTTGATTGCTGTTGGGGGATCGTCTAGCGGCAGGACTACGGACTCTGACTCCGTCAACCTAGGTTCGAATCCTAGTCCCCCAGCCATTTTCGAAGGCCCGACACTCATGTGTCGGGCCTTTTTTGTGTGTCAGTTTCGACGGAAAAGATGCACACTGAAGTGCTTCGTGTCATCGAACCAGCAGCGTGCCGATGTGAATCCGGCCTGGGTTGCGAGCTGCTGAAACTCCGTGATCGCGTACTTGTAGGAGTTCTCGGTGTGGATCCGCTCGCCGGCGGTGAAGGTGAAGACGTGTCCGGCGACGGTCACCGTCTGTTCGCGTTGGCTTTCGAGGTGCATTTCCACCCGTCCGGCGGCGGCGTTGTAGAACGCCCGGTGGGCGAAGCCGTCGAGGTCGAAATCGGCGTCGAGTTCGCGGTTGCAGCGGGTCAGCAGGTTCAGGTTGAAGGCGGCGGTGACGCCGGCAGCGTCGTTGTAGGCGGCGTTCAGCACGGCCGGGTCTTTCTTGAGGTCGACACCGATCAGCAGGCCGTCGCCGCCGCTCAGCTGCTGGGCCACCTGCTTGAGGAAGCGCAGGGCCTCCAGTGGCGCGAAGTTGCCGATGCTGGAGCCGGGGAAAAACGCCAGACGGCGGTTCTGCGGTGCAGTCGGCGGCAGGCGGAACGGGCGCGTGTAGTCGGCGCACACGGCCATCAGGTGCAGGGCCGGATAGTCCTGTGCCAGGGTGTGGCAGGCGGCCAGCATGTGCTCGCGCGAGATGTCGATGGGCATGTAGATCGCCGGCACCAGGGCGTCGAGCAGCAGCCGCGTCTTCAGGCTGCTGCCGCTGCCGTACTCGACCAGTGCGCCGCCGCGACCGGCCAGGTCGGCAATCTCGCTCGCGGCGGCGGCAAGGATGCCCAGTTCGGTGCGGGTGGGGTAGTACTCGGGCTGATCGCAGATGGCGTCGAACAGGGTCGAGCCGGTTTCGTCATAGAAGAACTTGCACGGCAGGGTCTTGTGGGGACGGCCGAGGCCGTCGAGTACCGCGCCCAGGAAGTCGTCCTGTTCGGGTGCCAAGTCGTGCAGGCGCAGTTTGGCCAGTGTGTTCATGCATCATCCGCCAGACGTAGGCCGGCGCACGCCCAGCGCGCGTCGGGAGGGAAGAAATTGCGATAGGTGGCGCGTGTGTGGCCGGTTGGTGTCAGGCACGAGCCGCCGCGCAGCACCATCTGCCCGGACATGAACTTGCCGTTGTACTCGCCGACCGCGCCGGCCGCCGGCCGGTAGCGCGGGTAGGGCAGGTAGGCGCTGGCGGTCCATTCCCAGACATCGCCGACCAGTTGCTTGAAGCCGTCGCCATCGCCGGCCGGCAGCGGTTCCAGGCAATCCCGGTCCAGGGTGTGGCCGCTGGCCGGATCGGCCGTCTGCGCCACCGCCTCCCATTCGAACTCGGTAGGCAGGCGCCGCCCGGCGAAGCGGGCGAAGGCGTCGGCCTCGTAGAAGCTGAGGTGGCTCACCGGTACCGCCGGGTTGAGCGGGCGCAGGCCGCCCAGGGTGAACACCTGCCAGTCGTCGTTCTCGCCGTGCCAGTACAGCGGCGCCTGCCAGCCGCGCGCCTGCACCGTGGCCCAGCCGTCGGACAGCCACAGTTCCGGGGTGCGGTAGCCACCGGCGCGGATGAATTCCAGGTACTCGCCACAGGTCACCAGGCGGTCGGCCAAGCGGTAGGGTTCCAGCAACACGCGGTGGTGCGGCGTTTCGTTGTCGAAGGCAAAGCCGGCGCCGGCGTGGCCGATGTCGACGATGCCGCCGGTGCATGACCGAAACGTGACCGGCGCCGGTGTACCGCTCGCCGCCGGGGGCAGGTCGTCGCGGTAGGCCGGGAACAGCGGGTTGGCGTGAAAGTTGTGCTTCACGTCCATCAGCAGCAGTTCCTGGTGCTGCTGTTCGTGGTGCAGGCCAAGCTCGACCATCGGCGCTACGGTCGGCAGCGTGGCGTGGTCGGCGGTGTGCAGCAACTCCAGCAGGTGGCTGTCCACGTGCGCCCGGTAGGCCAGCACGTCGGTCGTGCTGGGGCGGGCCAGCAGGCCGCGCTGCGGGCGGGCGTGGAACGGGCCGACCTGGTTGTAATAGGAGTTGAACAGGAAGCCGTAGCGCGGATGGAACGGTTGGTAACCCGGCAGGCGCGGCTGCAGGATGAAGGTTTCGAAGAACCACGCCGTGTGCGCCAGATGCCACTTGGGCGGGCTGGTGTCGGGCATGGACTGGATCACCATGTCTTCGGCGGTGAGCGGTGTGGTCAAGGTCTCGGTTCTTCGGCGGATCTCGCCATACCGATGCTCCAGGTTGCCATGCGTCATGGGCGAGTCCTGTTCATTCGACGCGGTTCTCCGCAGCTGACCTCAGATCATCATGGGAGCGATTCATGACGCCGATGGTTCCCTCGGGATCCGCACGGCGGCATGGAATGACACCCACAGGGGACGAAATCCCCGCACATGGTGTCGCAAGCATGACGAAGCGCGCGCAGCTTTGCTACCCGGGTATGTCGACAGGGTCAAGGGCCGGCGTGATCGAGGTCCTGTGCCGGGCGCGCGATGGTGTCCAGAAAGCGATGGAATAGCGGGCGCAGCACATCCAGGGATGCCGCCAGCGTGTGGGTGTCATCGACCACCACCAATTCAGCGCGATGCTCGCGCGCGAAGCGGATGCCGACTTCCACGGGGATCACCGTATCACGCCAGCCGTGCACCACCGTGCAGCGCGGCGGGTGGACCGGCTCGGGCAGCGTATATCCGGCGAAGTACAGGGCCGGTGCCATGAGAAACAGGCCACGCGCCTGAAGTGCGCTGCACGCAGCAGCGCTGACGTATCCGCCCATGCTGCTGCCGGCAAGGACCAGCGGGCCGGATGGACGTGGTGCCAGCTCAAGTAGCTGGGCAACGCGCACGGCAGGATCCGTGCTCCCCGTGTAATCCGGGCTCATGACCGACCAGCCAGCAGATCGGGCAATTTGCGCCAGGGCCGTGATCTTGGTCCCCCAGGGGCCGCTGTCCCGGCCATGGGCGAATACCACCAGCTTTTCGGTCATCGGTTGCCTCTGTCGTTGATGCGGGTCGGGTGGGGCTGCGTCGGGTTGGTGCGACATCTTGACGCATATCATTCGTTCGCGTGACTGGGTACAATTTAACGGTCGGTTTGGAGAAAGGCTTACATTCTCTTCAGTGATTGAACGATTGCTCAAGTTATCGATCTAATATCTTGAACCGAACACGGGGGATACCCTGAACCAACAGTTTAACGCTATCGGAGGAGCGATAAGATTTATGAATGCGCTCAAAGCAACTTGGAAATACGGCCGGTTCTTTCTTTTTCCGGCGATGTCCCTGGTGGCCCTGATCCTATTCTTCGTGGGTGGGCCCGTCATCACGGCATTTGCCGTGTTCATGGCGGCGTTCATCTTTCTGGGCGACCTGTTCTTTGGCAAGGACGAGGGGACCTACACCTATAAGCAGGCGTGGATCTTCTATCCGCTGCAATACACCTCTCAGGTCGTCTGTGCCCTGACGGTGATGATGTTTGCCTGGCTGCTCGGTTACTATGCCACGGGCAACGACCCCTTCGGCTTTGGCGGATTCGTGCAGTCGCTGACCGGCTATGACCTGTTGGCCGCCAATGCCCAGAACACGATCTGGGAAATGCTGGGCGCCCTGGGTCTGGCGGCGATCGCAGCGACCAACGCGTCGATCATCGTCGGCCATGAACTGACCCATCGGACCGAGAACCCGGTGGCGGTGTTCATGGGTCGGTTGGGTGAGGCCTTCGGCATGTTCACGCTGTTCTCGATCCGCCATCCCTATGGCCATCATAATCTCGTGTGCACGCCGGCCGATCCGGCCACCAGCATCCGCGGCGAAAACTACTACCACTTCCTGGTGCGCTCGACCCTGGGCCAGTACAAGATGACTTGGGATCTGGAGAAGGAACGCCTGAACCGGATGGGTGAGAACCACCTCAGCTACAAGAATCGCGCGATTCGGGGTTGGTTGATGGAGGCGGCCGTCGCGGTGTTCTTCATGGCTGCCGCCGGGTTCGTCGGTCTGCTGGGCTACCTGGCCATCGGTTTCATTGCCCGCAACGCTCTGGAACTGGCCAATTACATGGAGCATCACGGTCTGGTCCGCGTGCCCACGGAACCCATGCATGTGCGTCACGCCTGGAACTGCAACAATCGGATGTCCAACTGGTTTCTGTGTGCCATCAACCGTCACGCCCATCACCATGCAGATGCCAGCGTGGAGTTTTGGAACCTGAAGCCGCTGGTGCACGAAGCACCACACGCGCCGGCCGGTTACACGACGACCTTCTTCTATGCCCTGATTCCACCGCTGTGGTTCAAGAAGATCAGCCCGCTGCTACTCGAATGGGATCGCAACATGGCTTCGGAGGCTGAGCGTCGTCTGGCCGCAGAGCAGAATGTGAAGAGTGGGGTGTCGTATCTGGAAAACGAGACCTATGGCTACAGTCGCGAAGAACTGCTGCGAGGCAGCCAGCCACCGCCGGATTGCAGCCTGCTGCCGGCCTAAGCGGCTACTGACCGCCCGGCCTCAGATGCCGGGTCGATAAGAAGCGGCACACCTGGATTCCAGGTGTGCCGATCTTTTTTGGTGTGCACCGAGAAACTTTGTGGAAACTCAGCTCAAAAAGCGCACTGCGCGCTGGAGATACCCATAAGCCTTGACGGGGTAGGGGCCGCGGATGAACTGGGCGGGGGAAAAGCGCTTGCTCTGGAATTGCACCGATTTTTTGTGGGAGAACTCCGTGAATCCCCAGAATCCATGGTAGGCCCCTGCGCCGCTGTCCCCTGTGCCGCCGAAGGGCATGTTGAAGTTGGCCAGATGCACAACGGTGTCGTTGACGCAGGCCCCGCCCGAGATGGTTTCGGCCATGACCCGTTCGGCTCGTCCTCGATCCTCATCGAAGTAATACAGCGCCAGCGGGCGCGGACGGTCCATAATGTAATCGAGGGCTTCGTTCAGGCTGTCCACCGCACGGATGGGCAATATCGGTCCGAAGATTTCTTCCTGCATGACGCGCATGTCGTCGGTGACGCCGGTGATGACGGTCGGCGCGATGACGCGTTTGCTTTCGGGGATGGCTTCGCCGGCCGGGTTGATTTCGTGCACTTGGGCGCCCTTGGCGCGCGCGTCTTCGATCATGGCCTGCAGGCGGTTGTAGTGGCGATCGTTGATGATCCAAGTGACGTCCGGGTTGTCGGCCAAAGTGGGATAGCGCTGGCTGACCGCCCGGGTCCAGGCCTCGAGGAAGGCCTGCTGGCGATGACGGGAAATCAGCACATAGTCGGGCGCGATACAAGTCTGCCCCGCATTGACCCCCTTGCCGAGCAGGATGCGGTTGGCTGCCTTGTCCAGGGGGTAGTCATCGGTAATGACGGTCGGTGACTTGCCGCCGAGTTCAAGCGTGACCGGCGTCAGATTGCGCGCCGCGGCCATCATTACGCGTCGGCCGATTTCGGTGTTGCCGGTGTACATCAGATGATCGAAGGGCAGGGCGGAGAAATCGATGGCGGCCTGCACATCTCCGGTGACTACCGTTACGTAGGACGCATCGAAGATTTCCCCCAGCATGCGCTTGAGCACCTCGGCCGTGCGCGGGGTCATGTCCGGCGGCTTGATCATGACATGGTTGCCGGCGGCGAGTGCGCCGATCAGCGGGGAAAGCACCAACATGACGGGGTAGTTCCAGGCGCCCATGATGCCGACGACGCCCTTGGGTTGATAGTAGATCCGCCCGCCGGGAAGGCCCGACAGCAGCGGCGGGCGCTTGGGCTTGGCCCAGCCCTTGATCTTGCCTTTCGTGAGGCGAATTTCGGCCAGCGCGCCCAACACTTCGCTGGCAATGGTCTCATGCGGTGAGCGGTGGCCGAAGTCGGCCTGCACGGCTCGCACCAATTCATCGGCGTGGGCACCGATGCTGCGCGCCAGGGCTTCCAGTGCGGCGACCCGCCGTGTGACATCCGGAAAACCCTGCTCGCGTAGGGCGCGACGCTGTCTGTCGAGAATCGGTTGATAAGGATTGGCCCGCGTTTGGACCTCCGTCAGTGGTGGCGGCCGGATCGCGGTGGGTTGGGGGGTGCTCATGAGGTCTCCTCCGCACAGTCGTTGTTGGATTCGGATTGGCAGGGATCGGCGCTCAGCCTCCGGTGAGGCGATGCCCTGTCTCTAGGGAATAGCAAGGAACCAACTGATTTTCCAGTATTTGACGCGTGTCTGATCTGCGGGCGGATTGCGTGTGAGCGGGCGAGATGATTCAGGTGGCCGGATCGCTCGGATGCCAGTGCCTGCAATCATCGGGCCGGTGTCAAGCGGCGCTCAATGGGGCGGATGAATGGTTGAGGTTGCGGTCTTGCGCGGCGACAGGCACATCTTCAACGGGTCACCGCGCCTTCACTGGCGCTGGAGACCAGTTTGGCGTATTTGGTCAGCACGGCGCCTGGCTTCGCAGTTTCCGCGGGTTGATGCCACTGGGCCTGTCGGCTGGCCAGATCGGCTTCACTTAGTTGAACGTCAAGGCGCTGATGGTCGATATCGATGGTGATGGAGTCGCTCTCCTGGAGCAGCGCAATGGGGCCACCGACGGCCGCTTCCGGGGTGATGTGGCCCACAACCAGGCTATGGGGATCGCTCGAGACGCGTCCATCGGTGATCAAGCCCACCTGATGGCCCAAACCGGTCGCGACGAGGATCGATGTGACGATCATGAGTGCACACATCCCCGGACCGCCTTGCGGGCCCTGACCACGAATGACGATGACATCGCCCGCATGGATTCGGTGGTCGAGAATCGCAGCCAGGGCTGCTTGCTCCGAATCGAAGATCCGCGCCGGTCCGGTGAGGCTGCGCGATGTGATACCCGCAATCCAGGCGACAGCGCCCCCGGGCGCGAGATTCCCCCGAAAAACGGCCACCGAACCTTCGGAGTGAACGGGATCGCGCCAAGGGCGAATGACAGCTTGTTGTGGGTCGGGTTCGCCGGGGATGATCGCGAGTGTTTCGGCCAGGGTCCGGCCGGAAATGGTGCGTGAGTCCCCATGCAGCAAACCATGATCGAGCAGCAAACGCAGGACCTGCGGAACCCCGCCCGCACGATGAAAATCGGTCGTCATGTATCGACCTGCCGGCTTGAGGTCACACAAAACCGGCACCTTGCGCCGAATCGCCTCGAAATCATCGATGCTCAGCGGCACCTCGGCAGCATGGGCAATGGCAAGCAGGTGCAGGACCGCATCGGTCGAGCCGCCGATCGCCATGACCAGCGCGATGGCATTCTCGAAAGCCTCACGGGTGAGCAGATCGCGCGGCCGGAGGTTCAGATCGATCGCCCGCATCAAGGCCCGGGCGGAGGCGCCCGCGTTGTCCGCCGTTTCAGCGTCTTCGGCCGCCCCGGTCGAGGAGCGCGCCAGACTCATCCCGAGCGCTTCGGCTGCGGCCGCCATGGTGTTGGCGGCGGACATCCCGCCACCGGCGCCGGGGCAGGCATGGCGTTCGATGTCCAGCAATGTGTGCAAATCGATCCTTTGGGCACCGTAGGCGCCGACGGCTTCGATGGCACTGACGATACTCAGGTCACGACCATGAAGGTGGCCCGGCTTCATGGTCCCGCCATGGACGAAGACCGCAGGGATGTTGAGGCGGGCGATCGCCATCAGGGCGCCTGGGATGTCGTTGTCACCGGCGCCGATGGCCAGCAGCCCATCCATGAGCTGGCCATCGCAGACTGTTTCGATGGAATCGGCAACGACCTCGCGTGACACCAGCGCGTAGCGCGCCCCCGGGGTCCCCATGGAAACGCCGCCGGAAACGGCGATGGTTCCGAAGCGTTGCGGCATGGCCCCGGCCTCGCGAAGCGCCCAGTCTGCGCGCGCGGCGAGTGTGTTCAGGCCCATGTTGCATGGGGCCGTTGTGTTGAAGCCGTTGGCAATGCCCACCACGGGCTTGTCGAAGTCAGTATCCGTAAAGCCGGTTGCGCGGAACAAGGCCCGGTTCGGGGTGCGCTGTGGTCCTTGGGTCAGGTGATGACTGCGTGCATTGCGGGCCATGGGGCGTTCTCCTGTACCAGACCGGATGGGACGGCCGTGATTCCGGAAGGGCAGACGAATCCAGCGAGGCGAAGGCTGATGGTTGAACGGTGACGGGTTTGCTACGCTGGCTGCTCTGAATGGGTTCGCTCAGTTGAGTTGCGCTGGATTTGATGGGTCCTCGATGACGGGTTTGTTTTCCTCCTGCTGGCTGAGGTCGGATCTGGCCGATGCCGTTACCACGCAATTGCCCGAACTCCCGGCGCCCGCTGAAGGCTTTCCGTGGACATGGTGGCAGGCCGTCGCGGCCAACGGCTTGATCAGGATCAGTTCGCCGGTTTCGACAGACGCCGACGGCGGCGATGCGCTTTCACTTTCGGCGCTGGCGGAGCGGCTCGGGCGTGCGAATTGGCCGGCCGGACCGGCGCTTGCCGTGTTGTTCGAAGCGTGGGTGGCCGGCCATTATTTCGCGGTCGCCGATGGCGACCCGGAACGGACCGCGGTGCGCGATGCGCTGATTCAGGGCCGGCAACTGGTGGCGGTCGCCACGTCAGAACCCGGGGTCGGGGCCAACCCCAAGTATCTGTCCACTCATGCCGGCCGAATCGGCGATACGTGGCGATTGTCCGGGGTCAAGTCACCGGTGACCCATGGCGCGGAAGCTGCCGTCTTTCTGGTCCTGGCGGTCACGGCGCGCCACGCTGGCCGGCAACAATTTTCCCTCTTCGCGGTGCCGCGCGCGGCTGCGGGTGTGACCGTGGAAAACGTGACCGCCCCGGTTTCACTGTGGCCGGCCAGTCATGCCCGTGTGCACTTTTCCGAAGTGATGCTGCCGGCCTCGGCCCTGCTGGGGGCGGAAGGCAGCGCGTTGACGGAATGGGCCAAACCGTTTCGCTTGGGTGAGCAAGCCTTCCTCCTGGCGTATGCCCTGGGATTGGCCGGCCGGCTGGGCGATGCCATTGCCGCGAGCGGCAAGGTGGTGGCCGGGGAACTGGGGCAGGCCATGGCACCGGTCGCGGCGCTGGCGGCGACGCTGAGTCATCTTGCTGCGTGTCCGGCTTCGGATGGGCGGCATGAGGCCATGCTCACCGGAGCTTTGGGGCAGCTCAAGATCGCGCAGGCGGGTCTGGTCTCTCTGGCGCGACAGGCCGGTCTGGCGCCCGGCGACGTCAGTGCGCTGCAACACGTCAGTTTTTTTCTGCTGCGGGGTGAATCCCGTGGCCACGACCGATTGGGCCGTCAACTGCTCGATCAGACCATGACACAGGGAGTGTGAACGCGTGAGTTTGGAACGTTTCGCCAGCGTCGACGCCATCGTCGAGGATTTTGCCGCGATGGACTATATCTGCAGTCGTCGCATCGCGACCTGTCTGTTCGTGGCGCATCATCTGGGCCGTCCCATCCTGGTCGAAGGCCCCGCGGGAGTCGGCAAGACCGAGCTGGCCAAGACCGTGGCGCGCTATCTGGAGCAGCCGCTGGTGCGTCTGCAGTGCTATGAAGGGCTCGACGAATCCAAGGCGATCTATGAATGGAAATACGGCAAGCAGTTGCTCTATATCCAGTTGCTGAAAGAGAAACTGCACGAGGTGATGGGCGACGCCGTGACGCTGGAGGCGGCGACCGCCCGCCTGCATGCGCATGAGGATGTGTTCTTCTCCGAGCACTTTCTCGAACCCCGTCCGCTGCTGAAGGCTTTGCAGGAACCCGAGGGCTGCGTCCTGCTGGTCGACGAGGTGGACAAGTCGGATCAGGAATTCGAGGCACTGCTGCTCGAGATTCTGTCGGATTTCCAGGTCACGGTGCCCGAAATCGGGACCATTGCCGCGCAGCATCGCCCGTTCGTGCTGCTCACCAGCAACAACACCCGCGAGATGAGCGATGCGCTCAAGCGTCGCTGTCTGCATCTGTACATTCCCTATCCCGACGCAGCACTGGAACGGCGCATCGTGGGCGTGCGCGTGCCGGGGATCGACGAGGCGCTGCGCGATCAGTTGGTTGCCTTCATTCAGCGCATCCGCCAAGTCGATCTCAAGAAACATCCGTCGGTCAGCGAGACGGTGGACTGGGCACGTGTGCTGGTGCTGATGCATGCCGACGCGCTGGAGGAAAGCCTGGTGCGCGAAACCTTGAGCGTGTTCCTGAAGTTCGAGGAGGACATTCGCCGTGTCGAACAGGAGATGACAACGCTGCTTCATGAGTCCCGCACCGTCGTGACGGGCTGAGCTGATGGATCGGGTACTGGCCGATTTCATCCAGGCGGTACGTGGCGCACAGGTGCGGGTATCCGTCGCCGAGGCCCTGGAGGCGCACGAGGTGGTGCGGGTGCTGGGCTACGGTGACCGCGAGGTGCTGCGCGAAGGTCTGGGCGTGACGCTGGCCAAGACCGTGGACGAAAAGGCGCGATTCTTTGCGGCCTTCGATCGTTACTTCACGGCGGAGGCCTTCGCCGATGCGGATCATCAGGACTATCTGGCGACCGACGAGGGAGCAATCGCCCCCGAGAGCGAAAGCGAGGCATCGACACTGGTCGAGCAGCTCTTGCGCGGCGATCGCGCCGGGCTGATGTCGAGCCTGCGCGAGGCGGTGCGCGAGGTGGGGGTGAGCGAGATGACGCTGTTCACCCAGCGTGGGGTGGTCATGCAGAGGCTCACCGCCCGTATGGGACTCGATCGACTCGATCAGGAACTGGCGCAGCTCGAGCGCAGCGGGCAGGGCAGCTCGGATCGTGCCCGCCGGCTGCGCGAGGGGCGGGCCTACCTGATCGATCAGATGAAGACCTTCGTTCAGCAACAGGTGGCCCTGTATACCGGCGCTTCGGGCGAGGCCTTGCGCGAACAGGCATTGTCGGAGCGGCGGCTCAACAAGCTGGAAGAAGACGACATCGCCCGCATGACCGAACTGACCCAGCGTCTGGCGCGGCGTCTGGCGCGCCAGCATGCACGCCGAGCGCGCCGAGCCCGGCGTGGCCAGCTCGATGTCCGCCGCACCCTGCGCCGCAACATGGGCTTCGATGGTGAGCTGTTCAACATCCATTGGCGGCGCATCCGCGTCGATCGACCGCGTGTGGTGGTGATCTGCGATGTGAGTCGCTCGGTCTCCGATTACACGCGCTTTTTGCTGCTGTTCCTGCATTCCCTGAGCGAGGTGATGGATCGCATCCGCAGCTTCACGTTCTGCGCCGATGTGGTGGAAGTCACCGACATCTTCGATGAACAACCGGTGGCGACCGCGCTGGAGGCCGCGCAGGCGGCAGCGCCCGTCGGTCCGACTGACTACGGGCGCACGCTCGCGCATCTGGTGGAGCGACATCTGGATGCCTTCACGCCACGCACGACCGTTCTGTTCCTCGGTGATGCGCGCAACAATCTGGGCGATCCGCGCGCCGATCTGCTCAAGCTCATCGGTCAGCGCAGTCGCCATCTGATCTGGCTCAATCCGGAGCCATTCGTGACCTGGAACACTGGTGACTCGATCATTGCAACCTACCAGCCGCTGTGCCATGTGGTGCGCGAATGCGCCACCCTCAAGCAGCTGGAAGAGGCTGTCAATCAGATGCTGCGTCTGACGACGCGGGCCGTCTGAGCTTGAGGGACGGGGCGCTGCTCCCTAGAATCGCCCTCTCGTGTGCCGGCGTAGCGTTCCGGCGAGCCCTTCCCTTTCCGTCGGATGATGCCGTTGCGCCCGATCAAACAGGCTTTTCACGATCGCTACATGGCCCTGGCGCTGGTGCAGATGGGGCTGAGTGCGCTCGCCGTTCTTGCGGCGACCGCCTTGCGTTTCATTCATGTCGGCCGGCCCGGCGTGGAGAGCATTGCCCCGCTGGCACCCAAGGTAGCCGCATTCTCGCTGGTGCTAGTGACGACGATGTACGCCTTGGGCATGTATCAGCGTTTCGCGCTGATGCGGACAGAGGAAATGGCGGTTCGGGTGGTGGCGGCTTGCGGCCTGACCTGGGCGGGTCTGGCGCTGTTGTACTACCTGTTGCCTGGTCTGTATCTGGGACGCGGCATCATGGCGCTGACCTTGCTGTTCGTCGCGCCCGCGCTGCTTACCACGCAGATCCTGTTTCAGCGCTGGGGGGAAGCCGCACTGATCAAGCCGCGGGTATTGGTGCTGGGCGCCGGACAGCGGGCCGCGGATCTGTTCGCCCGCTTGGGGAAACCGCGCGGATCGCGGCTGGTTGGGTTCATGCCGCTATCCGCCGATCAACTGGCCGAAACGCTGCCCGGGCCGATCGTGCGCGTTGCCACGAATCGACTGGATGAATTGGCGCGCCGGCTGCGGGTGGATGAAATCGTCGTGGCACCCGATGAACGACGCGGTTTGCTCCCGTTGCAGGCATTGCTGGAATGCCGTGCTTTGGGAATTCGGGTAACCGACGCGATCGGTTTTGCCGAGCGGGAGACCGGCAAGGTGTTTCTGGATCTGCTCCAGCCGGCAGCGCTGGTATACACCACAGGTGGATTCGGCAGCGCACTCTATCCTTACGGCAAGCGGGTGTTCGATACAGTGGCGGCGATGCTGTTGTTAGGTCTGGTGGCCCCGTTCATGGTGTTGGCCGCGCTGGCGATTCGCGTGGAAGACGGGTTGGATGCACCCGTGTTCTATCGACAGATCCGCACGGGAAGGGGGGGGCACGCCTTTTCGATCTGGAAATTTCGCAGCATGAGCGTGGATGCCGAGCGGAGCGGTGTGCCCGTCTGGGCGCAACGCGACGATCCGCGTGTTACCCGTGTCGGGCGTATCCTGCGCAAATATCGCATTGACGAATTGCCGCAGCTGTTCAATGTCCTGCGCGGGGAAATGAGTCTGGTCGGGCCGCGGCCGGAACGCCCGGAGTTCGTTGCCGAGTTGGCCCGCAACATTCCGTTCTATGATGTGCGCCACCGCATCGCGCCGGGCCTGACCGGGTGGGCCCAGCTCAACTACCGCTATGGTGATACCGAGGCCGATGCGCGGGAGAAGCTGCAATACGATCTCTACTATCTGAAACACCAAAGTCTGCTGTTCGATCTGATGATCTGCCTGCTAACCGTGGAAGTGGTGTTGTTCGGCAAGGGCGCACGGTGAGATACGGGGTCTTCGGATGCGTGAACGTTTCCTGACTTTCGGGGCGCCGCTCATCGGCGAGGCTGAAATTGACGAGGTGGTGGACAGCCTGCGTAGCGGCTGGCTGGGAACGGGGCCCAAGGTGGCCCGCTTCGAGCGCGATTTCGCTGCCTACAAGGGCGTCGAGCAAGCAGTGGCGGTCAACTCCTGTACTGCAGCCCTGCATCTGAGTCTGCTCGCGGCGGGTCTGGCGCCGGGTGATGAGGTCATCACGACGCCACTGACCTTCTGCGCGACGGTCAATGCGATCCTCCATGCCGGTGCGACACCCGTGCTCGCCGATGTGGATCCCGTGACCTTCAACCTCGATCCGGCCGCGGTGGCGGCGCGCATCACCCCGCGCACGCGCGCCGTCCTGCCGGTGCATTTTGCGGGCCGTCCCTGCGATATGGGCGCCTTGATGGCCTTGGCGGAGCATCATGACCTGCGAGTGATCGAGGACTGCGCTCATGCCATCGAAAGCCGCTATGACGGCCGCCCGGTTGGGACCATCGGCGATTTCGGCTGTTTCAGCTTTTATGTGACCAAGAACGTAGTCACCGGCGAGGGCGGCATGATTCTCACGCGGCGGACCGAGGATGCGGCGCGCCTCAAGACGCTCGCGCTGCATGGCATGAGCCACGATGCCTGGCGGCGCTTTTCGGACAGCGGCTATCGCCACTATCAGGTGGTCGAATGTGGGTTCAAATACAACATGATGGATCTGCAGGCGGCGATCGGGCTGCATCAGCTGGCGCGGGTAGAGGCATCCTGGCAGCGCCGCCGCGCCATCTGGGCGCGCTATCAAGCTGCTTTTGCCGATTTGCCGGTGATCCGGCCGGCGGAGCCTGATCCCCAGACCCGGCATGCCCATCATCTCTACACCCTGCTCATCGACGAGGCGCGCTGCGGCCGGACGCGCGACAACTTTCTCGACGACATGACGGCGCAGCGCGTCGGCGTAGGCGTGCATTACCTCAGCCTGCCCGAGCACCCTTATTATCAGAATCGGCTGGGTTGGCGGCCTGAGGACACGCCCGAGGCCATGCGTATCGGCCGGCAGACAGTCAGTCTGCCGCTGTCGCCGGCGTTGACCGATGCGGATGTTGACGACGTCATCCAAGCGGTCCGTTCGGATATCGCGCGATGAAAGCGTGGTTGTTGCGTCAGTTGCCTTCGGCTTGGCGGCAGGCGGCGCGCGCCCGCGTCAATGCTTGGCGGCGCGACCGCAAGGCGCCGCGCATGCTGCGCGGTTACGCTGATGCCACGGGCCAGTGGCGGGCTTGGGTGCGCATGAGTGATACCGCGGTAATCCAATGTCCTGAACAGGTCATCCTCGAGGATCGCTGTTTCGTCTGGCATTACACCATTCTGGACGGGACCGGCGGGCTCGAAATCGGTGAAGGTAGCCATATCGGGGCCTGGGTGGGAATTTTCACCCACAGTTCCCATCTCTCGATGCGCATCTATGGGCGCCATTATCTTGATGTCCCGCAGAATCAACGGGTCGGCTTCCGAACCGCGCCGGTGCGGATCGGCCGTTTCGTGGGAATCGGGGCGGGCAGTTTGATCATGCCGGGGGTGACGATTGGCGATGGCGCGGCAATCGCGGCGGGTTCCATCGTGCAGAGCGATATTCCACCGCACGTGCTGGCAGGCGGCAATCCAGCCCGTGTCATCCGCAACATGCGCCGGTTCGACCAGCGCATGTTGCGTGAGCATCCCGAGCTGCTGCCCTGGTATGAGGAATGGCAGCAGGATGCCGGGGGTCGGACCGCCGCGAATGCGGCGTCCGAAACAGGCTCGCCCGTCCGGCATGAATGACCGACTCGCCGGGTCCGGTGCCCTGCTGGCCCATGGACACGCCTGGTTTGGCTCATTTCCCTTCAAGTTCGGGTGCCGGGACGAAGGTATAGCGCTTGTGCACGTTGGTCAGGTCGCTTTTCGGGAATTGGGCAAAAAGCTCGACATTCAGGGTTCGTCGGCTGCCTGGGGTCAGGATCAGGATACCCTTGGCATTGGCATCACCGAAGTACGCGCCCACGGCATTGGCTTCCTTTTCGAGATCTGCGCGTTCATGCGGGGCGAACGCCATGGCTTCCACACCACCCCAATAGCAATCGTTCTTCTGACAGCGACCATAGGCACGAACCATGGGTTTGCCACGTTCGACCTTAACTTGAAGAAACTTGACCAACCCTCGGGCATCCTGGTTTTTCCAGTAACCCAGAAAATCCTCGGCGCTGGCATGAGCCAGGGACGCAGCGAGGAACAGCAAGGTGCCGAGGAGTACGCGCAATCGGGACATGATGGAGCCTCCAAGTGGAATGGACGGATCGGGACAAAGCATGACGTCTGCCCCGCTGGCCGAAAATGCGGGCTTGGGCGACTTGACTCGTTGTTGCTTCAGGTAAGCCTAGCAGCCGGTGCACTGGGGAGCCACCTGTCGCATCCAAGCAACTTGACACCGGCTCATTGGCCGGACCGATATGGCTGAGGGGCTGCGTCGACAGGCGCTGTCGGGAACACGCTGGACCGCACTCGCCGCAGCGGTGGGCAATGTGCTGCAACTGATTCAGGTGGCCGTTCTGGCGCGCCTGCTGGATCCGGCGGATTTCGGGCTCATGGCTCTGGTCATGGTGGTGCTGGCGTTTGTACAGAGCTATGCCGATCTGGGGCTGTCTCAGGCGTTGATTGCGCGTGGATCGGTGGCGCCGCGCCGGTTCGCGGCCTTTTACTGGCTCAATGTGATTTCGGGATGCGGTTTGTTTACCGCAGTGTGCGTATTTTCACCTGTTCTGGCCCACCTTCTGGGCAATCCAGCGCTCGCGCCGTTGCTGCCCTGGGCAGGCGCTTCGCTGCTGATCCTGCCCCTGGGACAGGGATTTCAGACCCTGCTGCAGAAAGAACTGCACTTCAAGCCCATCGCAATGGCCGAGATGGCAGGCAGCGTGGCAGGGGTGTCTGTGGCCATTGCCACGGCCGCGGCCGGGGCTGGTGTCTACGCACTGATCTGGGGTCAGCTGGCCAACGCAATGGTCCGCACCGTACCGATTGCCGTTCGAGGATGGCAGGATCACGCGCCGCTGAGCCGGTTTTCCTGGCGTGATCTGCATGGCGATCTCCGATTCGGGGTATTTCAGATGGGCGAGCGGACTCTGGCCTTGATCAATACCCGGATCGATCAGCTGCTGGTCGGTGCGCTGCTTGGGGTTGAAGCGTTGGGGTACTACCATCTGGCCTGGCAGATGACCCTGCAGCCGCTGGCGCGCCTCAACCCGGTGGTGATGCGAGTGGCGTTCCCGTTGTTCGCGCGGATCCAGGGAGATCGCCGCCGATTGCAACATGGCTACTTTCAGGCTCAGCGTCTCTTGGGAGCCGTAAACTTTCCGTTGTTCATCGCCCTTGCGATACTGGCGCCTGTGTTCGTGCCAGCGGTATTCGGCGAGCGATGGACGCCATCGGTCGGGCTGGTGCAACTGCTGGCGGGTGTTGCTGTGTTCCGTACCATTGGGAATCCTGCGGGTGCCTTGCTGTTGTCGCAGGGACGCGCCGGCCGGGGGTTTTCCGCGAATCTCGCCATCACGCTCCTGCAGCTGCCGGCAATTGCCTTGGGGGCCTCCCTCGGCGCAGCCATGGGCGTGGCTGCTGCCTTGCTGGCGCTTCAGTCTGCGTTTTTCGCAGTGGCCTACGCGGCGCTGATTCGACCGGTGCTGGGGCCCTGTGCAGTGGGATACTTCGTCAATCTTGGGCGACCCCTGTCTGCCGCCACGATCATGGCAGCGATAATGGCCCTGTTGTCGCTTCCGGTTGGGTGGAGTCCATTCGCGGTAATGGGTGTTTCGATGGTACTCGGAGGATTGGCTTACTTGCTCGCCGGCTACGCATTCCTGCCGGAGGAATGGACCTTGGCGAAACGATGGCTGGGCCTGCGTGATCATGACAGGCAGATCTGATATGCGGGTGCTGCATCGCCTTCCTGTCTGGCTGCCACAGACCCAGACTTGGCTTGATCGGCAGATTCGTGCATTGCCGAGTGGCATCCGCCAGCGAATCATTGCCGATACGACCGAAAACCGGACGCAGTTCGCGGTCGAAGACTTGTGGGTATTCGAGCAGGCTGGCAGGTCGCGCAGGTTGTGGGACAAGATGCTGAAGCGCCTGGGGTTGCGAACCGAGTTCGGCTTTGTCGAAACGATTGCGCGCCGGTTCGATCCCGATGTGGTGCACAGCCACTTTGGTCACGTCGGTTGGGGCATGGGCCGCATGCCACAGCGATTGGGCGCGACGCATGTCGTGAGCTTCTATGGGTTCGACGTCAATATGTTGCCGCAGCGCGACCAGCGCTGGCGCGCCCGCTATCGCGAGCTGTTCGCGCGCGTCGATCAGGTGTTATGCGAAGGCCCGCATATGGCTGCCTGCCTGCAGCAGTTGGGGTGTTCCCCCGAGCGTTGCCGGACTCATGCGCTTGGCGTCGATATGTCGGCCATTGCGTTTCGGCCGCGCCGGTTGTCCGGTGGGGAACCCCTGCGGGTTCTGATGGCGGCGAGTTTTCGGGAAAAGAAGGGATTTCCAGACGGCTTGGCGGCCCTGGCCCGAGTTCGCCGTCACTATCCAGTGGCGCTCACGCTCATCGGGGATGCCGGTGGCGATGCCGCGAGCCAAGCCGAGAAAGCTCGTATTCTCGAAGCGTTGACGCAGACCGGCCTGGCGCCGCATACCCGCATGCTGGGCTTTCAACCGCCCGAGGTGCTTTGGCGGGAAGCCTATGCCCACCATCTGTTCCTGGCGCCGAGCCGGACCGCCGCCGATGGCGATACCGAAGGGGGCGCGCCGATTGTATTGCTGGAAATGGTGGCCAGCGGCATGCCCGCGGTGGCGACCCTGCATTGTGACATTCCTCACGTTCTGCCAAAGAGCTGGCACACGCGTTTGGCACCGGAGGGAAACCCTGATGCGCTCGCCATGGCGATCGAGGATTGGATTGCGCAATCGTCGTGGGACGACTGGCTCCTTCAGGGTCGAGCCCATCTTGCGCGCGGGTTCGATGCAGCGCAGCAGGGTCAAGCACTGGCGAAGGTTTACGCAGACCTCTTGCATCGGAAAGCGTGAGGCGCGGGTCGATGGGTGGTGACCCGGCATACCTGCCGGCGCCGCTGATTAGGGGACCAGCCAGCGCCGGTCAAGTGCACTCATGACCCGGTTTGGATAGAAATCCCGCCCAAGGCTGCCGTTATAACGGGCCAGGGCGCGCGACAGGTTGCCCCGCTCCTTATCGAGATAGTGTTTGAGGATGGTGCAGCCGAAGCGCAGATTCGTCGGGATGTGGAACAGATTGTCTGCTGGACGGCCGATCTCGTGCAGCCAGAAGGGCATCACCTGCATCAGACCGAGGGCGCCTGCACTGGAAATCGCATAAGGGTCGAAATTGCTTTCCACCTCAATGACCGCCAATACCAGTTCCGGTGACAGCTGCGCCCGTGTGGCCTCGCGATGTACGTAGCGCAGCAGCGCGACGCGCTGAACGGGGTCGGGGATTCGGTGCTCCAGGCGACCTGACATGTCCGTTAACCAGACTTCCGCGTCGTAGCGATCCTCGAAGCTTTCGCTGATTTCGACTGCGGTCATGAGCACCGCGCGCAGTTCCGGGTCCGGCGCTTCAGCCGCGGGATTCGCGGTTGCGGTTGCGGTCAGCAGGGCGGCTGAAAGAACTAGGGTTCGGATCGCGCGCAGTGTCCGGGCCATCAGGATCGATCCTGTGGCTCGAGGGCATCGCGCAGCAGGGCAAGAATGTCCTCTCGGCCGATGAGCTGGGATTCCGGAGCATGACGCGCTTGGTACTCCACCTGATGATGCCCGAGCGTGCGTTCGCTGATGACGATGCGATGCGGGATGCCGATCAGTTCCAGGTCGGCGAACATCACTCCGGGGCGAAGGTTGCGATCATCCAGAAGCACGCGGATGCCCGCGGCCTGCAGTTCGGCATACAGGGCATCGGTCGCGTCGCGTACGGTCGCCGATTTGGCGTAGTGCATCGGCGCCAGGGCGACGTCGAACGGCGCTAGCGCCTGGGGCCAGCAGATCCCCCGCTCGTCGTGATTCTGCTCGATGGCTGCGGCCACGACGCGGGAGACACCGATGCCGTAACAACCCATGATCACGGTTCGATTCTGGCCAGCGTCGTCCAGCACCTGGGCATTGAGCGCAGCACTGTATTTGGTGCCAAGCTGGAAAATGTGACCGACTTCGATTCCGCGTGCGATTTCGAGCGTCCCCTCATCCTCGGGACTGGGATCGCCCACGGTGACCTCGCGCAGATCGGCACAGGTGGGTTCGGGCAGATCGCGCCCCCAATTCACGTGTGCCCATGCATTTCCGGTACCTGGGTCGATCCACGTAAAATCGCCGAGGACGGCTGCCGCATGATCGACGATGAGGTTCATGCCCGCGTGGGGCGCATGACCCTTGAGGGCCGCCAGCGCATCGGCCGCGACGGGCTTCAGCGGGATGGCCAGTTGGGGAAGTTTTTCCGCCTTGATCGCATTCAACCGATGTTCCTCGCGCAAGACCAGACCGACCGGCGTGCCGTCATTTCCCATCATCCAGCTCACGGTGACCCGGCTCTCCGTGGCATCGTCCAGAGCGATCTGGGTCATTGGCTGTCCGGGCACGGGACGCGCATCTTTCGGCGGCAGTGCCGCAGCCAACTCGATGTTCGCGGCATAGTCGCTGCCGTTCGAGAACACGATGGCGTCCTCCCCAGACTCGGCCAGCACGTGGAATTCATGGGAAAAGCTGCCGCCGATGCTTCCTGAATCGGCACGGACGGCCCGGAAGTTGAGGCCAAGGCGGGTGAAGATGCGGGTATAGGTCTCGTACATGACCTGATAGGTGCGATCCAGGCAGTCTTTGTCCAGATGGAAGGAATAGGCATCCTTCATCAGGAATTCACGCGCGCGCATGATGCCGAAACGCGGCCGGATTTCATCGCGGAACTTGGTCTGGATCTGATAGAAGTTGACCGGCAGCTGGCGGTGGCTGCGAATCTCCCGGCGGAATAGATCGGTGATCACTTCTTCGTGGGTCGGTCCCAGGCAGAACGGACGCTGGTGACGATCGGTAAAGCGCAACAGCTCGGGGCCGTACTGCTCCCAGCGCGCGGATTCCTGCCACAGCTCGGCAGGCTGGACCACGGGCATCAGCAGCTCCAGGGCACCGCTGCGATCCATTTCCTCGCGCACGATCTGTTCGACGCGCCGCAGCACGCGCAGACCCAGTGGCAACCACGTATAGAGACCGGAGGCCAGCTGGCGGATCATGCCAGCGCGGAGCATCAGTTGATGGCTCACGGTTTCGGCACCTGCCGGGATTTCACGGGTGGTCGAGAGATGGAATGCTGATGCGCGCATTTTCGAGAGTCTCCTGAAGAAGCGGGTGACCGATCCGGGCGAGGGCCAAACGCACAATTTGACTTGATTTCCAAGGGGGGGACAAGTATTTTTGGCAGTTCACCCTTCTGCAGGGGGTGCTAGCCACATGGCGCCAGCAGGCGTCTTTTTTCGTTTGCGGCATAGCGATTGAACGTATGCCGGTTGCGGTGGAAGGCCCATTCGGGTCAGGAGCAGCGAGCGTGGAATTGTCCGGTTCGGAAATCGTCGTCGAAAGCCTCAAGCGCGAGGCGGTGGAATATGTTTTTGGTTATCCCGGTGGGGCGGTTCTGCCGCTCTACGATGCGCTCAATCTGCAGGATGTCGTCAAGCATATTCTGGTACGCCACGAACAGGGCGCGACCCATGCAGCGGATGGCTACGCGCGCGCGACCGGCCGTCCTGGCGTGGTGCTGGTCACCTCCGGCCCAGGCGTGACCAATGCCGTAACCGGGATTGCGACGGCCTACATGGATTCCATCCCGATGGTCATCTTGACCGGCCAGGTGCCGACCGGGGTGATCGGTTCGGATGCTTTCCAGGAAGTCGACTCGGTGGGCATTACCCGTCCCTGCGTGAAGCACAACTTTCTGGTGAAAGATGTCGCCGATCTCGCGGCGACCATCAAGAAGGCATTCTACATTGCCACCAGCGGCCGCCCGGGTCCGGTGGTGGTGGACATCCCCAAGGACGTGCTCATCGCGCGCAGTGAATTCAGTTATCCCGAGCGGGTGGACATGCGTTCCTACCGTCCGGTCGACAAGGGTCATCCGGGCCAGATCCGCAAGGCGCTGGAGCTGATGCTGTCCGCCAAACGCCCCATGATCTATTCCGGCGGCGGGGTGGTGCTCGACGGTGCGGCGGAGGTGTTCACCCAAGTCTGCCGGCAACTGGGTTATCCGGTCACCAACACCCTCATGGGGCTGGGTGGGTATCCTGCAACCGATCGGCAGTTCGTGGGGATGCTGGGCATGCATGGCACCTACGAAGCCAATATGGCGATGCACCATTGCGACGTGCTGATCGCCATCGGTGCCCGTTTCGATGACCGGGTAACCGGCAACATCGAAAAATTCTGTCCCTACGCCAAGATCGTGCATGTGGACATCGATCCCGCGTCGATTTCCAAAACCGTGCGGGTGGACATCCCGATCGTCGGTTCTGTGCGGAACGTCTTGGGGCAGATGGTGGCCCTGCTCGAGGAAACGCGCGCTGCCGGACGCGGTCCCGATGCTCAGGCCCTGGGAGAATGGTGGCGGCAGATTGAGGAATGGCGCGCCACGGAATGTTTGGCTTACAAGGCCAATGATGAGCTGATCAAGCCGCAGTATGTGATCGAGCAGCTCTATGCGGCGACCGGTGGCGACGCCTACGTCACCTCCGATGTGGGCCAGCATCAGATGTGGGCTGCCCAATACTACAAATTCGACAAGCCGAATCGCTGGATCAACTCGGGCGGTCTCGGCACCATGGGCTTCGGTCTGCCTGCGGCCATCGGGGCGCAGTTGGCCTTTCCGAAGGAAACGGTGGCCTGTGTCACTGGCGAGGCCAGCTTCATCATGTGCATCCAGGAGCTGTCCACGGCGCTGCAATACGGCCTGCCGATCAAGATCGTGCTGTTGAACAACCGCTACATGGGCATGGTGCGCCAGTGGCAGGAGTTCTTCTACCAGAAACGCTACGCCATGTCCTATATGGAAGCACTGCCCGATTTCGTGGGTCTCGCCGAGGCATTCGGCCACGTTGGCCGGCGTATCGAGCGGCCGGGCGATGTGCGGGCGGCGCTGGACGAAGCGCTGGCGATGAAGGATCGGTTGGTGTTGCTCGATTTCGTGACCGATCAGACCGAGAATGTGTATCCCATGATCCCGGCCGGTGCCGGGCAGAACGAAATGATTCTGGTGTAAGCATGCGACATATCGTCTCTCTCCTGCTTGAAAACGAATCCGGTGCCTTGTCGCGCGTGGCCGGCCTGTTCTCCGCTCGTGCTTACAACATCCAATCGCTGACGGTGGCGCCGACGGAGGACCCCTCCCTCTCGCGCATGACCATCGTGACCTGGGGAAGCGATGAGGTGATCGAGCAGATCCTCAAGCAGCTCAACAAGCTGGTCGAGGTGGTCAAGGTAGTGTTGCTGACCGACGGCGATCACATCGAGCGTGAGCTGATGTTGGTCAAAACCTCAGCCAGGGGCGGCCTGCGGGAGGAGGTCACGCGACTGTGTGCGATCTTTCGCGGCCGCATCCTGGATGTCACCGAAAACACCTATACGGTCGAGGTGACCGGAAGCGGCAGCAAGTTGGACGCCTTTCTGCGAACCCTGGGGAACGACAATATTCTGGAAGTCGTTCGGACAGGTGTTTCCGGCGTGGCGCGTGGCGATACCGCGCTACGTCCCTGAAGGCGATCTTGTCGACGGCCCATATTCCCATACTATCTATCAAACAGGTTTATCCCATGATCAACGTGTACTACGACAAAGACGCCGATCTCTCCCTGATCAAGGCCCGCAAGGTAACCATTCTGGGCTATGGATCCCAAGGCCACGCGCATGCCAACAATCTCAAGGATTCGGGTGTCGATGTGGTAGTGGGGCTACGCCCTGGTTCGGCTTCGGCGGCCAAGGCCAAGCAGGCCGGCCTGGAAGTGGCTGATCTGGCCGATGCCGTTGCCAAGGCGGATGTGGTGATGGTTCTTGCCCCGGATGAACATCAGGCGACGCTGTATCGCGAGGTGATCGAGCCCAACATCCGGGAAGGTGCCGCCCTGGCGTTTGCCCATGGGTTCAACATCCACTTCCAGCAGATCGTGCCGCGCGCCGATCTCGACGTGATCATGATTGCGCCTAAGGGGCCGGGGCATCTGGTGCGCTCGACCTACACGCAGGGCGGCGGCGTGCCGAGTCTGATCGCCGTGCATCAGGATGCGAGCGGGCAGGCCAAGCAGATCGCGCTCGCCTATGCTAGTGCCAATGGCGGCGGCCGTGCCGGTATCATCGAGACTAACTTCCGCGAGGAAACCGAAACCGACCTATTCGGCGAACAGGCAGTGCTCTGCGGTGGGGCAACAGCGCTGGTTCAGGCTGGCTTCGAGACCTTGGTCGAGGCCGGTTATGCACCCGAGATGGCCTATTTCGAATGCCTGCACGAGCTGAAACTGATCGTCGATCTGATGTATGAGGGTGGCATCGCGAACATGCGCTACTCGATCTCCAATACGGCCGAGTACGGCGATATCACCCGAGGTCCACGGGTGATCAACGAACAATCCCGTCAGGCCATGCGCGAGATTCTCGCGGAGATCCAGCGCGGTGAATTCGCCCGTGAGTTCATTCTGGAGAATCAGGCTGGAAATGCGACGCTCAAAGCATCCCGGCGTCTTGCGGAAGAGCATCGCATCGAGCAGGTCGGCGCCCGACTGCGCGGCATGATGCCGTGGATCGCCAAGAACAAGCTGGTTGACAAGAGCCGGAACTGAGCAGTCCCGGAGCGGTATGCAAGCCGCATTGTGCGACGACTTCCCTGAGCAGGGACGACTGTGACGTGGTTTCATCTGCCCCAGGGCCGAGCGACTTTCAGGATTTCGGTCGCAGATAACGCGACCGAATCTGCCGTGACGGGTGACAGGAGCAGTCTCGATGCCTGACGTGGATGAATCCGCCCTGCCGTCTGCGCCGCAACAACCCCGACGGCCACGCCGCCGCGGAATCTATCTGCTGCCCAATCTGCTGACGACTGGAACGCTTTTCGGCGGGTTCTATGGCATTGTTGCGGCGATCGATGGGCTGTTTCTGCAGGCGGCGATGGCCGTTTTCCTGGCGGGCTTGCTCGACGGTCTGGATGGGCGGGTTGCACGACTGACCCATACACAGAGCGAATTCGGTCGCGAGTACGACAGCCTGGCGGACATGGTGAGTTTCGGGTTGGCGCCCAGTTTGATCGTCTATCTCTGGGCGCTGCGCGAACTGTCCCAGTTTGGCTGGCACTGGGGGCAGGTTGGCTGGCTCACCGCATTCATCTATGCCGTCGGTGCCGCGCTCCGGTTGGCTCGCTTCAATACCCAATCGACTGAGATCAGCCGACGCTACTTCGTCGGGCTGCCGAGCCCGTCGGCGGCTGCGGCGGTGACCGGCCTGGTGTGGGTCTGTGCCGATAGCGGAATCAGCGGAGTCACCATGAGCATCCCGGCGGCATTGGTCACGGCCAGTGCCGGTGCGCTCATGGTCAGCAATATCCGCTATTACAGCTTCAAGGACATCAAGCTCGCTGAGCGGGTGCCGTTTCGTTATCTACTGATCATGGTCGGCGGATTGGTTCTGATCGCATTCAATCCGCCGCTGATCTTGTTTCTCGGTTTTTTTGGCTACATGCTCGTCGGCGTTGCTCAGGCCGCGTGGCGCCGCCGCAGGAAGCGGGCCGTTCTCGATTGATGCTGGCGGGTCATCGTTAGCCGGCGCGTTCCAGCAGGCTTTGGAGAGTGAACATGGGATCCTCGATTCCCCATCTGATGATTTTCGACACGACGCTGCGGGATGGTGAACAAAGTCCGGGTGCGTCGATGACCCGTGAGGAGAAGTTGCGCATCGCGAGCGCGTTGGAACGCTTGCGTGTGGATGTCATCGAGGCGGGTTTTCCGATTGCCAGTCCGGATGACTTCGCTGCGGTGCGTGCGGTTGCCGAGACGGTGCGCGAGAGTATCGTCTGCGCGCTGGCCCGTGCCAAGGGTGAAGATATCGATCGGGCGGCCGAAGCGTTGAGGCCCGCTGCCCGTGGTCGTATCCATACGTTCATCGCGACATCGCCGATCCATATGGAGCGCAAACTCGGTTTGCAGCCCGACGAGGTAGTGGAGCAGGCCGTATGGGCCGTGCGTCATGCCCGTCAGTATACGGATGATGTGGAGTTTTCTCCGGAAGATGCCGGGCGTTCGGAACCTGACTTCCTGTGTCGCATCGTGGAGGCCGTGATCAAGGCGGGCGCTCGCACCATCAACATTCCCGATACCGTCGGCTATAACGTTCCCGAGCAGTTCGGCGCGCTCATCGGGCGTCTGATCGAACGGGTTCCCAATAGTGACAAGGCGATTTTTTCCGTTCACTGCCATAACGACCTGGGGCTGGCGGTTGCCAATTCCCTTGCGGCGGTTACCCAGGGCGCGCGACAGGTGGAGTGCACGCTGAATGGCCTGGGCGAGCGCGCTGGCAATGCAGCGCTGGAGGAAATCGTGATGGCGCTGCGGACGCGGCGCGACTTTTATGACCTGGAGCTTGCAATCGACACGACTCAGATCGTGCCCTGTTCCCGGCTGGTCTCGACAATCACGGGTTTCCCTGTGCAGCCCAACAAGGCGATAGTGGGTGCCAACGCCTTTGCACACGAATCCGGTATCCATCAGGACGGCGTCCTCAAAAGCCGCGAAACCTATGAAATCATGCGCGCCCAAGATGTCGGCTGGGATACCAATCGGCTCGTTCTGGGCAAGCATTCCGGCCGAAATGCCTTTCGCACTCGCCTGAGCGAACTGGGTGTGGTTCTGGAGAGCGAGTCGGAAGTCAATGAGGCGTTTCAGCGTTTCAAGATTCTGGCGGATAGAAAGCACGAGATCTTTGACGATGATCTGCTGGCCTTGGTGACCGATGTCGAATGGAGCAGCGCCAACGAACACCTACAGTTGGTTTCGCTCAAGGTTTGTTCCGAGACCGGAGAGTTGCCATCGGCTGAGGTGACCTTGCGCATCGACGGTGCAGAGCGCCGGGTGGTGGCCACGGGTGCCGGCCCGGTCGACGCGGTTTTCAAGGCGATCATCAAGGGCTGCGATGCGACCGCAACACTCTTGCTCTATTCGGTCAATGCCATCACCTCGGGAACCGATGCCCAAGGGGACGTGACGGTGCGATTGGCGGATGGTGCGCATATCGTCAATGGACAGGGTGCGGATGTGGACATCATCGTCGCCTCGGCCAAAGCCTATCTCAATGCCTTGAACAAGCTCAAGGCGCCGATGGATCGGGCCCATCCCCAGCATGGGGGAATCTGAGGCGCTTGGAGGACAACCAGATGGATGCTGCGGAACGTCGGGCAGCGCTGGCTTCCCTGGAAATCGTCGAGTGGACACCGCGGGTGGTCGAACCACAAAGCCCCACGATGGACGTCGGCATGTCCATACCATCCTCCGCAAGCGTTCAGGGGCGACCTGCCACACCGGAGACAACGGCGGATATAGGCCAGTTGGACTGGACGGCACTGCGCGCGCGCGTGGATGCGTGCAGGGCCTGCGAGCTATGCCAGACCCGGACGCAAACAGTGTTTGGCGTCGGGGATCACAGCGCTCGATTGTTGATCGTCGGAGAAGCTCCCGGCGCGGAAGAAGACCGGCTTGGGGAGCCGTTTGTCGGTCCTGCCGGTCGATTGCTCGATGAGATGCTGCGCGCCATCGGGTTGCAGCGCCAACAGGTCTATATCTGCAATATCCTGAAGTGCCGCCCACCCCGGAACGCGGATCCGACTCCGGCGCAGGCTGCGGCATGCCGCCCTTATCTCGAACGGCAGATCGCGTTGATCGCCCCCCAGTTGATCCTTGCCGTGGGTCGCATTGCCGCCCAGAACCTGTTGCAGGTCGCGACCCCGATCGGTCGCTTGCGGGGCCAGTGTCATTCAATTCAGATCGGTGAGGCCGGCGGACGGGTACCCGTGTGGGTCACCTATCACCCTGCTTACCTTTTGCGGAGCCCGCGTGAGAAGGCAAGGGCGTGGGACGATCTCAAGGCAGTGCGGCGGTTGCTGGAGGCGGAGCAGCCATGAGCGCCAATCAACGGTGGGACGGCGTGCTGGAGCGGCCACTCACCGTCCGCGATCTTCCGGCAATCATGGAGATCGAGCGCCGCGCCTATGAGTATCCCTGGACAACGGGCATCTTCAGTGATTGTCTGCGCGTCGGTTACACGGCGTGGGGACTTGAGGAGTTCGCGACGTTACGTGCCTACTGCATTGCATCCATGGCTGCGGGCGAAGCGCACATTCTCAATCTCTGTGTCGATCCCAGCTATCAGGGACTGGGGCTCGGGGGACGGCTGCTCGGCTGCATCCTGACGCTGGCGCGTCAGCGTGGAGTGGAACAGGTGCTGCTCGAGGTCAGGCCATCCAATGGTCAGGCTGTCGCCCTCTATCGCCGCCATGGATTTGTCAAGGTTGGCGAGCGCAAAGGGTATTATCCTGCACGCCTCGGACGTGAGGATGCGTTGGTCATGCGGCTTCATCTGAATCGGTGAGGAGCGGCTCGCCAACGGTGTGCACAGGGCTGTATTCGGTTTCTCTGACGCCAAATGCAGTCTATTTGCAAATCATATCGGCCTGCACTAAGGTTCACTACAAAATGAGTATCGGGCGGTGTCATGGATACCCGCTCCGGCATGAATCAGGGTTTCGGGAAAGATTGTCCTGCAGGCAGGAAAGCGATTTGCTAGGCCATGGGTTTGGCTTCCGGACGGGTCGTGACCGGTCCGTTGCAGTTAGCCCACAAGCACGTGTGATGCGTGGGTCGAGCGCCCAACCGGATCGTGTTCATCAATCAGTGGATCGGAGCCCAGCTGGGGCTCTAGCTGAATCATGGAGGAAAGAGAGAATGACAAGGAAGCCGTCATTGCGTCAGACGGTGGGCTATGGGCAGGGCAAGAGCCCTGTCACCCGGGCGGGCAACGGCACGTATCTGTGGTCCTTGGCGGCAGCGGCATTTGCAATGTCAGTGTCTCTGTCAGTAGAAGCCGCGGGTCCCAAGGCTGGGGAATTTTATGCAGGGTTCGGCGGTGGCTTGTTCACCCCTGAATTCAATCTGAAAGACTCTAACCAGTCGTCCATCGGGCCTACCACCCAGGAGCAGAATATCGCGGTCCCGAGAATCGGCATCGGGCCGATCGGGTTTCGTTTACCGGTCACCATTTCAGCGGGCGATGATCGTGCGCAACACGGGGATGATCCGGAGAACCGCGGCGTCATCGCCTTGAATGGCGGGGTCGGCTATCAGATTACCGATCACTTCGGGATCGAAGGTGGTCTGGGTCTCACGCTGCCCCGAATTCTCCTGGAGGGTGCACTGGTGAGTCGGGTCGTCAGTAACGACCCGGAGAGCATCACCATCAAAATTGCCGCGCCAGCGGTTATCCCCATCAATCTCTCCGCTATCTATACCTTCATCCCGGACAACATCGTCAGTCCGTTCATCGGTGCGGGTGTGCTGTTTGCGGATTTGAGCAATCGCATCGCGTTTAATGAAGCATCCGATACGATTAGCGCCGAAGGTGGATTCGAAGTCGGCTACGTGCTGGATGCCGGTGCGCGTTTTCGAGTCAATGAGCGATGGTACGGCACTGTGGGCCTGCGCTACGGCCTGATCGACGAGCCTGAACTCAAAGACGATGATGGCAATACTATCCCGATCGAAGACATGGAGATTCGGGAAATCCGTTTCGGTCTGGGGATGACCTTTCCGGGATCCATCCTTCCGTTCGTAGCCGGGGGTAGCTGAGTGATGGGCCGCTGGCCACGGCGCGACTCGTGCGCCGTGAATCCCGATTGCGCGCATGGAGTTTGTCAACATGGATGATCGACGCATAATGAAGGACGTTTTTCAGATTTCTGACCCCCGAGCCCCCGTTAGCCGCTCCCGTTGGGGTTGGTCGAGCATGATCGCTGCCGCGGTCTTCGCAGTGGGTCTTGGGCCTGTTTCAACGGCGGATGCCGCTGGTCCAAGGGCAGGCGAGTTTTATGTTCAGCTGGGCGGCGGCGTGTTCGGCCCCAAGTTCAATTTGGCAGAAGACGCCCAAGTGGAGCGGGTCGACGGTCCCCAAGAGACCAGTACGCTGTCCATCGGCCGGTTTATCGATATTCAGCTTTCGGGCGATACCGGCGAGAGCAGAGAGGAAAGACCCGAGAATGTCGACGTTATCGCCTTCGGCGGGAGCTTGGGCTACAAGTTCACGGACCGTATTGGTGCCGAGATCGATCTGGATATCATTTTTCCCGAAATTCAGATCAACGATGTGGGCGCTGGGGATGTGATTGGGGGTGACAACAATGCCGGCGAAGTGAATGTCCTGCAGCCGGGCATCCTTCCTGTGGCGGTCAGCGCTATTTACACATTTTCTCCGGAATCATTGGTGAGTCCTTATATCGGGCTCGGGCCGCTCATCGGGAACTTCCGTGAAGGTCGCGCCTGGATGGATTCGGGCGATCTGCTCAAGGTACAGGGTTCGATGAAGATTGGAATCGTCGGTAAGGTCGGTGTTTTGCTGACGGTTTCCCAAGCGTCCTATCTCTTCGTCGAGGGTCGATACGGTTATATCGACAGCCCCGAGGTGCGTGATCGCCAAGGCGAAGAAGTCAAGGTGGATAGCTTCGAGATGATAAGCGTCAAGGGGGGCGTCGGATTCAATTTCTGATCGCCATGCCTAGACAAAGCCCCCCGGCGCTTTCGTAGGCACCGGGGGGTTTTGTGTTTTGGGGCTGATTCGGTCGTCCATCGTGCTCAGCACTGGGCTGCGCCCGAGGGTGGTGAGTCCGTTTAGATTACTTGGCGTTCGCCAGCCGTCGGGGAAGACTCGAAATAGTCGAGCAAGGCTTCGACCTGTTTCACGCGTTCTTCGGGTTCAGTCATCGGCAACGTGAAACGCAAGGTATCGGCCCCGTCGAGGCGGAACCGATTGGGACTTTTCTGGATCAAGGGCAGGAGGAGTGCCGGATCCACGGTGGTTTGTTCGCTGAACACCATGCGCCCTTTTTCGGGGCCGGCTTCGAGTTTGTGGATGCCCAGCGCGGTGATGCGCAGCTTGAGTTCCGCCAGCATGAAGAGATTCTTGCTCGGTGTCGGCAGCAAGCCGAATCGGTCGATCAGCTCCACTTGTAGCGCGCGCAGAGCCTTGTGATCCTGGGCGCCCGCGATTCGCTTATAGAGAATCAGCCGCAAGTCCACGTCGGGAACATAGCTTTCGGGCAGGAGCGTGGGCAGGCGTAAGTCGACTGTGGCAATCGATTCCTGTGAGGATTCCAGCGACGGGATATCCCCGCGCTTGATGGCCTGCACGGCCCGTTCCAATAATTCGCTGTAGAGCCCGAAACCGACTTCATGAATGTGGCCACTTTGACCCTCACCGAGCAATTCCCCGGCGCCACGAATCTCCAAATCCTGAGTGGCCAAGCTGAACCCACTGCCCAGCGCGCCAAGCGTCTCGAATGCATCCAGACGTTTGATCGCATCGGCCGTCATGGCCTTGCGTGGCGGGACGATCAGATAGCAATAGGCCCGGTGATGGGAGCGGCCGACCCGGCCGCGCAGCTGATGCAGCTGGGCGAGCCCGAAACGATCGGCGCGGTGGATGAGAATCGTATTGGCGGTGGGGATGTCGATGCCGCTCTCAATAATGGTGGTACAGACCAGAATGTTTGCGCGGCGGTGATAGAAATCGAGCATCACCTGTTCCAGCTCACGCTCCGGCATCTGACCATGGGCCGCGAGCACGCGCGCGCCCGGCACTAGGGCGCCAAGGCGCTCGGCGATTTTCTGAATGTCCTGGATTTCATTGTGGACGAAGAAGACCTGGCCGCCCCGTTTGATCTCGCGCAGGCATGCTTCCTGGATCAGAACATCGTTCCATTCGTTGGAGAACGTCTGCACGGCCATGCGTTCCACCGGCGGGGTGGCAATGATGGACAGATCGCGCAGTCCCGCAAGGCTCATGTTGAGCGTGCGGGGAATCGGCGTGGCCGTGAGGGTAAGCAGGTCGACCTCGGCGCGCAGCTGCTTGAGTCGCTCCTTGTGGCGAACACCGAAGCGGTGTTCCTCGTCGACAATGACCAGTCCCAGATTCTTGAAGTGCACCTCGCTGCTCAGAAGTTTGTGGGTGCCGATGACGATGTCGACTTGCCCTTCGGCCATTGCTGCCAGGGCCTGCTTCTGTTCTTTAGTGCTGCGCAGGCGGGACAGTCCTTCCACGCGCACCGGCCAGTCCGCGAAACGGTCGCGGAAGTTGCGAAAATGCTGCTCGGCGAGCAGGGTGGTGGGTACCAGGATCGCCACCTGCCGCCCGCCATGCACAGCGATGAACGCTGCGCGCATCGCCACCTCGGTCTTGCCGAAGCCCACGTCGCCGCATACCACCCGGTCCATGGGGTTGGGGCCGGTGATGTCCCGGATGACCGCGTCGATTGTCTGCAACTGATCAGCGGTTTCCTCGAAGGGGAATGCCGCAGCGAACTGATGATAGGCCGCGACATCGAAGGTGACTGGCGTGCGACGCTGGGCAGCGCGCCGTGCCTGGATCTCCAGGAGTTCAGCCGCGACATCACGGGCACGTTCAGCCGCTTTGCGGCGCGCTTTTTCCCACTGATCGGATCCGAGGCGGTGCAGCGGGGCATGCTCCGGATCCGCCCCGGTATAGCGACTGACCAGATGAAGATTCGCCACGGGAACGTAAAGCTTGTCTTCACCGGCGTATTCCAGTACGAGGAATTCGGCGGCCGTACCCCCGGTCTCGATCAGCTGCAGCCCAAGGTATCGGCCGACCCCGTGTTCTTCGTGGACGACCGGCGCCCCGGGACGCAGATCGGTCAGATCGCGAATGATGGCCGCCGGATCGCGAGAGACTGCCTTGCGCGCCCGCGGCCGCGGGCGTTCGCCAGAGAGCTGGCTTTCACTGATGATAGCGAGCTCATTGTTCAGCAGACCCCGTTCCAACGGGGCCACGGTAATCGCCAGGGGCATCATGCCGCCTTGGAACTCGGTCCAATGGGCGCATCGTTGCGGCTTCAGCCCGAAGGGGCGCAACTCATCGAGCAAGGCCTCGCGTTGCCCCGGTGATTCGGCCGCGATCAGGATACGGCCCGGGAAAGTCTCGATAAACCGGTTCAGCTCATCCAGCGGACGTTTGGCATGGGGGTTGCGCCGCAAGACCGGCGGAGGCAAGGCGCCATTTCCAGGATCGGTCGAATCGGTCGGTGTCTGTTCGTCACTCATCACAATGCGATCGAAGCGCGTCCACGCATCGGTCAGTTCGGTCGGTGTCAGGAACAGATCACCCGGCGGAAGCAAGGGCCGTTCGAGGTCATGTCGCCGTTGCTCATAGCGGTTTTGGATCTGATCCCAGACCGATAGCAATGCGTCCTCGGCCCCGGGTTCGAGGATCACCTGGCTGTGCTCGGGCAGATAGTCGAGCAACGTTGCCGTCGCGTCGAAGAAAAGCGGTAGGTAATACTCGATGCCGCCTGGCGAATGGCCGTCGCTTACTTCGCGATAGATCAAGCTGCTCTGAGGGTTGCCTTCGAAGTGCTCGCGGTAACGCCGGCGAAATTGGCGGATGGCTTCCTCATCGAATGGAAACTCGCGCGCGGGCAGGATCCGGACTTGATCGATGATCTCGCGTGACCGCTGCGTCTGTGGGTCGAACGGGCGAATGCTATCGATTTCATCATCGAGCAAATCGATTCGATAGGGCTCGGCGCTTCCCATCGGGAAAAGGTCCATGAGCGAACCGCGCAGGGCGAACTCGCCGTGCTCCATGACCTGCGATACGCTGCGGTATCCGGCAGCTTCGAGACGCGTCCGCAGCGCATGCGGATCAAGACGCTCGCCCGCATGCAAAATGAGGCTGTGACCGGTGACAAAGGAAATCGGCGGCAGACGTTGCAGCAGCGTATTGGCTGGAACTACGACCAGCGCGGTTTCCAGGGATGGAAGGCGATACAGGGTCTCGATGCGCTGGGACAGGATGTCCTGGTGCGGCGAAAAAATATCGTAGGGCAAGGTTTCCCAATCGGGAAAATGCAAGATTGGGGGACCATCGGGCGCGCAATAGAAGTTGAGTTCGGCTTCCAGTCGTTCCCCGGCGCGGGCGTCGGACGCAATGATCAGTCGCAGCCCTGCCCGGCGACGCGCCAATTCGGCAATCCATAGCGCACCGGCGCTTCCGGGAAACGGGCCGACTCGGTGCTCGGTCGGGTCCAGGGACGGGTGGTTCGAGATCATCAGACCACAGCGCGCTGCAGCCGCGTGCAACGCTCCAGATAAGCGTCCCGTGCGATGCGCACATCTTCGAGGAAGATCGGCAATTCATCGAGGGTGAGCGCCTGAGCGCCGTCGACCAGCGCGTTGGCTGGATCGGGGTGGAAGTCGATCAGCACCAGGTTGGCGCCGGCAATGATCCCTTGCGCGGTGGCATGGAAAATATCGAGCACCTGGTCCGGGCCCTTGTGGCGCGTGCCGACCGAATGCGAGGGATCGATCCCCACGGGCATCCGGGTGAGGCGCTTGACCACGGGAACATGCCCGAAATCGAGGAGGTTGCGGTGCGGATCACCCATGTGGGATTTGAGCCCACGCAGGCAGAAGATCACATTGCGATTACCTTCACTGGCCAGATACTCGGCGGCATTGAGCGATTCGTCGAGCGTGATGCCGAAGCCGCGCTTGAGCAGCACCGGCATCTCGCGCTGGCGTCCGGCGGCTTTGAGCAACTCGAAGTTCTGCGTGTTGCGGGTGCCGATCTGGAGCATGACGCCGGTCGGGTTTCCGGTGCGATGCAGGGCCTCTTGGATTTCGTCGATGTGGGCCTCGCGGGTAATTTCCATGGCGATGACCCGAATGCCGTATTTCCCGGCAAGCTCGAAGACCCAGGGCAGGCACGCCGCGCCGTGACCTTGAAAGGCATAGGGACTGGTGCGGGGCTTGTAGGCGCCCATGCGGGTGCATACCTGACCGTTCTGTTGCAGTGCGCGCATCATCTGTCCGACATGCTCGGGAGTGTCGACGGCGCACAGGCCGGCCAGCACCTGCAATGAGTCCTGTCCGAAGTGCACGCCGTTATAGACGAATTCGCTCGGGCGATGATCGTCCTGATGCCGGCCGAGGATACGGTAGGGCTCCGAGACGCGAACCACCCGGTCCACACCCGGAAGTGCCGCCATATCAGCCGTATCCAGGGCGGCTGTTTCACCGATCAGATAAATTTCCGTCAGTAACTGCTGGGCGCCCTTTTCCTGATGTACTCGCCAGCGAATGCGAGGCAATGCGTCGAGGTGACGGGCGAGATCCGCGAATGATGGGCTCTCGGGCGTGGTGTCGGTATTCAGGATGAGGATCATGGCGGGACGACCGGGTCATTGGGACAGGCTGTGCATTATACGGGAGCAGACGGGGTGCCCGCTGGTCGAATGACTGTGGGCGCTGCTCTGGCGCCTATGGTTCTCAGTCGCGAAAGCGCCGGGTGAGGTCGCCGTAGTCGTCGATGCGCCGATCGCGCAGAAAGGGCCAGATGCGGCGGACGGCTTCCCCGTGCGCCAGATCGATCGTCGCCGTGAGAATCTGCGGCGCATCCTCTGCAGCTTGAGCGAGGATTTCCCCTTGCGGACCGGCGATGAAACTGCTGCCCCAGAAATGGATGCCCGCCGTTTGGCCGGAGGGGTCGGGTTCGTGCCCGGTCCGGTTGCAGGCCAGAACGGGCATGCCATTGGCGACCGCGTGGGCGCGCTGGATGGTGATCCAGGCCTCCCGTTGCCGGGCCTGTTCCGCTGCCGGGTCGTCCGGATTCCATCCGATCGCCGTTGGATAGAGCAGCAGTTCGGCGCCCGCCAGCGCCATCAGACGTGCGGCCTCGGGATACCATTGATCCCAGCACACGAGCACCCCGAGCCGGCCGACGGCGGTGTCGATAGGGGAGAACCCGAGGTCGCCCGGCGTGAAATAGAATTTTTCGTAGAAGCCCGGATCGTCCGGGATGTGCATTTTGCGGTAGCGCCCGGCAATGCGTCCGTCGGTATCCAGCACCACGGCCGTGTTGTGATACAGGCCGGCAGCTCGCCTTTCGAACAGTGAGGCCACGATGACGACACCGAGTTCCTGTGCCAAGGCACCGAGGCGTTCGGTGGTCGGTCCGGGGATCGGTTCGGCCAGATCGCAGAGGGTCGGGTCTTCGACTTGGCAGAAATAGAGTGTGTTGTGCAGTTCCTGAAGCAGAATCAGGCGTGCACCGGCTGTTGCTGCCCGTCGGATATCCCGGGTCTGTGTCTCGAGATTGGCGGCGGTGTCGCCCGAGCAACACTGCTGGATCAGGGCAACCGTCAGGGAGTGGGACATGAGCGTTAATCCGGCGCAAGTGATGAGGCCGTGATTCTAGCAAAGTCGGATGAAATCGCAGGGGAAGGTGTCAGAGGTCGCCAGAAAAATTGGGGCGGTGTGAGCCATCCGCCGCGCTGGCGCTGTTGACTTGATGATGGTTTCGGAAGCTGTGACGTGTGTGAGGGGTTGGGGCCGCAACCGGCCCCAACCCCTCGGCGCCGTGATTACGGCGTGGGGATGAAGCCCCGCCACAGACCGGCACGATACTGCTCGGAGTCGGCCAGCAGGCGGAAGTAGCCCGCCTTGTAGGTGAGGACCGGCCCGCCGGTCGATTCCAAGCGAGTGGCGACGCCGTCATTGAAGTTGGCCTTGCTGTCCAGCATATCGGCACGGGCTTCCGTCACGACGTCGGCGCCGGTGATGGCCAGGGCGATGTTCGCGTCGATGACGGCGCTGGTGGCAGACACAAGGCGGCCGGCGTACAGCGGCAGATTGCCGATCAGAACGCCCTGCGCGTTCACGGCCTGCAGTTCGGTGCTATCCATACGGGATAGCTCCGCTTGAGCGGTCAAAGGGGCAGCCAAGGCGAGTGCAGCAAGCGTCAGAATCTTCTTCATGCTCGATCTCCTGAATTGAATTTGAATTTAGCGGACTGTCGCCGTTTGGCGTCACGGATCCGTTCAGAATCACCTTTTTTGTGTGCCCGCCATGCAGGCACGATTCGCATTATGAAGCGGAAAAGCGCTTCTTCAACCCGTCTCAATTTAGAGACAGCAATTTTGTTAAGTATATGAATACAAACGATTACTTTTCTATTATTGAGTTTTGCCTGCATAACAGGCTGGCACGGCAGCGTAAATTATCATCTGGCCCGGATCAGTCTGGTGCACATTGCAGAAGCGATGACGGCTCCCGTCGCACGATGAGGCTGCGAAGGTCGGGCCGGACTGTTAAGATGCGCCGCCATGCAAGCTGCTGATTTCGACTTCTACCTTCCACCCGAACAGGTCGCACAATCGCCCCTGCCGGATCGCGCCGCTGCCCGGCTACTCTGCCTGGAGGGTACCTCGGGGCATTGGCAGGATCGGCAGATCCGGGATATCCCCGCGCTGCTGTTGCCGGGTGATCTGCTGGTCTTGAACGACACCCGGGTCATTCCGGCCCGACTGTTCGGGACCAAGTCCACCGGCGGTGCGGTTGAGCTTTTGATCGAGCGAGTGATCGATGCGCGGCGGGCCTTTGCGCACGTGCGGGCCAGCAAATTCCCGCGGGCGGGAACGCGCATCGAGCTGACCGGCGGTGGCGCGCTCGTCATCGGCGAACGGCATGACAGCTTGGTCGAGGTGGCCGTCGACGGGGATGAATCGCTGCCCACGCTGCTCGAGCGCGTCGGGCACACGCCCTTGCCGCCCTATATCCAGCGGCCGGATACGGCGATGGACCGCGAGCGCTATCAAACCGTTTTCTCGACCCACCCTGGCGCTGTGGCCGCTCCGACCGCCGGCCTGCATTTCGATCAGGCGCTGTTGGATCAGGTGGTCTCCGCAGGAGTTCGCCTGGGCCGGCTGACGCTCCACGTCGGTGCGGGTACCTTCCAGCCGGTGCGCGCTGAGCAGCTTGCGGAGCACCAACTGCACGCCGAACAAGTTGAAGTCAGTGCCGAACTGTGTGCGCAGATCGCCGAAACTCGTGCCCGCGGCGGGCGGGTGGTCGCGGTGGGGACTACCGTGGTGCGTGCGCTGGAAACCGCTGCGGAATCGGGGGAGTTGCTGCCCTACCGAGGTGAAACCCGGTTATTCATTCATCCGGGGCGCAACTTTCGTTTCAAGGTTGTGGATACCTTGATGACCAATTTCCATCTGCCCCGTTCGACCCTGTTGATGCTGGTCTGTGCATTTGCCGGACGTGAAGCGGTGCTGGCAGCCTATGCTCATGCCGTGATGTCGGGTTACCGGTTCTACAGTTATGGCGATGCAATGTGGATCACGCCGGCGGCCGGGGTGCGCGCATGAAGTTCGAGCTCCTGGGGCAGAGCGGCGCGGCGCGACGTGGACGCGTGACGCTGGCACATGGCCAGGTCGAAACGCCGGCGTTCATGCCAGTTGGGACCTATGGCACGGTCAAGTCGCTCACGCCCGAGGAAGTCGCCGACTGTGGTGCCAAAATCGTCTTGGGCAACACCTTTCACCTCTGGCTGCGCCCGGGTCTTGATGTCATCGCGGCTCATGGAGGTCTGCACGGCTTCATGAACTGGTCGGGACCGATCCTGACCGATTCAGGTGGCTTTCAGGTGTTCAGTCTGGCGGAACTGCGCCGGCTCACCGAGGAGGGCGTGCATTTTCGCTCGCCGATCGATGGCGATGCCGTGTTCCTTAGCCCGGAACGCTCGATGGAGATCCAGCGAGTGCTGAACTCGGACATCGTCATGGTGTTCGACGAATGCACTCCCTATCCGGCCGATCCCGACCAGGCGCGTCGTTCGATGGAACTGTCGTTGCGCTGGGCGGCGCGCAGCCGGGCGGCACACGAGGGAAACCCGAACGCGCTGTTCGGCATCGTGCAGGGCGGCATGTATCCCGATTTGCGGTATGAGTCGCTGCAGGGACTGCAGGCCATCGGCTTCGATGGCTATGCCATTGGCGGCCTGTCGGTAGGGGAGCCTTTGGTCGAGCGACTCGCGGTGCTTGAGGCGTTATTGCCTGAAATGCCGACGGACAGGCCGCGTTATCTGATGGGGGTTGGCACGCCCAGCGATCTGGTCGATGCCGTGGCGCGCGGGGTGGATCTGTTCGATTGCGTGATGCCCACGCGCAATGCCCGCAATGGTCACCTGTTCACGCACGAAGGGGTCGTCCGGATCCGCAATCAGGTTCACCGGCTGGACACCGGGCCGCTCGATCCGTTGTGCGAGTGCATGACCTGTCGCAACTATTCGCGGGCGTATCTGCGTCATCTGGAGCGCAGCCAGGAAATCCTGTTCGCCCGGCTGGCCAGTTATCACAATACCTACTACTACCAGAATTTGATGGCGCGCATGCGCGCCGCCATTGCCGAGCACCGGTTCGACGCCTTCCGGCGCGAATTTGCGGCCCGCGAGGGGCGCATGGCGGCGGCTGTGCCATAATGGCGACCGATTTCGCGCCCCGACCGGGCATTTCCGATCGTTACAGGGACAGGAACTATGAGCTTTTTCATCAATGACGCGTGGGCCCAGCAGGCGCCCCAGGAACCCAGCCTCTGGCTCAATCTGCTACCGCTGGTGGCGCTGTTCGTTGTCTTCTATTTCATCTTGATTCGGCCGCAGACGCAGCGAGCGAAGAAACATCGCGACATGCTCGGTGCATTGAGTCGGGGTGACGAGGTCATGACCACCGGCGGCTTGGCGGGGCGCATCATCGAGATCGGCGAGAGCTTCGTTGACCTCGAGATTGCCGACAAGGTGGTGGTCAAGGTTCAGAAACAGGCCTTGGGTGCGGTGTTGCCCAAAGGTACGCTGAAAAAGAAGTCCTGATCGCACCGGACAAGGTAGGGAATCGATGAATCGCTATTCGTGGTGGAAGAACGCACTCATCCTGCTGGTTTTGGCGGTGTCGTGCCTCTACGCCCTGCCCAATCTGTTTGGTGAGGATCCATCCATTCAGATCACCGGAATCCGGAACATGCCGGTTTCCGAGGATACAGTCGCGACCATCCGCGAGGTTCTGGCCGAAAATGAACTCACGCCACGCAGGATCGAAATACAGGACGGCAAGGTTCTGGTGCGCTATCTGGACGGCGAGACGCAGTTGCTGGCGCGCCGCAAACTGGCAGAGGCGCTGGGTGGCGATTACATCTTGGCGCTGAATCTCGCGCCCCGCACGCCGTCCTGGTTACTGGCGATCGGTGCGCGCCCGATGAATCTGGGTCTGGATTTGCGGGGCGGCGTTCACTTTCTGCTGGAAGTGGACATGGAAGCTGCAATTGGACAGCGGCTCGAGCGCTACGAGGCGGACCTGCGCCGGGGGTTGCGCGAGCTTGGGGTGCGTTACGCGGGGATCGAGCGCCGTGGCGAGGCATTGACGATCACGCTGCGTGACGTCGCGGATCGTGCCACTGCTCTGGAAGGCTTGCGCAAGTCCTATCCCGAGTTGACGGTGAGGGGTTCTGAGGATCGCCCGGATAGCCTGATTCTGCAGTTGACCGAAGCCGATGAGGCGCAGCTGCAGAGTTTTGCCCTGCAACAGAACCTCAACACACTGCGCAATCGCATCAACGAGTTGGGTGTCGCCGAGCCAGTCGTCCAGCAACAGGGGACGGAGCGCATTGTGGTTCAATTGCCCGGCGTACAGGATACAGCGCGGGCAAAGGAGATTCTGGGCGCGACGGCGACGCTGGAATTTCGTCTGGTCGACATGGATGCCGATGCTCGTCAGGCGGCACAGACCGGGCAGGTTCCGCCGGGCAGCAAGCTGTATAAGACCCGTGACGGTCTTCCTGTCCTGCTCAAGCGTGAGGTCATCGTAACCGGGGATCAGCTTGTGGATGCGTCCTCGGGGTTTGACAGCCAGTCGGGTGGTCCGAGTGTGAATGTCACTCTGGACAGCCGGGGGGCTTCGCGCATGGGCGATACCACGCGGATGAACCTGGGGCGCCAGATGGCGGTGGTCTTCGTCGAGAACCGTACCGATCTGCGTAACGAGAACGGTGAAATGGTTCGGGTGCGCCGCACGGTGGAAGAGGTGGTCAGCATTGCCACCATCCAGGGGATTTTCAGCAAGCGTTTCCAAATTACGGGATTGGAACAGCAGGAAGCCCGGGATCTGGCGCTGTTGCTGCGCGCCGGCGCGCTGGCGGCTCCTGTGGACATCGTGGAAGAGCGGACTGTCGGTCCCAGCCTGGGTCAGCAGAACATCGAACAGGGGTGGAACGCGGCATTGCTCGGTTTCTTCCTGGTCGTGGTGGTGATCGGGATCTATTACAAGGTCTTCGGGCTCATTGCCAATCTGGCGTTGATGTTCAATGTGATCATCCTGGTGGCGTTAATGTCGATCCTGCAGGCGACGCTGACCTTGCCGGGTATCGCGGGAATCGTGCTGACCGTCGGCATGGCGGTGGATGCCAACGTGCTCATTTTTGAGCGTATCCGGGAAGAGCTGCGCAACGGCAGCACGCCGCAGGCGGCGATCTATTCCGGCTATGAGAAGGCCTTTGCAACCATTGCCGACTCCAACATCACCACCATCATTGCCGCTGCGTTACTGTTCGGGCTGGGTTCGGGTCCCATCCGCGGCTTCGCCGTGACATTGACGCTTGGCATCATGGCTTCGATGTTCACCGCGATTACCGGAACGCGCGCGCTGGTCAACCTGATCTACGGCAACCGTCGCGTCACCCGTCTTTCCATCTAGGAGCGCGTTTCATGGAACTGTTTCCGCCCAATTCCAAAATCGATTTCATGGGTCAGCGCCGGATTTGGTTCGTCGTTTCGGGTCTGCTGATCCTGCTGTCGATCGTGGGTCTTGCGACGCGCGGGCTCAACTTCGGGATCGATTTCACCGGCGGATTGGTTCTGGAAGCGCGCTATCCGGAGGCCGTGAATCTGGAGCATGTCCGCGAACAGCTGGCCCAAGCTGGATTCGCCGATGCCCAGGCGCAGCGTTTCGGAGCCGATCGGGATGTCATGATCCGGTTGCCCCCCCCGGGTAAGGATGTCGATACCAAGCAATTGGGTGAGCGGGTATTGGCCACACTGGCCGCCCGTGATCCGGGTGTGCAACTGCTGCGGGTAGAATACGTCGGGCCGCAAGTGGGAAGTGAATTGGCCAATCAGGGCGGGTTGGCCTTGCTGATCGCGGTGACGGGGATCCTGCTCTACGTCGGGCTTCGATTCGAATTTCGCCTGGCGTCCGGCGCCATCATTGCCCTGGTGCATGATGTCATCATTACCATCGGCGTTATCGCGTGGACCCAGGTGACATTCGATCTGAGCGTGCTGGCAGCGGTTTTGGGGATCATCGGTTATTCGATCAATGACTCCATCGTCATTTTCGACCGAATTCGTGAGAATTTCATCAAGCTTCGCCGATTGACGCCCGTTGAAGTGATCAATGCATCGGTCAATCAGACACTCTCGCGCACGATCATGACCAACCTGACAGTCTTCGTGGTCTTGATGGCGCTGCTGATTCTCGGTGGCGATACCCTAAGGCCATTCTCCATCGCCATGGTCGTGGGTTCGATCGTCGGAACCTATTCAACGATCTATGTTGCCAGCAGCATGGCGCTGCAGATGGGTGTTCGCCGGGAGCATCTTCTGCCCGTTGTCCGGGAAGGTCCCAAGGATCAGCTCTGAGCTGATCCTTGAGAGACCCGCCCCTGTGGTCGGTCATCCGGCTGATGGGGGGTGATCGCCCTGATCACTGACGGGTCGGGGAAGTGAGCGCCTCATTCAGGTGCGGTTGGATTTCGCGCACCAACGCAGCGAACATCCGCGGATTCCCGCATACCAGATTGCCCGACTCCATGAACCCCGAGGGTTCACCAGCCAAGCCCCCGATAATTCCACCGGCTTCCTGGAGCAGCACGATGCCGGCTGCGATGTCCCAGGGCTTGAGTCCGAGCTCCCAATAACCATCCAGCCGCCCACTGGCTACATAGGCCAGATCCAGTGCTGCCGATCCAGCGCGGCGGATGCCGGCTGTCTTGCTGGCAATCGCCTGAAGCATGCCGTAATAGGCATCGGCATGGGTGAAGTCGCGAAATGGCAGACCGGTCCCGATCAGACTGTTCTCGAGTCCCCGGGCACTGCTTACGCGAATGCGCCGGTCGTTCAGGAACGCGCCGGAGCCGCGGGTCGCTGTATAGATTTCTCCGCGACCCGGGTCGTGGATCACGCCATGTTCCAATCGGCCGCGGATCTGGATACCGATGGAGACCGCATAGTGGGGGAGACCATGAATGAAATTCGTGGTGCCGTCGAGAGGATCGATGATCCAGGTAATTTCATGGTCACCGATCTGGCCGCCCTCCTCACCGAGGATGGCGTGGTCGGGATAAGCCTTGTGGATGATCTGGATGATCTCCTCTTCGGCCTGCCGATCGGTCTCCGTCACGAAATCATTGCGCTGCTTGGTGTCGATGGTCAGGGTGTCACGCTGATTGGCAGCCCGCAGGATGATGTCGCCGGCTCGGCGAGCCGCCCGTACCGCGATGTTGAGCAGAGGATGCATGAGACCAGTTCCGCGTGTCGTGATCGATTGAGTGTGGTTCCCGGCGATGCCGGGCGCGCGAGCATAGCAAAGCCGGGCGGACTGGTCACCCCGTCGCCGCACCCCGCCGGTCGATGCAGGCGATGATGGCCCAACGACCCGCCGCTGGGGTGATCAGGGTCTGGCGGCCGGGCGAACACCGCTCGGGGCGCCGCGGTGGTGGGTAGGCCGAGACCCCTAGAACGGAATGTCGTCGTCGATTTCTTGATCCATCGAGCCCGTCGACCGTGCGGAACTCGGCATGTCCCAGTCGTCCTGGGCTGGACGGTGTGTCTGGGCGGTCGAGCCTCGCGCGGACGTGTCGGTACCCCATTCGCTACGCTCGCCGGCATATGCGCCGCCACTTGGACCGCGTCCGCTGCCTTCAGAGCGGCTGTCGAGCATCTGCATTTCGTTTGCCACGACTTCCGTGGTGTACCGGTCGTTGCCGTCCTTGTCTTGCCACTTGCGGGTCTGCAGGCGACCTTCCAGATAGATCTTGGATCCCTTACGTAAATACTGCCCCGCAATCTCGGCGAGTCGGCCGTAGAGCGTCACCCGATGCCATTCGGTTCGCTCCACGCGCTCGCCGCTTTGGCGGTCGTTCCACGATTCGGACGTTGCGATGCGCAGCGAGGCCACCTGCGAGCCGCTGGTGGTGCTGCGCAATTCCGGATCGGCGCCTAGGTTGCCGATGAGGATGACTTTGTTGACGGAACCTTTGGACATCGGCTTTCTCTTGCTCCCGTTCGATGATCATGCGCCGCCCGGCGCCGGCATCGCGTCATTCTAGCATTGGCGGGCGTAGCTGGCAGGTTGGCTTCAGGTTTCCGCCGTCTGCGAGGTCAGGGTTGCGCCGCGACCGTCCTGCATCGACAGGTGGCGTAACGGCCAGCTTAACGCCAGCCAGGCCAGGCAGATCAGGGCGTGCAGTTCAAACAAGGCCGAAGCGCCCCATCGGCTCGCCAGAGTGCCGCCCAATACGCCGCCGGCGAAGGCACCGAGAAACTGGGCCGTGGAATAGACGCCCAGGGCGGCACCCTTGGCATGGACCGGCGCAGCCTGAGAAACCAGGGCGGGTTGGGAGGCTTCCAGCACGTTGAAGCCTGTAAAGAACAGCCACAGCATGAGCAGCAGCACAGCCCAATGGTGCGGTGCCCACAACAAGCCGAATTGGGCGCATCCCAGCAGGACGATGCTCATCAGGAAGATCGGACCCACCGATCCTCGTCCCGTGCGCATGACCAAGGGTGCCATGGCGAGAAAGGCGGCCAGCATGACCGGCAGATACACCTTCCAGTGATCGCCCTGCGCCAGTCCCATCTGGTCATGCAGCAGGATCGGGATGGCGATGAAACTCGCCGTCAGCATCAGATGCAGAAGAAACACGCCGAGATTCAGCCGCCACAACAGTGGATCGATCAAGTGCCGCCAATCTGCTGTCTCGGTGTGCGGCGCCTCGCTGCGCGGTGGCAGGGGCAGGCGCCAGGCGCCAATCAGGGCGATGGCGGTGAGCAGAGCGGTGAGTAGAAAGATGCCGCGCACGCCCATGACCCGGTCCAGCAGAGGGCCAAGGAACAGCGACAGTGAGAACGACGTGCCAATGGTGACACCGATGATCGCCATGGCCTTGGTCCGCTGGCTGGGGCGGGTCAGATCAGCGAGCAGCGCACTCAGTACGGCCGAGATGGCGCCAGCGCCCTGCAGCGCACGTCCAAGAATGATCGTGTCGATCCCTTGTCCCAGCGCGGCGATCAGGCTGCCAACGCCGAACAGCGCGAGTCCGATCAGCAGCATAGGCTTGCGACCGAAACGGTCGGACAAAGTGCCGAAGGGGATTTGCAGCAGCGCCTGGGTGAGCCCGTAGATGCCCAGCGCAAGTCCGAGCTTGAACGGCGTGGCGCCGGGAAGGCCGCGGGCGTAGAGCGCTAGGACCGGCAGCACCATGAAGAGTCCCAGCATGCGCAAGGCGTAGAGGCTTGCAATTTGCAGGCTTGCGGTGCGCTCAGCGCTGTTCATGCGGTCAGGGGGCGCGGGTGTCGAAGGCAAGGGGAGACCTCCTTTGCCCAGTGTTATTGATGGCGGTTATAGTAACAGGTCGGATTCCCAGCGGTGAGCTTATGCAGAACATCCGGATTCGGGGCGCGCGAACGCACAATCTGAAGAATGTGGATCTCGACTTGCCGCGCGATCGTCTGATCTGCATCACTGGCCTGTCGGGTTCCGGCAAATCCTCGCTGGCTTTCGACACCCTCTACGCCGAGGGGCAGCGTCGCTATGTGGAATCGCTGTCCGCCTACGCGCGCCAGTTCCTGTCGCTCATGGACAAGCCCGACGTCGATCACATCGAAGGATTGTCCCCGGCGATCTCCATCGAACAGAAATCGACCTCGCACAATCCCCGCTCCACCGTCGGAACAGTCACCGAAATCTACGATTACCTGCGCCTCCTCTACGCCCGCGCCGGCGTGCCGCGTTGTCCGCAGCACGGCGTGGAACTGGCCGCGCAGACGGTCAGCCAGATGGTGGACCAGGTGCTGGCGTTGCCCGAGGAACTACGCATCATGATCCTTGCGCCACTGGTGCAGGATCGCAAGGGCGAACATAGTCAGGTGTTCGTGGATCTGCGCAATCAGGGGCTGGTCCGGGCGCGCGTGGACGGCTCAATGCATGAGTTAGAGGCGCTTCCGGTCCTCGATCCGAAGCGCAAGCACCGCATCGAGGCGGTGGTGGATCGCCTCCGGGTTCGCCCCGAGGCGCGCCAGCGGCTGGCCGAAAGTTTCGAGACGGCGCTGCGCCTCGGCGACGGCCTGGCGATGCTGGCTTTCATGGACGAACCGGAGCGTGATGAGCAGCTGTTCTCGGCTCGACTGGCCTGCCCGCATTGCGGGTACAGCTTGCAGGAGCTCGAACCCCGCCAGTTTTCGTTCAATAACCCGGCCGGAGCGTGCCCGGAGTGCGACGGCCTCGGCGTCCAGCAATTCTTTGACCCGTCGCGGGTGGTCGCGCACCCCGAACTGAGCCTCGCCGGCGGTGCCGTGCGTGGGTGGGATCGGCGTACTGCCTACTATTTCCAGATGATCCAGTCGCTGGCAACAGCCTATGGCTTCGATGTCGATACCCCGTTTGCGGAGTTGCCGGTCGCGATCCGGGAGGTGATTCTCCACGGCAGCGGTGAGCGGAAGATCGAGTTTCGCTACCTGTCCGAACGCGGCGGCGAGCTGATCCGGCGTCATCCCTTCGAGGGAATCATTCCCAACCTCGAACGTCGCTACCGGGAGACGGATTCAAACCTGATCCGCGAAGAACTGGCCAAGTTCATCAGCGCACGCCCGTGTCCCGGTTGCGGCGGCGCACGGCTCAACCAGGCGGCCCGGCATGTTTTCATCGACGATGTGGCCTTGCCGGAATTGACTGCCTGGTCGGTCAGTCAGACCCAGGCTTTTTTCGCCCGGCTGGATCTGCCCGGACGGCGGGGTGAAATTGCTCAGCGTATCTGCAAGGAGATCGCGCAGCGCCTGGACTTTCTGGTCAACGTGGGGCTGGACTATCTCAGCCTGGATCGGAGTGCCGAGACACTCTCGGGCGGCGAAGCCCAGCGGATCCGGTTGGCCAGCCAGATCGGCGCCGGCCTGGTGGGTGTCATGTATGTGCTCGACGAGCCATCCATCGGCTTGCACCAGCGCGACAACGATCGGTTGCTCAGCACCCTGACCTATCTGCGTGATCTGGGCAACACCGTCATTGTGGTGGAACACGATCAGGATGCCATTCTCACTGCTGATCACGTGGTGGACATGGGGCCCGGCGCCGGTGTGCATGGTGGGCGCGTGGTGGCTGAGGGAACCCCGGCCGAAATTGCGGCCCATCCGGAATCGCTGACGGGACAATATCTGAGTGGGCGCCGGGTCATCGCGATTCCCAAGCCGCGGCGTCAGCCCGACCCTGAGCGCTGGTTGATCCTGCGCGGCGCGCGCGGACACAATCTCAAGAACGTGACCGTGGAGATCCCGGTCGGTCTTTTCACCTGCGTAACCGGAGTCTCCGGCTCCGGCAAATCCACGCTCATCAACGATACCCTGCATGCCGCAGCCGCGCGCCAACTCCAAGGTGCCGGTGCGGTGCCGGCACCTTTCGAAGGGATCGAGGGGCTTGATCAGTTCGATCACGTCATCGATATCGACCAGAGTCCGATCGGCCGCACGCCCCGATCGAATCCGGCCACCTATACCGGTATTTTCACGCCAATCCGCGAGCTGTTCGCCGGCACTCAGGAAGCACGCAGCCGGGGTTACGGACCCGGCCGGTTCAGTTTCAATGTCAAGGGTGGGCGCTGCGAAGCATGTCAAGGCGACGGGGTGATCCGGGTCGAGATGAATTTTCTGCCCGACGTGTATGTCGCCTGTGATGTCTGCAAAGGCCAACGGTATAACCGGGAGACCCTTGAAGTGGTCTACAAGGGACTGAACGTCCATGAGGTTCTGAACCTGACCGTAGAGGATGCGCTGGCTTTTTTCGCGCCTGTGCCGACGGTGGCGCGCAAGCTGCAGACACTGATGGATGTGGGACTGGGTTACATCCGTCTGGGGCAAAGCGCGACGACCCTGTCGGGGGGCGAGGCGCAGCGGGTGAAGCTGTCGCGAGAATTATCGAAGCGGGATACCGGGCGCACGCTGTACATCCTGGACGAGCCCACGACTGGCCTGCATTTCCATGACATCGAGCAATTGCTGGCGGTGCTTCAGCGGCTGTGCGGACATGGCAATACTGTGGTGGTGATCGAGCACAATCTCGATGTCATCAAAACCGCCGACTGGCTGCTTGATCTTGGGCCGGAAGGCGGCAATGGCGGCGGTCAGCTTCTCGCGGCCGGTCCGCCCGAGGCGGTTGCCGACGTTGCCGCTTCGCATACCGGGCGCTACTTGAGGCCGCTTCTGCCGGATTTGGCGGGCGCGGCGTAGACCCGGTCTGACGGGTGAGTGTATGGAGGAGCAGGTCGAGATGGAGTACGCCGATTTGCTTATTGTGGTGATCACCGGATGCTCCAGTGGCATTGGTCTGGCGTTGGCGTTTCATCGCCATGGACGCCGCGTCTTTGCCACGGCCCGGCGATCCGAGGATGTCGAACGGCTGAGGCAGCGGGGACTGCCGGCGCTGCCGCTCGAGGTGATCGACGCTGCCAGCCGCGCCGAGTTCTGGTCCGCGTTCGATCGCGAGGCGGACCGCGTCGACCGGCTGATCAACAACGCGGTCTACCGGGCCATGGGCCCCGGCGTCGAGATGCCGGATCAGGAGCTGGCACGTCAGTTCGCAACCAATGTCTTTGCGCCGGTATAACTCGCGCAGGATGCGGTGCCGCGCATGCGAGCCGGGTCGCGTATCGTGAACGCTGGCAGTGTTTCCGGTGTGCTGACCACCCCGTTTGCGGGGGCGTATCGTGCCACGAAATCCGCTTTGCGCAGTCGGTCCGATGCCTTGCGCTTGAAGCTGAGCCCATTCGGAATCCATGTCATTCTCGTTCAGCCCGGCGCCATCCGTTCGAGTTTCGGCGATCACGCAAGCGAGGCCGTGGATCGCGTGTTGAAGGCCGATTCGCGCTATGCTTTCTGCAAGGGGGCGATTTACGGCCGCGCCCGGGCATCGCAGTGCAGCGCGACGCCCACGGCGCATGTTGCCCGGTATTGCTACCGTGCCGTTACGGCCGTTTGCCCCCGCGCGGTGGTGCAGTCGGGAAGGGCAGTGGCGTGCTGCCCGTGTTGGCACGATTGCCGGTGGCATGGCGCGATTGATTGCTGCGCCGACAGTTTGGCTTAAGGTCCGAGTCATCTCTGGAGGTCCCCCATGAGTTCCACCCCAGCCGAGCTTTCAAATCCGCCGCGACCGGCTGTCTCCCGCATGGTGCCCGTCATTCTGTCGGGCGGTTCCGGTACCCGGTTGTGGCCGCTCTCGCGGGAGCAGCTGCCCAAACAGTGCCTGCCGCTGTGCTCGGATGAAACTTTGTTGCAGGAGACGCTACAGCGCTTGACCGGGGTCCCCGAACTGGCGGCGCCGGTTATCGTCTGCAACGACCAGCACCGGTTTCTGGTGGCGGAACAGTTGCGCCAGATCGGCCGCGAACCGGCCAATATCCTGCTCGAACCGGCCGGTCGCAACACCGCCCCCGCCGTGGCGATCGCGGCGCTGGATGCGGCCCGTCATGACCCGGAGGCCTTGCTTCTGGTTTTGCCGGCCGATCATCTCATTCTCGAACCCGAGCGTTTTCGCGAGACCCTGAAATCCGCGCGTATGGCCGCGCAGCAGGGCCATCTGGTGACCTTTGGCATCGTGCCGACTGCGCCGGAAACCGGCTACGGCTACATCCGCGCTGGAGAGTGCGAGGTGGCAACCGACTGGATGCCAGTCGCGGCGTTCGTTGAAAAGCCGGATTACGCCCGGGCCGAGGCCTATGTGCGTCAGGGCGGGTATTACTGGAACAGCGGCATGTTTTTGTTCCAGGCTCGTTGTGTGATTGACGCATTGGCGCAACACGCCCCGGATATTCTGGACGCGGGCCGTGCGGCACTGGATGGCGCCCGGCGCGATCTCGACTTCACCCGGCTGGATGCGGCTGCGTTTCTCGCCTGCCGCGAGGATTCGCTGGATTATGCCGTGATGGAAAAGACCGATCGCGCGGTGGTGGTGCCGCTCGCTGCCGGCTGGAGCGATATCGGCTCCTGGGCCACGCTGCAAGCGGCTGGCAACGCCGACGCGCAGGGCAACGTGGTCCTGGGCGATGTCCTGCTGCAGGACGTCGCCGGCAGCTATGTGCGCGCCGAAGATCGCCTGGTGGCCGCAGTGGGCGTCACGGATCATGTGATCGTGGAAACGGCAGACGCCGTACTGGTCGCTCACAAGGACCGGGCGCAGGACGTGAAAGCCATCGTTTCGCGTCTCAAGGCCGCGCGGCGTGAAGAGGCGCTGTCTCACCGGCGTGTGTATCGCCCATGGGGGTGGTATGAAGGCATCGGAAGCGGGGAGCGATTTCAGGTCAAGCATATCCGCGTACACCCAGGCGCCACGCTGTCGCTGCAGATGCATCACCATCGGGCCGAACACTGGATCGTCGTCAAGGGGACGGCGCGCGTGGTGCGTGGGGAGGAGAGTTTCTTGTTGGGGGAGGACGAGTCGACCTATATCCCGCTGGGGACCGCTCACCGCTTGGAAAATCCGGGCAAGATCCCGCTCGATCTGATCGAGGTACAAACCGGCAGCTATCTGGGCGAAGACGACATCGTCCGTTACGAGGACCGTTACGGGCGTCGCGACGAGACTTCTACTTAAAGCCGATTGAGGAATGGACGTGGCAGAACCGTTGACCTGTTTCAAGGCCTATGATGTGCGCGGGCGCCTGCCCGATCAGCTCAATGACGAGATTGCCTATCGCATTGGCCGGGCGTACGCCGACTATGTCAAGCCGCGTCGCGTGGTGGTGGGGCGCGACATGCGGTTGTCCAGCCCCGCCCTGGCGCAGTCGCTGATGGCAGGATTGATGGCGCAGGGAGTCGATTGCGAAGACATCGGGCTGTGCGGTACCGAAGAGGTCTACTTCGCCACATTCCACGAGCAGGTTGACGGCGGCATTATGGTCACCGCGAGCCACAATCCGCCCGATTACAACGGCCTCAAGTTCGTGCGCGAACAGGCTCGCCCCCTGAGTGGCGACAGCGGCTTGCCGGAAATCCGGGCGCTGGCCGAGGCCGACCGTTTCGAGAGCGCCGCGACGCCCGGGACCACTCGATCGCTGGCAATTCGTCCCGCCTATGTGGCACACCTGCTGAAGTTTATCGATGGCTCGGCGCTCAAGCCGCTGCGCCTGGTCGTCAATGCCGGCAACGGTTGTGCCGGTCCGGTCATTGATGCGCTGGCCGAACATCTGCCGTTCGAATTCATCCGGCTCCATCATGAACCCGATGGCCGCTTTCCGAACGGTGTCCCGAACCCCATCCTGCCAGAGAACCAGGCGGTGACGGCTCAGGCCGTTCGCGAGCACCAGGCCGACATGGGGATCGCCTGGGATGGGGATTTCGACCGTTGTTTTCTCTTCGACAGCGCCGGGCGCTTCATCGAGGGGTATTACATCGTCGGCCTGCTGGGACGCGCCTTTGCCGAGAAGAATCCCGGCGCGCGCATCGTCTACGATCCGCGCATGATCTGGAACACGGTGGAGATGGTCGAGGCCGCGGGGGGGACGCCGGTCCTGAGCAAGGCGGGCCACGCCTTTATCAAGGCCCGCATGCGCAAGGAAGATGCCGTTTATGGCGGAGAGATGAGCGCGCATCACTATTTCCGCGACTTCTCCTACTGCGACAGTGGCATGGTGCCTTGGTTGCTGGTGGCCGAGATGATTTGCAGGACGGGGCGCTCGCTGGCCGATCTGGTGGAGGAGCGCATGGCGCGCTATCCGGCAAGCGGAGAGATCAACCGGACTCTGGTGCAACCTGCCGAGGTCCTGACGGCCGTGGAAAACCACTATGCCCGAGCGGCCAGGACGGTGGACCATACCGATGGCCTGGGAATGGATTTCGGAGATTGGCGTTTCAACCTCCGTCCATCGAATACCGAGCCGGTAGTCCGGCTCAATGTGGAGTCACGGGGCGATCCGACGCTGATGGCCTCCAAGACGCAGGAGGTCCTTGACCTGATCGCGCGTCTGGATGAAGGTGCTTCAGTGTAGAATAAGCGATTCGCAAGAAGCGGATCGGATCAGGGGAGCGATGGGCAAACTTTATATCCAAACCTGGGGCTGCCAGATGAACAGCTATGACTCGGCGCGCATGGCGGACATGCTGGCCGAATCCCATGGCCTGGTATCCACTGACCAGCCGGAAGAGGCTGACGTGCTGCTGCTGAATACGTGCAGTGTGCGCGAAAAGGCGCAAGAGAAGGTATTCTCGCAACTGGGTCGCTGGCGCGAATGGAAAGAGGCGCGCCCTGATCTGCTGATCGGTGTCGGCGGCTGTGTCGCGAGTCAGGAAGGTGAAAACCTGCTGCGCCGGGCACCTTTCGTCGATCTCGTCTTTGGCCCCCAGACCGTCCATCGCCTGCCCGAGATGATTGAGGCGGTGCGGCGTGAACGCACCGCGCGGATCGATGTGTCCTTTCCCGAAATCGAGAAGTTCGACCGCTTGCCGGAGCCTCGAGCCAAGGGACCGGTCGCCTTCGTGTCGATCATGGAGGGGTGCAGCAAGTTCTGCAGCTTCTGCGTGGTGCCCTATACCCGCGGCCAGGAAGTCAGCCGACCGTTCGACGATGTACTGGCCGAGTGCCTGGCGCTTGCGGATCAGGGCGTGCGGGAAATCACCTTGCTCGGCCAGAACGTGAACGCCTATCGTGGCGCCATGGGTGGCTCGGAAACCGCAGATCTGGCGCTGTTGATCCGGTATCTCGCCGAGATCGAGGGGATCGCCCGTATCCGGTTCACCACCTCGCATCCGCTCGAATTCAGCGACCGCCTGATCGATGCCTATGCCGACGTGGACAAGCTCGCCGACTATCTGCATCTGCCGGTGCAGAGCGGATCGGATCGCATTCTGGCCCTTATGAAACGCGGCTATACCACGCTGGAGTACAAGGCACGGCTGCGGCGGCTGCGGGAGATTCGTCCGGGGATTTCGTTGTCGACGGATTTCATCGTCGGCTTTCCGGGGGAAACCGCCGCTGATTTCGAGGCCAGTATGCGCTTGATCGATGCGGTGGGTTTCGATCAGGCGTTCAGCTTCCTCTATAGCGCCAGACCGGGTACGCCGGCTGCTGCGCTGGTCGACGAGACGCCCATGGCGGAGAAGGAGGCGCGGCTCGCTCGGCTGCAGGTAGCCGTGCAGTCCAATGGCCGACGCTATTGTGAGGGATTGTTGGGTACCCTGCAGCACGTCCTGGTGGAAGGACCGTCGGTGAAAAATCCCACGGAGCTTACCGGTCGCATCGATTGCAACCGATGGGTCAATTTTGCCGGCCCGGCGAATTGGATCGGCCAGATGATCCCGGTCCGTATCGTCGCGCTCAAATCCAATTCGCTGCGCGGTGAAGTGTACGACGCCAAGGCGGCGCTGCATGCCTAGAGCCGCGGTGTCCGAGCGGATCGTCCGGGAAGTCAGGCTCGAGCCCGACGATAATCGTCGTCTGGCCCGGCTGTGCGGTCGCTTTGATGAAAATCTGCGCCGGATCGAAGAGCGACTCGGCGTCGAGATTCGCAATCGGGGAAATGATTTCCGGATTCTCGGTGATGCAGCAGGGGCGGTGCGCGCCGAAGGCTTGCTGAAAGAAATGTACCAGTTGGCTGTGGATGATCCCCTGACGCCCGAACAGGTTCACCTGCTGCTGCAGTCCACGGCTTTGACCGCAGCATCCTCGATGGTGGTCTGCGGGCCGGATGCCGTGGCGATTCGCACGCGCCGCGGAATGGTCCGCGGGCGCGGAGCCAATCAGCAGCAGTATCTGCAGGCCATCCTCACCCACGATATCAATTTCGGAATCGGACCGGCCGGAACGGGCAAGACCTATCTGGCTGTCGCTGCCGCTGTCGAAGCGCTGGAGCGGGGCCAGGTTCGGCGCATCATTCTGGTACGACCGGCAGTCGAGGCTGGCGAGCGCCTGGGATTCTTGCCCGGTGACATGGCACAGAAAGTCGACCCTTATCTGCGACCATTGTTCGATGCACTGCAGGACCTGCTTGGGCCCGAAAAAGTCGAACGCCTGATGGAGCGTGGCCAGATCGAAGTCGCGCCGCTTGCCTTCATGCGCGGGCGGACATTGAACGAAGCCTTCATCATTCTCGACGAGGCGCAGAACACCACGATCGAGCAGATGAAGATGTTCTTGACGCGGCTTGGATTCGGCTCGACCACCGTCATCACGGGCGATACCACCCAGGTGGACTTGCCGCGCCAGGTGACCTCGGGCTTGCGTCATGCCGAATCGGTCCTGAATGAGATTACCGGCATCAGCTTTACCTACTTCACCAGCCAGGATGTGGTGCGTCATCCCCTGGTGCAGCGGATCGTCGACGCCTATGCGCGCGGCGTGGATGGCGGCGATGGATCCGTCTGACCATTGGGGCGTGCAATATGCCGTATCGCGGCGGGGGATTCCCGCATCCATCAGTTTCCGTTACTGGATCGATCGTAGCCTCGCGTTTCTCAAGGTGCGTGGCGCCGGGACGGTACGCATCGTCGACGAACAGGAATCCGCTGCGCTCAATCTGGCCTATCGTGGAAAATCCGCTCCGACCAACGTCCTCTCCTTCGTTTTCGAGCCGCCGATCGGCTGGAGTGGGGACTATCTGGGCGACTTGGTCATCTGCGCGCCGGTCGTTCAGCGTGAAGCGCTCGAACAGCGCAAGTCACCGCGCGCCCATTGGGCGCATCTCACGGTTCACGGTGTTCTGCATCTACTCGGGTACGATCATCTGGATCCCCGCGATGCCCAAGAGATGGAGTCCCGTGAAATCCAGATTCTTCAGATGATGGGGTTTGCCGATCCCTATCAGGATTCAGAGGACGCGATGGCCGGTTCTCGATCAACCCTTGCCGAACTCCAGGAAAATCATGTCTTCCAGTGAAGAACGTCCCAGTCCCAACGCTTCCGCCAATCGATCCTGGCGGGAGCGCTTGCTTCACCTGCTGCAGATTGCGCCGAACGATCGTGATGAGTTGCTGCAGATCTTGCGCAAAGGCCAGCAGGGCGGTTTGTTCGATGCCAATACCCTGGGCATGCTGGAGGGCGTGCTTGATGTGACCGAGATGCAGGTCGAGGAGATCATGATTCCGCGGGCGCAGATGGCGGTGGTGCGCCGGGACGACAATCTGGCGACCTTGCTCTCGGAAGTGGTTGTGTCCGGTTTTTCCCGCTATCCGGTAGTCGGCGAGCATCGTGACGAGATCGTCGGTGTTCTGATCGCCAAGGATCTGTTGCGCTATTTCCCCAGCGCACATGGCGAAGCAGCGTTCAACCTGCAGGATATCCTACGACCGGCCAGTTTCGTGCCCGAGGGCAAGCGCCTGAATGTCCTGTTGCGCGAGTTCCAGAGCAGCCGCAGCCATATCGCCATCGTCGTGGATGAATACGGCGGTGTTTCCGGATTGGTCACCATTGAGGACATCCTCGAGCAGATCGTCGGTGAAATCGAAGATGAGCATGATGAACAGGAAGAAGACAATATCCTCCAGCATGGGGAGCATCGTTATCTGGTCAAGGGATTGACCGATCTTGACGAGTTCAATGCGGCGTTGGGTGCCCAGTTTTCTGATGCGGAATTCGATACCGTTGCCGGCTTGCTCATGAATGCGTTCGGCCATTTGCCCCATCGTGGCGAGCGGGTTCGTCTGGGACACTATGAATTCACCGTGGTGCGGGCGGACAATCGCCGGATCCATCTGGTCCAGGTTTGCATCCTTCCCGAGGCGGATGTCCAGTCCGCCAACGCTTGACGATACCCGTTTCGGCGGTACGTACTCCACCCGTCATCGAGGACATCGACGCATGCGCTGGATTCATGAGGAAGGGCTGCGGATGCTGGGTGCGCTGCTGGCGGGTGCGGTGCTGGTCTTCGCGTTCGCTCCGTGGCAATGGTCCGTGTTGGCGCCGATCTGCCTGTGGAGCTTTCTGTTTCTGATCCGCGAACGATCCGTTGGGCAGGCGTTCCGGATCGGCTACGGTTTCGGGCTGGGTCAGTTTGGTCTCGGGATCAGCTGGGTATTCGTGAGTATCCACGAGCACGGCAATGCCGGTCTGTCCTTGGCCTTGCTGTTGACGGCTCTGTTGATCGCCTTTCTAGCTTCGATCCCGGCCTTGGTCGCTGCGGTGACCACGGCGCTGGCCGGTGCTCGGCGCGCGCGCCTGCTGTGGGTGTTTCCTGCCGTATGGATCGGCGGCGAGTGGGTTCGTAGCTGGGTGTTCACCGGCTTTCCCTGGCTGGCTGTCGGCTATACCCAAAGCGACGGCCTCTTGGCTGGCTATGCACCCCTATGGGGTGTTCTGGGGCTGGGCGCGGGGATTGCGTGGACCGCTGCAGCTATGGAATGCCTGCGAACGGCGAACGGTGTGCGGCGGGTGTGGATCGCGGCCACGCTTCTGGTGGTGTGGATCGCCGGTTCCGGATTGCGGTTCGTCCAGTGGACCCACCCCTCCGGACCGCCAATTCCCGTGGCGCTCGTTCAGGGGAATATTCCCCAGGAAAACAAATGGGACGCTCGCCGGGCCGATGAGATACTGGACCGGTATGCCCAACTGACGGAGCCCTTGCTTGGGACCCCGCTCATCGTCTGGCCGGAAGCGGCATTGCCCCATGTCTACCATGAACTGGCCGGGACCTATTTGACGCGATTGCAGATTGCTGCCGCTGCGGCCGGAAGTGAAATTCTTCTCGGGTTGTTGCGCTTCGATCCAGAGCGGCGCGTCTATCTCAACAGCGCCCTGCTATTGGGGCTGGATCGCCAGTTCTACGATAAGCGCCATCTGGTTCCGTTCGGGGAATATTTCCCGGTCCCGGCGTTCATCCGTCACTGGATGCAGGTCCTGGACATGCCGCACAGTGATCTTGGCGCCGGGCCGAGCCATCCTGATCTGATCCGCTTCCAGGAGCTGCCGCTGGGAGTTTTGATCTGCTATGAGGCTGTCTTCGGCAGCGAGGTGATTCGTGACCTGCCGGAGGCGCAGCTTCTGGTGAATGTCAGCAATGACGCATGGTTCGGGCGCAGTTTCGCGCCTCACCAGCACTTTCAGATCGCCCGCATGCGGTCTCTTGAGGCCGGACGGGACCTGCTGCGGGCCACCAATACCGGAATCACGGCGTTGGTCGATGCCACCGGTCGCGTCACCGCGCAGCTGCCGTCCTTCGAGGTTGGCGTCTTGCGCGGGAACGTGCAGCCTCGCCTCGGCGCTACGCCCTATGTACGCTGGGGCGATTGGCCCGTCTTGGCCTGGCTGGGCGCCAGCTTGGTCCTGGCGACCAGCTTGAGGCTGCGCGAGACCCCTTAGTGAGAAGGTGCGGCAGACGGGGACCGGTGGTTATAGAGGATCCCCGCCAACAGGACCATGAGCACCAGCCCTTGTCCGAGCAGGGTCTGCAAAGTCGGATAGATACCCAGGACCGGCAGGTCGATGAAGTCGACCGGTTGCGCATTGATCCAGCCTGCTGCTTGCAACGCGGCGAGACCTTTTCCGGCAAACACGACAGCCAGAACCCCGATCAGCGCGGCACTGAAGCTGAAGAACTGGCGAATCGGGAGACGAACACTGAAGCGGAACAGGGCGACCGCAATGCCGGCCAGCAAGATGGTGGCGATGACCATTCCCGATAGAACAGCAGTATGCTGTCCTTGGCTCCAGAGCGCCCGGTAGAACAGAACGGTTTCAAATGCCTCGCGATAGACCGCAAGGAACGACACCAGTCCGATGGCGCGCAGCCCCCCCCGGTTCATGGCGGCTTGCATCTGTCCGGCGACGTACTGCTGCCAACGACTGGCGTAGCTCTTGTTGTGCAACCAGAGACCGACACCAATCAGAATGACGGCTGCAAGCAGCGCTGTGAGTCCTTCAGTCAGCTCTCGACTGGCGCCGCTGATATCGATGAGATAGGTCGCGGCAAACCAGGTTGCCAGACCCATGACCAAGGCGCCGATCCATCCCGCGTGCAGATACGCCAAGCCCTCACTGCGACCGGATTTTTTCAGAAAGGCAAACATGGCAGCCAGCACCAGAATGGCTTCCAGGCCTTCCCGGAAGAGAATCAGGAAACTTCCGCTGAATGCGGCAGCAACGCTATGTTCATCGGAATGCAGCCGGTTTTCGGCCTGATTCAAGGCCACTTGCAGCCGTTCGACGCGCTGCGTGACGGCATTGACTGTTTCCTCTTCCCGAATGGCATTGCGTAAGGCCATCATATCGGCTTCGATCTGGGCCATCAGCTTTCTGTCGGTTGCTGCCAGAGTCGCCTCGGCAAGCTCAAAACCATCCAGATAGGCCGACAGGGCGGCGCGTGCGGCCTCTTCCCGGTTGCCGCTTCGGTAGGCTTGGTCCGCCGCATCGAGCATCTGACGTGCCGTTGTCAGCGCGCGGTCCTGTCCCGGTGCGAGGAGCGCCGGACGGTCAATCAACGCAGCAAGCAGCGGCATGGCGTGATCGGGGTGGTTGGCCGCCAAGGCTTCGGGCGTCGTCTGCACCAAGGTTCCCATGTCCGGGACGATCCGGCGCATGTCCGGCGTGTCGGCCCAAAGTGCCCTGCCGGCCTGCTTCTGTGTGTCGTCGAAATACAGTTGGCCGATATGGAATACCAGCGCCCAGCGCTCGGCTTCGCTCAAGTGAGTGTAGCTCGCCATTGCGGTGCCCGGCACGCCGAGGCTCACCGTGTTGTAGTAGCTCAACAAGCTACGCTGGCTACGCCGTCCGGCGTCATGGAAATCAGTGGGCGCAGGTGTGAGCCCTTGGGCGGCTGGCCCATCACCTCGCCCGGTGACCCCATGGCATCCCGCGCATTGCTCCTGGTACAGCTGACTGCCCACGGCCGGGTCGGGCACCTTCACCGGGGTGAGTGAAACCGGATACTGGCGCAACAGGTTTTCGGTCATGTCCGCGGTCAAGTTCTGGATGTACGTGCCATCGGCCTTGCGGGCAATGGCCTGTTCCAGTTCTTGCGCGGATTCGATGAGCTGGGCCTTGCCGTCCACCTCCGGAAGATCGTCCAGACGGCGTCGAATATCTGCCGAAAATTCACGTTGTTCGGCGTATTCCGCTGCATTGAGCACCTGACCATCTTGAACGAATTCGGGATAGTCGACTCCGATGTAATCGACCATCTGCAAGATCGGAAGAATCGCTTCCCGGCTCGCAGCCATGACATGGCTTGCCCAGAGGGAAAACACGCAGACAATCGCGAAACGCAGCCGAATCGGCAGTCGGGGAGGGATCCATGGGTTCATGGCGGGCCTGGCCTGGAAACAAAGCGGAAGGTGTCATTAATGTTAAGGAAACTGAGAATCGATTTCAATAAGACGGGAAACTACGGCAGGTCTTTCAGTTATTTCAATGATCATCGACAGTTGGATCATAAAAAAGGCGGGGCACATGACTTTCGCCACACCACGCGACGAAAGGTCTTGCCGGCAAGTCAGCCAAGCCCCATGATTCTGCCAGATCATCAGGCTGGGTGATCGACCGATCCGGGAGCGAAAAATCAACGACAGGTGGTAAATTCCGTCTTGGATCGTTCAAACTAGTGAGGAGGCCGAATTTGTCGGCCTGATCCCAATCATGAATCTCTTATCTCTCTTAAGGAGAATATCGATGACCAAGACCTCCAAGCTGCGCTGGCTGATGATTGCAGGCCTGGTTGCTGTGTTCGGCCTGTCTGCCTGCGACCGCAAAGAGCGGGAGGAAGCCAAGCAGGAGGCTGAGCAGGCCATGGACACCATGGAGCAGAAGGCCGATGAGCTGATGGACAAGGCCAAGGAGCCCTTCCAGGGTCCGGCCGAAGAAGCGGGTGAGCAGATCGACGATGCGACCGGCGCTGCTGGCGAAAAAGCCGAAGAGCTGGGCGAGAAGATCGACGAAACCACTGAAGATATGAAGTCCGAATAACAGGACTTATGCGGCGAAGGGGATCGGTGGGCGCGAAGCCGCCGATCCCGATTTCCAGCGGGGGGAGAGTCAATGGGTGAGCTGGATCCAATCGTCGGGCAATGGTATTTGGACTTGGAGCAGGATGACCGTTTCAAAGTCGTGGCTGTCGACGAACGCGGCGATGAAATCGACATCGAGTATGAAGACGGCGAAACCCGTACCGTGGGTTTCGACGAATGGTACGACCTGGATCTCGACCTGATGGATGATGAGGAAGCCGGATCGGATGAGCCGGTGGACGAGCCTCCAAACGATTTCTATCGTCCCGCGCGCGCTCGACGCTATCGCGAGGAGGACGATGATGAGGACGACGAGGATGATGCCGACCTGGAAGACGATTGGGATGAGTGACGCCATCCGCACACACCGATGATCGTCTATCTGGTCCGCCATGGTATCGCCGAAGATCGTGGGATGGCGATCCCCGACTCGGATCGCGCCCTGACAACTGATGGTATCCGGAAAATGCACCGGATCGTTTCAGGCCTTCAGCGCCTGGACGTTCAACCGGCAGCGATCTGGACCAGTCCTTTGCGGCGGACCCGTGAAACGGCAGAGATACTCGCTGCCGGTCTCGGCGTCAATGCCGTGCGTCTGTGTGATTCGCTGGCGCCGGCGAGTTCACTGGATGCCGTGTGCGCCGGGTTGGCTGGTGCGCCGGATTCGGTGATGGTGGTGGGCCATCAGCCCGATCTGGGCGAGCTGGCATCGCGTCTTTTGTTTGGAGGCCAGCAGGGAGACTCGTTGCCCTTCAAGAAAGGCGCTGTGGCCAAGATCACATGGAAAGACGGCGATCCGACCGGTCGCAGCCGACTGGAATGGTTCCTTACCCCGGCTCAGCTGCGGCTGCTGGGTCGGTCCGGCGGTTGATGCCGGAATTCCCCCTCATACGAGTCGAAGATAGACGCGCAGTTCTTCCCACAACGCCTGGTAGGCGGCCGCCGCGGGACTGTGCGCCGCGAACTGGTTCACCGGGCTTTGATGCTGTCCCATTTGTTCCACCGCCGAGGCGTAGGGCACATAAGCGCTCAGCAGATTGGGTAGCTCCGCGGGTGGAGCTTCCAGCCACTGCCGATGCAGCATGCGGCGTTTATCCACCATCGAGAAAAATGGGAACAGTTGTCCCCGATCAAGCTGCTTCTGCTGTAGAAATTCGCTAACCTGGGAAAACGCCCGGATCGACAGCGGGGTCGGGATCAATGGAACGGCGACCGCATCGGACAAGGCAAACACGTTTTCCGACAGACGCGAAAAGCTGGGCGGGCAATCGAGCACCAGAAGATGGTAGCGGTCGGCCAGTGGACTGACCAGCTTGGCCAGGATTTCCCGTGGCTTGTCGCTCTGTTCGAACAGCAGATCCAGATGGCGGTAGGTGGTATCGGCCGGGATGAGGTCCAGACCTGGCAATTCGGTCGCGCGAACCTGGTTTTCCAGCGCGTTCTTTCCTTTCAGGAGCTTCTTGGCCTTGACCTCAAGGCCCGTGGTATCACGCAGGTACCAGCTGGCAGCGCCCTGGGGATCGAGGTCCCACAGACAGGTGGTCAGGCCGTCCTGTGCGGCGCACCAGGCGAGATTGACAGCGGCGGCGGTTTTTCCCACTCCGCCCTTGAGGTTGTAGAACGCCAGTGTATGCATCGGCTTGCCTCGTGTTCGGGTCAAGATAACGGAGCGGCGGGATCGGGATGGAATGGTAGCCGTCGTTCGCGAGGCGCATCCTCTTCTTCCCACAGGCGCCAGTAATCGGTGATGCGGCGCGTGAACGATCGAGGCCGTTCCGCATAGATCCGGCGACCGAGAGACAAAGCCTCCTGGCGGAGCTGGGCTTGCCGACGGCCAATGGCGCCGAGCAGCCTTTGCTGCTGGGCATCACTGCCCAGTCGGTCTGACCAGGCCAGCATCTGACTGCGCAGCAGCATCAAGTCGTGGTCGTCGCCCAGCAGATCGGACAGCGTCTTGAGCAGACTCTGGCGCTGCTCGAGATAGACCGGCCACGCGCCGGCGATCAGTCGGGTGTGATACCAGTGATCCTTCACACGCTTGCGCCAGTCGTGGAAATGTTCCGCGGTCGGGGCGTTCTGGACGGCGTCCAGCTGGCGCCGACCAGCCCGGTAGGTTCGCTCGAATCCGGAGCAGATGAGGTCGAATCCTGTTTCAGGCACGTCGATCTCGGGCAGGTGGGTCATGTGCTGGTTCAGCGCGGCGCACAAACGCCGAACGATGCTGTCCAACGCATCGGCATCATGGAGATGGTCATGGGCGTTGTCGATCAGGGCCCGATGGAGCGCCTGCCCGGCGCGCGTTTGCAGCGCCTTGGGGTCGACGGCGTCCAGTTTGTCCCAGCACTCCACCAGCGCCTGGGCGTCGCGGGTTCCGGAAAGCTCCCGACCCGCGTCCCGGAACCATTGCCGCATGGCGCCGGCCGGGAAGGTCTCGGTGTCGCTGACCAGCCGCAAAACGGCCCGGATTTCCTTGAAGCGCTTGCGGGCTTCGTGGATGCCTTCGGCCCGGTCGGCGATGGGCGCGGACAGATGCGTGATCGCCTTTTCCATCCGCTCAAGCAGGATATTCCGGAGGGCGCGGGGTGTATGCCGTGGGGCGGGGAATGCAAAGGCCATGTATCCAAAGCGCTCGGCAGGACGGATGAGTATTTCAACTTACCACATCCACCGCAGCAATTTCCCCCAATGAAGGTGCAGTTGTCATTTTCGAATCGTAGAGTAAGGGGCTTGCGCCGGATGCGATCGGGAGATTGCCCTCGTGACAGAACAGATGCATTCATTGACCGTCTCCGCGCAGACGGAACTGCGCGCCTTGCAGGCCGAACTGCAGGACTTGCGTGATCGTGTGGAGCAGGGGGCCCGGCACGATGCAGTGGAATGGTTGAGACCGGACGCCGATCGAGCCCGGGCGAGTGTGATGAATTTGCTGCGCTATCTGCATTTTCGGCGCAGTGATCTGCGTCTACTGCAAAAACGCCTGAGCAATCAGGGTCTGTCATCACTGGGACGTTCGGAAGGCCATCTGCTGCACGATCTCGATCGTGTACTGGCCCTTCTATCCGGCGTTCTGGATGGACAGTGGCACCCGCCCCAGCCCGATTCCGGGCCGTGTATCGATGAGGGGGAGGCTCTGCTCAGCGGCAACACGCAGCATCTGTTCGGGGCACATCGCGACGGCGCGGGTGTTTACATCATGGTAACGCTGCCGTCTAGTGCGGCCGAAGATGGTGAGCTGGTCAGTGCGATGATCCGTTCGGGAATGGACTGCGCTCGCATCAATGGCGCCCATGATGACCCGGTCGTGTGGAATCGCATGATCGAGCAGGTGAGACAGGCCAGTGCGGCGCTGGGTAGACCATGTCGGATCTACATGGATCTTCCGGGGCCCAAGTTGCGTACGGCGCCGGTCCATGCCGCGCCCATATTCGCGATCCATCCGACCCGCGATGCTTCGGGGCGCGTGATTGCGCCGGCTGAAGTCGTGCTTGCATCGGCCCGCACGCCCGAGTCGACCGACCCTGAGATCCTGCCCGTCACGGCCGAAATCTACGACGACCTGAAGGTCGGTGGACGGATCCGTTTTCGCGATACGCGCGGGCGCATGCGGGAGATCGAGATCATCGGTCGCGATCTCGCGGATCGCTGGAAAGGGCGCATCTGGCACACGGCTTATCTGGAACCGGGCATGCCCTGTCGCTGGTGGGGGCCCAGTGCAACGCCGGGTGACCGCCGAGAAGGTTGTTTCGGTCCGTTTCCGGAACGTCCCGGTTTTCTCCTGGTGCATCCACAGGAGCAACTTCTGCTCACGCGCAACAGCCAGCCTGGGATTCCGGCGCAACCCGATGCCCCGGAGCCGCTGGCGAGGATGGGGCGAATCGGCCTCAGCAGTCCTGAAGTGATCGACGACCTCGCGGTTGGACATCGGGTGTTCATCGATGACGGCAAGATTGGCGCCGTCGTGGAGTCGCTCATTCCCGAGGGCGCCGTCTTGCGCATCACGCGGGCCCGCGCCGAAGGGGAGAAGGTCCGGGGTGAGAAGGGGCTCAATTTCCCGGATAGTCTGCTTCGACTCCCTGCGCTCACCGAACAGGATCTGGAAATGCTTGATTTGGCGGCCCATACCGCCGATATCATCGGCTACTCCTTCATCCGCACGGCCGACGACATGGCCACCCTGATGGCCGAGCTGGATCGGCGTGGCAACCGCTCGGTGCCCGTGGTGGCAAAGATCGAAACAGCCCAGGCGGTGCGGAATCTCCCCGAGATCCTGCTCACGACACTCCCCAGACGCCCCGTCGGTGTCATGGTCGCTCGCGGCGATCTGGCGGTGGAGATTGGCCCGGAACGGCTTGCCGAGATCCAAGAGGAGATTCTTTGGCTGTGCGAGGCTGCTCATGTCCCGGTGATCTGGGCTACTCAGGTGCTCGAATCACTGGCCCGCAAGGGCACACCGACCCGCTCGGAAATCACCGATGCGGCTATGGGTGTGCGCGCCGAGTGCGTGATGCTCAACAAGGGACCGTACATCTGCCGCGCCATCGAGACGCTGCGCGACATCATGCAGCGCATGAATGCCCATCAACACAAAAAGACGGCCCGCTTGCGTGCCCTGCATTGGTAAGTCGCCTCGGGACATGCAAGCGGGTTTTCCGGAAAGAGCTTGTTCAGCCGCTACGGCACTGCTGCGGTGTCGGTGGCACTTCCACTGAGCACGCGCCGCGCTGCTGGGCGTGCCGCGCGTAGGCGCTCAGTATCGCCCGTAACGTGGCGGCGGTGGCGTCCTCATCCAGTCCAACTCCATGCCACGAACGGTCATCACCGCCGATCTTGAGTTCGACATAGGCCGCCGCGCGCGCATCCGACCCCGGCCCGATGGCATGCTCGCGGTAGTCAATCACTTCAATCGGTTTGCCGAACCCTTCGGCGAGCGCATGGACGAAGCCATCCACCGGCCCGCGACCGATCCCGGTCACCACCTGATCGAGACCCGCGGCATCGCGCAACACGGCACGCACCCGCCGCAACCGGTCTTGCTGCCCGTGCGACTCCTCGCGGTAGTCGACCAAACTATGGGCCCCGGGAACCGCGAGATAAATGTGCTCGAAAATGGTCCACAGGTCGGCTGTTTTCACTTCCTTTCCAGTCGAATCGGCGATGATCTGAACCTCATTGCGAAACTCGATCTGCAATCGTCGAGGCAGGTCCAGACCGAACTCGCTGGCCATGACATGGGCGATGCCGCCTTTACCGGATTGGCTGTTGATGCGGATCACGGCTTCGTACGTTCGACCGACGTCTCGGGGATCGATGGGCAGGTAAGGAACCTCCCAGGCCGGCGTTTCTGCGGGATCGTTCTCGCGGGCTGCCAAACCCTTTTTGATGGCGTCCTGATGTGAGCCCGAAAACGCCGTGAACACCAGCTCGCCCGCATAGGGATGGCGAGGATGGACTGGAAGCTGGTTGCAGGTCTCGGCGACGCGCACGACCTCGTTGATCCGCGAGAAGTCGAGGTGTGGGTCAATGCCCTGGGTGTAGAGGTTCAACGCCAGGGTGACGATGTCCACGTTGCCCGTGCGTTCACCGTTGCCGAACAAGGTTCCTTCGACGCGGTCGGCACCGGCCAGGACGGCCAGCTCGGCAGCCGCCACAGCGGTTCCCCGATCATTGTGCGGGTGTACCGAGAGGATCACATGGTCTCGGTAGGGCAGTTGGCGATGCATCCATTCGATCTGATCGGCGTACACGTTGGGCGTGGTCATTTCCACCGTCGCCGGAAGGTTGATGATCGCTTCACGACCCGCGTCGGGTTGCCAGATCTCCAGTACGGCGCCGCAGGTCTCGAGGGCGAAGTCGAGCTCGGTTCCGGTGAAGCTTTCGGGCGAGTATTGAAACACCCAATCGGTGTCCGGCTGCCGCGCGGCATGGTCAGCCACCCAGCGGGCGCCCTGTTCGGCGATGCGCCGGATTCCCGCTCGATCCTGCCGGAATACCAGGCGCCGCTGGGCTTCCGACGTCGAGTTGTAGACATGAATGATGGCGCGGCGCACACCTTGCAGTGCCTGGAACGTCCGAGCGATGAGATCCGTGCGCGCCTGGGTCAGGACCTGAATGGTGACATCGGCCGGAATACGATTCTGTTCGATGATTTCCCGTACGAAGTCGAAGTCGGTCTGGGAGGCGGCCGGGAAACCGACCTCGATCTCCTTGAAGCCAATGGCCACGAGCATCTCGAACATCTGGTGCTTGCGCAGGCTGTCCATGGGTTCGATGAGCGCTTGGTTGCCGTCCCGTAAATCGACACTGCACCATTGCGGTGGACGCGTGATTTGCCGGGATGGCCACTGGCGGTCGGCCAGGTTGACGGGACGGATCGGGCAGTATTTCTGATGCGGATGATCAATCATGACGAAATTCCTGGGTGATTGAGGAGAAATGCGCCCAGGGAGCAACGGGGTCGTCGGGCAGGCGCGCGCTAGGCCCGGCGACCGCGTCGCAGTCGCAGCCCGAGAGGGTTTGACCGGAAATGATTCTTCGATGAGAGGAGGGATTTGGAAAACATGTCATCGGCTCGCTGCAAAAGAAAATGGGGTGCCCCAAACGCTTGGGTCACAGTCGCAGCAGAAGGATAGCCGATTGAATGTTGCTCATGGTTCGACCCTATGGGGTTGCGGCATCGTTGTCAAGTCCGAGCACAGAACGGGGCGATTCAGTCGCGGGCGACCAGCTTCCGCCTACGGCCCGGATGAGGGCGATACTGGCATCAAGGCGCTGATTCATGAGCGCGATACTTGTTCGCTCGCTGTCCAGTAAGACGGTCTGCGCCGCGACTACGTTCAGGTAACTCAACAGACCGGCCTTGTACTGATTGGTAACGACGGCTAGAGACTGTCGGGCCAAGTCCTCGGTTTCCCGTTGCGTCGCAGCTTCTGCTTCCAAAACACGCAATGCAATGAGTTGATCCTCGACCTCCTGGAAAGCACTCAGGACTGTGAGCCGGTAGTTGTCGGCAGTCGCGTCCAGAATGGCCGTGGCTTGTTCGACCTGTGATTTGCGCAGACCCCCGTCGAAAATACCCAGGGCCATGCGGGGTCCGATGGACCAGAAGCGATTCGGCAGACTGATCAGGTCGCCAAGGCTGCTGCTTTGGTAACCGCCACTGGCCGAGAGCGTCAGGTTCGGGTAATAGGCGGCCTGGGCGATGCCGATCTGGGCACTGGCAGCCGCGACGCGGCGTTCCGCCGCAGCGATGTCTCGGCGACGTTCCAGTAAGGTGGAAGGCAAGCCGGGCGGAATCACGGGAATCACCGGATCGGTGAGCGGCGCAACAGGAAACCGGTACTGGGCGGGCGCTTTGCCGAGCAGAACCGCGATGGCGTGTTCGAGTTGGGCGCGCTGGATCTGAAGATCGAGCGCTTGGGCCTGGGCCGATTTCAGTTGGGTTTTGGCTTGCAGCACATCGGCGCGGGAGGTCACGCCCGCCTGATAGCGATTTTCGGTCAGTTTGAGCGACTGTTCGTAGGCGGCCACGCCTTGGTGCAGCTTGTCCTGCAAGGTGTCGTTGGTCCGCAGGGTGAAATAGAGCCGTGCCAGTTGCGCCTGCATGCTCAGTCGCATGGCCTGGAGGTCGGCGGCGCTGGCGTCAAGATTGGCTTGATTGGCTTCGACCTGCCGGCGTACGCGCCCCCATAGGTCGATTTCCCAGCTACTGTTCAAGCTGAGATTGTGTTGCGTCCGTGGATCGAACTCGATCGTTGGCGGCTGAATCGCCGGCGGGCGAACCTGCAGGATGCCGAACGGACCGACCCGTTGAGCCGGGAGTTGCACGGGTTGCCGGTTGAGCCCGGTCAGCGGATCGGGAATCTGACTGCGATTCACGTCGGCCGAGGCGCTCAGCGTCGGGAACAGGTTGGCGCGGCTGGCGGCCAGGACTGCCTGGGCCTGGCGGAACTGACTTTCCGCGATGCGGATGTTCAGATTGTTCGCTGCAAGTTCGCGCTGCAAGGCATCAAGCGCATCATCATGGTAAACCCGCCACCAGGGTCCTGGATCGAGAAGGTCGGCCGGTTCGGCCCGCTTCCAGCCCTCATTTTCCTTGTAGACCGCGGGCGTCTCGATGTCGGGTCGAGCATAGTCCGGACCCACGGTGCAGGCGCTGATCAGCGTGGTGCAGATCAGCAGTCCTCCGCACAGCCGCGCCCGCAGCTGGCGGTCAGCGGAGGTGTGGTCGCGGAGGCGGGGCAGTGTCGACATGGCTCGGCCTTCAATCGGTGAATCGGGCCGAACTGCTCCCCAGGCTCCAGCCGCGCTGGGCCCACTGATGCAGACGATCCATGTAGAGGTAAACGATGGGGGTGGTATAGAGCGTCAAGAGCTGACTGAACAGGAGTCCGCCGACGATGGCGATCCCCAGAGGGCGCCGCAGGTCTGCGCCATAGCCGCTGGCGATCGCCAATGGCAGTGCGCCCAGCGTGGCCGCGAGTGTGGTCATCAGAATGGGCCGTAACCGCAGCAATGCTGCTTCGAAGATGGCTTGCTGCGCGCTGAGGCGCGATTCGCGCTGGGTCTGAATGGCCACATCTACCATCATGATGGCGTTTTTCTTCACGATACCGATCAACAGGAACAGACTGATCAAAGCCATCGCGTTGAGTTCCACGCCCGTTGCGAGCAAGGCCAGGAGGGCACCGACGCCGGCGGATGGCAGGGTGGAGAGGATGGTGACGGGGTGGATGAAGCTCTCATAGAGAATGCCGAGCACCACATAGATAGCCAGCAATGCTCCCAGCAGCAGCCAAGGCTCCGAGGACAGGGATTTCTTGAACGCCAGCGCCTCACCCTGAAAACCACCGCGCACGGATGCGGGTGCACCGATCTGGGTCATGGCGCGGCGGATGACCTGCTCGGCATCGCTGAGCGAGATTCCGGGCGCGAGATCGAAGGAAATCGTGGCAGCGGCGAATTGGCCCTGGTGGTTGACGACAATGGGGCCGGTTGTGGTTTCCACATGGCTGAATGCGCTCAAGGGGACCATCGCGCCGGTCTTCGACGGGATATACAATTTCGCCAATGTCGCCGGGTCCCGGGTGTCCTCCGGTGTTGCCGTCATCACGATGAAATATTGATTTCGCTCGGCATAGAGGGTCGAGATCGGACGTTGCCCGAACGCATCATAGAGTGCCGCATCGACACGCGCTGGATCAACGCCGAGCCGGATGGCGGCATCGCGATCGATGACGACTTTGGCATGTAGCCCTCGGGCCTTGAGGTCATTATTGACGTCTACCAGTTCCGGCTGGCGTTTCAAGGCTTCTTCGAGGCGCGGCGACCATTCGTAAAGATCTTCGAGCTGATCGCTTTCGAGGGTGTATTGATAGCGCGAGTTGCTGGGACGCCCACCGGGGCGGATGTCCTGCGGCCCCTGGAGAAATAATGTGGCGCCGGGAATGTCGTTGATCTGGGTGCGCAACCGCTCCATGACCTTGTGTGCCGGCATCTTTCGCTCATCCAAGGGCTTGAGCGAAACGAAGACAAAACCGGTATTGCCTTGCGATTCGCCGCCGATGAAGGACACCACGCTTTCCACCGCCGGATCTGCGCGCAGAATATCGGTGAATTGCTGCTGCTTTTCACGCATCGATTGAAACGACAAGGCCTGCTCGCCGCTGATGTAACCCAGCAGCTTGCCAATGTCGTATTGTGGCATGAGTCCCTTGGGGACGACCACGAAAAGAACGATGTTCAGTGCGAAGGTCGCAAACAACGACATCAGGGTCACGAATGCGTGGCGCAAGGCCCAATCCAGGCTGATCCGATAGACCGTGGTCAGGCGTGCGAACGCACCGTCGAGCCAGCGATATAGGCGCCCGGGCGTGTCGAATGTCTCCTGGCGAAGCAGTCGGGCGCTCATCATCGGTGTCAATGTCAGCGAGACGACCATGGACACAAGAACTGCCAGCGACAGCGTAGCGCCGAATTCCTGAATCAGCCGCCCGATCATTCCACCCATCAGCACGATGGGAAGAAAAACTGCGACCAGCGACAAGGTCATGGACACCACCGTGAAACTGACCTCGCGTGTGCCCTCCAAGGCAGCTTGGAAAGGGGGGCTGCCCTGTTCGAGGTGGCGGATGATGTTCTCCAGGACCACGATTACATCGTCGACGACGAAGCCGGTGGCAATGGTAATGGCCATGAGCGAGAGGTTATCGATGGAGTAGCCCATCAGATAGAGCGCGCCGAAGGTGCCGATCAGTGAAACCGGCAATGCGACAGCGGGAATCAGCGTGGCACGGGCATTGCGCAGGAACAGGAGCACGACGCCGAGTACCAGGAGGGTCGAGATGACGATCGTGATTTCCACTTCATGGAGCGAGGCGCGAATCGTTTCAGACTGATCGAGTTGGATCTCCAGATCGACCCCGCCGGGGACCGATGCCTTCAATTCGGGCAGCAAGTCCTTCACGCGATCGACGGTCTCGATGACGTTGGCGCCCGGTTGTCGGCGCAACATGATCAATACCGCCGGCTTGCCATTGGCCGTGCCGGCATTGCGCACATCCTGGACGGAATCATGAACTTCGGCGATGTTGTGCAGATAGATGGGAGAGCCATCGTCAAAGGCGATGACCAGATCACGGAATTCCTCGGCCGTCCGGGTCTGGTCATTGGCATGGATCAACCAGCTGTTCGCGCCATCGTCCAGAAACCCCTTGGGTCGATTGGCATTGGCACCAGCCAGCGACTGGCGGATTTGCTCGAGGCTGAGGCCATATTGGTTGGCTGCATCAAGGTTGAGTTCGACGCGGATCGCCGGCAAGGCGGAACCGCCCAGCTCCACTTGGCCGATGCCGTAGACCTGGGCAAGTTTCTGAGCCAGCACCGTGGAGGCGGCGTCGTACATCTGCCCAAGACTCAGGATGTCGGATGTGAGTGAAAGAACCAGGATCGGTGAATCGGCCGGATTGGCCTTGCGATAGATCGGATTGGTCGGGAGATTCGCGGGAAGCAGACTGCGTGCCGCATTGATCGCGGCCTGCACATCCCGCGCGGCGCCGTCGATATTCCGGTTGATATCGAACTGAATGATGATGCGTGTGAACCCGATGGAGCTGGCCGAGCTCATTTCTTCGATGCCGGCGATGCGGCCCAGTTGCCGTTCCAGCGGTGTGGCCACGGTGGTCGCCATCGTTTCGGGGCTTGCTCCTGGCAGACGCGCGATCACAACGATGGTCGGAAAGTCGATCTGCGGCATGGGTGCCACGGGCATCAGGAAAAAGCCCAATAAGCCGGACAGCGTGATGGCCACCGTCAGCAGGGTGGTCGCGACCGGCCGATCGATGAAAAATGCTCCCGGGTTCAAGGATTGTTCTCGACCATTGACCGCGCCCTCTGGCCCAGGCGCTCAGCCAGATCGGCAAAGGCGAGGTAGATGACCGGCGTGGTGAAAAGTGTCAGCAACTGACTCAGCACCAGCCCGCCGACCAGCGTGATTCCGAGGGGGTGCCGCAGCTCTGCGCCGACCCCGGTGCTCAGCATCATGGGCAGCGCGCTCAACAACGCCGCCAGAGTGGTCATCAAAATCGGCCTGAACCGCAACAGGCAGGCTTCGAAGATGGCCTCCCGAGGTGGTTTTCCGCCGGTGCGCTCCGCATCCAGGGCAAAGTCCACCATCATGATGGCGTTTTTCTTGACGATGCCGATGAGCAACACGATTCCGATGATGCCGATCACGTCCAGCGGATGGCCGCTGAGCAGCAAGGCCAACAGGGCTCCCACGCCGGCAGACGGCAGGGTAGAGAGGATGGTGATTGGATGGACATAGCTCTCATAGAGCATGCCCAGCACGATATACATGCAGACAATGGCTGCGAGCAGCAGAAATGTCTGGTTGGCCAGCGAGGCGCGAAATGCCAGCGCATCACCCTGAAAGCGTATCTGCAGACTGGCCGGGGGGGCCAGATCGGCGAGTGCCGCTTCAATATCCGAGACGGCTGCGCCCAGGGAAGTCCCCGGCGGCAGGTTGAACGAGACCGTAGCGGCGGGAAACTGACCGAGATGTTCGATCAGGATGGGTGTCGTGCGCTCTTCCACGCGGGCGACCGCGCGCAGTGGTACTTGCACGCCGTTTGGCGAGGGGACATAGATTCGATCCAGTGCCTCGAGACCCCGTTGCAGAATGGGGTCCACTTCCAGCACCACCCGGTATTGATTCGACTGGGTGAAGATGGTGGAGATGATGCGCTGACCGAAGGCGTTGTAAAGCGCATTGTCGATCGCGGCGGCCGTGATGCCGTAGCGTGCAGCGGCGTTTCGGTCAATGGCCAGATAGGCCTGCAAACCCCCGGTTTGCAGGTTGTGATTCACATCGCGCAGGGACGGCAGCGCTTGAAGTCGCTCGGTGATCGGTGTCACCCAATCATACAGCTCCGTGGGATTCGGATCCTGCAGCGTCAGCTGGTATTGGGTACGCGAGACGAGATTCCCGATGCTGAGATCCTGCAAGGGTTGCAGATACAGCGCGATTCCAGAGACGTTCTGCAGTCGCGATTGCAGGCTGCGCATGATCTCTTCCGCATCGGCACTGCGCTCGGCGTGGGGTTTGAGCTGAATCAGTACCCGTCCGCTATTGAGCGTGGGATTGGCGCTGTCCACGCCGATGAAGGAGGTGACGCCTGCCACGGCAGGCTCCTCGAGCAAGGACGCTACCAGGGCCTGCTGACGCGATGCCATCGCTTCGAACGAAATCGACTGTGGCGCTTCGGAGATTCCTTGAATGAGTCCTGTGTCCTGTGAGGGCAGGAATCCCTTGGGGATGAAGACGTACAGCAGGAGCGTGAGCATCAGGGTGACGACGGCCGTGACCTGCATCGGTCGGGGGCGATCCAGCACGCGGGTCAGGATCCGTCCGTACCCGTCAATGATCCGGTCCAGGAAACGGCCTTGCGCCAGTTCCGAATGGCCCCCGACCGGAATGGCGCGCAGCAGGCGCGCGCACATCATGGGCGTGAGTGTGAGCGAGACCACGGCCGAGATCAGGATCGCCACGGCCAGGGTCACCGCGAACTCCCGGAACAACCGACCAATGACATCACCCATGAACAGAAGCGGGATCAGCACTGCGACCAGGGAAACGGTGAGAGAAATGATGGTAAAGGCAATCTGACGCGAGCCTTTGAGCGCCGCTTCCAATGGTGGTTCGCCGGCCTCGAGATAGCGGCTGATGTTCTCGATGACCACGATGGCATCGTCGACCACGAAGCCGGCGGCGATCGTGAGCGCCATCAGGGTCAGATTGTTGACGCTGAATCCGGCCAGGTACATGAAGGCGAATGTCCCGACCAGAGACAGAGGGACCGCGATACTCGGGATGATGGTAGCGGTGAGATTGCGAAGGAAGAGGAAAATGACCATGACGACCAGTGCGACCGCGAGCATGAGCTCGAACTGCACATCGTGCACCGAGGCACGAATGGTGGTGGTCCGATCGGACACCACCGTTAGCGTGACGGCCGCCGGCAGGGAATCCTGCAGCCGCGGCAACAGTTCCTTGATCCGGTCCACCACTTCGATCACATTGGCGCCGGGTTGGCGTTGAATATTGACCAGCACGGCCGGTGTCTTGCCGAACCAGGCGGCCTGCCGGTTGTTTTCGATGTCGCGGACCACATGCGCAACTTGATGGAGGCGGATGGGCGCGCCGCCGCGGTAGGCCACCACCATCTGCGCAAACTGTTCGGTGCTCAGCAGTTGATCATTGGCATCGATGGTATAGGCGCGATCCGGTCCATCGAAGCTTCCTTTCGCCTGATTCACGTTATTGGCACCGACAGCGGTACGGAGATCCTCGAGACTCAGGTTATAGGCCGTGAGCGCACGCGGATCGGCCTGGATGCGGATGGCGGGGCGCTGCCCTCCGCTGAGCCCGACAAGGCCCACGCCGCTGACCTGGGCAAGCTTCTGGGCCAAGCGAGTATCAGCCAGATCCTCGATTTCCGGCAGCGGCAGGTTTGGTGAGGTCAACGCCAGCGTCATGATCGGTGCGTCGGCGGGGTTGATCTTGTTGTAGGTTGGCGGAGCCGGCAGATCGAAAGGCAGAAAGGTGTTGGCTGCATTGATTGCAGCCTGGACCTGCTGTTCGGCGATATCCAGTGTCAATTCAAGCGAAAACTGCAAGGTGATGACAGACGCTCCACCCGAGCTGGTGGAGGTCATCTGACTGAGCCCCGCCATTTGCCCGAGCTGACGTTCCAAGGGCGCGGTCACGGACGACACCATGACTTCGGGGCTGGCACCCGGATAAAGCGTCACGACCTGGATGGTGGGGTACTCGACTTGGGGCAAGGCCGCAAGCGGCAAGAAACGATAGCCCAACAGCCCTGCAATCAATAGGGCAGCCATGATGAGAGAGGTTGCGACCGGACGGAGGATGAACGGACGCGAAGGATTCATGGGGATTGGGAGGCTTCGTCAGCAGGCTGTGATTTTTTGACGATCTCGACGGCTTTTCCTTCGGCGAGCCGTTCTGTTCCGTCGATCACCACCCGTTCACCGATTTGCAGGCCGGCGGTGATCGCCGTCAGGCCACGGTCCCGGGTCGCGGTCTGGATCGGGCGCGCCGTGACCTTTTGGTCTGGCCCCACCACCCACACGTAGGGCCCATCTGCACCCCGCTGGATGGCCGCATCGGGGATCACACGGCTGTCGCGCGCGACTTCGAGCAGCAGCCGGGCGTTGACGAATTGATTGGGGAACAGCTGTTCGTCCCGATTGGGGAATTGAGCCTTGAGGCGCACCATCCCCGTCGTCGCATTGATGCGATTGTCGATGGCCGTTAATTGTCCCTGGCCGAGCGTGGTCGACTGATCACGATTGAAGGCCGTGACCGGCAGGGACGCTTTGCGCAATCGCTCGCGCACGCGGGAGAGGTCATCTTCCGGGATGTCGAAAACAATGGCGATGGGCTGGGTCTGGGTAATGACGGCAAGCCCGTTCGGATCTGCGGCCCGGACCAGGTTGCCGCGGTCGACGGTGCGCAGGCCAATGCGTCCGCCAATCGGTGCGGTAATTCGGGTGTAATCCAGCTGTAGCCGGGCATTCCCAAGCTGGGCATGATCGCCCTGAAGGGCCGCCTGATACTGGCGAACCAGCGCCTGCTGCGTCGAAACCTGTTGTTGGGCAATGGAATCTTCTTTGAGCAGCTGCTCATAGCGGGCCAGATCTTGCTGGGCATTGGCCAGCAACGCTTGATCCCGTGCCAGTTGGGCTTGTGCCTGTTGTAGCTGGATCTGGAATGGTCGCGGGTCGATTTCAGCCAGCAGGGCACCTTCGCGCACCATCTGACCTTCGGCGAAGTGCAATGCGATGAGCTCGCCATCGACACGGCTGCGTACCGTGACCGAATTGAGTGGTGTCACGGTTCCCAGTCCGTTGAGATAGACCTGCAGATCGCTTGATTGCACGGTTGCAACGGATACCGGCACGGGACGATCCACCGCCGCACTCTGGGCCGAAGGTTGTGGTGTCCGAAGCAGCAAGGTCGCGCCGATGGCCAATGCCAACAGGACGACCGACAAGCCGACGCGGCCGCCGGGTATCGGGATCGGTCGCGATGCCCGATTGGAGGGCGCCGACGCGGTGGATCGCTTCATGACGGTTCCTGGTGAAGACTAGAGGAACGGCCGCCTGACAACCGGCTGGGGATGCAGGAGGCCGGGTCGACTGGTCCTCAACATCGGCACCACTCGTGCGCTTCTTGAGGAAAACCGCGGCGCTGTCACACCAAGGCGATTCAGGGAAAATCAAGTCACTCCGGGCCCGACCGGTGTTTTGAGCCACTTGTCACCGGATGGGCGATCTGTCCGGATCAGGGCGTATCCGGAGTAGGGATGGACTTTCGGAAGCCATCCATCATGTTACGCATGTGTTGCTGCGCCTGTTCGCGTTCGGCCTGGTCGATAAAGCCGTCGCTGTTGGCGTCCATCGTGGAAAAGCGCTTGTCGTGCATCGCCATGAATTCAGCCTTGCTGATGCGGCCGTCCTGATCGGTATCGGCCATCTGCAGCATCCGTTGCATCATGCCACTCCCGCGCTCGCCTGGCTGTGCCAAGGCTGCGAATGACAGGCTGGCCAAAAGCGTGATCAACACCATTGTCGTAAGTCGTGACATCGCTTTTCCCTCTCATCGGTATGAACCGCATTCCGGCTGCCGAACAATGCGCCGGGTCTGTCGCCTTGTGAAGATGTCTCCAGAAGGAGACACCTGGTGTCCGGTTGGACTGTCAATCTTCCGGTTCGTATCCCAGATTCGGCGCCAGCCATTTTTCGGCTTCGACGATGCTCCAGCCCTTGCGGCGCGCGTAATCCGCCACTTGATCGCGATCCAGCCGTCCGACGACGAAATACTGTGATTGCGGATGGGAAAAGTACCAGCCGCTGACCGACGCGCCGGGCCACATGGCTTGGCTTTCAGTGAGCGTGATGCCGCACTGCCGTTCCACGTCCAGCAGTGCCCACAGGGTGGCTTTCTCGGTGTGATCGGGACAGGCGGGATAGCCTGGCGCCGGCCGGATTCCGGCGTACTTTTCGGCGATCAGCGCGGTGTTGTCGAGATGTTCGTCCGGTTGATACCCCCAGAATTCCTGGCGTACGCGTTGATGCAGTCGTTCGGCAAAGGCTTCGGCCAGCCGGTCGGCGAGTGACTCGAGCAGGATCGCGCTGTAGTCGTCCAGATTGCGGCGGAACTCGGCGACGCGTTCGGCACATCCCAGTCCAGCCGTGACCGCGAATCCCCCGATGTAGTCGGCGACGCCGCTCGCCTGCGGCGCGATGTAGTCGGCCAGGCTGCGGTTGGGGACGCCTTCGCGGTGTTCCCCCTGCTGGCGCAGGTAGTGCAGTCGGGTGCGGATCTCGGTACGGTTCTCATCGGTGTAGATGACGATATCGTCGTCATCGACCTGATGGGCCGGAAACAGTCCGATGACGCCACTGGCGCGCAGCCAGCGTTCCGCAATCAGTCGGTCCAGCATGGCCTGCGCATCATCCCAGAGGCGCCGAGCAGCTTCGGCGGTGGCGGGGTTGTGCAGCAGATCGGGGTATCGCCCCTTCAGCTCCCAACTGATGAAAAACGGCTGCCAGTCGATAAATTCACGCAATTCTTCGAGGGGATAGTTCTCGAAGACCTTGGTGAACTGGGTGGCGGCATGGCTGTGGTGATCACAGGCCGGGCCCTGACACACATCCTTGGCTTGCTGCAGCAGCATGCGGGGTCGCGGGGGGCGATAGCCTTCCCAGTCGATGAGCGTGCGGCGTTCACGTGCGTCGGCCAGACGGAGGAACTTGTCCTGACGCTCCTTGTTGGCGTGGCGCGCCCGGATCTGTTCGTATTCATCGTGAATGGCACGGATCGTCTGGGGCTTCTGTTCAGCTGAGAGCAATGAGGCGACCACCGGCACCGAGCGCGATGCGTCCTTGACCCAGACCACAGGCCCCGGATAGGCCGGGTCGATTTTGACGGCGGTGTGCGCGCGGGAGGTGGTGGCGCCGCCGATCAAGAGCGGGAGGTCGAATTCCTGGCGCGCCATTTCCCGCGCCAGCGTGACCATTTCGTCCAGTGAGGGGGTGATCAATCCCGAAAGTCCGATGATATCGGCCTGCTCGGTCCGGGCGGCCTCCAGAATCTTTTGGCCCGGAACCATCACGCCAAGATCGATGACCTCGTAGTTATTGCATTGCAGGACCACCCCGACGATGTTCTTGCCGATATCGTGCACGTCGCCCTTCACGGTTGCCAGAACGATCTTGCCGTTGGACCGCACGGCCTCACCGGGTTGCCGTTCTGCTTCGATGTAGGGGATGAGGTAGGCCACCGCCTTTTTCATCACCCGCGCCGACTTGACCACCTGGGGAAGAAACATCTTGCCCGCACCGAACAGGTCGCCGACGACATTCATGCCCGCCATCAGCGGGCCTTCGATCACCTCGATCGGCCGGCCGCCGCGTGCCGCGATCTCCGCGCGCAGTTCCTCGGTGTCGGCCTCGACGAAGCTGTCGATTCCCTTGACCAGCGCATGGGTGATGCGCTCGCTCACGGGCAGGGTGCGCCAGGCTTGATCTTCGGTTTCCTGGACCTGTCCGGTACTGCGGAAGCGTTCGGCGATTTCCAGCAAGCGCTCGGTGGCATCGTCCCGGCGGTTGAGGACGACGTCCTCGATGCGTTCACGCAGCTCCGGATCGATCTGATCGTAAACCACCAGGGCGCCGGCGTTGACGATGCCCATATCCATGCCGGCGCGGATGGCGTGATAGAGGAATACGGCATGGATGGCTTCACGCACGGCATTGTTGCCGCGGAAGGAGAACGAGACGTTGGAGACGCCGCCGGAGACAAGTGCCCCGGGGAGGTTGGTCTTGATCCACCGCGTGGCTTCGATGAAGTCCACGCCGTAGTTGTTGTGTTCCGCAATGCCGGTCGCGATCGCGAAGATGTTGGGGTCGAAAATGATGTCCTCGGCGGGAAAACCCACCTGCTCGACCAGGATGCGGTAAGCCCGCGCGCAGATCTCCTGGCGGCGTGCCAGCGTATCGGCCTGTCCTTGTTCGTCGAAAGCCATCACCACGATGGCCGCCCCGTATTTGCGGCACAGCCGGGCTTCGCGAATGAATTTCGCCTCGCCTTCCTTCATGGAAATGGAATTGACGATGGGCTTTCCCTGAACACACTGCAATCCAGCCTCGATGACCTCCCACTTCGAGGAATCGATCATGATCGGTACCCGGGCGATGTCCGGTTCGGCAGCGATCAGGTTGAGAAACTGACGCATGGCGGCCACGCCATCGAGCATGCCCTCGTCCATGTTCACGTCAATGATCTGGGCGCCGGCTTCGACCTGTTGCAAGGCAACGGCCAGGGCGGTCGCATAGTCGCCGGACTTGACCAGTTCGCGGAAGCGCGCCGAACCGGTGACGTTGGTGCGTTCGCCGACGTTGACGAATAGCATCTGGGGTGTGATGTTGAACGGTTCGAGGCCGGACAAGCGGCAAGCCGGGTCTGGTCGAGCGACGGACCGCGGTGCTCTGCTGGCGACGGTTTCGGCGATGGCCTGGATGTGCTCGGGTGTCGTGCCGCAGCAGCCGCCGACCAGATTCACCAGCCCGGCATCGGCGAACTCGGCCAGGATGCCGGCGGTGTCCTCCGGCTTTTCGTCGTATTCCCCGAAGGCATTGGGCAGGCCGGCGTTGGGGTAGCAGGAGACGTAGCAATCGGCCAGACGCGAGAGCTCGGCAATGTAGGGGCGCATGTCGCGGCCGCCGAGCGCACAGTTGAGGCCGATGGCCAAGGGTTGGGCGTGCCGAACGCTGTTCCAGAAGGCTTCGGTGGTTTGGCCGGACAGGGTGCGGCCGGAAGCATCGGTAATGGTGCCGGAGATGATCACCGGCCAGCGTTCCCCCAGTTCCTCGAACAGCGTTTCACACGCAAAGATCGCAGCCTTGGCATTGAGGGTGTCGAATATGGTCTCGATGAGCAGCAGATCGGCGCCGCCGGCAATCAATCCCCGCCCCTGCTCCAGATAGGCGGCCACCAGCTCATTGAAGCTGACGTTGCGAAATCCGGCGTCGTTGACATCCGGGCTGATGCTGGCAGTGCGGTTGGTGGGGCCCATGGCGCCAGCGACGAAGCGTGGTCGGTCAGGCGTCGAACAGGCATCTGCCGCCTCACGCGCAAGGGTGGCAGCAGCAACGTTCAGCTCATACGCCAATGCTTCCATGCCGTAGTCATGCAGCGCGACAGTGGTCGAGTTGAACGTGTTGGTCTCGATGATATCCGCGCCCGCCTCAAGGTAGGCCCGATGGATGTCACGAATGATGTCTGGTTGGGTCAGGACCAGCAGGTCATTGTTCCCCTTCACGTCCTGCGGCCAATCTTCGAAACGGGCCCCTCGGTAATGGTGCTCTTCCAGCTTGTGGCGCTGGATCATGGTTCCTGTGGCGCCATCGATCACCAGTATGCGACGGGAAAATGCGTCGAGCAGCTGTGTCCGGCGATGGGGGGATGCGGTTTCGGGCATGGATCCGTCCTGGTGTCGCGGCGGGAAGGGCACCGATCTGCGGGTGCATGGCAGGGCTTCTATTCTACAAAAGGAAAAGGCCCAGCGGGGATCGCCCGCCGGGCCTTTTTCAGAATAAGCCGCAGCAGGGCGGCTTATTACATCAGCATGCCTTCGGGCATCACGTTCTGCAGCTGCATGGCGATGGACATGTCGCCTTCGATCTGGATGCGGCCAGACATGAACAGCTGCTGGGGGTTGGCGGTGCGATCGATCATCAGCTCGCGCCAGGTGGCTTCGTCGGTGACCAGGGTCATCTCGGCATCGTCCACGCCGGGCTTGATTTCGATGTCGCCACCCTTGATGTGGAAGGAATAGGCGGCGTCGGCGTCGGTGATGTTGAAGCCGATCACGGTGGAGAAATCGCCGGCCTTGTCACGGGCTTCCTGCTTCTTGTCTTCGGGCAGGGCAGCGATCTGCTCGGGGATGAACTTCTCGAAGAAGTCCTTCGGGCTGATATCGGAAGGGGGAGTAGGACGATCGGCCATTTTCATCTCCTTAAAAGGAATCAACAAGATCCATTTGGTAGTTTACGATCCAGCGCTCGCTGGATGCGCAATAGCCTAGTGAAGCCCCATTGAAACTGCAAGACGCTTGGAGCCCTGTGTTGACGGGGCATCGGCTCAGGTCGTGAGGTGTCCCCTCCGCCGCAGAACGATTCTGCTAGGATAACCGCCATTCACCCCGGGCTTCGCCCGATTGGCGGGGGTTTTTCGGAGGGTTTGTCATGCGGTGGTCCCGTCATCTGGCCACGATTGGATTTGCGACATGTTTGGCTATGTCTGGAATGGTGGGCCCGCTTCATGCGTCCGAGCAGGATCCGCTGGAGCGGATCAACCGGGTTACGTATCGCTTCAACGAAAAGGCCGATGAATGGGTGCTGCGACCGGTCGCGGTGACCTACGATCGCTATACGCCCACCCCGATGCGGCAGGGGATCGGCAATTTCTTCAGCAACCTGCGCGAACCGCGATACTTCGTGAACAACGTGTTACAGGGCAAACCCGATCGGGCATTGATCGATCTCGGCCGTTTCGTACTGAACAGCACGTTCGGCTTCCTCGGGGTATTCGATCTGGCGACCCATTGGGCCGGCTGGTCGCAAAGCGATGAGGATTTCGGCCAGACCCTGGGCTACTGGGGACTGCCGCAGGGGTGGTACGTGGTGGTTCCGCTCTATGGGGGAACCACGATCCGGGACGGGGTCGGTGCGATTGCCGACTGGCAACTGAACCTGATCGAGACGGTGGACGACGAGGCGCTCGAATGGGGGCTGCTGGCCCTGGATGTGGTCGATATTCGGGCCGGGTTTCTGGATGCCGATCAGACGCTCAAGACGGTCTATGATCCTTACAGCTTCGTTCGCGATGCCTATTTCCAGCGCCGGCTGGCCAAGGTCTACGACGGTAATCCGCCGACGCCGAAGCTGGAAGCGCCGGACAATGGTGACGTGCTTCCGCCCTGGGAAAGCGATTGAATCAGGACCCCGTTGATGGTGTCGGAATTCTGCTCGCTGCTGGACGATCGGTTCGTATGCAGGGACGGGACAAACGCTGGCTGCCGGTGGGCAAGGTACCGATGGCGCTTCGTGTCGCCCAGGCCTTTGCCGCAGTGCCGTTCGGTCGCCGTCTGGCTGTGGTGCGTCCGGATGATACCGCGCTGGTGCAGGAATTCGCTCGATCGGGTTTTGAAAGTCTCATCAACCCCGATCCAGATCGGGGGCGCTGTTCGTCCTTGGCTTGCGCCTGGTCAGCTCTTTCCGAGGCTGCGCCGGTGATGGTTTCGGTTGCCGATCTGCCGGAATTGACGGCAGGGCTGCTGCAGGATCTCTGGCGGCGTTTTGGTGAGATGGATCCAGAGGCGATTCTTATCCCGCGCTACCAGGGACAATGGGGGCATCCCCGCTGCCTGGGCCGGCCCCATGTCGCTGCACTGATGGCGCATGGTGGCCGCGAATCGGTCCCGGTCTATCTCGCAAAAAACCCGCAGGTCATCCAATTTTGGGATGTAAAGGACCCGGCGGTGGTTCGCGACGTGGACACGCCCGATGTCTACGACGCACTGTGCAGGCGGCAGCCCAATGCCTGACTGGTTGACCGCGCTGGTGACGCAGACCGGCACGCGCCAAGCCTGCGCCGTGGCCACGGTGGTTTCCATCGAGGGGTCGGTGTCGGCGCACGTGGGCGCCAAGGCCGTGTTCGACAACCACGGCCGATTGCTGGCCGGCTGGGTGGGCGGCGGATGCGCCCAGGGACGTGTGGCCGAGGCGGCTGTTGAGACACTGAAGGACGGGCAGGGCCGATTGTTGGCTTTGGACCTGCGCAGTGAAGTGTTGGGTGTGGGCATGCCTTGTGGGGGTGAGATGACCGTTTTCGTCGACCCGATTCGACCGTCGCCGATGCTTTGGATCATCGGCGACGGTCCGTTGGCCGAATCGCTGTGCACCCAGGCGGCCCAGGTCGGATTCACCGTGAGCGTGCTGGACGTGCGCGCCGAGCCATCGCGATTTCCGGCTGCGTTCAACGTCGTGAACGATGATCCGGCCTATGCTCGCTTGAAGGAGGCCGATGCGCAGGACTACCTGATCATCGCGACCCAGCACAAGGGCGATCATCTCATCCTGCGTGAAGTTCTGGCACGCTCTTTCGCCTATGTGGGGTTGATTGCCAGCCGTCATCGGGCTGGGCTGATGCGGGACGATCTGATGCAGTCCGGCCTTTCCCCCGCTCGATGGGCGCACCTGCGGGCACCGGCCGGATTGGACCTGGGCGCACGCATGCCGGCCGAAATCGCCACGGCGGTCATTGCCGAACTGCTCGCTGTGCGCAATGGGCATTCGGGCCAGCCGCGATCGATCATCAAGTCAGACCTATGAGCAATCGCATTGTGGACAACGCCCAACCGGCGCTGGTTATCGAGCACTTGACCAAAACCTACGCCAATGGCGTACAGGCGCTCCGGGACGTCAGTTTGACGGTCGCGGCCGGCGATTTCTTCGCCCTGCTGGGCCCGAATGGTGCGGGCAAATCCACGCTGATCGGGATCTTGAGCGCGCTGGTGAACAAAACCAGTGGGCGGGTGTGTGTATTCGGGCACGATTCCGACCGTGATCTGGAGGCCGTCAAGCGGTGTCTGGGCGTGGTGCCCCAGGAGTTCAACTGCAACGGCTTTGAAACGGTCTTCCACGTGCTGCTCAATCAGGCGGGCTACTACGGCGTGCCACGTCCAGTCGCGGAACGCAACGCGGCGCACTATCTCAAGGAACTCGGCCTATGGGATAAGCGGCATGCGGTCGTGCGAAGCCTTTCGGGCGGGATGAAGCGGCGTCTCATGATTGCGCGTGCGCTGGTCCACGAGCCGCGCCTGCTGATTCTCGATGAACCGACCGCCGGCGTGGACATCGAGCTGCGCCGCGGGATGTGGACGTTCCTGCAGGAACTGAACGCCCAAGGGGTCACCATCATCCTGACGACGCACTATCTGGAAGAAGCCGAACAGCTGTGTCGCAACATCGCCATCATCGATCAGGGCCGGATCATCGCCCACACGGCGATGCACGCCCTGCTGGCGCGTCTGGGGACCGAAACGCTGGTATTGACACTGGCCGAGCCGGTGCATGTGCTGCCGGCCAGCGGCGATTTCCCGCTGCGGCTGAAGGACAGCCATACCCTGGAAGTGGATGTGCGCGCCGAGCAGGATCTCAACAGTTTGTTCGCCTGGCTGGATTCCCGGGGGATTTGCGTGCGATTCATGCGCAACAAGGCCAATCGGCTGGAAGAACTCTTCGTTCAATTGACCGGCGCAAACGCCGGGACCGGTGCGCGGATGGGGGCGCGGGCATGAACGGTGCGGCGGCCCCCCGGCGACTGGCCCGGCATGCGATTGCCTTCGAGACCATCTTCCGCAAGGAGGCCCGACGTTTTCTGCGTATCTGGCCGCAGACCCTGGTGCCGCCGGCGATTACCATGACGCTCTATTTCGTTATTTTTGGCAACCTCATCGGCCGGCGTATCGGGACCATGGGCGGGCATGATTACCTCGATTACATCGTGCCGGGATTGATCATGATGTCGGTCATCACCAGCGCGTATGCGAACGTGGTGAGTTCGTTCTTCGGCGCCAAATTTCAGCGCTTCGTCGAGGAATTGCTGGTGGCGCCGGTGCCGGGTTACGTGATTCTGGCCGGATTCGTGGCCGGGGGTATGGTCCGCGCCATGCTGGTGGCGGGTCTGGTTACGGGCGTTTCGCTGTTTTTCACCGACCTGCGTATCGCTCATCCGCTGGTCACGCTGAGCGTGATGCTGCTCACCGCGGCGCTGCTCGCAGTCGCGGGCTTCATCAATGCGCTCTACGCCAAAACCTTCGACGATATCTCGATCGTGCCGACCTTCGTGCTCACGCCGTTGACCTACCTCGGCGGCGTGTTCTATTCCATCGATCTGCTGCCCGCGTTCTGGCAGACCCTTTCCCGGTTCAATCCCATCCTCTATCTGGTCAATGCCTTTCGTTTCGGCATGCTCGGGGATGCCGATATTTCGCTGGCTGTCGCCTACGGCATGATGTTGCTTGCGCTCGCGATTGCGGTAGGTTGGGCGCTATGGCTGTTGAATCGGGGCTTCGGTCTGCGCAGCTGAGGGTGAACGGATGGAAACGGTGATTGTGACGGGCGGTTCTTCCGGGATCGGTCGTGCCTTATGCGCGGCATTGGCGCAGCGCGGTTTTGCGGTGTTGGCCGTGGCGCGGCGAGCCTCGGCATTGCAGAGCCTGGTGGAGGCGTTTCCCGGCGTGATCCAGGCGGTTGTCGCCGATGTCGCGACCCCGGAAGGACGCGACGCGGTTGCAGCCGCGCTCGGACCGGACCAACCGCTGCGGTTTCTGGTCCACAATGCGGGCACACTTGAGCCGATCGGCCCTTTGACCGATCTCAGCGTGAACGCGTTGCGGGCGCATTTCGCTGTGAACCTGGAAGCGCCGCTCTTTCTCAGCCAGCGGCTTTTGCCGCGACTCAGCGGCGGGCGTATCCTGCATGTTTCCTCGGGCGCGGCGCACCATGCCTATGCCGGCTGGGGACCGTATTGCATGAGTAAGGCAGCCTTGCACATGCTCTATCAAACTTGGCGCGAGGAGCTGGCAGACCGAGCGATCCGGGTGGGCAGCGCTCGGCCCGGTGTCGTGGACACGGCGATGCAATCGCTGATCCGGTCGACGCCGGCAGCGCGCTTTCCCCGTGTCGATCGCTTCGAGCGACTCCATCGTGACGGCCAGTTGCGCCGTCCCGAGGACGTGGCACGTTTCCTGGCCTGGCTGCTGCTGGCCTTGGAGGACACGGCGTTCGACGCCGCCGAATGGGACATCGGCGAATGCGAGGATCGCTGGCGCGCATTTATACAGTGACAGGCCCGTTCATCAGGGAGGATGAATGACGGTGGAGATCCTGGATACCGACTCGGCGGAACGGGTCGATGTTTTCGAGACCGACGATGGGCTGCGGCTGTCCATCGGACGCTGGGGCGCGCCGCAGCGTGGAAGTGTGATCCTGTTGCATGGTGGCGGTCAGACCCGCCATGCGTGGGGGGCGAGTGCGGCGCGGTTAGCCGATGCCGGTTGGGAGGCGCTCGCCCTTGATCTGCGCGGGCACGGGGACTCGGACTGGTCCTCCGGCGGCGACTATGCCCTGAGCCGCATGGCTCGGGATGTCGAAGGAATTGCCCGAACGCTGCCCGGTCGACCGGTGATCGTCGGTGCTTCCATGGGCGGCATGACCGCGCTCTATGCCCTCGGCCGAATGAACACCGAGCTGGCCCATGCGCTGGTGCTGGTGGATGTCGTGCCGCGCATGGAGGGTTCCGGCGTGCGCCGCATCGTGCAGTTCATGCAGGCGCATCCAAATGGATTCGCGACTCTGGAAGAGGCCGCCGATGCGGTGGCCGCCTACCGCGGCCAAGGTCGGGAGCGCCCGGCCGATCTGGCCGGTTTGCGTAAAAACCTGCGGCAACGCGCCGATGGGCGCTGGTACTGGCATTGGGATCCGCGAATCCTGCAGCCGCGTGACGCCCAGGCCATGGCCGATTACATGGGCTTGTTCGAGGCGGCCCGGGCGATCCGGGCTCCAACGCTGCTGGTACGGGGGCAGCGCAGCGATGTAGTGAGCGCCAAGGGTGTGGCGGAATTCCTGGAGCTGGTCCCGCACGCCGAGTTCGTCGATGTGGCCGGCGCGGGTCACATGGTGGCCGGGGACGACAACGACGCGTTCAGTGCCGCCATCATCGACTTTCTGGCACGGCATCCGTTGCCGGGGGAAGCGCCCCGGGCCAGGTGACGGCCCACAATCCCGGTGTCAGGGTGCCGAATCGGCGTCCGGCGGAACCAACACCGCCGCGCCGGTCAAGTCGCCGCGGCGCAATGCGTCGAGCGCGGCATTGGCCTGATCGAGGGGAAAGCAGCGAGTCTCGGTCCGGATTGGAATCTTGGGCGCCAGGGCAAGGAATTCACGCGCATCGGCGCGGGTCAGATTGGCCACCGAACGCACCACCCGTTCGCCCCAGAGCAGGGTGTAGGGAAAGCGCGGAATGTCGCTCATGTGGATGCCGCCGCAGACGACGGTCCCACCCTTGCGCACGGCGGCGAGCGCTCGCGGCACCAGTTCACCGATCGGCGCGAACAGAATGGCGGCGTCGAGCGGGTGGGGCGGTGGCCGGTCCGAATCTCCGGTCCAGGCTGCGCCGAGACTGCGCGCAAATGCTTGGGCTGCGGCATCGCCCGGCCGGGTGAAGGCGTAAACCTCGCGATTTTCATGATGTGCCAGCTGGATCACGATATGCGCGGCGGCACCGAAGCCATACAGACCCAGCCGTCGTCCGGGCCCGGCCAGCCGCAGACTGCGATAGCCGATGAGTCCCGCGCAGAGCAGAGGAGCGGCTTCGGCGTCGGTGTAGGCTTCAGGCAGCGGGAAACAGTAGCGTGCATCGGCCAGAACCCGGTCGGCGTAGCCGCCGTCGCGCTGATAGCCGGTGAAGCGCGCCGCATCACAAAGGTTTTCCTGGCCGGTTCGGCAGCATTCGCAGATGCCGCAGGTCCATCCCAGCCACGGCACACCCAGGCGCATCCCGACCGGGAGCGAGACGCCGGATCCGCAGCACAGGACGCGCCCCACGATTTCGTGACCCGGAACGATAGGGGTCGGGACATCGGGCAGTTCGCCATCGACGACGTGCAGGTCGGTACGACACACTGCGCAGGCTTGCACGGCCAGCAGTACTTCTCCCGGGCCGGGCGTCGGATCGGGTCTCTGGACGGCTTCGAGCCGCTGGCCAATTGCTGTCAAGGTCATCGCGTACATGGGACGCTCCCGGCAGAATCATCCGGTGAGTGCCGGGATGTTTCCGGCGCATCGGCGCTTGTCTGGGGCCGGCGGTGATCGGCTGCGATCACTTGAGCCAGCCATAACGCCGGAACAGGGCCAGCATGCCCACGGCGATCGCGACCATCGCCAGCAGCACGACGGGATAGCCGTAGGGGGTGCGAATCTCCGGCATGGCCCACCAGCTGTGTTCGTTGGCGACGAAATTCATGCCGTAGATGCCTGCAATCAGGGTGAGCGGCATGAAGATGGTCGTGATGACGGTCAACACGCGCATGATGTCGTTCAAGCGATGGCTCATGCTGGAAAGGTACACGTCGATCAGGGATGCCGTAATGTCCCGGTAGCTCTCGATGAGATCGATGATCTGGACCGCGTGGTCATGCGTATCGCGCAGATAACTGTGTGTCTCGGATTGCAGGAACGCCAGGTCAGCGCGCATCAGCTGGGCGATGAGATCCCGCGCCGGCCACAGTTGCCGTCGAAGCAGGATGAGTTCGCGCTTGATGGTATGCAGTTTGCCGAGCATGTCGCGATGCGGCCGTTCGAGCAGCTCGATTTCCAACGCCTCGATCGTCTCGCCCAGCGCTTCGAGCACAGGATAGGCATGGTCCACGATGGTGTCGATCAATGCGTACAGCAGAAAGTCCGCGCCGCGCTGGCGCAGCCGTCCACCGCCGTTTTCCAGGCGCTTGCGGACCTCGGCGAAAGGGTCCGTCGCACCTTCGCAGATGCTGATTACGAAGTCAGCGCCCAGAAACAGGTTGATGTCGACGATATGCAACTCGCCGTTGACGAGTTCCGGCATGCCGAGTACGACGAAGAGGTTTTCCTCATAGGGGTCGAGCTTGGGACGCTGGCCGGTATTGGCCACATCCTCCAAGGCCAGAGGGTGAAGCCCAAAATGGCTGCCCAGTTCGTCGAGTTGGCGCGGATCCGGGGTCCCTTGGAAATGGATCCAAAGTTGTTCTCCGAGAGTGGGCACTGGAAGCGCTTTCGGATGACGCAGGGGAAGCGAGCGGGTTTTTCGCGCGTCGTAGAGGATGGCCGTGGCCTGTGCTGCGCCCTCGCGTCCGGCATGTGCGGCGAGTGTTCCCGGCGCAGTCCCGGGGCGGTGATACCGCTTTTTGAACAATCGGGCCATGGTGTTCCCTGCGTCCTCCCTTCTGGCGACCTCATGGATCCGGTAGGCCGACACCGCTCGATGGATGCAGCCGCTGGGCCTGCGCGACGGCGTGGGGCGGTCTGGCGGTTCAGATGGGCTGGATGGCTTTGCGCAACGGTGGATTCGTCACCGCATCGTAACGATGCTGGCCGTCGTCCTTGGCTCGTTCTTCGTAGTCAGCGATGTTGCGTTGCTGCGCCATGAGTTCATCGGCTTCGCGCTTGGTAATCCGGCCTTCGCGCACGCCTTGTTCAATGCGATCCATCTGCTGGGATTGGCGGCGATCGGCGCGGTTGGTATCGTCGGATCCTGCCCAGGCCGGGTTGATGATCAAGCCCAATGCCCGGGCCGCCAGCAGTTTTGCGGGAGTGTCTGTCGACATGGACGGGTTCCTCGACGTTCTGGGTAAGCGGGGGTTCCCGCCTGGGATTCCACGGCGCTCGCGCGAGCGCCGGCGTCCTGTCGGGTGGATTTGCCCGTGATGTGCAATCCAAACGGTATAATACGCTCTTTTTTCAAAAGAGCCCGCCGAGGAAGCCATGGCCGATCTGACCGATTTCAACCTGCCCCGCCAGGACCTGCAAGATCTCAAAAGCCGTTTGAACGACCTTCGGGGGTATCTTTGACTATGCAGAGAAAAAGGACCGGCTGACCGAGGTCGAGCGCGAACTCGAGGTTCCGGAGGTCTGGAACGACGCTGAGCGCGCCCGCAAGCTGGGGCGTGAGCGGGCCGACCTGTTCGAGGTGGTCGATGGTCTGGAACGGCTGACGGCGGGGATCGACGATGCGCTTGAGCTGCTGGAGCTGGCGCGTGAGGAACAGGACGAGGCGGCGCTCGCCGGCATTGCCGAGGATGTGGCGCGCTACCGTCGCGAGGTCGAACAGCTGGAATTTCGCCGCATGTTTTCCGGTGAGCTCGACGGCGCCAATTGTTTCGTCGACATCCAGGCCGGTTCGGGCGGTACCGAAGCGCAGGACTGGGGCGAGATGCTGCTGCGCATGTATCTGCGCTGGGCGGAAAAGCGTGGATTCAAGGCGGAGCTGCTGGAAGTATCGGCAGGCGAAGTGGCGGGCATCAAGAGCGCGACCTTCCGTGTGGAAGGGAGTTATGCCTACGGCTGGCTGCGCACCGAAACCGGCGTGCACCGGCTGGTTCGCAAGTCACCGTTCGATTCCGGCAATCGCCGCCACACCTCGTTCTCCGCCGTGTTCGTTTCCCCTGAGGTGGACGACAACATCGAGATCGACATCAATCCGGCCGACCTGCGGACCGACGTGTACCGGGCCAGCGGCGCCGGTGGTCAGCACGTCAACAAGACCGAATCGGCGGTACGCATCACACACATGCCGACCGGCATCGTCGCCGCCTGTCAGACCGAGCGTTCGCAGCATCAGAACCGCGATCGTGCGATGACCATGCTCAAGGCCAAGCTCTACGAGGTCGAACTGCAAAAGCGGACAGCAGAAAAACAGGCGCTGGAGGACAACAAGTCCGACATCGGCTGGGGCCATCAGATCCGTTCCTACGTACTCGATCAATCACGCATCAAGGATTTGCGTACTGGCGTGGAGATTGCCAACACTCAGGCCGTCCTGGACGGTGATCTCGATCCGTTCATCGAGGCTAGCTTAAAGAGCGGCCTGTGATTCGTCGGGCGCGCTGCGTGTGTATAGGATGATGTTTTTTTACGGGATACCCAGCCGATGCGGCCGTTCCCGCCCGTTTTCAGGAAGTTGTAGTGATGGCCGAAGAACGTCCCGCCAAAACCGTTTCCCTCGAAGGCCACAGCATCAAGTCGCCCGAGATGGAGCCGCAGACGACGATTGCTGATGCCGAGGAAAACGCGCTCATCGCCCTGCGGCGCGAAAAGCTCGCGCGCCTGCGGCAAACGGGGGCGGCATTTCCCAACGATTTTCGCCGCAATGCGCTGGCCGATGACTTGCATGCTCGCTACGGCGGCCTGGATGACGAGGCGCTTGACGCAAACCCGGTGGTGGTCAGCGTTGCCGGGCGACTCGTGGCCCGCCGTGTGATGGGCAAGGCTAGTTTCGGCAGCCTGCAGGACATGAGTGGCCGTATCCAGTTATTCATTCAGCGCGATGCGCTCGGTGAGGCGGTCTACGGCGAGTTCAAGGGGTGGGATGTCGGCGACATCGTGGGCGCGGTCGGCACCCTCTTCAAGACCCGCACCGGCGAGCTGTCGGTGCGGGTCACCGAACTGCGCCTCCTGACGAAATCGCTGCGACCGTTGCCGGAAAAATGGCATGGACTACAGGATCAGGAAACCCGCTACCGGCAGCGGTACCTTGATCTCATCGCCAACCCGGATTCGGCGTCCCGCTTCCGCGTGCGCAGTCGCATCATCCAGCATATTCGCCGCTTTTTCGATGAGCGGGGCTTTCTGGAGGTCGAAACGCCGATGATGCAGCCCATTCCGGGAGGGGCCACGGCAAGGCCGTTCCAGACGCATCATCACGCCCTCGACATGCCGTTGTATTTGCGGATCGCGCCGGAGCTCTATCTCAAGCGCCTGGTGGTGGGCGGTTTCGAACGGGTCTATGAGATCAACCGCAATTTCCGCAACGAAGGCGTTTCTACGCGACACAATCCCGAATTCACCATGTTGGAGTTCTATCAGGCCTATGCGGACTATCGCGACCTGATGGCGCTGACCGAGACACTGCTGCGGGGACTTGCACAGGACATTGTCGGTGGCCTGAGTCTCCGTTATCAGGGCATGGCACTGGATCTGGGCATGCCGTTCGAGCGGCTCAGCGTCATCGAGGCGGTGGCGCGACACAATCCGACGCTGGATGCGGACCGATTGCGTGAGCGCAACTATCTGGCCGAGGTGTGTAAGGCGCGGGGAATCAAGGTGGAGTCCAGCGCCGGCTGGGGTAAATTGCTGACCGAGCTGTTCGAGGCGACGGTTGAGCACCAGCTGATCCAGCCTACCTTCATTACCCACTATCCGGCGGAGGTATCTCCGCTGGCGCGAGTCAGTGACAACGATCCTGAACTCACCGATCGGTTCGAATTTTTTGTCACTGGTCGCGAGATCGCCAATGGGTTCTCGGAACTGAATGATGCCGAAGACCAGGCGGAGCGGTTTCAGGCGCAGGTCGCCCGTAAGGATTCGGGGGATGATGAGGCCATGTACTTCGATGCCGACTATATTGTGGCGTTGGAGCATGGCTTGGCGCCTACGGCCGGCGAGGGGATCGGCATCGATCGTTTGGTGATGCTGTTCACCGATGCAGCGTCGATTCGCGATGTACTCCTGTTCCCGCACATGCGGGCACGCTAGTTGCCAAGATTGTCGGTGGCGACCCGTTGCCTGTGGCGGGTCACTGAATCTTCGATCGATGTAGGGCTTGCCCAATGACCAGATTGCCGATAGAATTCGTGGCCTTCGATACAGGCGCGTAGCTCAGCTGGTTAGAGCACCACCTTGACATGGTGGGGGTCGTTGGTTCGAGTCCAATCGCGCCTACCATATTGATATTCATGGCCTTTTTCAGGTCCTCCCCAGCCATGTGGCCTTTCGTGTGGGCCACCACTGAGACAAGGCCACGCATGCCGACAGTTACCCTTCCCGATGGCAGCCAGCGTCACTACGACGCCGCGCCCACGCTTGCCCAGATCGCCGCAGATATCGGCCCCGGTTTGGCGAAAGCCGCCGTGGCGGGTCGGATCGACGGCCGCGAGGTCGATTTGTGCGTGACCGTTGACCGCGATGCCCGGATCGAACTCATCACGGAGAAGGATCCCGCCGGCATCGATGTGGTGCGACATTCATGTGCCCATCTTCTTGGGCAAGCGGTCAAACAATTGTATCCAGAGGCCAAGATGGCCATCGGGCCCGTCATCGAGGACGGGTTCTATTACGATATCGATTATGTGCGCCCCTTTACGCCGGACGATCTGGATCGCATCGAGGAGCGCATGAAAGCGCTCGCGGCGCATCGCTATGATGTGATTCGCAAGCCAGTGCCGCGCGATGAAGCGATTCGCGTGTTCCAGGAGCGCAACGAGCCGTACAAAGTCGAGATTCTCGGCGGCGTGCCGGCCGACGAGCAGGTTGCGCTGTACGTCCACGAAGAATACATCGACATGTGCCGCGGACCGCATGTGCCCAACATCGGCTTTCTGCGCGCTTTCAAGCTGACCAAGCTAGCCGGCGCCTATTGGCGGGGCGATGCGCAAAATCGCCAGTTGCAGCGCATTTACGGAACGTCCTGGCCCGACCGGAAATCGCTGGATCTGTATCTCAAGCGCCTCGAGGAAGCCGAAAAGCGGGATCACCGGCGCATCGGCAAGGCGCTGGATCTGTTTCATCTCCAAGAAGAAGCACCGGGGATGGTGTTCTGGCATGACAAGGGCTGGCGGATCTATACCCTGATCCAGGACTACATCCGCGACCTGTTGCGTCGCAACGGCTATCAGGAAGTCCATACGCCGCAGGTGGTGGATCGCAGCCTGTGGGAGCGTTCCGGGCACTGGGAGAAATTCAAGGATGCCATGTTCACGACGCTTTCCGAGGAGCGTGAATATGCCATCAAGCCCATGAACTGCCCCTGTCATGTACAGATCTTCAACCATGGCCTGCGCAGTTATCGTGAATTGCCCCTGCGTATGGCGGAGTTCGGTGCCTGCCATCGCAACGAACCGTCCGGAGCCTTGCACGGTCTGATGCGAGTGCGTCATTTCGTTCAGGACGATGCCCATATCTTTTGTACCGAAGACCAGGTCCAGGATGAGGTGGCCGCGTTCATCGATCTGGTCTTTCAGGTCTACCGCGCCTTCGGTTTCGAGGACGTGACGATCGCGCTTTCAACGCGTCCCGAGGCGCGAGTCGGCAGCGATGCTCAGTGGGATCGGGCCGAATCGGCCTTGGCCAGTGCCCTGTCGAGCAAGGGGCTGGCGTATCGTGTGCAGCCGGGCGAGGGCGCGTTCTACGGACCCAAAATCGAATTTGCGCTCAAGGATTGTCTGGGGCGAGTGTGGCAGTTGGGCACGATTCAGCTCGACTTCTCCATGCCGGAGCGACTTGGCGCCGAGTACGTAGCCGAGGACAATTCCCGTCGCGTCCCGGTGATGTTGCACCGCGCCATTTTGGGTTCGCTCGAGCGCTTTATCGGTATTTTGATCGAACACCACGCCGGGGCGTTGCCGGTCTGGCTGGCCCCCGTGCAGGCCGTCGTGATGAATATCACCGATCGCACCAAATCCTATGCGGCGGAGGTCGCGCAAGCCTTGTCAAATCAGGGTGTTCGGGCAGAAGTCGACTTGAGGAATGAGAAGATTGGCTTTAAAATTCGCGAGCACACAATTCAGAAGATTCCCTATCTGCTCGTCGTGGGCGATCGGGAATTGGACGCTGGAACCATTGCCGTACGCACCCGGACCGGGGAAGACTTGGGGGTCATGACGCTTGCCGAACTCGTGCAGCGTCTCCCGTCAGGTCCGGAATCCATGGCGTCGCACTAGGAGGACTGAAATATCGCTGCGGAAAAACTAGCTCGGCGCAATGAAGAAATTACAGCGCCGCGGGTTCGCGTCATTGACGCGGCCGGAGACCAGATCGGAATTCTGATTCGTCGTGAAGCTCTGCAACTTGCCCATGACAGTGGGCTCGACTTGGTTGAGGTTTCACCGAACGCTGAGCCGCCAGTCTGCCGTATTATGGATTATGGCAAGTTCTCATTTGAGAAAAACAAATCTCAGCAGGCGGCCAAGCGCAAGCAAAAGCTGACTCAGATCAAGGAAATCAAGTTTCGTCCGGGAACGGACGAAGGGGACTACCAGGTCAAGCTGCGCAACCTGATTCGGTTCCTCGAAGATGGCGATAAAGCCAAAGTGACCCTGCGTTTTCGGGGTCGGGAAATGCAGCACCAGGACTTGGGTCGAGGGTTGCTCGACCGCCTCCGCACCGATCTCGCAGAACACGCTGTCGTGGAGCAGGATGCGCGAATGGAAGGCCGTCTCATGGTGATGATGCTGGCCCCGAAGAAGAAGTAACGCAGACGATGCATCAGCGTATGCACAATCGCGGAGTACATTATGCCCAAGCTCAAGACTAACCGTGGCGCGGCCAAGCGATTTGCCCGCACCGGCGGAGGCGGCTTCAAGCGAGGCCACGCCTACAAGAACCATATCCTCACCAAGAAATCGCGGAAGCGGAAGCGCGATTTGCGGCCCCATGTCCAGGTAACGGCATCGGATGTCGGCGCCTTGAACCGCTTGTTGCCCTATTTGTGATGCCGCGAGGATATTGATATGCCCAGAGTGAAACGGGGCGTCACGGCCAGCGCCCGGCACCGCAAGGTGCTCAACAAGGCCAAAGGTTATTACGGTGCCCGCAGCCGCGTTTACCGCGTCGCGAAGCAGGCCGTCATCAAGGCCGGACAATATGCCTATCGTGACCGGCGCGTGCGCAAGCGCGACTTCCGCGGCCTGTGGATCGTCCGCATCAATGCCGCAGCCCGTGAATGTGGCTTGTCCTATAGCCGGATGATTCACGGCCTGCACACGGCGGGCATTGAGGTCGATCGCAAGGTCCTGGCCGATCTGGCTGTGAATGACAAGGCTGGTTTTGCCAAGCTGGCTGAGCAGGCCAAGGCCGGTTTGACAGCCTGATCATGCCGGACCCGTGAGGTCCTCTCGATCCGGGCAAGGGGAAAGCGGCTAATGGCTTTCCCCTTTGTCATTCATGACCCATGAAAGCGAAGAGGTGATTGTGGGCGATCTCAACCCGTTTGTGGAATCCGCTCTGGCGGATCTGCGCAAAGCCCGTGATGTGGTGGAACTCGATCAGATCCGTGTGCGCCTGCTGGGCCGCAAGGGAGAGTTGACCGCACAGCTCAAGGCCTTGGGAGATCTTCCGCCAGAGGAGCGCGCGGCAGCGGGCCAGCGGATCAACGTCGACAAGGATCGGTTTCAGCAGGCGTACCGTGAATGCCGGGAGGTGTTGGAACGTGATGCGCTGGCGAAACAGCTGGCTGCCGAACAGATCGATGTGACCTTGCCGGGGGTCGGCATGCCGCGTGGCGGCCGCCACCCGGTGACGCGGACGCTGGAGAGGATCGCGGCATTGTTTTGTTCGATGGGATTCTCGGTGAGCGAAGGGCCCGAAATCGAGACCGAGCATTACAACTTCACGGCGCTCAATATCCCTGAACAGCATCCCGCGCGCGCCATGCATGATACGTTCTACGTGGAGTCCGGGCTGTTGCTGCGAACGCACACTTCGCCGGTTCAGATTCGCGCCATGGAGCGACAGTCGCCGCCTTTGCACCTGATTGCGCCGGGACGCGTATACCGGTGTGATTCTGATTTGACGCACACGCCGATGTTCCATCAGGTGGAAGGTCTGGTGGTTCATGAGCAGGCCAGCTTCAACGAGTTGTATGGCGTACTACAGGATTTTCTGCAGGCTTTTTTCGAGCGTTCCTTGTCGGTTCGGTTCCGGCCGTCCTACTTTCCCTTCACCGAGCCCTCGGCGGAGGTCGATATCGAATGCGTGATGTGCAATGGCGATGGCTGCCGGGTGTGCAAACAGACCGGTTGGTTGGAAGTCTTGGGTTGCGGCATGGTGCATCCTGCCGTCTTCGGACACGTCGGAATCGATGCTGAGCGTTTTACCGGGTATGCCTTCGGGATGGGCGTGGAGCGGCTGGCCATGCTTCGTTATGGAATCAATGACCTGAGATTGTTTTTTGAAAGCGATCTGAGGTTCTTGCGGCAATTCGCCTGACTTCGCTCAGGTTCGCTATGAATGGGTGATGGATGCGTTTCGGAGATGACTGGCTGAAAGAATGGGTGCGCCCGGTCCCCCCGGTTCAGGCGCTGGCGCATACACTGACCATGGGCGGTCTTGAGGTCGATAGCATCGAGCCGGCAGCACCGGGGTTTCAGCAGGTGGTGGTCGCTCGCATCGTGCGGGTAACGCCGCATCCTCAGGCCGATCGCTTGAAGGTGTGCGAGATCGATGATGGGCGCGGCGAAATGCTGCAGGTGGTCTGTGGGGCCGCCAATGCGCGTGAAGAACTGCGGGTCCCGTTGGCACGGGTCGGTGCATCGCTGCCGGGCGATCTGGTGATCAAGGCTGCACGCCTTCGGGGTGTGGAATCCTTCGGGATGCTGTGTTCAGCGCGGGAACTGGGGCTGGCGGAGAGCGCGGATGGCCTGCTGGAATTGCCCGCCGATGCACCGATCGGAAAAGATGTGCGGGCCTATCTGGATCTCGATGCGCATGTCCTGGACATCGATCTGACGCCCAACCGGGGCGATTGCTTGAGTGTGTTGGGCGTCGCCCGTGAAGTGGCCGCGTTGACCGGCGCGCAGTTGGCCGAGCCGGATCTGGTCGGTGCGCCGGTGGGGAATCCAGACGCCACGCAAGCGGTGGTCGTGACCGACGTCGAGGCCTGTCCGGTCTATTTGGGTCGTGTTGTGGACGGGTTCGATCCTCAGGCGCAGACGCCTCTATGGATGCGCGAGCGGCTGCGGCGCGCGGGTTTGCGTAGCCTCGGACCCATGGTGGATGTCACCAACTATGTACTGCTCGAACTCGGGCAACCGCTGCATGCCTTCGATCTGGACCGGATCAGCGGGCATCTTCAGGTGCGCTGGGCCAAGGTCGGGGAAAGTCTTCGACTGCTTACCGGCCCGGAGATCATTCTGAATACGGATGAGCTGGTCATTGCCGATGAGGACGGAGCGGTTGCCCTGGCCGGAATCATGGGAGGTAGCCGGAGCGCCGTGACGGATGAGACGACCCGGGTATTTCTGGAGTGTGCCCATTTCGCGCCGAACGCTGTGGCGGGGCGTGCGCGACGGCATGGTTTGCATACCGAGGCTTCCCAGCGTTACGAGCGGGGTGTTGATCCGACGCTGCAGCGGCGCGCGTTGGAGCGTGCCACCGAGCTGCTGTTGCAGATGGCGGGGGGGCGTGCGGGGCCGGTGATCTGTGCGCATGAAGCGGCGTTTACGGCAATGCCGATCACGCTGCGTCATGCCCGTGTGGAGCGCTTGTTGGGCAGCTCGTTTCCCCGGGAGCAGATCGAAGCGCTGCTGGATCGATTGAACATGAGCTGGCAGCGCGTCGATTCCGGTTGGGATGTGTGTGCTCCTGCCTATCGATTCGACATTAAGATCGAAGTGGATCTTATTGAAGAACTGATTCGTTTGCGGGGTTACGATGCATTGGAAGCGCGTGCGCCCCGCTTCACGCTGAAGCCAATTGCGGCGCCGGAGATCGGGTTGACCGCTGCACGTGTCCGCCATGTTCTGGCGGAGCGGGGCTATCACGAAGCCATTACCTACAGTTTTGTGGATCCCGCGATTCAGTCGGCATTCTTGGGAGACGAGCGGCCCATCGACTTGATCAATCCACTGTCCCGTGATCTCTCCCAGATGCGGACCACCCTCTGGCCGGGGCTGGTCCAGGCATTCAGGAGCAATCTGAAGCGTCAGAGCGAGCGGGTGCGGATCTTCGAAGTCGGCAAAGTGTTTCGTCGAACGGACAGCGGAATCGTCCAGCGCGACCGATTTGCGGGCTTGGTTCATGGACCGACGCTTTCAGAGCAATGGCAGGGCGGCACGCGATCCAATGCGGGCTTCTTTGAGGTCAAGGGAGATCTCGAGGCCTTGGTGGCGATTTCCCGCCTGCCGTCCTTGAGCGCTTCGGTCGATACCCATCCGGCGCTCCACCCCGGAAAGAGTGCACGGTTGACTGTGGCGGGAACCCCGGTCGGCTGGCTGGGAGAACTCCATCCGGCTCTATCGGCTGGATTGGATCTGCCGGCCGGTGTGCTCGTGTTCGAGTGGGATCTGGAAGCCAATCCGCCAGCGATTCCGCTTCATTTTACAGCACTCTCGCGATTCCCGACCGTTCGCCGGGATCTGTCGCTGGTAATTCCCGATGCCGTGCCAGTCGGCGAGTTGACTCGACTCATTCGCGAGGCCGGTGGCGCGTGGTTGAAAGAGTGCATACTGTTCGACGTCTATCGCGGACCCGGTCTAGAAGAAGGATCAAAAAGCGCTGCTTTCGGGTTGATTTTTCAAGATGACGAGCGCACTCTTGAGGACCGCGATGTTGACGAGGTGATCAATGTGATCGTTCGTCATCTGGAACTCAAGGCAGGCGCCCGGATCAGGGAGTAACTATTCATGGCATTGACCAAGGCTGCGATGGCCGAACGTCTGTTCACAGAACTGGGGCTTAACAAGCGGGAAGCAAAGGACATGGTTGACCTGTTTTTCGAAACGGTCCGCCAGTGTTTGGAGCGGGGCGAACAGGTTAAGCTCTCTGGTTTCGGGAATTTCGAGTTGCGGGACAAAGGGGAGCGCCCAGGCCGCAATCCCAAGACGGGCGAGGAAATTCCGATTTCCGCGCGGCGGGTGGTGACCTTCCGTCCGGGCCAGAATCTGCGCGCACGGGTGCATGCGTATGTTGGAAAGCGGCAATAACGACGAGCTGCCTCCGATTCCGGGCAAGCGCTATTTCACCATTGGTGAGGTCAGTGAGCTGTGTGCGGTCAAGCCGCATGTGCTTCGGTATTGGGAGCAGGAATTCGACGAGCTCAGCCCCTCCAAACGGCGCGGCAATCGCCGCTATTATCAGCGCAGTGATGTGCTGCTGATTCGCCAGATCCGCGACCTGCTTTACTATCAGGGATTCACCATCAGTGGGGCGCGCCAGAAACTCGCCAGCCCCGTTGCCGATTCCGATCAGCGGCGCGAGCGCATTCGGGAACTGCGTGTTGAACTCGAGGAAGTGCTGCAGTTTCTGCGCAGTTGATTTTGGTGAAAAGCGCTTCCCAGATACATCCAATGCAGGTATGATTGCGCCCTCGCCGAGGCAGGCTTCGAGACTCGAAGCAGTGTCTCACGGCGTAACGTCGGGGCGTAGCGCAGTTTGGTAGCGCACCAGCATGGGGTGCTGGGGGTCGCAGGTTCAAATCCTGCCGCCCCGACCATCTTCCCCAGTCGCGGTTAAGCACACCGTGGCATGGCTTTTCCATCCCGCATCCTCTACCACGCCATTGCCCTGTGACTCGCCGACAGGCGGTTTTTTCAGGCTGCAGAGGTTGGTTGGCATGGAACAGGAAATCACGCAGGCGCCGGACTGGTTCGTCCGGGCGGTTCAGACCCCTTATCGCGAGCGGCGAATCGAAGTGGAAGGTTGTCCCATCCACTATCTGACATGGGGTGAAACCGGCAAGCCCGGCCTGCTCCTGGTTCATGGCGGTGGCGCACATGCCCATTGGTGGGATTTCATCGCGCCGTTTTTCATTGATCGCTATTCCGTCTGTGCGGTTGACCTGAGCGGCATGGGAGACAGCGGCCATCGCGATCAGTATTCCGGTGATCTGTTTGCCAAGGAATTGATGAGCGTCTGCGAAGATGCGGGCTTCGGCGCCAATACCGTCATCGCCGGGCATAGTTTCGGCGGCCTGGCCACTTTGAAGGCCGGCCTGCACTATGCCAATCGGCTGTCCGGAATCGTGGTGTGCGATTCGGCGATTTTCCCCCCAGGCTTCAGTCCCGGAAACGACATGCGCTCGTCGCCCTTCAAAGAAAAGAAGACCGTATATCCCGACTTCGAGTCAGCCGTCGCCCGCTTCAAGCTGGTTCCCCCGCAGCCCTGCGCCAATCGCTATATCCTGGACTATATCGCCCGGCATTCGTTGATGGCCGTGGAGGGCGGATGGACTTGGAAATTCGACATGCGCTTCCTGCAAAAGACGATCTACGATGATCTGGCGATGGAAGTGAAGCAGCTGAAGATCCCGGCAGCCATGCTTTATGGCGAAAAAAGTATGTTGTTCGGCAAGTTCATGTTGGAAAATACCCGCAAGTGGTATGCCGACGACGTGCCGTTCATTTGCCTGCCCAAGGCACGCCATCATCTGTTCCTGGATGAGCCGCTCGATTTTGTCGATACGCTGGCGGGCATCATCGATCCATGGACCGGGGTGCCCGCTGCAACTCCGGCGAAGCGCTTGCCCTGACGGCAGGCGAGCCGGTCGATTCGGTATCCCATGCGTCGTCCTGCGCTATTTGTATATGGCACCCTGCGTCGCGGCGAGCCTGCCCAGCACTTGCTGGCCGGCGCCGACTACCTGGGGGCCGTAGTCATCTCCCGCCGGTTTGATCTGCGCGCGTTGGCACGCTACCCGATGGCTTGGTCACCGGGGCGTCATGCGGTGGCGGGAGAATGTTACCGCGTTTCACCATTGACGCTGCGTCGCGTGGATCGCTTTGAGCAGATTCCCTGGGCGTATCGTCGTCGCCTGATTCGAACCCTTCTGGGATGGGCTTGGATCTATCTGGGCCATGACGGGGCAGATCTGCCGAGACGCGGACGCCGGTTGCCCCACGGACTGTGGCGGTCCGTTCCCCGCACCCATGAGGGACGACGGGTTTGCCGCACCGGCTTGGCGGCTGTGCGGAGGTACCGTGATTGAGCTGTCTCCGGTGACATCCGAGGGTGCCGATGCGCTTCGGGTCGATCTGTGCGCCATGATCCTCGCCGTGACAGCTGGCGTGCCGCGCATACTGACCATTCAAACCCCGGATTCGGCGCTGGCCGAACAGCCCCTGTTGCATGCACTGCCTTGGGGGCCGCTGGATCCACGAACCGACCGCACCCTGGAGCGGACCTTGCGCAGTTGGGTGGCGCGCCAGTCACGACTGTCGCTGGGTTATGTCGAGCAGCTCTATACCTTCGACGAAGGACGCGCCGGAGAAGGACTGCGGCGCATCAGTGTGGCATACCTGGCCTTGATGCAGGAGCAGGCTATTGCGCAGCCCGGTGCAAACTGGCGGGATGTGTACGCCTTTTTTCCGTGGGAAGACTGGCGTGATGGACGTCCGGCGGTCATCGACGAGCAATTGATTCCGGCACTTCAGCATTGGTTGACTGGTCTGCCTGATCCGATCCAGATCGAACGCGAGCGCGAGCGGATGGATATCCATTTCGGACTGAACGGCGCCCCCTGGGTGCCTGAACGGGTCTTGGAGCGTTACGAGTTGCTCTACCAGGCCGCTCTGGTGCCCGAATGCGGCACCACCGGTGGTCATCCCGCCTTGGGAATGCCCATGGCATTGAATCACCGGCGCGTGGTGGCCACGGCGATGAGTCGTCTGCGCGGCAAGATCCAATATCGGCCGGTCGTTTTCGAGTTGTTACCCGCGCGTTTCACCCTGTGGCAGTTACAGCAGGTGGTGGAGGCGTTGACCGGGATGAGTCTGCACAAGCAGAACTTCCGGCGTCTGGTCGAGCAGGGGGGGCTGGTGGCCAGTACCGGAGAACTGGCCTACGACACCGGAGGTCGCCCCGCGCAATTGTTCCGCTTTCGCAGACGGGTATTGCGCGAGCGTCCGACTCCCGGAGTGGGGTTGCCGGGCGGGTTTCGTGACAGTTGACACCCTTTATGCTCAACTCTAGTATAAGGAGCTAACGAACGACAGAGGAACGCGAAGGCCCCGTTCGCGATGGAGCTTTCGTCGAGGAACAGCCATGAACCGACTCACACCCCATGATTCTTCGGCCGTGCCGACATTGGATGCGACTCAGCGCAAGGCATTGGAACCCATCTATGCCCGCATGCAGCATGTGGTACCCGAAGTCGAGTGGGCCGTGCACGCGCCCTATGTTGCGGCGATCAACCGGCTCAAGCGGGAGCGCAACGCGGTCATTCTCGCCCATAACTATCAGACCCCCGAAGTGTTCTACGGGATTGCCGATTACACCGGGGATTCGCTGGGTCTGGCGCAGCATGCGGCGCACACCGACGCTGATGTGATCGTCCAGTGCGGCGTTCATTTCATGGCCGAGACCTCCAAGGTGTTGAGCCCGGGAAAGACCGTGCTGATCCCTGATACCGAAGCGGGCTGCTCACTGGCTGATTCGATCACACCGGCCGATATTGCGTTGTTGCGCAAGCGCTATCCCGGCGTGCCGGTCGTGACGTATGTGAATACATCGGCGGCCGTCAAGGCAGCTTCTGATATCTGCTGCACCTCGGCCAATGCCGTAGAAGTGGTCGAATCGCTCGGGACCGACCGGGTGATTTTCCTGCCGGATCAGTATCTGGGACGCTGGGTCGCGTCCAAGACCGATGTGCAGGTCATCCTCTGGCAGGGGGCGTGCGAGGTGCACGAGCGCTTTACCGGCCCACAGCTGCGTGAATATCGCCAGCGCCACCCCGGCATCCACATCATCGCCCATCCCGAATGTCCGCCGGATGTCCTGGACGAAGCGGACTATGTGGGGTCCACTACGGGTATGGTGCGCCATATCGAGGAGGCCGGTGCCTCCCGGGTGGTCATGGTCACTGAGTGCTCCATGAGCGACAACGTGGCGGTGCAGTTTCCGAGCGTGGAATTCATTCGTCCCTGCAATCTGTGCCCGCACATGAAACGCATTACGCTGCCCAAGGTGCTGCATGCGCTGCAGACCCTGTCCCCGGCCGTCGAGGTGGATCCCGAGGTCGCCGCGGGTGCGCGTCTTGCCGTGGAACGGATGCTGGCCGTCGGGCGTGGACAGGAGAACGGTCCGGCGCTCATGCCGCGTCAGGCTGCGGTTGGCTGAAGCACAACGGGATAGCGGGTTGCGGCTCGCGTCTCGTCCGCAATTGACAACGATTCTTATTCGCTGCATATTATCCTTCAGTTGCTCATCATTTGAGTGATTGGAGGAACCGAGCCATGTACGTCTGTGTTTGTCGTGCTGTCACCAACCGGGATCTTGCGGAGGCAATGGCCCAGGGGCATCAGACCTTGCCCGCTCTGCAATCGACGCTGGGTGTTGCGACCGGATGCGGCCGCTGTCGCGGTCATGTCTGCCAGATGCTTGAGCGTGCATCCGACATGCCCTTCGCACCGATGACGACCACGACGGATCGCTGTGCTGTTTCCGCAGGCTGACGCGTAACCCTACCGGGGCGACCTCGCTTTCGATTAAGATTGCGAGGTAGATATTCCTCGGAGCGTTGTCATGAAAGGTCATCCTCAGGCCATCGAGTGGCTCAATCGAATCCTCGAAAATGAGCTCACCGCCATCAACCAGTACTTCCTGCATGCACGCATGTGCAAAAACTGGGGATATGAAAGCCTCGGCAAGAAGATCTATGCCGAGTCGATCGACGAGATGAAGCACGCCGATGTCCTGATCGAGCGAATTCTGTTTCTCGAAGGCCTGCCCAATCTTCAGTCGCTCGGCAAGCTGATGATTGGCGAATCGGTTCGCGAGGTGCTGCGCTGCGATCTGGAACTGGAGCGTATTGCCCATCCAGCCCTCAAGGACGCGATTGCCTTCATGGAAGGCATCGGCGACTACATCAGCCGGGAAGTACTTGAAGACATCCTCGAAAGCGAGGAAGAGCACATCGACTGGCTCGAAACCCAGCTCCATCTGATGGACGAGCTGGGCGATCCCAACTATCTTCAGTCAGCGGTTTAACGCCGTCCGTAATCGACAGAGATCCGGCGGACGAGGATGAATCGTTCGCAGATTCGAGTTGTACGCCGCTAAAGCACAATCAGCCAGAATGAAAGGAGCGACGAGATGCTTGGATGGATACGAAAGGGTATGGTTTGGGGGGTGATGGCCCCATTTTTGATAATGACCTTGGCAGTTCCAGCGGCTCATGCCACGGCCGTGGTGACCACCGCACAGGCCATGGCGCAATCCGGTATTGAACAGACACGCTCGGAAAGAGCACGCATCCAAGGTTTTCTGGCCCGGGAAGACGTGGTGAAACAATTGGTTCGACTGGGTGTCAGTCCTGCCGATGCCCAGTCTCGTGTTGCGGCCTTGACCGACGCCGAGATCGCCCGGATTGATCAGCACATCGAACAGTTGCCGGCCGGAGGCAACTCACTGATCGGCGCACTGGTATTCATCTTCGTTCTGTTGTTGATCACCGATATTCTGGGACTCACCAAAGTATTCCCATTTACCCGCTCGGTGCGGTAGAGCGATCCCGATCCTGCCGGCACGAGGCGGTTGACGGACTTCGTCCAACGCGATAGTGTGCCAGCTGAAGGGGAGTAGCTTCTCGTCAAGGTATCGTCATTACGATGACCCATCCGGTACCTTGGGCAACCCGATAAGGGTTGCAAGCAAGACCTTCGCCAGTCAGGCGAAGGCTCCCATGGCGAATCATGGACCCCGATCCTGACCGGATCGGGGTTTTTTTATGATTCGACGGGGAGCAACGTGGCATGGAAACCGTGGGAAATATGTGGCTTTGGGCAGGTTTTTTCGCATTCGCCCTCGCCATGATCGGTATGGATCTTTTTCTGCTGGGTGGCCGCAAGGCACACAAGGTCTCGCTGCGTGAGGCTGGCGCGTGGTCTGTCGCTTGGGTGACCCTGGCGCTCCTGTTCTGCGCGGGATTCTGGTGGTATCTCGACGGCGCCATGGGGCGCGATATCGCGAACCAGAAAGCCACGGAATTCCTGACTGGTTACCTCATCGAGAAGTCGCTCGCGGTCGACAACATCTTTGTCTGGCTCATGCTGTTCAGCTACTTCGCTATCCCGGCCGAGTATCAGCGACGGGTTTTGCTCTTTGGTGTCCTCGGCGCCATCGTTATGCGCACAGTGATGATTCTTCTGGGGGCTTGGCTGCTGGCCCGTTTTCACTGGATTCTGTACGTGTTTGGCGCCTTTTTGCTATTCACGGGCTTCAAGATGGCATTTTTCGCCGAGCACGAGCCCAATCTCGAAAAGAACCCCATGCTTCGCTGGATGCGCGGACATTTGCGGATCACGGATAAACTCGAGGGTGAGTCGTTCTGGGTCATGAAGAATGGCATGCGGTGGTTTACGCCGCTGTTCGTGGTGCTGGTGCTGGTAGAGATCACTGATCTTATCTTTGCAGTCGACAGCATCCCGGCCATTTTTGCCGTCACCTCCGATCCCTTCATCGTGCTGACCTCGAACATCTTCGCTATTCTGGGTCTGCGTGCGATGTATTTCCTTTTGGCTGATTTTGCCGGCCGCTTCAGTTTGCTGAAATATGGCCTGGCGGCTGTGCTGATTTTCATCGGTGCCAAGATGCTGTTGCTCGATGTGTACAAGATTCCTGTTTCGTGGTCTCTCATGGTGGTCGCCGTCTTGATTGTCTCGTCCGTGCTGGCGAGTCTATGGATCACCCGTAATCGACCGCAGCTGGCGCACCCGGCGGCGCGTGATCCGGGATGATGTTATGAAGCAGGTTGCCGGCGAGCCGAAAAGGGCATGAGAAAGAAAGTGATACGACTCGCCGCAGTGCTGGCGGCACTCATCCTCCTCAAGGGTTGTACGCTGACCGTTCCGGCACTGGATCGGCCGACTGAGAGGATGCCGGTTCAGGAATTGACTGATGTCCCATTTTTCCCTCAGCGGGACTACGAATGTGGTCCAGCCGCCTTGGCGGAAGTCCTGACCTACAGCGGAATCGCGCGATCGCCGGATGACCTGGTGGCGCAGGTTTATCTGCCGGGTCGGCAGGGCAGCCTGCAGGCTGAGATGATCGCAGCGGCTCGGCGTCACGGGCGCTTGATCTATCCCGTGAAGACGCCTCGGGAAATGCAAGACCAGCTGCAGGCTGGCTGGCCGGTGCTGGTATTTCAGAATCTGGGATTGCCGCAATATCCACGGTGGCATTATGCCGTTCTGGTGGGCTGGGAACCCGGTCGCAATGTGATCTTGCGGTCGGGGACGACTCGTCGGGCCGTGCTCAACGAGGCGACCTTTCTGCGGACCTGGGAGTGGGGCGGCGCGTGGGCGCAGGTGGTGCTGGCGCCGGGCCAGCTGCCAGCCCGGGCAGATCCAGACCGGTACCTGGCGGCAGCGTGGAATCTGGAGTCGATCGGACAGACCGACGCGGCGCTGAGCGCCTATCAGGCGGCCACCCGCCGCTGGCCGGCGGATGATCTGACCTGGCTTGCCTGGTCGAATCTACTACTCGATGCCCAGGGCGCGGCTGCTGCGCTCGATGCGATCACCCAAGGGCTGCGCCACAATCCGGACAGCGATGCGCTTCGGTTGAACAAGGCGGGAATTCTTCTGGCACTGGGCCAACCGGCGGATGCTCTGCCGATCGCTCGGGAAATTGCGTCGCGCGATGGGGTCTGGCGAGAGCAGGCGGCAGGCTTGCTGCGCCGCATTGAGGCCGGTGATGGCGCGTGAGCCGGATTGACTGGCGAGGTGGGGGGTTGCCGTTTGGTTGAGTCGGTGTCTGTTGGCGTGCAGGAAAAAGGTGGGCCATCCTTGGCCCGATAATCTCATCCATTAGCCCCCTTCGAAGGGATGGGATTACCCTGCGGCGAGCGTCGTGCGCCGCAGTTCCGCGATATCGCTCAGGGCGTTTTCCTTCTGCGCAATTTCCCGCTCCGCCGGTGAGGCTTGCTTGGCGTCCCACTCCAGAAGCAGCGGGGTAATCATCCGGCGCCACAGGGGCGGGCAAAGGGCGGCCAGAAAGGTTCCGGCATAGCCATGGGGCATTTCGGGTGCGTCCGGGTAGGGCTTGAGCACCCAGAACGGCAGGTCGCCCTGCTCGTGATGCGCGGAGTGGCGGGTCAGCGAGTAGAGCACGAAGCTCGACATGCGCTTGTTGGTATTCCAGGAATGCCGCGGCTGGACCGGCTCATCGGGAACGCGCACCAGACCGAAGTGTTCCATGTAGTTGGCTACTTCTAGCGTGAGCTTGCCGACCAAGGCCGTTGCCAAGAATACCGCGACACCGAGCCAGCCGGCGGCAGCGAAGAAAATGCCGGCCAGCGCAAGCACCATGGCATAACCACGCAGCATCGAATTATCGACGGACAGTACCGGCTTGCCGATCTTGCGCAGACGGTCGATTTCGAAACGCCAAGCCGCCACATGCTCATGCCAGATGGCGCCCGGAACCCACAGCCAGAAGTTGGTGTCCTTGCGCCGGGCCGTTGCCGGGTCACCAATCGTCGCGACACGAGCGTGGTGGTTATATACATGCTCCACAGCGAAATCCGGATTGGCGCTGAACGCCAGCATCCAGCGTCCCAGAATCATGTCGCGCCGGCTCCAGGTCCGATGCGTGAGCTCATGACCTACATTGGTTCCGGCTGCGGCGATCAGCACCCCCAACACGACGATGGTGCCCAGGATACTGGCCAGTCCGGTCTGCGCGCGTGCAGCGAAGACATCAAAGCCGGTCATGTTTTGGATGGCCGTACCGATGCCGAGGAAGTCGCCGCTGCCGAGCATCCAGGCTTGTGCCAGGCTACCGGCGGCCAATAGGGGCAATACCAGGTACAGCAGAGCATTGAGAATGCCGGGATGGGCATACTCGGGTTCATCCAGGTAGTCGCCCATGAAGTGATCGCCGAGGAACAGAAAGGCGCCGGCGACGGCCCCCGTCACGAGAATCCAGGGACCCCCTGCGAAGATGCTGACGATGACGGCCAGCAAGGTGAGATGCATCAGTGTGTAGCGTAAATATTTGATCATATGGTCTTCTCCAAGTGCACAACCGAGCCTCTGGGTTGCCAAGAAATGCGTATTCGCCGCACTCTGACGAGCGGTTCGAGTTCAGTGTGACGGAACTGCGGCATAGAAGTATTGACGCCAGTCATGAAAATTATGAATGGCGACATGAGGCGAAGTGGATTTCCGCCGTGGGGCGAAATGCTGGCCCGAAGGGAAGGCCACGGCGTATTCTTGAACCCAATAAATGTTTCCCATGTTCGACGCGCCAATATCTGTGATCAGCCGGGAGCCACACCATGAGTTCGAATTCAGCAGTGAAGCCGATCCAGCGCATTGCGGTCATGACCAGCGGTGGCGATTCGCCGGGCATGAACGCGGCGATCCGAGCCGTGGTCCGGTATGCACTCCATCATGGGATCGAAGTGATGGGCATCCAGCGTGGATTCTTCGGCCTGGTGAATGATGATCTGATTGCGCTCGGACCCCGTGAGGTCGGCGGCAAGATCCAGGAGGGTGGAACCTTTCTGCGCAGCGCGCGCCTGCCGGAATTCAAGCAGACCGAGGTTCAGCAGCGCGCCTTGGAGGTGCTGGCGCGTCGGCGCATCGGTGGCCTGGTCGTCATCGGCGGAGATGGCTCGCTGGCCGGCGCCACCGCCCTGCATCAACAGGGCTTTCCGGTGGTCGGAATCCCGGCCAGCATCGACAACGATATCGTGGGAACCGACGCCACCATTGGCATGGATACGGCGTTGAATACCATTCTGGAAGCGGTGGATCGCCTGCGCGATACCGCCAGCAGTCACGGGCGCATCTTCATCGTCGAGGCCATGGGCCGGCATTGTGGCTATCTCGCCCTGATGGCGGGCTATACCGGCGGCGCCGAGGTGATCCACATTCCCGAGCTGCCGCTGGAACTCGAGGAGATCCTTGCCACGGTCGAGCAGGCCTGGATCCGCGAGAAGGCGCACGTCATCGTGATGGTGGCTGAAGGCGCAGCCCATTCCTTCAGTGAGATTGCTGCGTACATCGAAGAGAAGCACAAGGGTTTCGAATGCCGCGTGACCCAGCTCGGCCACGTGCAGCGCGGCGGGCGACCCACGCATTTCGACCGTCTGTTGGCCAGCCGCTTGGGTGTCAAGGCTGTCGAGTGTCTGCGTGCGGGACAGACCGGTACCATGGTGGGCCTGCAGGGCACGCAACTGGTGGCCGTTCCGCTGGCCGATGTGGTGGGTCACAACAAGCAGGCACCGGCCGAGGAGTACCAGATCATTCGCATCCTCGCGCAGTAGGGCATGTCTTCTCTTCCGCGCGTCCCGTTGCCCTGGCCGGATGAGCTGACCCCGGCCGCCGCGCGCGCGTTACAGAAACAGTGGCGCGGCCGGGTTCAGCGGCACGGGCGCGTCGATGGCATTCGCTGGATCGCCGGCGTGGATGTGGCATTTCCGGCACAGGGGAGCCGGTCGCGTGGCGCCGCAGTGCTCTTTCGGTATCCGGATCTGGTTCCGGTGGCCGGGAGCCTTGCCGAGCTGCCGACCCGGTTTCCCTACGTGCCGGGGCTGCTGTCGTTTCGCGAATTGCCAGCGCTGCTGGCTGCGCTGTCCGGTTTGCCGCAGGTGCCCGATATGATCCTGGTCGACGGCCAGGGGATCGCTCACCCCCGGCGCCTGGGTGTGGCCAGCCACCTGGGCGTGCTCCTGGATCGACCGACCATCGGTGTGGCCAAGTCGGTACTTTGTGGCCGCTATGCCGAACCGGATCGAGCATCTGGCAGTCAGTCGCCGCTCGTTCATGACGGTGAGGTCATCGGGACCGTGCTGCGCACGCGGCAGAACGTTCGGCCGGTCATCGTCTCCTGTGGCCATCGAGTGGGCCTGACCGAAGCCGTTGCATTGGTCCAGTCGTGCTCGCGGGGCTATCGCCTGCCGGAACCGACTCGGCTGGCGGACAAACTGGCCGGTGCCAACCCTGGCCCTTGGCCACTTGGCGAAGGCGTGCCGATTCGGTGCGAATCGACAGTGGATGTTGCGGGCGCGGCTCAGGCGCCCGTTCCGATACGTTGAAAGCCCGCATTCCCGAAAACGTCATCGTTCAGTATCACGCTGACGGGAACGAACGACTGCGCCGACTTTCAAATGAGCAACATGCTTTTGCGGGATCGATGACGAAAGGAGTCTTGAGTATGCCTGGTTTTCTGATTCGTTTGTTTGTCACTGCGCTGGCATTGGGGATCGCTTCTGCGATCGTCCCCGGTATCCAGATCAGTGGATTCTGGACGCTCCTGGGCGCCGCTTTCCTGCTGGGATTGGCCAATGCCATCATCCGGCCGATTTTGGTCATCCTGACCTTGCCGATCACCTTGCTGACACTGGGCTTGTTTCTGTGGGTGATCAATGCCGCCATGCTGGGATTGGTTGCCGCCGTCATGGAAGACTTCACGATCAGCGGATTTTTCCCAGCCATGCTGGCGGCGCTGGTGGTGAGTCTGGTGAGCTGGATGGCATCCTGGTATGTCGGCCCTGCCGGTCGGATCGAGGTGTATACGGCGCAGGGGCGGTGATGGGGTGAACCCGGAGCGATCCGATCGCCTCCGACGCATGCTCCGCCGGCTGCCGAATGCCGGTTAACCCCCGTTGGAATCACCCGGCGCATCGATCCTGCGACCGCAGTCGTAGGTGAGCACGGTTTGTTGATCCAGGGTGCGCTGGATGAGCGCTGGGTAATCCGGGATCAGTTCCTGTTCCAGCGCCGCCAGATGCTTGGCCCGCGAGCGTGTGCGCGGGTTGCGGCTCAGCAGGGCGCAGCAGTCCTTGTACGGCGCCAGGGAAAGCGCGTAGGTGCCCAGCCGCCGCGCCAAGTTGATGATTTCCTGTTTGTCGTCGGCGATCAGGGGCCGCAGGATGGGCATGTCCGTCGCCTGTGAGGTGCTCACCAGGTTTTCCAGTGTCTGCGAGGCGACTTGGCCCAGGCTGTCGCCCGAAACCATGGCGCGCGCCCGAATCTGCCAGGCAAGTGCGGCACCGGCGCGGGCGAGAAAGCGACGGAACAGCAGTAAGCCATAGCCATCCGCATCGCCGGGAATCGCGAGGTCGAAGTGCGTATAGGGCAGCACGAACAGCCGGCAACGCTGGGCGTAGCGGCTGATCTGCTGCGCCAGGGCGGCGACCGGCGTCTCTTCGATCTGTTGCTGGACCAGATGGCTCGGCGTCATGTGCAAGAGATCGACCGTGCAACCGCGCTTGGCCATCAGACAGGCGGCCACGGGCGAGTCGATGCCACCAGACAGAAGCGCCAGCACATGGCCGGCGCTACCGAGTGGCAATCCGCCCAGCCCGGCTTGTGTGCCGATATGGCAGTAAAGGCCGTCCCGCAGGATGTCGACGTGAAAGGTCCGCGCCGGCGTGGTGAGATCGACCCGTTTCCAGGGCGTGTTCAACGCGATTGCGCTTCCCAGTTCCCGCTCCAGTTGGGTCGAAGGAAGCGGGAATTTCTTGTAGGCGCGGTTAACGCGAACGGCGAATCCAGCTCCGGGGGGCGGTGCATCGGCCGCTAGCGCGATTAGTGCGCGCCCCAGCCAGACGCGACCCGCCTCGGGGTCCAGGGCGCTGACTCCGGCATGAAACGCCGGGGCGAAGTTGACGATGCCCGGCACCTCGCGCAACAGGGCAGTGATGTTCGACATGGGTATGGTTTGCGCGGGCGGGAGGCGCACGCAGAGCCGGTCATGGCGCAGTTCGACTGTCGCATCGACGTCGGCCATGCGCAGGCGATGATGCAGCGTGCGCTGCAAGCTCTGCTCGAACTGGATGCGGTTACGGCCTTTGAGCGCGACTTCCCCGTAATGCACGAGAATGCGTCGTTCGAATGGGCTGGCCAGATCAAAGGGATCGGCGACGGCAGGGGCGGGTGACGGAATGGACATGGGCAGGCACTCGGATACGAAAGACGGGATCGTGGGGCAGTACTGGACTGTGCGCGCCTACCGGGCGTCGGCGGAGCGGTTGCCTGGCGGTGAGCCGCGCAGGTGTCAGGGTGGCATTTTTTCAACGAAGGCCGGCGCGCATTATTGCACACACGCTTGCACAGCGCGGACGCGCCGGCATCGCGTCGGGTTGGGCTTGGCGAGATGGTCGGTCAAGATCGACACTCGTCATGAAAAGGATTACGGTCCAAGCCACGAATTCATGAGGCTGGGCAGTTGCCGTTCTGCTCGGAATGCAGCGTAGATGTGAGGATGTCATGGTAGTTCTCAAAATCGATGGGATGACCTGCGGTCATTGTGTGAAGGCCGTTTCCAGCGCGCTGGAACAGATCCCCGGCGTGCGTGCCGTGCGGGTGGACCTGGAGCGTGGCCAGGCCGAGATCGACGGCTCAGCCGAGCTGGCGCAGCTGATCGAGGCGGTTCGCGAGGAAGGATACGACGTCCAGCCGGTTTCCTGAGGCGATGGGAAGGTCCACCGACCCCCGGTCTGGAATCGCGGGTTTTGCTAGCAGCGCTTCACCGCCGCACATGGTGATCACCACCCGGTTCGAGGTTGGTGGCATGACCTGCGCTGCCTGTGTCCGCCGGGTCGAAAAGGCGCTTGAGCGACTCGAGGGTGTCGAGTCCGCACGCGTCAATCTGGCGACTCATCAAGCGACTGTGGACTACCAACCAGCGGGGCAGACCCCTGAAGATCTGGTCGAGGCCATTGCGCGCGCGGGCTATGAGGCCCATGTCTTCGAGCCCCGAACCGGCTCGGGGTCGAGGCCGGTTCCGGCAGGGGCACCGCAAGAGCAATGGCGCCAACCGCTGATTCTGGCGCTTGCCTTCACGGTACCGCTGGTGCTGCTGTCCATGGGCCGGATGCTGCCGGGGATGCATGCGTGGACCGCCGCGCGATTGGATGAGCAGGGATGGCAGCTGCTCGAGTGGGTACTCGCGACGCCCGTGGTGTTCTGGGCCGGACGACGGTTTCATCGCAGTGGTCTGCGCGAGCTGCGTCATGGCAGTCCGGGCATGCACAGTCTGGTGATGATCGGCGCCTTGGCTGCCTATGGGTATTCGCTCGTCGCATTGATTGCACCCGGCGTGTTCCCGCCCGGTTCAGCAACGACCTATTTCGAGGCTGCGGCTGTCATCATCACGCTCGTCATCCTCGGGCGTGGCATGGAGGCGCGCGCTCGCGGTCGGGCGTCCATGGCCATCGCCAAACTGCTTCGCTTGCAGGCCACGACTACCCGTCGATGGACATCCGGTGACTGGCAGGAGGTCGGCATCGACGCGGTGCGTCCGGGCGACCGGTTGCTGGTTCGCCCCGGGGAACGCATTCCCACCGATGCCGTCGTTGTGGACGGCCGCAGCTACGTCGATGAATCCATGGTGACCGGGGAGCCAATTCCGGTGGCCAAGGACGTGGGCGCTGAGCTGATCGGCGGAACCATCAACCGGGATGGGACCTTGACCGTGGCGGCCGTGCGGGTTGGCGCCGATACGACGCTGGCGCGGATTGTCCGAATGGTCGCCGAGGCGCAGGCCGACAAACCGCCTATCCAACAACTCGCCGACCGTATCGCCGGGGTGTTCGTGCCCATTGTGCTGGCACTTTCGGCACTCACCTTTGTGGTCTGGCTGCTGATCGGACCGGATCCTGCGCTCAGCTACGCCTTCACCACGGCCGTGAGCGTGTTGCTCATCGCCTGTCCCTGCGCCATGGGTCTGGCCACGCCGACAGCCATCCTGGTGGCATCTGGGCGCGGGAGCGATCTCGGGATCCTGTTTCGTCGCGGCAGTGCACTGGATTTGCTGGCCGAAGTGGATCTGGTGCTGTTCGATAAGACCGGCACGCTCACCGAAGGGCGCCCGGAGGTGGCCACGCTGAAGGCGCGCAGCGGTGACGCGGCGCTGCTGAGCCGGGCCGCCGCCGTCGAGGCGATGAGCGAACACCCGATCGCCGAGGCAGTGGTGCGTGCGGCGCAGACGCGTGGCCTGTCTTGGCCCGTGGCAAGCGACATTCAGGTGGCAGTCGGGCTGGGCGTCCGCGGCATGGTCGGCGGTGCCGAGGTTGCCGTGGGTGCGCCGCGATACATGGCGCAGCTGGATTGCGAAACCAGCGACTTCACGGCCGCGCTGCAGACCATCGCAGCGGCGGCGCAGACCCCCGTCTGTATCGCGATCAATGGCGTGGTTCAGGGTGTTCTGGGGGTCGCGGACCGGCCGCGAGACGGGGCTACCGAAATGGTTGCGGCATTGCGTGCAATGGGACTGTCGGTCGGTATGGTCACGGGCGATCAGCAAGCGACGGCGCAAGCCATCGCCGGGCGTCTGGGAATCGACCGGATCCACGCGGAGGTGCTGCCGACCGGCAAGGGGGAGGCGGTAGATTCACTCCAGAAGCAGGGACTGCGCGTGGCCTTCGTTGGCGATGGGATCAACGATGCACCCGCACTGGCGCGGGCCGATGTCGGCATCGCCATGGGTACCGGGACGGATATCGCCATCGAGACCGGCGGGGTGGTGTTGATGCGCAGCGATCCGCGCGGGGTGGCTCAGGCGATTGCGCTGGCCCGCCGGACCCGTCGGACCATCCAGCTCAACTTCGTATGGGCTTATGGCTACAACTTGCTGCTGATCCCGGTGGCTGCTGGTGCGTTGTATCCTCTGGCCGGGTTATTGATGAATCCGATGTTGGCGGCCGGGGCAATGAGCCTGTCGAGTGTTCTGGTGGTTTTCAATTCCCTGCGTTTGCAACGCTTTCGTCCTGATCGTTGAAGCGGTCGAGCTGCCCTTTCATCGGTGGCGCGATGAATGGCGTCCCGCTGCGGTTGTGATACGCTGTTGGAGCCGTGTCGTGGTGCCCCGTAATGTCCCCGCACCACAGAGTTTCAAGGAGTTATTGTGATGAACGATGCATTGGTCGGCCAAATCCAGGCCCTGCTCAAGTCGCATCCTGTGCTGCTTTTCATGAAAGGCACGCCGGATTTTCCGCAGTGCGGGTTTTCCGCCAAGGTCAGCGGTATCCTCAAGGAGTGCAAGGCTCCGTTCGCCTCGGTGAACATTCTGGAAGAGCCCGAGCTGCGGGAAGGACTGAAGGTTTATGCCAATTGGCCGACGTTCCCCCAGCTCTACATCGATGGCGAACTGATCGGTGGCTGTGATATCACCATGGGCCTGTACCAGAGTGGCGAACTGAAGCAGATGATCGATGCGGCAGGCGCCCAGGCGACTCAGTCCGCCTGAGCCTCTGCATCAGTGCCGGCTGGTTCGCTGGCATTCAGGATGTTTTGTTCATAAACGCCACGGAAGGCGTTTACCACCTGGCAGAAGAGCTCGGCGGTGCGTGTTGCGTCGTATCCCGCCGAATGGGCCGACACTTGGTCGAAGGGCAAGCCCGCCATCAGCGCTGCCCGGCGCAGCACGGTCTGGCCATAGGCCACTCCGGCAAGGGTCGCCGTATCGAAGCAGCTGAACGGGTGAAACGGATTACGCTTCACGCCGCAGCGAGTCACGGCCGCATTCAAAAACCCCAGATCAAAATGGGCGTTGTGCCCCACCAGTATGGCGCGATGGCAGCCTGCGTCCCGCATATGGCGCCGAACCTCGCCAAAGATACGTCGCAGTGCCTCGACTTCGGCAAGGGCGGGGCGCAACGGGTGGTAGGGATCGATCCCGTTCACGGCAAGCGCGGCCGCCTCGATGTTCGCCCCGGGGAATGGTTGAACATGGAAGGACTGCACCGAACCGGGTTGAAGCAGATCATCCGCGTCGAGTACCAAGGGCACCGCGGCGATTTCCAGCAGAGCATCGGTCGCGGCATTGAAGCCGCCCGTTTCGACATCCACCACCACGGGGAGAAAACCGCGGAAGCGTCGCGCCATGGGTTGATCGACGGAACTCATGCGGTCGATTCCTGCCCATTGCCGGGCTTTGGCGTCGGGGCGACGCGCCAGCGGAGGCGTTCTCCCGCGCGAAGGGGGACCAGTTCGCTCGATCCAAGTGGGTAACTGGCCGGAACAGACCAGTCCTCGCGGATCAGCGTGATGCGTTCCGCGTTGCGCGGCAAGCCGTAAAAGTCGGCGCCATGGAACGCGGCGAAGCCTTCGAGCCGATCCAGCCGTCCCATCTGCTCGAAGGCTTCGGCATACAGCGGCAGGGCGAGCGGTGCCGAGTAGATGCCTGCGCAGCCGCAAGCGCTTTCCTTCGCGCTGCGTGCGTGAGGCGCGCTGTCGGTACCGAGAAAGAATCGGGGGTCGCCCGATGTCGCTGCGTCCAGAACGGCGGCGCGGTGCCGCTCTGCCTTGAGGACCGGCAGGCAGTAGTAGTGAGGCCGCAGCCCACCTTGGAACAGGGCGTTGCGGTTATAGAGCAAATGCTGCGGCGTGATGGTTGCGGCAAGGCCCGTGGCGCGGCTGCGCACGAAGGCCACCGCCTGGGCCGTCGTGATGTGTTCGAACACCACCCGCAAGGTCGGCAGGCGCGAGAGGACCGGTTCGAGCGCAGTATCGATGAACCGCGCTTCCCGATCGAAGACATCGACATCCGGGTCGGTCACCTCGCCATGGACCAGCAGCGGCAGTCCGGTTTCGGCCAACACCTCAAGCGCAGGGAAAATGCGGTCGATATGACGAACACCCGCGTCGCTGTGGGTGGTTGCGCCGGCTGGGTAGAGCTTGACCCCGTGGATGAAGTCCGTATGCGCCGCCAGACGCAGTTCCTCGCCGGTTGTCGCTTCGGTCAGGTAGAGCGTCATCAATGGTGTGAAGCCGGCGCCCGGCGGACAGGCGGCTCTGATGCGGTCTCGGTAGGCGGCAGCCTGCGCGACGGTGGTGACGGGCGGCTGCAGGTTGGGCATGACGATTGCCCGGGCGAAGACCGCTGCGGTGGCCGGCAGCACACGGGCCATCACGACGTCGTCGCGCAGGTGCAGGTGCCAGTCGTCGGGGCGTGTCAGGGTCAGTTCATGCATGGGCACAGATCGGTTGCATGCCGGGAGGAATGATACATATGGATTCGCAGCTGTTCTGGATGATGCTGGCGGGGATTGCGCTGGCGGGAATTATCTATGCCATCGTCCTCTATAACAACCTGATCCGGCTTAAGCACAATGTGTCCAAGGCCTGGTCCAACATCGACGTGGTACTGCGCCAGCGGCACGAAGAGCTTCCCAAACTGGTGGAAGCCTGCCGTCGATATATGCGCCACGAGCAGGAAACCTTGGAACAGGTGGTCCGTGCCCGCGCGGCGGTCGGTCAGGCGCGCGAGCAACGCGACATGGCAGCGCTGGGCAGCGCCGAGTCGAGTCTGCGTGCGGGCCTCGGGCAGCTCTTTGCCGTGGCCGAACAGTACCCCGAGTTGCGCGCCGACCGGGCATTTCGCCATTTGCACGATCGGATCAGCAGCTTGGAAGACACGATTGCTGACCGCCGCGAATTTCATAATGAGTCGGTGAATCGCAATAACATCCGGATCGAAACCTTTCCGGATGTGATACTCGCGCGGCTGTTCGGGTTCGAGGCCGCGGAACTGCTCCGGTTCGAATCCGAACACACCCGGGATGTTGCGCTGCGACCGCTGTTCGATCCTTGAAACGCCATGACCGACCCGCAGCTCTGGGGCCTTGCGGCCGCCTTGATCATCGGCGGGTTCAGCCTCTGGTTCGGCAGCCTGCGCCGCCTACGCTGGGTGCGGGATACCCCCACATCGCGCGTTCGCTCAGCCGCTCAGGGGATCGTTGAACTGGTGGGCCATGTACGACCCTTGCCGGGTGAACACCTGGTCTCGCCGATGAGTGCACAACCCGCGGTCTGGTGGGAATGCAGTGTCTCGCGGCGTGATGAGGGCCGCGCCGGGCGGCGGCGATGGACACGGGTTGCGCAGCGCCGGAGCGATGCCGGTTTTCTGTTGGACGACGGGTCCGGGGTATGCACCATTCAGCCCGATGGCGCGCGGGTCATGGCGCAAACCCGGGTGTGGTACGGATCGACACCTTGGCCGCGGCCGGGCTCACGCGACGTGCGCTGGCGCTGGTTGCGCCCAGCGCCCTATCGCTATACCGAAAAGCTGTTGCCGGTGGGGCAGAAAATCTACGTATTGGGGGAGTTCAAAACCTGTCGGGCGAGCGATGGCGCCACGGCACAATCCACCTTCAAGCGTTTGATGGCAGAATGGAAGCAGGACCAGACCGGGTTGCACGCGCGTTTCGATCGCAATGGTGATGGCCGAATCGACATGGCGGAGTGGGAAATGGCCCGCGATGCGGCGCGCCGCGAGGTCGAGGTGGCGCAAGCGCGGTTGTCGCGCCAGCCGGCGATGAATCGGGTGGTGGCGCCAGCCGATGGGTCTCCCTATCTGTTGTCGGTGAAATCCGGTGAAGACCTGATTCGCCGGGGCCGTCTGGCGGCGCTGTCTGGATTGATTTTGGCACTGCTGGGGTTTGCCCTGTTGGCACAGGCCCTTCGCTAGCTAGGGCTGGTCTGGGCCGTCGCATGCGATCGGTGCTTCGCCGCGCATGGCGGTACTGGGGGTGTGGAACTTCACGAGCGGCGCGTGGCCACACGATAGTGATTGTCCCGATTTGAACGAAATGATGAGGATTCCGGAGATGTCCATTGTTCTGACCGAAGCGGCCGCGGACCAAGTGCGGCGACAGCTGCAGCGGCGCGGCGCCGGGTTCGGCTTGCGGGTGAGCCTCAAGCGAACCGGTTGTTCCGGATGGGCCTATGTGGTGGATTACGCGGATGCGGTTGAAGTGAATGATGAGGTGTTCGAGCAGCACGGCGTGAACGTCGTTGTCGATCGTGACCTTCTGCCGCGGCTGGAGGGCATGTCGCTCGATTATGCTCGCGAGGGGTTGCATGCCGCTTTCAAGTTTCACAACCCCAATGTCAAGGAAAGCTGCGGCTGCGGCGAAAGTGTCAGTTTCTGAATGCTTGGCCGGTGGAAGCGAGAAAGCTAAACTAGCGCCCCACGTGTGACTGGACCGTATCATGCTGTTTACGGTCTTTATCATCGTTCCCGCTTTTTTCAACACCGCCGGAGAAGTTTGAATGCCCGTCGAACGCACCCTGTCCATCATCAAGCCTGACGCTGTCGCCAAGAATGTCGTGGGGCAGATCTATAGCCGTTTCGAGCAGGCCGGACTGCGCATCGTTGCGGCACGCATGATGCAGCTAAGCCAGCAGCAGGCCGAGGGGTTCTATGCCGTTCACCGCGAGCGTCCGTTCTTCAAGGATCTGGTCAGCTTCATGGTGTCCGGTCCGGTCATGGTTCAGGTTCTGGAAGGCGACGATGCCATCGCCAAGAACCGCTTGCTGATGGGTGCCACGGATCCGAAGAAGGCCGATCCCGGTACGATCCGCGCCGATTTTGCCGATAGCATCGACGCCAACGCCGTCCACGGCTCCGATGGCGCGGAGACCGCCGCTGCGGAAATTCGCTACTTCTTCAGTGACCTGGAGCTGTGTCCGCGCTCCTGATGGCGGGCAGCGTGCGGGTGCGGGAGGTGCGGGATGTCGGATAGAACCGCCTTGTTCGGTCTGGACCGGGATGGACTGACCGCCTTTTTCGTGGCGCTCGGCGAAAAGCCCTTCCGCGCCCAGCAGCTCATGCAGTGGATCCACCAGCGCGGCGAGGCCGATTTTGACGCCATGAGCAACCTGGCCAAGCCGCTGCGTCGGCGCTTGGCCGAGGTCGGGGATGTCCATCCTCCGGAGGTTCTGGTCGATCAGCAATCGGCCGATGGCACGCGCAAATGGCTCCTGCGCGTCGACGGTGGCAATGCCATCGAAACGGTCTTCATTCCCGAACAGAACCGGGGGACCTTATGCGTGTCTTCCCAGGTTGGTTGCGCAATGGCTTGCACCTTCTGCGCAACTGGCCATCAGGGGTTCAATCGCAACCTTTCGACGGCGGAAATCATCGGGCAGGTCTGGGTCGCCAACCGGGCGCTCGGCTACACGCCCGATGGTGAGCGTATCATCAGCAATGTGGTGCTGATGGGGATGGGGGAGCCGCTGCTCAATCTGCCCGCGGTGGTGCCGGCACTGAACATCATGCTCGACGACATGGGCTATGGCCTGTCCAAGCGTCGTGTCACTGTCAGCACCTCGGGAATCGTGCCGGCGATCGACCGGCTCAAGGCGCAATGTGATGTAGCCTTGGCGGTGTCCCTGCACGCACCCGATGACGCCCTGCGCGACGAGTTGGTGCCGATCAATCGCAAGTATCCGATCGCCGATCTGATGGCGGCCTGCCGGCGCTACATGTCGGGTAAAAGTGCGCGCAGTCACATCACCTTCGAATACGTGATGCTCGACGGCATCAACGACACACCCGCTCATGCCGACCGGCTTGCCGGCCTTCTGGCGGACGTTCCGGCCAAGATCAACCTGATTCCGTTCAATCCGTTTCCCGGAACATCGTATCGCCGCTCCTCGCCGGCAGCCGTGAGCCGATTCCAGGAATTGCTGCTCAATCGCGGGTACATCGTGACGGTGCGGCGGACGCGCGGCGATGACATCGATGCAGCCTGCGGCCAACTGGCCGGACAGGTGCACAACCGCCTGCGCCGCCTGGATGTGCGCCCGGAGATTCGCGCATGAGTGGCGTTCGCGTATGGGTCATGATGATCGTCACGGCCATGGTCATCGTGGGCTGTTCGGCAAAGGCGCCGCCCCGCGGCAACGAAGCCGACGCCCTGCATTACAGCCTGCGACTGGGATACGGCTATCTCGAGAACGGGCAGTATTCCGTGGCGCTGGAGAAGTTCGAGCGGGCCTTGGAGCTCGACCGTCAGTCTTCCGAGGCTTATCTGGGGATGGCTGAAACCTATGCGCGTCTCGCCCAGTATGAAAAGGCGGACGTGAACTACCGGCGGGCCATTGCCTTGGCCAAGAGCGCGGGCGCGGCGCACAACAACTATGGCGCATTCCTGTGCGCCCAGGGCAAGCTGCGCGCGGCAGAATCGGAGTTTCTCGCTGCGATTGCCGATCCCGCCTATTCGACGCCGGCATTTGCCTATACCAATGCCGCCGTCTGTCTGCGCAAACTGCCTGATCTTTCCAAGGCCCGCGCCTATCTGGATCAGGCAACCCGGGCGGATCCGCGATTCGCGCCGGCCTGGTTCGAACTCTCGAGCCTGGCCATGGAGCAGGGGCGGACGGCAATGGCTCGCGACCATCTGGAACGGTATCACCAACTGGTCGCCCCGAACCGCGAATCATTGAAATTGGCGTATCGGATCGAATCCGCACTCGGCAATACCGAGATTGCTGGTCGCTTGGCCGCGAGGCTGAAAAAGGATTATGGCGATGACGTTTTCCTCCCCTGACGCTCCTGGGAATGACAAGCCGGACGGCGCTGTCGGTTTCGGCGCGATATTGCGGGCTGGCCGCGAGGCCCGGGGTCTGGATGCGCTGCACGTCGCCGATGCGCTGCGTCTGTCGCCTCGAATGGTGGAAGCCATCGAGGCGGAAGATCTGGAGCAACTGCCGCCGCCGTTGTTCGTTAAAGGTTATCTGCGCAGTTACGCTGCGTTGGTCGAAATTGACGAAGGCGCTGTGTTGCAGGATTTCGAGCGCCGTATCCCCGATCGGCAAGCTGCGCAGCCGCTTCCCCCGCACCGGCGGCAGGCGATCGATTTGAACGACGTGAAGCGTGGGCGTCAACTGGCATCGGTGATTCTGGTCTTGGTCCTCCTGGGCGGAGCGACCTTCTGGTGGATGCAGCCCGCTTCGGACGTCGATATCGGGGACTCTTCGGGACAAACCGATACGGCGATCCGTCCGGTGGAATCACCGGACGGATCGCCGGCCGTGGATTCGTCTCTCGATTCCCTCGAGCCGTCGTCAGGGGAATCCGCCGCGTCAGCCATCGACTCCGCCCTGGACTCACCCACCAGCGTGACCGCCCCAGACGGGCCGCAAAATGAGCCCCCCAGTGCGCTCGAAGCGACCCGGCCCACCCCGATTCCGCCGGCTGACCCTGTTCCTCTCACGGCATCCGCTGAGCTGGCGCCGGCTTTCGAGGCTGACGCGAGCACCGCCGTGCTCAAACTTCGTTATCAGGATGACTGTTGGACGGAAGTGCGTGATGCACGGGGGCGTCAGTTGGTTTATCGCTTGGCCAAGGCCGGCAGTGAACAGGAAGTGCGCGGGACGCCACCGTTCTCGGTCTATCTCGGCTATGCCCCCGGAGTTTCGGTCGAAGTTGACGGGACGCCCGTCGCGATGTCTGCGATCGTGGGCAATTCGACCGTGGCGCGATTCAAGCTGGATCGGCCGCAATGACGACGCCCTGCTGCGCCAGCCGCGCTGTTTGACCACAACCCGATCGCGAATTTCAGGAGTTCACTTTGACCGCCTTGACCGCCGTGCGCGGCATGAACGATATCCTGCCGACCCAAACGCCTCGATGGCGTGATCTGGAGACGGCCGCTGCCGGTTTGCTGCTTGCCCGAGGGTATCAGGAAATCCGCCTGCCCGTCGTGGAACGCACCGCCTTGTTCCAGCACTCCATCGGCGAAGTCACCGATATCGTCGAAAAGGAAATGTACACCTTCATCGACCGGGGCGGAGACAGTCTCAGCCTGCGCCCGGAGGGGACGGCCGGTTGCGTACGCGCGATGATCGAAAACGGCCTGCTGGCGCAGGAAGGTGCGTCCCATCGAGTTTGGTATGCGGGTCCCATGTTTCGCCACGAACGTCCCCAGAAAGGGCGCTACCGGCAGTTCCATCAAATCGGGGTGGAAGCCTTTGGCATGCCCGGACCGGATGTGGACGCCGAGCAGATCGTGTTGTGTGCCAGGCTTTGGGAAACACTGGGCATTTCCGCGGTCGTTTTACAGATCAACAGCTTGGGTACGCCAGCAAGCCGCTTGGCCTATCGCGAGCGCCTGATCGGCTACTTCAGTCGCTATAAAGGCGATCTCGACGAGGACAGTCGTCGCCGGCTTCACACCAATCCGCTCCGGATTCTGGACAGCAAGAATCCTGTTCTCGCTGAGCTGATCGCGGCGGCACCGAGCCTGCCGGACAGTCTGGATGCAGCTTCGCGCGTGCACTTTGACGGGCTATGCGAACTGTTGGACGGTGCCAAGGTGGCCTACGTCCACAACCCGCGTTTGGTCCGCGGCCTGGATTATTACACCCATACGGTGTTCGAGTGGGTGACCGATCGGTTGGGGGCGCAGGATGCGGTGTGCTCCGGCGGCCGCTATGACGGTCTGGTCTCTCGATTGGGTGGCCGTGAGACCGCTGCAGTCGGCTTTGCCTTGGGCGTCGAACGGGTCGTGGCGCTGCTGGAGGAAAGCGGTCATGAGCCGTCGTCCGCCGCGCCGGACTGCTATCTGGTTTGGGCGGGTGAGGGGTTGGCGGCGCCGGCATTGCAGCTCGCAGAGGAGCTGCGGCGCATCAAGGGTGCGCGCGTGATGCAGCACTGTGGTGGCGGCAGCTTCAAGGCCCAGCTCAAGCGGGCCGACCGCAGCGGTGCTCGCTTTGCCGTGATTCTGGGAGAGCAAGAATGGGCGGATCGTCGCGTGCAGGTCAAGCCGTTGCGGGAGAATCTGCCGCAATACAGTATCCCGTTGACGGAACTTGCGCCCTGGCTGGTCGGTCAGGGGATCGGCGACGGTCTGGCATCCGAGTGATCAATCACCACTTTTCGGCAAGGAGCAGCGGTTTTGGCGCAGCAGTATGACGACGATGATTTAGATCGGCTCAAGCACTGGTGGCAGGATTACGGGAATTATCTGCTTGCGGGTCTTGTCTTCGGCTTGGCGCTGGTTCTGGGTTGGCGATTCTATCAGGGCAACCAAACCACCAAATCGATCAAGGCCGCCGAGTATTATGAGCAGTTGAACATCGCCCTCGAGCGAGGTGATGTGGCGTCTGTCCAGTCGCTGGAACAAACCTTGAAGGAGCGGTTTCCCCGTTCTCCTTATGCCGTTCTGGCGGAACTCATGCTAGCCCGGCAGGCCGTGGATCAGGGCGATTTGGATGCTGCGCGTCAGGCCTTGCAGAAAGCGGTCGATATGGCCGAGCAGGCGCCGCTTGGCGCATTGTCGAGGGTCCGTCTGGCGCAGGTCCAGCTGGCACAGCAGATGCCGGAAGCGGCCCTGGATACGTTGCAGGAATTTGACGACGCGTCTTCTTTCCGTCCACTGGTGGAGGAGTTGAAGGGGGATGCGTTGCGCGCGCTTGGGCGCCTGGATGAGGCACGACAGGCTTACCAGGCGGGTCTGCGGGCGGCTGAGGCCGCTGAACTGGATGCGCGTCTCATTGAACTGAAGCTGAATGATCTGGGAGGGGATGCATCGTGAAAGCGCGTTTCGGGTTGATCATCGCGCTGAGCATCGGCCTGGCCGGATGCAATGCCTTGGGTGGGCGCCGCCAAACGGTCGATCTGCCGGCGCCCTTGCCGGAGATCGCGGAAGCACAGTCGGTCCGATGGCTCTGGGATGTCGATGTCGGCGGGAAAAGTGGAGAACGATTCCCTTATTTGGCGCCATCCACCGGTGATGGCCGAATCTACGCTGCCAGCGCGGATGGTCGGGTCATTGCGGTCGATCCCGGGAAAGGGGAGCAGGTGTGGCGGGTGAAGACCAAAACCCGTATCGCGGCTGGCCCGACCTGGGTCGCGGACACGTTGCTGGTGGGAACCCTGGACGGCGAGGTTCTCGCACTGGCAGCTGGTGACGGCGAAGTCCGCTGGCGTCGGCAGATGAGCAGTGAAGTACTGGCCGCACCGCGCGCCGATCAAGGGGTGGTGGTGGTCCGGACCCTGGATGGGCGCGTCACCGGTCTGAACCTTGAGGATGGTTCGACACGATGGGTCTACGAGAGTACGGTCCCGGCACTCACACTGCGTGGCACGGGGGCCCCCCTGCTGGAAAACGGCTTCGCCATGGTGGGGTTGGATAATGGCAAGGTGATCGCGTTGCGGCTCACCGACGGACGTCTGGTGTGGGAGGAGACGGTGGCCTTGCCGACCGGGCGTTCCGAGGTGGAGCGACTGGTCGATATCGATGGTGATCCCGCGCTTCTGGCAGGTGGACTGTTTGTGACGACCTTCCAAGGCAAGATCGCTGGCTTCGATCTGCGTTCCGGACGGCGCGTTTGGGAGCGGGAAGCCTCGTCTTATCAGAGTCTCGCTGCGAGCCGTGAGGAAATCTACGAGGTGGATGATCAGTCGCGGGTCAGTGCGCTCGACCTTCAATCCGGAGATCGGCTGTGGAATCAGGACGCGCTGCGCTATCGTGTGCTGACGGCGCCCGTGATTGTCGGTGGTCATGTCGTCGTGGCCGATGCTGAGGGCTATGTGTTCTGGCTGGATCGGGAAACCGGTCGCGTGGTGGCCGAAGAGCGTGTCGATCGCAAGGGAATCAGTGCCATGCCACTGGTGACCGGCGGGAACACCGTCGTGGTACAAGGCCGAAGCGGCCGGCTAGCGGCATTAAGTATCGCTCGTGAGTAACGTGTCGCTGGCCTCATTGCCGGTTGTCGTTTTGCTGGGGCGCCCCAATGTCGGCAAGTCGACCTTGTTCAATCGGCTCACCCGCAGCCGTGACGCTCTGGTAGCGGATTTCCCTGGCCTGACCCGCGATCGTCAGTATGGTTATGGCCGGATTGGGCCGGTACCTTACCTGGCTGTCGATACCGGTGGTTTGTCGGGAGATACCGAAGGGCTTGATGCGCTGAGTGCATTGCAGGCCCATCAGGCCCTGGACGAGGCGGACGCGATTCTGTTTCTGGTGGATGCCCGGGATGGTCTGAGCGCCCAGGATGAGATCCTGGCGCAGCGGGTGCGTCGTGCCGGCAAGCCCGTATTTCTGGTTGCCAACAAGAGTGAAGGATTATCGGAAGGCAACGTTGACGCCGATTTCGCTTCGTTGGGGCTGGGGTCGGTCCATGCCGTGTCCGCAGCCCACGGGCAGGGCGTCGCAACGCTCATGGAGACCGTTGCCACGGTTTTGCCGTCGGCCGTTGCGCCGGAGCGCAAGTCTTCGGATACCGCGATTCGGGTTGCGGTGGTGGGGCGCCCCAATGTGGGCAAGTCGACCCTCATCAACCGCGTCCTTGGCGAGAACCGACTGGTGGCTTCGGAGATTCCCGGCACCACCCGGGATGCCATCGCCGTACCGTTTACACGAGCCGATCAGGACTATGTCCTGGTCGATACGGCTGGTGTGCGGCGGCGTGCCCGTGTGGATCAGCCGATCGAGAAATTCAGCATCGTCAAAACGCTGCAAGCGATCGATGCGGCTGACGTGGTGCTGTTTCTGTTTGATGGACGTGAAGGGGTCACCGAACAGGACGCCAGTCTGCTGGGTTTGGTCATCGAACGCGGGCGGGCGGTGGTTCTGGCCGTCAACAAATGGGACGGGCTTTCACCGGGGGCCCGGGAGCGCATCCGGGAGGAATTGCTGCGGCGCTTGCCATTTGCTGATTTTGCGCAGACCCATTTCATTTCCGCTCTGCGCGGCTCTGGAATCGGCGGCATCTTTACGTCCATCAAGGCGGCGCATGCCGCAGGTTCGGCAGATCTGTCCACGCCGCAGCTGACCCGGCTGTTGCAGGAAGCCACCACTGTGCATCAACCGCCGCTGGTGCGTGGAAGACGAATCAAGCTGCGCTATGCCCACCAAGGCGGTCGCCAGCCGCCGGTTATCGTTGTTCACGGCAATCAAACTGAAAATATTCCAGATGCTTACAGGAGATTCCTGGTCAACTTCTTTAGAAAATCGCTCCAATTGGCAGGTACGCCGATGCGCATCGAATTCAAATCCGGAGAAAATCCCTACGAAGGGGTCCGTAACCAGTTGAGTGTGCGGCAGATCAACAAGCGGCGGCGCATGATAAAGCACTACAAGAAGCTCGGATAAGCATCTAAATACTTTTTATTCACCGGCAAACCCCCTTCCCACCTACCCAGGCATGTTAGGCTTGGGCATGGCTTGATCCGCCTTGGGCGCAATTGATCTGAATCAAGTCAGTGGTCTCGATGGATCACCACAATGACCTTCGTGGACGGTAGCCAGAACGGGGAGGTGGATGTGCCTGAAGCCATGCTGGATCTCCCTGGACTCGAGCGTTTGCTGGACAATCTGATGTCCGCCGGGCATGCCGTGGTGGGCCCCACGGTTCGCGACGGCGTCATTGTGTATGACACGTTGACGGGGGTCGAGTCGCTGCCGAAGGGATGGCATGACGAGCAGAGACCCGGCTACTACAGACTCCATCATCGCATCGACGAAAACCGCCTGTTCAATCACACGGTCGGGCCGCACAGCTGGAAGCGGTTTACCCATCCGGCCACCGAGTCCCAGGTTCGCATCTCCCGCACGCCGGACGGCCGGCTCCATTTCGAATCCCTTGTCAAAAATCCGCCGCCGACGGCGTTGATCGGGGTACGACCCTGTGAACTGGCAGCGCTGTCGGTGCAGGATCGCGTTTTGGCGGATGCCGAGCACGCCGATGCAAGCTATCAGCGACGCCGTGCGGCCATGTTTGTCGTAGCCGTGCAGTGCGGCCGAGCGGGGGGAACCTGTTTCTGCGCGGACATGGGCACCGGTCCACGCGCCACGACCGGGTTCGATCTGGCACTGACCGAGCTGGTCTCATCCGCGGGTACCGTGCGCTGGCATGTCGAAGCCGGTTCGGCGCGGGGTGCGGAATTGCTTGGCCAGCTTCCGGCAACGCCTGCGCAGCCTTCGGACCGGCAAGCCGCCGAGCAGGTCTGGGCCGGGACGCGCGACCAGATGGCGACGCGCATGCCGGCCCAGGGTGTGCGCGAATTGCTCTATCAGAAGCTCGATGATCCACACTGGGAAAGCCTGGAATCGCGCTGTCTGGCCTGCGGCAACTGTACGGCGGTGTGTCCAACCTGCTACTGCACCCGCGTGGTGGATGCGGTGGATCCAGTGGGCGGAACCGCGGAGCGCCGCCAGGAATGGGAATCGTGTTTCAATCCGGAGTTTTCCCATTTACCGGGCGGCAGTGTGCGAGGCAGCATCGCGTCGCGTTACCGGCAGTGGATCACCCACAAGCTCGCCAGCTGGCACGATCAGTTCGGCAGTTCAGGATGCGTAGGGTGCGGGCGTTGCATCAGTTGGTGTCCGGTCGGGATCGACATCACGGCGGAAGTGGCGGCCCTGCGTGCCACGCCGGCGCAGACCCACGGCGTCACGGCGCCTTCGGAGAGTGATCATGGATCTTGTTGATCAGCTGGCGAGCCACGCATTCTGCGCCGGCATGGCGCCCCAGGTCCGTGCATCGCTGGCAGCCTGTGGCCGCGAAGAAGCGTTCGAACCCGGTGACTTTCTACTGCGGCAAAACGCGGTGGCGGCGACGTTCTACCTGATTCTGGACGGGCAGGTTGAAATCAAGATCGCCGATGCTCCGGTCGGGCACGCACCGCTGGAGACGCTGGGAAAAGGCGACGCGGTGGGCTGGTCCTGGTTCTTGCCGCCGCATCGCTGGCATTTCGACGCCGTCGCCCGTGTTCCCACCCGCGTGCTGGCCTTTGATGCTGACTGTCTGCGCCAGGCAATGCAGGCGGACAGCGCGGTCGGCTATGCCGTCACGCGCGGCCTGCTCGAGGTCGTCGTCCAGCGCCTGCAGGCAGCCCGCATGCAGCTCTCGGACCTTTATGGCTAATCAGGTGGCCGATTGCAGCCAGTCCAATGCCGCATTGGTGCCGGCGGCGTGGCGCATCGTGTCCCGCCGCGATGAAACCCCCGATGGGAGCGTGTTCACCTGGGAAATCCGTCCTGAAACAGGCGCGGTTCCGGCCTACCGGCCCGGACAGTTCAACATGCTCTATGCCTTCGGCGTGGGCGAGGTGCCGATCTCGATCAGCGGGAACGGGGCCGAATCCGGGACGCTGATGCACACCATGCGCGCAGTGGGGCGGGTCACGCGGGCCATGCAGACCTTGCGCGAGGGCGACACCATCGGCGTGCGTGGACCCTTCGGCACGGCTTGGCCCGTGGAAACCGCCCTCGGGCGCGATCTGGTCTTGGTCGCGGGTGGCATTGGTCTTGCGCCATTGCGTCCCGTGGTGTGCTACGCCATGCGAAACCCGCTGGCTTTCCAGCGCGTGTTTCTGCTGATCGGCTGCCGCGATCCACAAAGCGAGCTGTTCCGGGACGATGTGATTGCCTGGTCGCGCCGTCCGCATCTGCAGGTCGAGGTGACGGTCGATCGTGGCGGGCCGGCCTGGCGCGGCCACGTCGGGGTGGTGACCAAGCGGGTGCAGCGCGCCGATTTCGATTCGGCCAGCGCGATAGCCTTGCTCTGCGGCCCGGAACCGATGATGCGTTTCGCTGTGCTGGCCTTGCAGCAACGCGGTGTCGGCGATGAGCGAATCTTCGTCTCGATGGAGCGCAACATGCAGTGTGGCGTTGGCACCTGCGGGCATTGTCAGTGGGGCCGCTACATCCTGTGCCGCGACGGCCCGGTGCTGCGCTACGACGAGGTGGCTGACATTTTCGACGTGCGGGAGCTGTGACATGGCGGTGTTGCCCCGGTTGGCGGTCTGGAAATTCGCATCCTGCGACGGGTGCCAGCTGAGCCTGCTCGATTGCGAAGACGAACTCCTGTCGCTGGGTGAGCAGGTTCAGTTCGCCAATTTTCCGGAAGCGTCCAGCGACATCCAGCCTGGCCCCTACGACATTTCGCTGGTGGAAGGGTCGGTGTGCACGCCCCATGATGCCGCACGTATCCAGCAGGTGCGGCAGCAATCCCGCATTCTGGTCACCATCGGTGCCTGCGCCACGGCCGGCGGCATCCAGGCGCTGCGCAATTTCGACGATGAAGCGGCCTACCGCCAGGCGGTGTATGCCCATCCTGAATACATCCACAGCCTGGCCACGGCGACGCCGATTGCCGAGCACGTCCCCGTGGATTTCGAACTGCGCGGCTGTCCTGTCCGTAAGGAGCAGTTGCTGGAGGTTTTGGGCGCTCTGCTGCGCGGCCACGCCCCACGGCTGACCCAGGGCAGCGTCTGTGAGTCCTGCAAGGCGGCCGGTCATCCCTGCGTTTTGGTTGCGCACGGGACGGCTTGCCTGGGCCCGGTGACACAGACCGGCTGCGGGGCTTTGTGTCCGGCGGTGGGGCGCGGCTGCTATGGCTGTTTCGGTCCGCGCGAACAGGCCAATACCCAGGCCTTGAGCGCGCAACTCGCGGCGCTGGGCCAAACCGGCCCCGCCCTCAAACGCCTGTACCGAACCTTCAACGCCGCAGCGCCGGCCTTCGAAGCGGAGAGTCATCGCCATGAATCCTGAAAGCCGCACCCTGCGGGTGGATTATCTGGCGCGTGTGGAAGGCGAGGGCGCCTTGCATCTGGATATCGAGGGTGGCCGGGTGACGCGAGCAGAGCTCGCAATCTTCGAGCCGCCGCGCTATTTCGAAGCCTTGTTGCGGGGACGGGATTTCCGCGAGACCCCCGACATCACCGCGCGTATCTGCGGCATCTGTCCCGTGGCCTACCAGATGAGCGCCTGCCAGGCGATGGAGGATGCCTGCGGGGTGGTGCTGCCGCCGCCGGTCCTTGATCTGCGCCGGTTGCTGTATTGCGGTGAATGGCTCGAGAGCCATGGATTGCACGTCCATCTGCTGCATCTGCCCGATTTTCTCGGCTTTCCTGACGCCGTCCAGATGGCTCGGGTCCACCCCGAGGCGGTGCGGCGCGGGCTGCGGCTCAAGAAGCTGGGCAACAGCCTCATTGAGATCGTGGGTGGGCGCGCCATCCATCCGGTGAATGTACGGGTGGGGGGGTTCTATCGAGCGCCGGCGCTTGAAGCCCTGCGCGCGCTCTTGCCGGAACTGGACTGGGCGATCGATGCGGCCGAGGAAACCGTGCGCTTCGTCGCCGGCCTGGATTTTCCGGATCTCCAGATGGATTACGAATTTTTTTCCCTCGTGCATCCGGATGAATATCCCATCTACAGCGGGCGCCTTGCATCGAGTTGCGGTGCCGAGTGGGCTGTGGCCGATTTTTCCGATGCCCTGCGCGAAGGTCAGGTGCCTCATTCGACGGCCCTGCAAAGCGTCCGGCCCGATGGCACGCCGGTTCTGCTCGGCCCCATGGCCCGCTATGTGCTGAATCGCGAGCGCTTGACGCCGCGCGCCCGTGCGGCCGCGGCGGACGCTGGACTGGACCAGGGCTACTGCAATCCCTACCGGGCGATTATCGCGAGGGCGGTCGAAATCCTGTTTGCCTGTGAAGAGGCCAGGCGATTGATCGAGGGCTATCGGCCGTTTGAACCAGCCGCGGTGACGGTGACGCCGCAGGCCGGGGAAGGCCATGGTGCGACCGAGGCGCCACGCGGGACGCTCTATCATCACTATCGCATCCGGGATGACGGCCGCATCGAATACGCGCGCATCGTGCCGCCCACGGCGGTCAATCAGGCGCGTATCGAAGCGGACTTGGTGACCTTGGCGCAAACGCATCTGCATCTGGATGACGACGGCTTGCGAGCCCTGTGTGAGCAGGCGATCCGCAGCTACGACCCCTGTATTTCCTGTGCCACCCACTTCCTCAAACTCGACATCCGCCGGCAACCATGAGCGGCGCGCTGGTCGTCGGCCTGGGGACGCCGGACCGCAGGGACGACGGGGTCGGTCTGATCGTGGTGGAACGGCTGCAGGAGGATGTGCCGGCGGGGGTGGTCATCCGCTCCCTGCCGCGTCAGGCGCTGGATCTGCTGAGTCTGTGGGCCCACTTCGAGCGGGTCTGGGTTGTGGATGCGATCCAGTCCGGCGCACCGGCGGGCACCTGTCACCGGGTGCAGCCGCCGCTTCCGGCCAGTGCATTCGGGCGCGGCGCGCATTCCACTCATGGCCTGGGGCTGGCCGAAAGCATTGCCCTGGCGGAAAGTCTGGACGTTCTGCCGGCGCATCTGGTCGTCTACGGAATCGAGGCGGGCTCCGTGACGCCGGGTGAGGGCCTGACGCCGCCGGTGGCCGCAGCGGTCCCGAAGCTCGTGGCGCAGTTGCGTCAGGAACTCAAGGAGATCCTTCATGCATGAATCAGGATTGATCACCGCCCTGTTGCGGCAGGTCGAGGCGCAGGCCCGGGCTGCATCGGCCAGCCGGGTGGTGGGCATCGAGCTCTGGGTCGGTGCGCTCTGTGGCTTTTCCGAGGCGCATCTGCGGGAGCATTTCGCGCATGAGGCGCAAGGGTCGCTGGCCGAGAATGCAATGCTGAGTGTGGCATGCTCCGAGGACATCACCCATCCCGATGCCGCTCATCTGATGCTCCGGTCCATCGAGATTCGCTGATTCGCCCGATGCATGAGCGCGTCCGTCGGCTGCGTCTGATTTGCCGGGGTCACGTGCAGGGCGTGGGACTGCGTCCCTATGTCTATCGCCGCGCGACCGAACTTGCCCTGGGCGGCTGGGTCGTCAACAGCGCCGGCGAGGTGCGCATCGAAGTTCAGGGAAGCGTATCGGCGATGGCGGCTTTTCTGCGCGACCTGAGGCGTATCCCCCCGCCGGCGCGCATCGATGTGATGATCCGGCAAGCGCGGCCGCTGGAGGCGGCGGCGCCGTTTCGGATTCATTCCAGCGCGGCGGATGACCCTGCCGGCATGGTGATCGCGCCGGATCTGGCCACCTGTCCGGCCTGCCGGGCGGAGCTGTTCGATCCCACCGCCCGCCGTTACCGTTATCCGTTCACCACCTGTAGCCAGTGCGGGCCACGCTGGTCGATCCTGCGACGACTGCCGTTCGATCGGGATCATACCGTCATGGCAGGTTTTCCGCTCTGTGCCCAGTGCCGGGCCGAATATGAGAACCCCGCCGACCGGCGCTTCCATGCCCAGACCCTGGCTTGTCCGGCGTGTGGTCCCGCGCTCACCTGGCATCAGTCCGATGGCGCCATCAGCGCGCGCGGTGGGGACGCGCTGGACCTGGCCGTTGCCGCGCTGCGCCAGGGGCAGATCGTGGCCGTCAAGGGCATCGGCGGCTTTCATCTGTTGACCGATGCGCGGGATGAAGCCGCGGTGGCGCGTTTGCGCGTGCTCAAGGCACGACCGACCAAGCCCTTGGCCGTGCTGTTTCCGGATCTCGACCAGGCCGGCCGCAGTGGTCATATCGGTGCGACAGAGGCGGCCATTCTGACCTCGGCCGCCGCGCCAATCGTGCTGCTCGCGCGGCGAGAGGATGACCCGCTCGGCCGCGCGCTTGCCCCCGGGCTCGATCATCTCGGCGCCCTTTTGCCGTACAGCCCCCTGCACCACCTGCTGATGGCGGCTCTGGGTTTTCCGGTGGTGGCGACCAGCGCCAATCGCAAGGGTGCGCCGCTGTGTTTCGAGAACGGCGAGGCCTTGCGCGAATTATCGGGACTGGCCGATGGCTTTCTGCTGCACGATCGAGCCATTCTGCGGCCAGTTGAAGACAGCGTGGTGCAGGTGTTCGCGCATGAGGCGCTGAGGCTGCGCCTGGGCCGCGGCGATGTTCCCGTGACGTTGACTCTGCCGCGTGCGGCCAGGCCGGTGCTCGGCGTCGGCGGGCAATGGAAGAATACTGTGGCGCTCACGGTCAAGGATCGCCTCGTGATTGGCGGCTATCGCGGCGATCTGGACCATCCCCAGGCGCAAGCGGCCTGGGCGCAGGAATGCGCGACGCTGCCGGCGCTGTTCGGCGCGTTACCCCGCACATGGGCCTGCGACGCGCATCCCGATTACGTCCCCACCCGCGAGGCAAGCCGCCTGGCCATGGGAGGCGGATTCGGCGTTTCGTCGGTTCAGCATCATCATGCCCATCTGGCCGCGGCCATCGTGGAGGGGCGCTGCACTGAACCGCTGCTGGGGGTGGTATGGGACGGTACAGGGCTGGGTTCCGACGGAACGATCTGGGGTGGAGAACTGCTGGCCTGGGAGGCGGGCCAAGTGCGGCGCATCGGTGCGCTGCTTCCCTTCGCCTTGCCCGGGGGTGATGCAGCCGTGCGGGATCCACGCCGCTCGGCCCTGGGTGTTCTAGCCGCGCTCGGCGAACCGCTGGATGGTCCCTTGGCGCGCAGCCTGGGCTACGATGCACAGAGTCTGCACGTCCTGACGCGGATGTTGGAGACCGGCGCCGGCTGCGTCACAACGACCAGCGCCGGGCGACTGTTCGACGCCGTGGCCGCATTGCTGGGCCACCGGGCGCCGGTGAGCTACGAGGGGGAGGCTGCGATGACCTTGGAGGCCTTGGCGCGTCGCCACCCCGAGATGCTGAACCCGTATCTGGTTTCCGGTGTCACGACCGACAACACGTCGGGTTGGATCCGCATGGACTGGCGAGGCGTGCTTGTTGCGGTACTGGCCGAGCAGCAGGCGGGTCGGCCCGCCGGGCACATTGCCGCGCGTTGGCATGCCACGCTTGCTGCGCTGCTTGCGCAGGCCGTGGCCGAGCGACGCGAGCGGGCGGTGGTGCTGACCGGGGGCTGTTTTCAGAACACGCTGCTGCTCGGACAGGCGGTTCAATTATTGCGTGCGCAGGGGCGGGGTGTGTTCTGGCCCCGCCGCCTGCCGGTCAATGACGGCAGTCTGGCGGCGGGGCAGGCGGCTGTGGTCGCGGGCGTTTGGGGAGGATAGGGCATGTGTCTGGCGATTGCGGGGCGGTTGCTGAGCGAGGATGGCGAGGACGCGCTGTTTCGGACCGGGCGGGTCGATTTCGGTGGCGTGGTCAAGGCCGTGAATCTCGCCTGCGTGCCGGAGGCCGAGGTCGGGGATCTGTTGCTGGTCCACGCGGGTCTGGCGATCGGCCGGATCGACCCGGATCGATCCCGGCCGCTGGACCGGAACGTGTCGGGCACGGAGGGCGTATGAACGCCGCGGGTGTGGAAGCCGATGCGATCCGACGCGCGGTGGAGGACATTGCCCATCGGGTGAGCCGCCCCTGGACGCTGATGGAGGTTTGCGGCGGGCAAACCCATGCCATCCTGCGCCATGGCCTCGATCGTTTGCTGGAGCCACTGGGCATTGAACTCCTGCATGGTCCGGGTTGTCCGGTCTGTGTCACGCCGGCTGCGCAGATCGATCAGGCCATTGTGCTGTCGCGCATGCCCGGCGTGGTGTTGTGCTCGTTCGGCGATATGTTGCGCGTGCCGGGCACTACCGAAGACCTCTCCATGGCCCGAGCGCGCGGCGGCCGGGTGCAGGTGGTCTACTCACCGTTGGACGCGGTGCGGCTGGCCGAGGCCAGCCCGAAGGACCAGGTGGTGTTCTTTGCCGTGGGGTTCGAAACGACCGCGCCAGCTACCGCCTTGGCCGTGCGTCAGGCGCAGGCGCTGGGGCTCGACAACTTTTCGTTGCTGGTGGCGCATGTGCGCGTGCCGCCGGCGGTGGAAGTTCTGTTGGCCGCGCCGGATTGCCGCATCCAAGGGCTGCTTGCCGCGGGTCACGTCTGTACGGTGATGGGCTTGAACGAGTATGCCCCTTTGGTAGCGCGATTCGGCGTGCCGATCGTCGCAACCGGATTCGAGCCGCTCGACCTTCTCGAAGGTGTGTCGTGCATCATCCGCCAGCTTGAAGCCAGCCAGGCGCGGCTCGAAAATGCCTATGGGCGCGCCGTGGCCGAGACGGGGCAGACGGCCGCCCGGGATCTGGTGGAAGCCGTGTTCGAACCGGCGACGCGCCCGTGGCGTGGATTGCCCCCCATCCCTGGCGGAGCATGGGTCCTGCGGCCGTCCTGGCAGTCCTTCGATGCGTATCGTCGGTTTGCGCCCGGCGTTCCGGCCGAGCCGGCGCAGACCGAATGTCTGGCCGGGGCGGTTCTGACCGGCCGGATCCAGCCGATCGAATGTCCGGCCTATGGTCACCGCTGCACGCCGGAGCGTCCGCTGGGTGCGCCCATGGTGTCCGCCGAAGGCGCGTGCGCGGCCTACTTCCAATACCGCGCGCCGGAGGGAAACGCATGAAGTCCGATCCGCCCGCGACCGCTGGGCTGTTGTGCCCCATGCCCGTGTCAGCGGTTGGCGAGATCCGCATGGCCCACGGCGGCGGTGGCCGCATGAGCCAGGATTTGCTGGAACGGGTCATCCTGCCGCGCCTTGGCCGGCGCGCTGCCGAGCTGCACGATGCGGCGGTACTGGCGCCGCAGGCCGGTTCCTGGGCAGTGGCGACCGATGCCTTCGTGGTCCGGCCGCTGTTCTTTCCCGGAGGTGATATCGGCTCCTTGGCCGTGTATGGGACAGTCAATGATCTGTTGATGGCGGGTGCCCAGCCCGTGGCGCTGACGCTATCGCTGATTCTCGAGGAAGGACTTCCCCTCGAGGTACTGGAGCGCGTGCTGGACAGCGTTCGGGACGCCAGCCGGCGCTGCGGGATTCATGTGGTGGCCGGGGATACCAAGGTCGTGGGGCGGGGTGAGGCCGACGGTCTGTATCTGACCATGACCGGCTTGGGCCGCGTCGTGCCGGGATACGCGCCGCATCCGCGCCATGTTCGCGCTGGTGACCGGATTCTCGTATCCGGCGATCTGGGGCGGCATGGGCTCGCGATTCTCAACGCGCGGGAGGCCTTGGGCTTTGAAGGTGATCTGAATAGTGATTGCGCGCCATTGAGCGAACCGGTCGAAGCACTGATGGCCGCGGTCGATGCCGCTGATCTGCGGGTGATGCGCGATGTGACCCGTGGCGGATTGTCCGCGGTATTGCATGAGATCGCCGCGGCGGCGGGTTTGTCGTTCCAGATCACGGAGGCAGCGATTCCGGTCGACGCCCCGGTCCGGGCGGCTTGCGCCTTGTTGGGCCTGGACCCGTTGCAGCTGGCTTGCGAAGGGCGCTTCATCGCGATCGTATCGCCGCAGTGCGAGGCAGCTGCGCTGGCAGCGCTCCGCGGCTGCACATCGAGCGTCGGTGCGGTGCGCATCGGTCGAGTGGTTGCCGGTTCGGGTGTTTGCCTGGAAGATCCGCTGGGGATGCGGCGACCCATGCTGTGGGGAAGCGGCGAGATGCTGCCGCGGATCTGTTGATGATGCCGGTCAGCCAGAGACCTGGGCTTGCTGAGCGTAAAAGCGCTGTTTGTCGGCGTACATCCGCTGATCGGCGAGGATCATCAACTGTTCAGGATCGGTTTCGTCGCTGCAGGCGATCCCGATGCTCAGGGTAATGAGCAGTTCTTGGCCGGCGTTCAACTTGAGCGGTTGCCCATCGACCTGATCCCGAATGCGTGCGGCGAGGCGCTGCGCCTGATCGCCTTTGCTTCCCGGGCAAATGATGGCGAATTCGTCGCCACCGATCCGGCAGACGATGTCTTCCGAGCGGCACGTCATTTTGAGTCGTTGAGCGACTCGGATGATGATTTGATCCCCGACACGATGCCCGTGGCCATCATTTGCCGGTTTCAGGCCATTGATGTCGATCATCAGCAGTGAGAAATCCAAAGCTGCGCTTTGTCGTTTGCCCTCTTGGTGTTGGCGAAGCGCCTTTTGGAAATAGGATCGGTTGTAGATCCCCGTGAGTCCGTCGGTGTTGGCCAGCTGGATCAGTTCCAGTCGCAACAGATGATTTTCCACGGCAGCGGCGAGTTGGTCGCGGAACAGCTCAATGGTCCTGCGTGAGTGTTCCGGCAGGCTTGAGCCTTTGATCAGCAGGTGCCCGATGGTCTGATCTTGCCGGTTCCAGAGTGGAAACAGCGCCCATTGCCATGACGATTCTCCGCTCGACGATGCCGCAAGCCGTTCGAAAAGCCGCTCAGGCTGGCCATCCACCAGAAGTTGGCTCTCGGTTAGCAAGAGACGCTGTTCGGCTTCGGAAAATCCCGGTGCCACCAGATGTCGGACCAGATGACGGCGACGCCCGTAGAGCAGCAGGCCAAAATGATGCGCTGGAAACAACTGCTGCAATTGCTGGATGGTCCCTTCCAGGAGATCGAGCAGGTCTTCTTTCTGCTGAATGAGCAGGCTCGCGTCGAGCAGCACGCGCAGGATGTCGCGTTGACGCTCACTATCTGCGCGGCTGCGCGCCGCGACGGCTTGCTGTTCGATCAGCAGATAGGCGATCGAGAGGAACAGCCACATCAGGGGCAGTGCGAGTGCCGTTGACGTTCCGAACGCGGCGATGAAGATACCCGACACCAGCCGGCCTTCCGCCAGATAGTAAAACATCGGGGCAAGGCCAACGGCTGCAGCTACCACGAAGCCGTAGATCCCGACGGCCAGCAACCATCTTGGCTGATTGAACAGCCAGCGCTGCAGCCGGAGCAGGACGCCGGAGGAAGTCGGTGGTCGTAGTTGCTTCATGATCCCCTGGACTCAACCCTGAATGGATATTCGATCTTTAATCGGCCGCTCGTTAATTTTCTTGAATTCTTCGCGAATTGGCGAGCGCAATTGGAAACCGGTACGATGATTGCTTTTGTTAATCCTAGGCGCTTTTTTCTTAATACTCCTATTTACAGGGTTCGTTCGCCTGAGTTAGTTTATATAACTCGCCAAGCTGACCATGTAAGCGCCAAGCCCGGTTGGTGGTAAGGTGCGGTCAAGTGCGTGAATTGCGAGGAGATTGATAATATAAATAGATGCCCGGGCCTGCCCCGGGCTTTTTTTGCCAGTGTCAAATTTCCTTCGCGTTCGCCCGCTAAGCTGTGCGGCATAGTTCGCCGCGGAACGTTGACGATGGCCGAAATTTCCGTTCTCACCCCTGCCTTCGCCGCCCAGCGGCGCTTGCCGTCCAGCATCGCCCGTATCCTGGATCAGGATTTCGAGGACTGGGAGATGCTGATCGTCAGCGATGATGGCGTCGACTACCAGTCGATCCTGGCGCGTGAGGGAATCGCCGATCCGCGCTTGCGTTTTCTTCAGACCGCCGTCCGGGGCAGCGGCCCGAACGTCGCGCGCAATTTGGCCTTGCATGCGGCGCGCGGGCGCTTCATTGCACCGCTTGATCCGGATGATCTGTGCGATCCCAGGCGCTTGGGCTGCTTGCGTGCGCTTGCGGCTGATCATGGGATGGCGGGGGACAATCTCCACGTAATCGACGAGGCCGGCAGCCGGCCAGGTCACCTCGTGTTTCCGCTCGATCCGCCGCTGCATTTTCTGACCATTGACGATCTGTACGGAATTCCAGTGCCGCTGTCGTTCGTCTTTCACCGCTCGCTCGTTGCCGGCGGATGGGATGAGGATATGGGTCCCGGCAGCGATATTCTGTTCACGCTGCGAGCCATGGAACGGGTGGAGCGTGCGGTCATCTACAGCGAGCCCATGCATGAATACCGGTTTCGTCCCGGATCGATCGGGCACGGGTTCGATACCACGGAGGGCGCCGAAACCGCCTACCGCTGTTGTCTGCAGCGCTTGCGCGAAGGCGATCTGGGCTTCCGGAGTCATCGCTTCCGCGAAGCGGTGGCGCGCTTGCTCTGGCACAAGCGGCGATTGAACCGGGCCTACCGCCGGGCCATCCATCAGGGATTTTCCGGCAGTTTTCTGCATTTTCTGGGGCTCTGGGAAAACCATGCGTGAGGCCGGGTGGCAGGCCCGCTTCCTGGGTGTGGGCGCGGCGGGATTCCCGGCGCCCTCGAGCGCGGCATGGGTGCTGGAGCGGCACGAGGCGGCCCTGTTGCTCGTCGATTGCGGCCCCGAAATCCCCGAGGCCTACCATCGGCAGTATGGCCATTGGCCGTGCGCGCTCTATCTGACCCATACCCATTACGACCACATCGGTGGACTGGAATCGCTCTTTTTTGCCCTGCGGTTCGCTGATCCGCCGCCGCCGCTGTGTCGCTTGTTCGTTCCCGCACCGCTGGTCGGAATGTTGCAGCAGCGCGTTGCCGATTACCCGGGCACCCTGGCCGAGGGCATGGCCAACTTCTGGGATGTGTTTCAGCTCATTCCGGTCAGCGCTGGCTTTTGGCATCGAAATCTGGCGTTCCGAGTCTTTCCAGCTCGGCATCATCTTCCCGGATCGGCGTTCGGGCTGGCCTTGCCGGGCGTGTTCTGGTTTAGCGGCGACAGCCGGCCTATTCCGGAGCAAGCCATTGCGCATGCCGGTCAGGGGGAAGTGTTGCTGCACGACTGTCGTCTGATCGGCAATCCCTCTCACAGCGGCATCGACGATCTGGATCGAGAATACCCGCTGGCCCTGCGCGAACGCATGTGCCTCTACCACTACCAGGACGCCCGCGCGGCGATCCAACTCGAGGCTAGCGGATATCGGGCGGCCCGGCCGGCGCAGCCGATCGCACTGGCCGACCCTCTGCAACCAGCATTCGCTCCCCATTCGCTAGCGATCCTGAACCGTTGAGCCCTGCGATCCCGGTCTATCCGCTCCTACCCCGCACACCGTTTGCTCGGATCGCTTGCGACAGCCTTTGGGCGCAGTTAGTCTCGGGGTAAGGAGACCGGAACAATGGTATGGGACAACCGCTATTTCTGGGGCGACCTCATCGCCGATAGTCTGGTGGGCGGCGCGGCAGCGGTGGCCGGATGGTGGCTCGCCGGCAGTGGCTATCCGATCGTGGTCGTGTTCGGCTTGGCCTTTCTGATGGGTGGAATCGGCGGCATGCTGCTCAACATGCTGGTGTTTTCGCATTGGCTTGGCGCCATGGAGACCATGTTCTCTACGCTGCTCGGCGGCGCACTGGGGGGTGTGGTCGGTGCAGCCATGGCCGAGGCTGGATGGATCGGCGCTGGGGTCGCGGGCGTCGGCGCCGGTGTGCTCGTGTTCGCAGCCCTGGCCGTGCTGCAGGCCCGCATTTCGGCTCGAGCCCGGCGAGGCAACTGGTCATGAGTGACACACAGCAGACCCAGCGCAAATGGGACCGCGCCGCACCCCGTTACGATCTCATGGTGGCCGGCGGTCAAGAACGACGCTGGGCGCGGGCGAAGCAGGCGCTCTACAGCACCATGGGCGATGGACCGATCCTGTTCGTGGCCCTCGGAACGGGACTCGACATTACCCACTTCCCACCGGGGCGGGACATTGTTGCACTGGATATCAGCCCGGCGATGCTGAAACGTGCGGCGCCGCGTATTGCGGCCTATTCCGGCCATCTGCGTGCCGATGTGATGGATGTGCGAGCCTTGAACTTCCCCGATGGTCACTTTGACCAGGTGTTTACGGCCTGTACTTTCTGTTCGGTCCCCGACCCGGTGCGCGGCTTGAAGGAGCTGTACCGGGTCCTGCGACCGGGTGGCACGCTGGGCATGTTCGAGCACACCGGAAGCCGCTATTTTCCCTTCAATGTCCTGCTCGATGCACTCACCCCTCTCAGTCGTCTGGTCGGGCCGGATCTGAACCGCGATACGGTGGGCAACGTACTGCGCGCGGGTTTCACTGTGGAGTTGGTCGAACCACTCTATCTCGACATCGTCAAGACGATACGTGCCCGCAAGCCCCGCTGAATCTGGGTGCTGCATGCGCCCCGACGGGCGGGCGGGCTTCGCCGGTCCTCCGCGGCCGGTCGGCGAGCTACAGGTACTGACCGATGTAACCTGGCACGATGCGACCGGGCGACGCCATGCCGAGCAAGCGATTTTCGATGCCCAATTGGCCATGATCCGCGCTGCCAGACGCCTGATCGTGGCCGATCTGTTCCTGTTCAACCCATGGCGAGGGGCGGCGACAGGGGTGTTCCAGGCGCGCTGCCAGGCCTTGACCGAAGCACTGGTGGCCCAGCGCCGCCGCCATCCCGAGCTGCGCGTGGTGCTGATCACCGACCCGATCAATACGGCCTACGGCGCCGAATGGCCCGATCATTTCCGGCAATTGCAGGCGGCTGGTGTGACACTCGTAATTACGCCGCTGAAATACCTCGCCGACAGCAATCCAGCCTGGTCCGGGCTGTGGCGCGGCGCGCTGCGGCATTTCGGGTTGGATGGTCGGGGACGCTTGCCGCATCCGTTCGGCGAGGGCGAGGTGGGGTTCGGAACCTATTTCAGATTGCTGCACTTCAAGGCCAATCATCGCAAGACACTGATCAGTGATGAGGGCGACCGGTGGCTTGGGCTGATTTCATCGGCCAACCCGCATGACGCCAGCTGCTGGCATCACAATCTGGCGCTGCGTTTCGACGGCCCGGCTGTGGCGGATTTGATGGCGACCGAAAATCAGGTCTTGGCGCTGGCCGGAGAAGCGCCGATCGATGTGCCGGCGCTGCCCGCGGAACCCGTCTCCATCGGGATCTTGGCGCCGGCGCTCCAGGTGGCGGTGCTGACCGAAGCCGGGATCCGGGATCGGGTCCTGGCCGAATTACAGAAACTCAGGTCAGGCGACCGTGTCAGGCTGGCAATGTTCTACCTTGCCCATCGTCCGATCGTCCGCGCTTTGATTGCAGCGCATCGGCGCGGCGCTGAGGTGCGAATTCTGCTGGATGCAAATCACGATGCCTTCGGGCATCGCAAGGACGGCTTGCCCAATCGGCAGGTGGCCTGGGAGCTGGATCGGGCGGGCATTGCCGTGCGCTGGTTCAAGACCCAGGGCGAGCAGGCTCATGGCAAATGGCTGTTGATTCGGCGTGCCGACGGCGGCGGCTGCCTGGTGAGCGGTTCGGCCAACTTCACACGCCGCAATCTGGATGGCTTCAATCTCGAAACCGATCTCGTGGTGACCGGACCGGCGGCGCACTCGGTTTTCCAGTCGGTCGGAACCTTATTCGAACGGCAGTGGCGCAATGAAGACGGTATCGAGTTTAGCCTGGCCTATGGCGTGTTCGCCGAACGGCGGCTGCTGAAATACTTGCGCTACCGGTTCATGGAATTCTCGGGCTGGAGTACATTCTGAGACGGCTCGTCCAGTACGGGACGCTGGACGCGCAACCTCTCCACCCGCGCGGCGACACGGGAGTGGCTAAGGCAATGGACAAGACCCTGCGATTTCATCTGATCTACTTTTTCTTTGCCTTGATTGCGTTGCTGCTGATGCGGGATGTCTGGCAGCAGGTCGAGCAGGTCGAGACCATCGACTACAGCGTGTTCCAGTCCTACCTCGAGTCGGGCGAGATCGAGGAGGTGACGGTGAAGGGGCAATATCTGACCGGCATCCTGCGCCAGCCAACCGAGTCGGGACGCACGCAGTTCGTAACCACGCGGGTCGAACCGGCGCTGGCCGATGAGCTTTTGAAATCTGGGGTGCGCTTTCGCGGTACCGCAGACAATCCCTGGGTCCGTGAGGTGCTGTCCTGGATCGTACCCATCAGCCTTCTGGTGCTGTTCTGGTCGTTTTTGCTGCGACGGATGGGGCAGGGCCAGAGCGGCTTGATGGCCATCGGTCGCAGCAAGGCCAAAGTCTATGTGGAAAGCAATACGCGGGTGAGCTTCGAAGATGTGGCCGGCGTGGACGAGGCCAAGGAAGAGTTGCGCGAGATTGTGACGTTCCTGAAGCAACCCGCCGGCTACGGCAAGCTCGGCGCGCGCATTCCCAAGGGAATCCTGCTGGTGGGGCCGCCGGGGACTGGCAAGACGCTGTTGGCCCGGGCCTTGGCCGGGGAAGCGCAGGTGCCGTTCTTTTCCATCAGCGGGTCGGAGTTTGTGGAGCTGTTTGTCGGTGTCGGCGCAGCGCGGGTGCGGGATCTGTTCGAACAGGCCCGCAAGTCTGCGCCCGCCATCATCTTCATTGACGAGCTCGATGCGCTGGGTCGCGCGCGCGGCGCCTTTCCCGGTGCCGGCGGACATGATGAACGCGAGCAGACACTCAACCAGTTGCTGGCGGAAATGGATGGATTCGATCCGTCGGGCGGACTGGTTCTGGTGGCGGCGACTAATCGCCCGGAGATTCTTGATCCCGCGCTACTGCGGGCGGGGCGTTTTGATCGGCAGATTCTGGTGGACCGCCCAGACAAACGGGGGCGGGTGCAGATCCTCCAGGTGCATCTGAAGAAAATCCGCCTGGCGTCGGGCCTCGACCCCGAACAGATCGCCAGCCTGACCACCGGATTTTCCGGTGCCGATCTGGCCAATCTGGTTAACGAAGCCGCCCTGTTCGCGACCCGCCGGGGTGCGGAGGCAGTGACCATGGATGATTTCACCGCAGCGGTGGAACGAATCGTGGCGGGCCTGGAAAAGCGCAATCGGCTACTCAATCCGCGCGAACGCGAGATCGTCGCACACCATGAGATGGGTCATGCATTCATCGCCCTGGGATTGGGTGGGAGCGAGCGGGTGCACAAGGTTTCGATCATTCCCCGCGGGGTCGGCGCGCTGGGCTACACCATCCAGCGGCCCACTGAGGATCGCTTTTTGATGAGTCGTGGTGAACTGGAAAACAAGATTGCCGTCCTGCTGGGTGGGCGCGCGGCCGAAGTGTTGATATTCAATGAATTGTCGACAGGCGCTGCGGATGATCTGGTCAAGGCCACCGATATCGCGCGCAACATGGTGATTCGTTACGGCATGGACACGGCGCTTGGCCATGTGGCCTATGCCGCTGAACAGCCCCGTTTTCTGGAAGGGACTGGCGAAATGCCGACCCGATTGCCGGTGAGCGAGCAAACGGCAGAGCGGATCGACGAAGCGGTCCAGCGCATCATGGCCCAGTCTTTCGAGCGCGCCAGCGCGTTTCTGCAGCGCAACCGCTCACTCCTGGAAGCCGCGGCGCAGGAATTGCTGCGCCGTGAAACGCTGGATGAAGCGCACCTCAGCGAATGGGCGCGACAACTGGTACGGGCTGAGCCTGGTGTGGCAACGGCGTCTTCGCCGCTTGCCGGCTCGATGCAGGCCGGCGGGGAGCGATCCTGATTGCCTATAATGTCCCGTTTTCAGCTGCGGAGCTCATCGGATGGCTTTGGACCCTCAAGCTGCCATGAATGTCGCCCGGGTCCTGACCGAGGCGCTGCCCTATATTCGCCGTTTCGCCGGCAAGACCGTTGTGATCAAGTACGGCGGCAATGCCATGGTGGACGAGACCCTCAAGAACGGCTTCGCGCGCGATATCGCGCTGATGAAACTGGTCGGCATCAACCCGGTGGTGGTGCACGGGGGAGGGCCGCAGATCGGTCAACTTCTGGCCCGAATCGGCAAGGAGTCCCGGTTTGTCGACGGCATGCGAGTGACCGATGCTGAGACCATGGATGTCGTCGAGATGGTGCTCGGCGGCCTGGTCAACAAGCAGATCGTCGATCTGATCAACCGCCACGGTGGCCGCGCGGTTGGTTTGTCAGGCAAGGACGCGGGACTGATCCGCGCGCGGCGCATGACGCTGCGCGATGCAGCGGACGATGTAGTGGACATCGGTCAGGTGGGCGAGGTTGCGCACATCGATCCGGGCATCGTGACCCTGCTCGACCAGGCGGATTTTATCCCGGTGATTGCGCCGATCGGGGTGGGTGAGGACGGCTGCGCGTATAACATCAACGCTGATCTCGTCGCAGGCAAGGTGGCGGAGGTAATCGGAGCCGAGAAGCTCATGCTCCTGACCAATACTGCCGGCGTTCTGGATCGGGACGGCCGCTTGCTCACCGGGCTTTCGCCGGAGCAGGTAGCCAGGCTCATTGACGACGGCACCATCCATGGCGGGATGCTGCCCAAGATCGCCTGCGCGCTGTCAGCGGTCCGCAATGGCGTGCGTGCCTCGCACATCGTGGATGGGCGCGTGGAACATGCCGTACTGCTCGAGCTGTTTACGGATGCGGGCGTGGGGACCCTGATTCGGGGTTGACCGACTCCGGGGATCCGGCCGTCTCGCTGGAGACGAGCGCCCGATAGGCTTTCAGATCGGCCGCATAGACGGCCCGGGTGTGAGTCATGTCCGTCTGGCGCTCTGCGATGGCTCGGTCATGGGCATCCAGATCTGCCTTGACCCGCCGGATCTGTGCTTGCAGCAAGGGTGGCGCTGCTTTGCCCGATTCCGCAAAGGTGCGCTGTCGGGTTTTCAGCGCCGCCAGTTGAGCGGTCAGGCTGGCACGCTGGTCTTGGAGAAAGGCCAGACTGGCCTTGAGGTCTTCGATCCGTTGGTCCCTCAGGGCGCTGATTTCCGCTTCCGACGCATACAGCCGGCGCAGTCGATCGGCTTCCCGCGCCTGCGCCTGACGCGCAGCCAGATCATTCGGATCCGGAATCTCTGGTGGCGCGACCTCGCGGATCGGTAGCCCCCTGGCGTTCAGGGCGCGGTAGCTAGTCTGATCAGGCGGAAGCCGGTCACTGACATGGACCCGGCCTTGGTCGTCGACCCAGCGATACAGTTCTGTAGCACCAACCGAGACGCTGCTCACCAGGCACATCAAGACCCAGTGCCAGCTGCCATTTGCCATATCGGCCTCCGCGTCCCCTCATGGACACGGTAGCGACCGCTTCGGCAGAGACTTGAGTTGATTTCCGGACGCGCTTCAGGCGGCGGCTGGATCGCCATAGCGTTCGCGGTAGGCGGTCACGGCGCGACGGATGGTGTCATCCCCCTGCCCGAACAAGTAACTTTCGATGTCGCTCAAGGTGGCGATGCTGATGACTGCGAGGTCCAGGGTTTCGGTCACTTCCCGCACCGCTGAGCGCTCTCCCGTGCCTTTTTCCTGACGGTCCAGGCAGATCAAGACTCCGACTGGAGTGGCGCCGGCATTGCGGATCAACTCGACGGATTCACGCACGGCGGTTCCAGCGGTCATCACATCGTCGACGATCAGGATCCGCCCCTTCAGGGGTGCGCCGACCACGACACCGCCCTCGCCGTGATCCTTGGCTTCCTTGCGGTTGAAGGCCCAGGGCACGTCCCGCTCAAAATCGCGCGCCAACGCGATCGCTGTGGCTGCAGCCAGCGGAATCCCCTTGTAGGCGGGGCCGAACAGCATATCGAAGCCGATTCCCGCCTCCGTCACGGCAGTGGCGTAGAAATGCCCCAATGCCGAAAGCGCCGCGCCGGTCTGGAATTGGCCGGCATTGAAGAAATACGGGCTGATTCTGCCCGACTTGAGCGTGAACTCGCCAAAGCGAAGCGCGCCATGGCCGATGGCAAAACGCACGAAATCCTGGCGGCATTGGGACATGGAATCCTCATGGGGTGGATTCGACACAGGGAGGGCATGATAGCAGTGATCGCGGATCAGGGCCGTGGCGCAGTGTGGCTCGCACGGCCTGATCTCTGTTTCAGGGCTGGGCGGCTGTTTCGGCTGCAAGGAAAAGAGCGGGGTCGACCAAGTTGCCATTGAGGGCTACACCCCAATGCAGATGGGCACCGGTAGCTCTGCCGGTTCGTCCAACCTGACCCAGCAGCTGGCCGGGCTGAAGGGACTCGCCTTTTTGCACCGCGAAGCTGCTGAGGTGACAGTACATCGACACCAGCCCTCCACCATGATCCACGAAGACGGTCTTGCCGTTGAAGTAGAAGTCGCCGATGTCGATCACGATGCCGGCGGCAGGTGTCTGAATCGGCGTGCCTTCCGCTGCGGCGATATCGAGGCCGCTGTGTGGCTTGCGAGGCTTGCCATTGAACAGGCGACGCAATCCGAAGGGGCTCGAAGTTGGTCCGGCCGCCGGTTGCGCCAGCGGCCAGGGAAAATCACCAGAGGTCGGGCGGTAATAGGTCAGCGCCGCGCGGATACGAGACTGTTCCTGGCGAACCCGCTCCAGTGTCGCCACATCCAGATCGACCATCTTGGGCGGGACGGTCAGTTTCTGGGTCGGATAGTGTTTGTCCTCGACCGTAAACGCTAGATGTCGAACGTGACCTTCGGCATCTTGCCAGTTGAGCTGATGTGGGCCTGGCTTGGCGTCGAGCCCAAGACCTACGAGCGCCACGGCACGATCGTCTTCATGGATCAGCCAGATCGGGTAATCCTCATAGGACGCCGATTGCGCATCGGGCGGGAGCGTCAAGACCGCGATCCCACCGGGTGTCGGCGTCGAAGGCATCAATGCCCAGGCAGTGGGGGCTAACATCAGCAGCACTCCGGCGAACAAGGCGATGCGCGACCGAATGGATGCAAAAGCGGACTGAGCGGGGATTCGGCAATACATTGATGACGGCTCACAGGTCGGTGGAAGTTTCGACGAGGCAGGTCAGCAGACCCTGGTGCAGATGGACTTGAACCTGGCTGCCGGGGCAGGCCTGCGCTGCGGCATGAACCACAGCGCCATCGGGCAGCCGTTTGACGATGGCATAGCCACGTTCCAGGGTTCCCAATGGGCTGACCGAGCCGAGTGCCCGGCTCAAGTTGGCCAACTGGCTTGCCTGATGGGCCAATCTCCCGGCCATGCTGCGGTCGAGCGCTTGGCGCAGGTGCTGCAGCTGTTCCCGCCCGCGGCGCAGGCGCAGGAGCGGCCGTTCCGCCCACAAGCGGGCTTGCTGCACGGTGAGGCGCTGCGTTGTGCGATCGAGTCGATAGCGCATAGCCCGATGCAGCCGGCTCTCCAGTTCATCCAGCGCCTGCCGTTGGTGCTCCAGACGACGTTCCGGGTGGCATTGGCCCAGCCGATGGCTCAGCTGTTGGATGCGGAGCCGGTCCCGATCCAGCCGCTGGTGAGTCAGATGCGCCAGCCGCGCTTCCGATTGACGAAAGCGGCGCATCAGATCCGTCCCATCGGGCACCACGCTTTCCGCCGCCGCCGACGGCGTGGGTGCACGCAGATCAGAGACGAAATCGGCAATGGTGAAGTCGATTTCATGACCCACGCCGGTCACGATCGGCAGCGGAAAGGCATTGATGGCGCGAGCGACCTCCTCGAGATTGAACGCCCAGAGATCTTCGAGGGAGCCGCCGCCCCGAGCAAGGATGAGGACATCGATTTCGCGGCGCACACCGGCGAGTTCCAGCGCCCGAATGATCTGTGGCGCAGCATCGACGCCCTGGACTGCGACCGGATACAGCACCACTCGCGCTGCCGGATAACGACGGTTCAAGACATGCAGAATATCGCGCAGTGCGGCACCGGTGGGTGAGGTGATCACACCAATGGTGTGCGGATGGGTCGGCAGCGGGCGCTTGCGGCTCGCCTCGAAAAGTCCTTCTGCTGCGAGCCTGGCCTTGAGCGCTTCGAACGCCATGCGCAGCGCGCCTTCCCCAGCCGGCTGCATCTGGTCGGCGATGAGCTGAAACTCGCCGCGGTTCTCGTACAGGCTGACTTGAGCCCGGAGCTGTACCTGGAGTCCATTGTCCGGACGCAGTGACAGTCCCTGATTTCGATTGCGAAACATCGCGCAGCGGACCTGCGCATGGGCATCTTTGAGTGTGAAATACCAGTGACCCGAGGCTGCCCGGGTAAAATTGGAAAGCTCGCCCATGACCCATAAAGGGGGAAAACCGCTTTCCAGAATTTGCCGGGCTTCCCGATTGAGCTGGGAAACACTGTAGACCGCTTGTGAGACATCGGTGCGAGCAGGCATCCGGCTATCATAGCCACCGGGGGTCGGGTCGCGCCAGCGTTGATCTGCGAATCAGCGCTTCCAATCCGCGCACATGGACTGGCATTCCCCGCGCCATGGACAGTTCTCCGCTCGGCACGAGTAGCGGGCTTCCGTTCCGAAACACGGGCCAAACCCAATCTTTCGCTGAATACCCCATACCTCCCATCGCCGGTCGGAAAAATCCCGCCCGCCATGCAATTCGATAACACGTTCCTGATAGAGCCGGCCGAATTGGGAGTCCTGTCTCATTGCATGTCTCCTGACTGCGGGGTTGGGGCTATAGCGGCAAGGCTTTGAAAATCTTTAAAAGGAAAACGGCCAATGGTCATGCAAGAAATGTTGACGAATGGCACGTGTGTCCTTGAGATCGATACAGCGCTTTAAAGTTCACTTGCGCGGATCAGCAAATGTCATCGGCTCATCAACTCTATGGGAATGCCCAAGCGGCTGAAAGCGTCTTCTTTTGTTGTCACAAAACTGCATAATTCAGGCCAATAAGCGCGTCACTCAACTTCGTCCGTCTCGGTGTCAATTCGATGAGCCACGCTGCAGTAATTGCTGATAGATGGTGTGGTAGAGGCGGGCACTGTTGGTCCAGCTAAAATCCTGTGTCATGGCGGCGTGCACCAGTTTGTGCCATTGGTCCTTTTGCTTGTAATAATTCAGGGCGCGCCGCACGGTATCGAGCAGCGAAGACGCCGTGGCCGGAGCGAACTGGAATCCGGTGGCGGTTCCTGCGGCGAGCGTCGCAGGTGTGGTGTCTATGACGCTGTCCGCCAGTCCCCCGCAACGGTGGACGATGGGCGGCGTGCCGTATCGCAGACTGTAGAGCTGATTCAGGCCGCATGGTTCGAAGCGCGATGGCATGAGGAACAGGTCGCAGCCGGCCTCGATGCGATGGGCCAGCCTTTCATCGAAACCGATTCGGCAGGCGACATATCCCGGCAGTTGCGCGCACGCCTGTTGAAGGCGTGCTTCCAGTTCAGGCATCCCGGATCCCAGAAATGCCAGCTGGACGGGCAAGCGAACGAGTTCGGGCAGGATGTCCAGAATCAGATCGATTCCCTTTTGCGGAACCAGCCTGGCGATGAATCCCAACAGAGGGATATCAGCCTGAACCGTCAGGCCCATTTCGGCTTGAAGGGCGCGTTTGATCGCGGCTTTTCCGGTCAGATCGTCGGCATCGTAGTGCGCGGGGAGGTGTGGATCGCCGACAGGATCCCAGAGCGCGGTATCGATGCCATTGAGCACCCCATGCAGGACGGCCCGGCGGTGCCGGAGCAGTCCATCAAGCCCTTCGCCCAAGGCTGGGGTCTGGATTTCCTCGGCGTAGGTGGGGCTGACGGTGCTCAGCGCATCGGCAAAGACCAGCCCTCCCTTGATCAGGCTCGTCTGGCCGTAGAATTCGAGTGCATCGGCATGATGGAGCCAGAACGGCAAACCCAGTTCATTCAGGATCCCGGGCGGGAAATCGCCGCGATATTGCAGATTGTGAATGGTGAACAGCACCGGCTGCGCCACACGTTCGAGCAACATCCATACGGGGATCAAGCCCGTCTGCCAGTCATTGGCGTGGACGAGGTCAGGTTTCCAGGACAGACCGGCTCGGCCGGCGGCGAGGCGCGCTGCGACGCGGCAAAGCCGGTTGAAGCGTTGCGCGTTGTCGGGCCAGTCGCGTCCCCCCTCATCCAGATAGGGGTTGCCGGGCCGGTCGCTGAAGCCGGGGCTGTCCAGTAACCAAACCGGCACACCGAGGACCTTGGCGGGCAAGATGTGCAGCTGGCAGTCGGCCATGCCTGGCGGCGGTGAGAAACGGGATTCCGGTTTCCAGGACTTTCGAGGGCTGGCAAGGTCGTGATAGGCAGGGATCAAGACCCGGACATCCACACCCAGCGCCGCCAAGGCAGCCGGTAGCCCACCGGCCACATCCGCAAGTCCCCCGGTCTTGATGAGCGGAGCCATCTCGCTGGCGACGAACAGAACCTTCAGTGCCCGCACAGCCCGGACCGGTCGCTTGGCGCCGCTCATGACGCCGATCCAGTGTGGCGCAGGATGATGCCACCCAGCGGCGGAAGGGTCACTGACAGTGAATGGGGATGATCCATCCAGGGCAGGGCATCGCTGGCGACGCCGCCCGAATTGCCTCGGTTGCTGCCCCCATAGATTTCGGCGTCCGAGTTCAAGACCTCCCGATACCATCCGGCACGCGGGACGCCGACACGGTAGCCGGCCCGCGGAATCGGCGTGAAGTTGAGCACGACGACGACTTCGTCGGGGCCACACATGCGCCGATAAGCGATCACTGATTGTGCCGCGTCGTGACAATCAATCCAGGAAAATCCGTCCGCGGCAAAGTCCTGTCCATGCAAGGCGGGCCACTCACGGTAGAGCCGGTTCAGATCACCGAGCAGGCGCATGAGGCCCTGGCGGCGCGGATCGGCCTGCTGATCCCATGGCAGGGATTCGTCATGGCGCCATTCCCAAGGCTGAGCCATCTCGCTGCCCATGAACAGCAGCTTCTTTCCCGGGTAGGTCAGCATGTAAGTGTAGAGCAGGCGCAGATTGGCCATCTTTTGCCATTCATCTCCGGGCATCTTCTGCCACATCGAGCCTTTGCCATGCACGACTTCATCATGGGAAAAGGGCAGGACAAAATTTTCGCTGAAGGCGTAGAGCAGGCCGAAGGTCAGATCCTGGTGTTCGTAATGGCGATAGATCGGGTCCTTGCTCATGTAGCGCAAGGTGTCATGCATCCAGCCCATGTTCCATTTCATGGAGAACCCCAGTCCGCCCACATAGGTGGGGCGCGTGACCTGCGGCCAGGCAGTGGATTCCTCCGCAATCGTGACCGAGCCCGGTGCCTCGCGGTGGGTAACGGTATTCAGCTCGCGAAGAAAGTCGACTGCTTCCAGATGTTCGTTGCCCCCATGGCGATTGGGCAGCCATTCCCCGGGTCCACGTGAATAATCCAGATAAAGCATGGAGGCCACGGCATCGACGCGCAGGCCGTCGATATGGAACTCTTCGAGCCAGTACAGTGCACTGGAAATCAGGAAGCCGCGCACTTCGTTGCGCGCATAGTTGAACACGAGTGTTCCCCATTCCCGATGTTCGCCGCGGCGCCAGTCTTCGTGTTCGTAGAGCGCGCTGCCATCGAAGCGGGCCAAGCCGAAACCATCCCGGGGAAAGTGGCCCGGAACCCAATCCAGATACACGCCGATTCCCGCCTGGTGGCACCGGTCCACAAATTCCCGTAATCCATCCGGATCGCCATGCCGGCTGGTGGGTGCGAAAAAGCCGGTCGTCTGGTAGCCCCAGGAGGCATCCAGTGGATGCTCGGTGATGGGCAGCAGTTCGATGTGGGTAAAACCCAGCTGCTGCACGTAGGGGATCAATTCGTCGGCCAGCTCGCGGTAATCCAGAAAGCGCCCGTCCGCGTGCCGACGCCACGATCCAAGATGCACTTCATAGATAGAAATAGGCTTGTGCTGCCAGCCGTCGCGCTGGCTCATCCAGTCGCTGTCACGCCATCGATACATACTGGACCCGCAAACCCGGGCCGCAGTTCCGGGCCGCATTTCGAAAGCTCGGCCGTAGGGATCCGTCTTGACCAACAGCGTGCTGTGCGGGCGGCTGCGGATCTCGAACTTGTACAGACAGCCTTCGGACACTTCCGGAATGAACAGCTCCCAAACCCCGGTGTAACCGCGATTATGCATGGGATGGATGCGGCCGTCCCAGTCATTGAAGTCGCCGACCACGCTGACGCGCTCGGCATTGGGCGCCCACACGGCGAACAGCGTACCCCGGATGCCATCGATCGTCTGGATATGGGCGCCCAGCATCTGCCAGACATGCAGGTGTTTGCCATGATGGAACTGCCCGAGGGCTTCATCCGACAGCAGGAGCGGAAACGTATAGGCATCCGTGCGTTCCTGCACGGCACCGCTTTCGTCTTCCCACTGGTAGGTGTAGTGGACAGGCAGATGCTCGGTCGGACCCTTCCAGAAAAACAGATCAGTGTCGTCCCAGCGTGTCATCGGGTCCTTGCTTGGCAACAGCCAGGCGGCCCGGGCTCCCGGGATACGGATGCGGACCGTGCACTGAGCGCCGTCCAGATGTCGACCCAGGATCGCCCCTGGGTTGTGGTGGCGCTGTTCCAGCAGCAGGCGCAGGTCTTCGGCAAGAATGGAATTCAACGGGTTCAATGCGCGCGTGGGCATACCGACTCCAATGAGTGCCAACGGAGATAGGCGACAAGAATGCCATCAAAGGCCGGATGGCGGTTGCCGGATCGGCCAGCAGAAATTTCTGGCATGGTATCTGCTGAACACACAATCGTGTGATACAGATGCCGGCAGGATAGCGGATAACTACCCCCGCGCCGAAACCTTTGTGCTCACACGATTCGTGGAAGTCGAACTCCAGTCAGGAAACTTTGTCATGATGTAAAGCAAAACCGCTGATGTCAGCCGATGTAAAACTTGGGGTGCATCGGCAACCGCATCCTCTACCTGTGGAGAACTCATGCAGATCGAACCCTCCCAGCGCTTTATCAGTATCGTGACCAAGGACACTTTGGCATTGATTCTGGCTGGCGGTCGAGGCAGTCGCCTTGGCGAACTCACCAGTCATCGGGCCAAGCCCGCAGTTCCCTTTGGCGGCAAGTTTCGAATCATTGATTTTCCGCTGTCCAATTGCATCAATTCGGGGATTCGCCGTGTCGGGGTGGTCACGCAATACATGGCGCATTCCCTCATCCGGCACCTGCAGCAGGGGTGGGGCTTTTTGCGCGGGGAGTTCGGTGAATTCATCGAGATCCTGCCCGCCCAGCAGCGTCACGGCGAAGCCTGGTACAAGGGCACTGCCGACGCGGTGTATCAGAACATCGAAATCATTCGCACCCATCGACCGCGCTATGTTCTCGTGCTCGGTGGAGACCATGTCTACAAAATGGACTACGGCACCATGCTGGGGTTTCACGTCAGTTGTGAAGCCGACGTCACGGTTGCCTGTCTGGAAGTACCGCGGATGGAGGCACAAGCGTTCGGGGTGATGGATGTCACGGCTGAGGGTCAGGTGAAGAGCTTTGTGGAGAAGCCGCTTGATCCACCTGCGATTCCAGGCGATCCGGATCACGCGCTGGCCTCCATGGGCATCTATGTCTTCAATACCGACTACCTGCTGCGCATGCTCGCCGAGGACGGCGCGAATCCGGATTCGGCGCATGACTTCGGCAAGGATATCCTGCCGCATGGCGTACGTGAGGGCCATCGGGTTTTCGCCTTTCCGTTCCGCGACAACGCCCAGAGCAAGCAGGCGTACTGGCGCGATGTCGGCACGATCGACAGCTACTGGGCCGCGAACATGGAGCTGATCGGCGTCACGCCGGAGCTCGATCTGTACGACGACACCTGGCCGATTTGGACCTATCAAGAGCAGGCGCCGCCCGCCAAATTCGTCTTCGATGATGAGGATCGTCGCGGCATCGCCATCGATTCCATGCTCTCGGGCGGCTGCATCGTCTCGGGCGCCGTGGTGCGTCACTCACTGCTCTTTTCCAATGTGCTGGTCGCGGAGCGCACGTTGATCAAGGATACCGTGGTGCTGCCGCGCGCCGTGATCGGCCCCGATTGTCTGGTGCAGCGCGCGGTGATCGAGACCGGCTGCCATCTCCCTCCGGGAACCGTCATCGGTGAAGATCCGGCCGAGGATGCGCGGCGTTTTCATGTCACCGACGGCGGCGTGGTCCTGGTGACGCCGGAAATGCTGCATCAGGAGCTGCCTTATGTCCGATAGGGCACCACTGCCGGTCGTACTCTATTGGCACATGCATCAACCCAGCTACCAGGATCCAATTCAGCGTCACTATGAAGCACCGTGGACCTATCTTCACGGGATCAAGGATTACGTCGACATGGTGGCGCATCTGGAAGCCGAGCCGCACGCGCAGGCCGTGGTCAATTTCACGCCGACGCTCCTTGAACAGATCGCCGACTACACCGAACAGTTGCAGCTTGCGGCAGTCGGCCGTGATGGCTTGCGCGACCCCTTGCTTGCCGCGCTGGCGGGGCCGGTGCTTCCGGTGGAGCCACGTCAGCGGTTGGTGCTGATTCAAGCGGCTCTGCGCATTGATCGGACGCAGGTGATCGAACGATTCACGCCGTATCGACGCTTGGCTCGGTTGGCCGATTGGGTGCTCGATCAGCACCCTGCCGCCCTCGGCTATCTGTCGGATCAGTTCCTGACGGATCTTCTGGTCTGGTACCACTTGGCATGGCTGGGCGAAACGGTTCGCCGCACGGATCCCCGGGCACAGCGGCTGATCGAGCAGGGCGGCCACTACAGCATGGCCGATCGACTGTTGCTGATCGGACTCATGGCAGAGCTCATGGCATCGATCATTCCTCGCTACCGCCGACTGGCCGAGTCAGGACGGATCGAATTGTCGGTGACCCCGTACAGTCATCCCATCTTGCCGCTCTTGCTCGACTTCAAAGCCGCCCAGCAGACCCGTCCGCAGGCACCGCTTCCGCTGTCGCCGGCTTATCCCGGCGGTGAGGCGCGTGCGCAGTGGCAAATTCGTGAAGCCAAAGCCGTGTTCCATCGCCATTTCGGTATTGACCCCGTCGGCGCCTGGCCTGCCGAAGGCGGCGTCTGTCCGCGGACGGCGGCATTGCTGCATGAAAACGGCTTTCGCTGGATCGCGACCGGCCAGGGTGTTCTGCGCCATTCCTTGCACACCGATCATCCATCGTCCCGTCAGCTGCATCAGCCATATCAATTGACTGATGGCCCGGTGTGCTTTTTTCGGGACGATGATCTTTCCGACCGCATTGGGTTTCGGTATCGCAACTGGCATGGCGACGATGCCGTTGCCAATCTGATCCACGAGTTGGAACGCCTGGCGGACGAGGACTCGCCGTCGGGGCGCGTGGTCTCCATCATTCTCGATGGCGAGAATGCCTGGGAGTATTATCCGGCCAATGCGTACTATTTCCTCTCGGCACTGTATCGGCGCCTGGCCGCGCATCCGCGCTTGCGGCTCACGACCTTCAGCCGTTTGCTGGACAGTATGCACGCGGAGACGATTGCACCACTGGACCGCCTCGTTCCCGGGAGCTGGGTATATGGTGATTTTTCCATTTGGATCGGGGATCGAGACAAAAACCGCGCCTGGGACATGTTGGTCGAGGCAAAAGGAGCTTTTGATCGCGTCATGAGCGAGGGCCGGTTGACGCCGACCGAGGCAGAGGCGGCAAGGCGCCAGTTGGGGCACTGTGAGGCGTCGGACTGGTTCTGGTGGCTTGGCGGGGACAATTCGGCCAGCAATGTCGCCCAGTTCGAGCGGCTGTTCCGCCTCCACCTTGCGGCGCTCTATCAGATTCTGGGCGAGGCGGTTCCCGACGATTTGACCCGACCCTTCGCGCAAGGGTTGGCAGACGGTAGCGGATCAACCATGCGGGGAGGCACATGATTGACCAATCCAGCTCAACTCATCCGTTCTTCAGCGAGCGGCGGGCGGGCATCCTGCTGCATCCTTCCTCATTCCCCGGCCCCGGTCCCATCGGCAGGCTCGGATCCATCGCCCACCAGTGGGTCGATGTTCTGGCGGCATCCGGTTTTCGCTTGTGGCAAACCTTGCCTTTATGCCCGCCCGACAGTCTGGGTAGTCCCTACCAATCCTGTTCGGTCTTTGCCGGCCACGAGCGCCTGATCGATCCGACCGGCCTGCCGGACTGGCAGGGCGAAGCGGCGGCGGACTTGACCGCCGATCAGTGGGACGCTGTCGTCGGCTCGGTCATGGCAGACGGTGACCTGCGATGGCAGTTCGAGACGTTTTGCGCCACGCAGGCCTATTGGCTCGATGACTTCGCCTTGTATCAGGCGATCAAAGCCGAGCAGGGGACGCCATGGCACGCCTGGCCGGTCCCGCTGCGTGATCGTCATCCCGGGCAACTCGATGAGGCCCGTCTGGCGCACAGTCGGCCGATCGAACGGACCCGTGTGGCCCAGTTCTACTTCGACCGGCAGTGGAAGTCGATCCATGAGCGGGCTGGAGAAAAAGGGATCTTGCTGTTCGGCGATCTGCCCATTTTCGTCGCGCATGACAGTGCCGACGTTTGGGCGCATCGCGAGTTGTTCCATCTGGACGAAGCGGGGCAGATGACCCGTGTGGCGGGTGTGCCACCGGATTACTTCTCGGCCGAGGGACAGTTGTGGAACATGCCGCACTATCGCTGGGATGTGCTGGCAGCGCGTGGTTATCGCTGGTGGATCGACCGGATTCGCCGTCAGCGGGAGTGGTTCGACCTGATCCGCATCGATCATTTCCGAGGCTTCGAAGCAGCCTGGGCGGTCCCGGCGGGCGCGCCCAATGCGGTGGAAGGGGCGTGGGAACCGGGACCCGGTCTGGCGCTGTTTCATGCCATAGAGACCACGTTGGGGCCACAGGCCCTGGTGGCGGAAGACCTAGGTCTGATCACACCGGAAGTGGACGCCTTGCGCCTGGCAGCGCATATGCCCGGAATGCGTGTGCTGCAATTCGCCTTCGACAGCGATGCCGAAAATCCCTACCTGCCCCACAACTTCGAGCCCATGACGGTCGCCTATCCGGGCACTCACGACAATCCCACGCTGACCGGCTGGTGGCGGGCATTGCCAGAGTCCCGCCAGGCCGACATCCGGGGCTATCTCGGTTGCGAAAGCGCCTCGATGCCCGAAGGCCTGATTCGCATGGCGCTGGCCAGCGTTGCGTGCCTGACCATCCTCGCATTACAGGATTTGCTGGGCCTGGACGACGAGGCGCGCATGAACACGCCAGGGACCGTGACGGCGAATTGGAGCTGGCGGGTGGACGAGGATGCCCTGTTCGGCGATTGGCAGCGCCGCTGGCGCCCGGATTTGATTCGCTATGGGCGTCTGGCTGCGGACTGAATAAAAAAGCCTGTCCGCGACGGTGTCGCGAACAGGCTTGGAATGCCTGAGGCCCGATGGGGCTTCAGGCAGCCTTGGCCAGCGAGCGCAGCACGTACTGGAGAATGCCGCCGTGCTCGTAGTAGTCCCACTCCTTGGGCGTATCGATGCGCAGCCGCGCGGTGAAGCGGCGCGTTGCGCCGTCGGCGGCTTTGGCCTCGACGGTGACTTCGCGCGCACCCTTGCTGACGCCCAGGATTTCGAAGGTTTCCTCACCGCTCAGCCCCAGGCTCTCGGCATTCTCGCCTTCGACGAACTGCAGTGGCAGCACGCCCATGCCCACGAGATTGGAGCGATGAATGCGCTCGAAGCTCTCGGCGATCACGGCCTTGACGCCCAGCAGCATGGTGCCCTTGGCCGCCCAGTCACGCGACGAACCGGTGCCATACTCCTTGCCGGCCAGGATGACCAGCGGCGTCCCGTCGGCCTGGTATTTCATGGCGGCATCGTAGATCGACATCGGCTCGTCGGTGGGCAGATAGCGGGTCATGCCGCCTTCGACGCCAGGCACCAGCTTGTTGCGCAGGCGGATGTTGGCGAACGTTCCGCGCATCATCACTTCGTGATTACCGCGGCGTGAACCATAGGAGTTGAAGTCCTTGGGCTCAACGCCATGGTTGACCAGATAGTGGCCCGCTGGGCTGTTTGCCTTGATCGAACCGGCCGGGGAGATGTGGTCGGTCGTAATGGAGTCGCCCAGGACCGCCAGGGCGCGAGCCGCCTTCACGTCCTCGATGGTTCGTGTGGACATGGTCATGCCCTGGAAGTAGGGCGGATTCTGCACATAGGTCGAATCGGCGCTCCAGCCGTAGAGATCGCCCTGCGGCACCTCGAGGCTGTTCCAGCGGCTGTCGCCCTTGAATACACTGGCGTAGGACGACTGGAACATCGCCGAGTCCACATGAGCAGCGATTGCGGCAGCGACATCGCCATTGCTGGGCCAGATGTCCTTCAGGAAAACGTCTTGACCGTCCTTGCCCTTGCCGAGCGGTTCCTTGTAGAGGTCCACGTTCACGCTGCCGGCGATGGCGTAGGCCACCACCAGGGGCGGGGACGCCAGGAAGTTCATGCGTACATCGGGATGCACGCGACCTTCGAAGTTGCGGTTCCCCGACAGGACTGAACAGGCCACCAGATCATGCTCCTGGATTGCCTTGCCGATGGGTTCGGGCAGGGGGCCGGAATTGCCGATGCAGGTGGTGCAGCCGTAACCGACGACGTTGAAACCGAGTGCTTCGAGGTCGCCCAGAAGGCCGGCTTTCTGCAGGTATGAGGTGACCACCAGCGACCCGGGCGCCAGCGAGGTCTTTACCCAGGGCTGCACGTTGAGTCCCTTGGCGACGGCGTTGCGGGCCAGGAGGCCGGCGGCCATCAACACCGCGGGGTTGGAGGTGTTGGTGCAGGAGGTGATGGCGGCAATCACCACGGCGCCATCTTTGAGCATGAATTCGTTCGATTTATAGGAAACCGCGGCTTCACCTGGGACCTGTTGGGTGGCTGGTGCGCCAATAGCCGTGCTGCCGCCTTCGCCCTCGAAATTGGCGGTGGCGCCATTCTTGGCGTTACGCGTTTCGACGAGCGGCTCGAGTGCGTTCTGGTAAGCGGACTTCATGTCGGCCAGGGTGACCCGATCCTGGGGACGCTTGGGGCCAGCCAGACTGGGGACGACTGTGGACATGTCCAGTTCCAGGACGTCGCTGTACGCGGCTTCAACGGTCGGGTCCCGCCACAGACCCTGCGCCTTGGCATAGGCTTCCACCAGCGCGACCTGCTCGGCGCTGCGGCCAGACAGGTTGAGGTAGTTCAGCGTTTCCTGGTCGATCGGGAAGATGCCGCAGGTGGCGCCGTATTCAGGGGCCATATTGGCGATGGTGGCCCGATCGGCCAATGGCAGGTGTTCCAGCCCGGGGCCGAAGAATTCGACAAACTTGCCGACCACACCCTTTTTGCGCAGCATCTGGGTAATGGTGAGGACCAGATCGGTCGCGGTGGCGCCTTCGGCCAGCTTGCCGGTCAGTCGGAAGCCGACGACCTGCGGAATCAACATGGAAATCGGCTGGCCGAGCATGGCCGCTTCGGCCTCGATGCCCCCCACGCCCCAGCCCAGTACGCCGACGCCATTGATCATGGTGGTGTGCGAGTCGGTGCCGACCACGGTGTCCGGGTAGGCGACGGCCTGGCCGTTTTCCTCTCGGGTAAAGACCACGCGGGCGAGATACTCGAGGTTGACCTGGTGCACGATGCCGGTGTCCGGCGGCACCACGCGAAAATTGGACAGCGCAGTCTGGCCCCAGCGCAGAAAGCGATAGCGTTCCTGGTTACGCTCGAACTCGATCTTGGCATTGAGCTCGGCAGCATCAGGGCGGCCGAATTCGTCGACCATCACCGAGTGGTCGATGACCAGTTCAGCTGGGGAGAGCGGATTGATCTTGTTGGGGTCGCCGCCCAGGGCTTTCATGGCATCGCGCATGGCGGCCAGATCGACCACGCAGGGCACGCCGGTGAAATCCTGCAACACCACACGCGCCGGCGTGAAGGCGATTTCGGTGTCTGGCTCGGCCTTGGGATTCCAGTTCAGGAGCGCATCGATATCGGCGCGGGTGATATTGACACCGTCCTCGGTGCGAAGCAGGTTTTCAAGGAGGATTTTCAGGGAATAGGGCAGCTTGGCCAGTTTGTCGCCGGGTACGGCGTCAAGGCGGTAGATGTCGTAGCGACGATCTCCCACCTGCAAGCTGGAGCGCGCATTATAGCTGTCGGTCATCACTGATTCTCCCAAAAGGTTGGCGGCATACTGCCGGACAAGAGTCCAATGCGCCTGAATGCCGTGCGGGGCGTCCTTCGGGCGCGCGGATGCGGCGGCATGGGCAGGGATTCGGCGCGGCTTGGGGATCGGAAGGCTGGAAACCACCGTCAACCCGAGGTCAGCACCTTGAGTGGGGCGGATTATAGCGAAATGCTTCAGAGCGCTCCATGGATCAGGAATGATCGCGATTCAGGCGGACGAGCAGTTCTCCAGCCTCTTGGCGCAAGCGGCGGCTTTGTAACAACAACGTCAGCCGCCGCCCCCCACATTGACGCCATAACCAGGCCGAGCGGATGGCAGCCAGCAACAGGGTGCGAATCAGATCGGCAGCGCCCGCGATCTTGATTTGCTCAGGTGCGCCGCGCACCACGATGCGCGGTCCCGCCTCCCCGGCGGTTTGCTGATAAACCTCGGCCAGGTGGGCAAGCGTGCGTTCGCCGTCGGTGCCGAACATCGGGGCTTTGGCAATCGCAGTGGAAATCCCGTCGGTCAGGCGCTGCACCAGTGTATTGCTGCGGTGGATCCGTCCTTCCAGAAACATGCTGCAGGCGACGTAGTAGGCAATTGGGTGTTGGGGGTCCATACCGCGTCGTCCCAGATGCTCGATCAGCGATTTGAGCCCCAGTCGAACGCCGTCCATGCCGCCGTACACGGCGGCGACATTCGCGGGATCGGTTTCATAAAGGCTGCCGATGCTGGCTTTCAATGCAGTCTCATCGACGCCGCTGCGACCGCGATGTGCGAGCTGGTCGACGAGGGCCACGGCCTGGAAAACGCCGGCCAAGGCCAGCAAACGATCGGTTGAAGTTGCGTTCATGCATCAGATTCCATCAGGGGAACTGCGTGATCCAGGGAGCGCCGGTCCCGGATCACCGCACCGCCCAGGCACTGTTCCTGGGCATAGAAGACCACGGATTGGCCGGGTGTGACGGCCCATTGAGGGTGATCGAAGTCGACACGCAGGCCACCGTTCTCGGGCCGGATTCGGCAGCCTTGCGCCTTCTGGCGGTAGCGCACCTTGGCTTGCAGGTTCAACCGTTCCGGCGTTGGATCGGGCACAAGCCAGTGTGGGCGTTCGGTCCACAGTGTCGTGGAGAGCAGGCGTGGGTGATCCCGGTTCTGGCCCACGATGAGCCGGTTGCAGGCAAGGTCCTTGTCCAGCACATACCACGGTGAACCGGTGCCGGTCCGGCTGCCCCCCAGGCCGAGCCCCTTGCGTTGACCCAGGGTATAGAACATCAACCCCTGATGCGTGCCGAGCTCACGGCCATCGGGATCGACCATGATGCCGGGTTGGGTGGGGAGGTAGCGGGTCAGAAACGCATTGAAGTCACGCTCACCGATGAAGCAGATGCCGGTGCTGTCCTTTTTGCGGGCGGTTCGAAAGCCGGCATCCTCAGCGATGCGACGCACTTCGGGCTTGGTCAGCTCTCCCAGCGGAAACAGGGTACACGCCAATGCTTCGGGGTCGATCGCATGGAGGAAATAGGTCTGATCCTTGTCCCGATCCGCAGCAGTCAGCAGCCGTGCACCCGTCGCGGTGTGCATTACCCGGGCGTAGTGTCCGGTGGCGATCCAGTCGGCGCCGAGTCTGCGGGCATGATGCAGAAAATGTCGAAACTTGATTTCGCGATTGCACAGGATGTCGGGGTTGGGGGTGCGCCCGGCTGCATATTCATCAAGAAAATACTGAAACACTTGCGCGCGGTACTCGGCTGCGAAGCTGACCCGGTGGAGGGGAATATCCAGTTCTTCACAGACGCTGCGGGCGTCCTGGTAGTCCCGGGCGGCGTCGCAATCACTTTGCGGATCCTCCCAGTTGAACATGAAGAGTCCCTCGACGTGATAACCCGCCTCCAGCAGCCGCAGGGCGGCAACCGAGCTGTCGACCCCACCCGACAGACCGACAATGACCAGGGGACGCTCAGGCACCAGGCACGGCCTCTTCGACGGGTGGATCGCCGATCAGATCGAACACTGCATCGAGTGGCAGGTGGAGTCCTTGCTCGAAATCGGTGACAGCGCGAAGTACCAACGGGCTACGCAGGCGCGCGTGCCGGGCGCGCAGTTCATCCTTGCTGAGCCAGTGGGTCGCGATGATATCGGCATCCAGCGGCGCTTCGTGTACCTGGTCCAAGGCCTCGCCCCAGAAATTCACGCGCAGGATCGTTCGGTCGCTGGCCGCATCGGGACGCCACAGGTAAAGTGCGACGATGCCATGAGGCTGGAATCGGTAGCCGGTTTCTTCCAGGGTTTCCCGGACGACGGCATCGATCAGACTCTCGCCCGGTTCGAGATGCCCGGCTGGCTGATTGAATACGGCGTCTTCGCGTCCTGTTTCCTCGACGATCAGAAACCGCCCCTCGTGCGGCACGATGGCGGCGACGGTGACATGGGGTTTCCAAACTTCGGGCGAGTCGCGTTCCGGTTGGCTCATGCCGGCAAGTTTACCAGCAAAACCAGGCGCGCCATCGCTCCCCATCCACGCCCGTTTAATGCGGAAGAATCCGAAGTGCCGTGGGTGTTGCCGCTTTCGCGCCCCATGGTAGGATGCGCGCCGAATGGCCCGAAACGTCGGTTTCGGGATCGGCAATGAGTACATACAGGACGGAAATACAGCATGTCGATCGGTGTGATTTTTCCGGGACAGGGATCCCAGTCGGTAGGGATGCTGGCTGCACTGGCGGAGGAATTTACCGAGGTGCGGTCGTGTTTCGACGAGGCCAGCGGCCTTCTTGGGTACGATCTGTGGGCGCTGGTGCAGAATGGCCCGGATGAAAAGCTCAATCAAACGGCGATCACCCAGCCCGCGCTGCTGACGGCTGGCGTGGCAGCGTGGCGCGTCTGGCGCAGCGAGAACGGTCCGGCTGCACGGGTGATGGCCGGGCACAGCCTGGGTGAATACACGGCGCTGGTTTGTGCCGAGGCGATGGCATTCGACGATGCCGTCCGTATCGTGGCACGGCGCGGCGAGCTGATGCAGGAGGCCGTCGCTGTTGGCGAGGGCGCCATGGCAGCGATTCTGGGTCTGGACGATGCCCAGGTCGCTGCGGCCTGCGCCGAGGCGGCCGATGGCCAGGTCGTGGAACCAGTGAATTTCAACTCGCCGGGTCAGGTGGTGATTGCCGGTCATCGTGCGGCCGTGGAGCGGGCAATTGCTGCCGCTCAGGCACGGCGGGCCAAGAAGGCAATGATTCTTCCGGTCAGTGTGCCGTCTCACTGCGCGCTGATGGAGCCTGCCGCCGGACATCTCGCCAGCGAGTTGGACAAAATCGAGATCCGGGCGCCGAAGGTGCCCGTGATCCATAATGTGGATGCGCGTCCGCGTACGGATCCGCAGGCGATTCGAACGGCCTTGGTGCAGCAGCTCCATCGGCCCGTGCGCTGGGTCGATGTGATCCGGGCGATGACTGCCGATGGCCTGGCGTTGGTGATCGAGCCCGGCCCTGGAAAGGTCTTGAGCGGCCTCGGAAAACGCATTGAGCGGGATGCCAATTTCCTGCCGGTGTTCGATCCGGAGTCGCTTGCCAAGGCGCTGAACGCGGCGTTGGAGATGTGAACGGATGAGCGAGACACGTATCGCATTGGTGACCGGGGCGTCCCGGGGGATTGGTCAGGCCATTGCGCGCGAACTCGGCGCGAGCGGTCTGCATGTCGTCGGGACCGCGACCAGCAGCGAAGGGGCAGCACGGATCGAGGCGGATCTCCAGCAGCATTGCGGCAGGGGGTCGGGCCGGGTGTTGAATGTGACCGATCCCGATTCGGTTCAGGCGCTGATGGATTCACTCAAGAGCGAGGCCGGAGAGCCGGCAGTCCTGGTCAACAATGCCGGGATTACCCGCGACAATCTGTTGATGCGAATGAAGGATGCGGAGTGGGATGACATCATTGCCACCAATCTGACTTCGGTCTACCGCCTGTCCCAGGCCTGTTTGCGTCCGATGATGAAGGCCCGCTGGGGGCGCATCGTCAGCATCGCGTCGGTGGTGGGCGTAATGGGTAATGCCGGCCAGAGCAACTATGCCGCTGCAAAGGCCGGAATCATCGGGTTTTCGAAGTCGCTGGCGCGCGAGGTCGGCTCGCGGGGGGTCACCGTCAATGTGGTGGCTCCTGGATTCATCGCAACCGACATGACCGACGCGCTCAATGAAGCGCAGCGCTCGGCAATTCTTTCCCAGGTCGCCCTCGGACGACTCGGGTCTGCACAGGAAGTGGCGCAGGCCGTTGCTTTCCTGGCATCCGATGCCGCCGGTTACATTACTGGCGAGACGCTTCACGTTAATGGTGGTTTGTACATGATCTGACCGTCTTGCCGATGGCGGTGACAGATCCATTGCCTTTCATTACAATGGCGCCCGCACGCCGGTATCCGCGGGCAAATCGAGAGGATTCAAGGAAAATGAGCAGCATTGAAGAACGGGTCAAGAAGATCATCGTTGAACAGCTGGGGGTCAAGGAAGAGGAAGTGAGCGCTGAAGCCCACTTCGTTGATGATCTCGGCGCCGACTCGCTGGACACCGTTGAGCTGGTGATGGCCCTGGAAGAAGAGTTCGAATGCGAGATCCCCGACGAGGAAGCGGAGAAGCTGACGACTGTGGGACAAGCCATCGATTATATCAAGGCCCATCTGGCCGATTGATCCTGATCCCATCCTTTCGCAGCCCGCAAAAAGCCGTCACCCGTCCGGTGACGGTTTTTTGCGAACTAATGGAGACGGGTTCCGCATGGATAAGCGCCGCGTTGTTGTGACTGGCCTGGGTATGGTGACCCCGCTGGGGTTGGATACCGCGTCGACTTGGTCGGCCATTGTGACCGGGACGAGTGGCATCGGGCCATTGGATGTTGACTTCGACCTTTCCAAATTTCCGACCCGGATTGGGGGGCAGGTCCGAGACTTCGATCCAACGCGTTACATGTCGAGCAAGGATGCCCGCCGTATGGATACGTTCATCCAGTACGGTATAGCAGCGGCGCAGGAGGCGATTCAGGACGCCCGCCTGGAAGTAACGCCCGACAATGCTGAGCGCATTGGGGTGTCTATCGGATCCGGGATTGGCGGAATCGAGGGGATCGAGAAAAACCATCTCGCGTTCTTGGAAAGCGAGTACTCGCCGCGAAAGATTTCGCCGTTCTTCGTTCCATCCAGCATCATCAACATGGTGTCCGGAAACCTCTCCATCATGCATGGCTTGAAAGGTCCCAATCTCGCCGTGGTGACTGCTTGCACCAGTGGCGCGCACAACATCGGTTTGGCGGCGCGCCTGATTCAGGCCGGAGATGCCGACATCATGCTCGCAGGTGGTGCGGAAATGTCGGCGACACCGATCTCATTGGGCGGATTCTGTGCCGCGCGTGCCTTGTCGGCGCGTAACGATGAGCCGATGCGGGCGAGTCGTCCGTTCGACAAGGATCGTGACGGGTTCGTCATGGGCGACGGAGCCGGTGTGCTGGTTCTCGAAGCGTATGAAAGCGCGCAGGCCCGTGGTGCAACGATCTATGCGGAGCTGATCGGTTTCGGTATGAGCGCCGATGCGCATCACATTACCCAGCCCAGCGAAGGCGGCGAGGGCGCCGCACGGTGCATGGTCAATGCGCTGCGCGACGCGAAAGTTGCGCCCGAGGCTATTGGCTATATCAACGCGCATGGCACCTCGACTCCAGCAGGTGATGTGGCAGAAACCGAAGCCATCAAACGTGCATTCGGCCCACATGCCCGAACCGTGGCGGTGAGTTCGACCAAGTCGATGACCGGACATATGCTCGGTGCGGCGGGTGCGGTGGAGGCCGCGTTCTCCATTCTTGCGCTGCGCGATCAGATCATCCCGCCGACCATCAATCTCGATGACCCGGATCCGGCGTGTGACCTGGACTTCGTGCCGCATCAGGCCCGCGAAGCCCGGCTCGAGATGGTGCTGTCAAACTCATTCGGGTTCGGCGGTACGAACGGCTCTCTGATTTTCAGACGGGTTGACTAAACCCGGGCGTTTCCGGGTGACTGGGGTGTCATTGATTCATCACCAGCGGCTCTCCACCCGCCCTGACCTTTTGGCTTTGCAGGCGCGTTTTCCAGACCATTATCCCGTGTTGTTGGAAAGCGCCGCTTCTCACCCCCTGACGGGGCGTTACGATATCCTGCCGGCATTCCCCGAGGTTGTTCTGGAAGCGGACGGGCGGGGTGAAGGCTTTCTTGCGGAGTTGGATGCCGCCTGCCGCGCCGAGCCGATGCTTGCCGAGCGACCGGGCTTGCCATTCCAAGGGGGTTGGGTCGTCTATCTGGGGTACGAACTGGCTGGGGCGATCGAGCCGCGCCTGATGCTGCCCCGATCGGCCGATGATGGCCTCCCGATGGCACTGGCCTGGCGTTGTCCTGCTGCACTGATTCATGACCACGTGCTGGGTGAGACATGGGCTGTGGCCGAGCGGTCCGGTGACGTGGATCGCCTGCTGGCTGATTTGGTCAATACTCCCGCGCGGGCTGCAGCCGTTCTCCCGGCCTGCCACATCCAAGAAGCGGATCCGTCGCTTCACTTCGAGGCGATCGCACGGGCCCAGCGTTATATTCAAGAAGGCGATATTTTCCAGGCCAATTTGTCCCGTCTCTGGGAGGGCGAGTTTTCCGCACCCGTTGTGCCCGAGGCACTGTACGCGCGGCTGCGACAATGCAACCCAGCACCTTACGCGGCGTTGATGCGTTGGGGCGAGTGCGCTGTATTGTCCAGTTCGCCGGAGCGGTTGCTTCAGCGTGCGGGCGCCTGGATTCAGACGCGTCCGATTGCCGGGACCCGGCGACGCGCGCAGGATCCGGCTGAAGATCGGGCGTTGGCCGAGGAACTGGTCGTTCACCCCAAGGAGCGTGCCGAGCACGTCATGCTGGTGGATCTGGAACGCAATGATCTGGGGCGGATCTGTCAGCCTGGAAGTGTGCGTGTGGTGGAGCGGCTGCAGGTGGAAACCTATGCTCATGTGCACCACATCGTTTCTGCAGTTGAAGGGATGGTGCGTCCCGAGGTCGGGGTCGCGGCCCTGTTGAGCGCACTGTTTCCCGGTGGAACCATCACGGGTTGCCCCAAAGTACGGTGCATGGAAATCATTGCCGAACTGGAAGGTGTGGCGCGCGGGCCTTACACGGGTTCGATCGGCTATATCAGCCGGGATGGTCGCATGGATTTCAATATCCTGATCCGCACGGCCGTGCTGAAGGGGCGCCGCATCAGCCTGCGGGCGGGCGGCGGAATCGTTGCCGATTCCGATCCCGCGCGCGAACTGGCGGAGACACGGGTCAAGGCCGAAGGACTCTTGCGGGCGTTGGAGCCAGAGGTATGCTGAGCTGGGTAAACGGTCGCCCTCAGGATGCGGTGCCGGTTACCGACCGCGGATTGAGCTATGGGGACGGCCTCTTCGAAACCATACTCGTGGCATCCGGGCAGGCTTTGGGCTGGGCGTTGCACATGGACCGTCTGGCACGGGGATGCTCGGCCTTGGGTTTGCCGCCGCCGCCGATCGACGGATTGAATGCGGATCGGGCCGGGTTGTGTGCCATTGGACCCGATCCGGCCGTGCTCAAGATCATTCTGACGGTTGGCGGGACGGCGCGCGGTTATGCCCGCCCCGATCCATTTGCCTGGCGCCGTATCGTCAGTCTCATGCCGGCACCAGCGTGGCTACGGGATGACTATGAAAGCGGCATTCGGGTGAAATGGTGCCGGCAACTCTGGTTCTCCGATCCGGATCTGGCCGGCATCAAGCATCTGAACCGGCTCCCTCAAGTTCGCGCACGGGCCGAATGGACCGACGCCGGCATTGCCGAGGGCTTGATGCGGGATCCAGAGGGCCGTGTGATCGGCGGGACCATGAGCAATCTGTTTGTGATCAAAGATGCGGTGTTGGCGACGCCTAACCTGACGCAGTGTGGGATTGCCGGAACCATGCGCGCGCGGATCATGGCGATTGCTCATCGGCTGGGGTGGACGGTCGAGGAGACAGCACTATCGGTGATGGATTGTTATCGGGCCGATGAACTCTTTGTGTGCAACGCGGTGCGGGGGATCCGTCCCATCCGGCAACTGGAGTCCCGAATGTTCAGGCCCGGGCCGGTCACCAGGGCCCTGCAGCGCGAGTTCGGTTTTCCCTGGCCTGTACCAGAGGATGCGAGATGACCGGTTCGCCGTCTCGCCCGCCGGTCGGATGGCTGCGGCGGTTCGCTTTGTTGGGGGCGCTGTGGGTCCCGGCTGGCCTGTTGGCGATTGGCGCCGGATGGGGATTGATGGCGCATTATCAGCACACCCCGCTGCCGGGCGTCGTCACCGCCCGGACCATCGAGATTTCATCCGGCGAGGGATTTGCCGCCATTGCACATGAACTCGAGGTGCAGGGGGTGCTCGGCAGGCGATGGCCGTTCATGCTGTTGGCCGTTCTGGAGGGAAAGACGCGGCGAATCCGCGCCGGCGAGTATCGGCTGATGCCCGGCCTGACTCCACAGAAATTGCTGGATCAATTGGTCAATGGGGACATCCGTCTGCACCGACTCACGCTGGTGGAAGGATGGACATTCCGGCAGGTTCGGCAAGCCATCCAAGGCCATCCTGAGCTTGAACAGACCATCGATGACTGGCGCGGTGAATCCGTGATGGCGAGGCTTGACAGACCTGGGCACTCCCCGGAGGGCCAGTTCTTCCCGGATACGTATTTGTTCGCGCGAGGCACCCCCGATTGGATCGTGCTTGAGCAGGCCCATCGTCGTTTGCGAAAAGAACTCGCGTCGGTCTGGCGCACCCGTGATGCCGACTTGCCTCTGGAATCGCCTGAGGCGCTGCTGACGCTGGCCTCTTTGATCGAGAAGGAAACTGCCGTGAGCTCGGAGCGACCCCAGATTGCTGGGGTCTTCATCCGACGGCTGCGTTTGGGGATGCCGCTGCAGACGGATCCCACCGTGATTTTTGCCTTGGGTGCCGACTTCGATGGCAATCTCACACGGGCCCACCTGCGTCAGGATCACCCCTACAATACCTACCGGATCAGCGGACTCCCGCCCGGCCCCATTGCCCTGGTCGGCCGCGCCGCGCTGGAGGCTGCAGCACATCCGGCGCCTGGACGGGCGGTCTTCTTCGTCTCTCGCGGCGACGGGACGCATGTGTTTTCCGAGACGCTCGAAGAACACAACCGGGCCGTCAATTGCTATCAACGTCGATTGTGTCGGGGAGATGCGCCATGATGCCGACCGCACGAGGTCGTTTCATCACTCTTGAAGGGGCCGAAGGTGTCGGAAAGAGCACGCATCTGCCGTTTATCAGCGAATGGCTGCGCGCACGCGGTATCGAGGTCGTTCAGACCCGGGAGCCGGGCGGCACCCCCTTGGCCGAAGGGATTCGCGGGCTGTTTCTGAGTTGCGGCGGGATGCCAGCGGAGAGTGAGCTCTTGCTGCTGTTCGCTGCGCGTGCCAGCCACTTGCGGGAGGTGATCGAACCGGCGCTGGTGCGAGGCGCCTGGGTGATCTGTGACCGTTTTACCGATGCGACCTATGCCTATCAAGGCGGAGGGCGTGGGATCGATTCTGCATGGATCGCCGATCTGGAACGAAGAATCCAGGGGCACATCAACCCTGACCGCGTTCTGCTGCTCGATGCACCCGTCGCGATCGGACGGGGACGGGTCGCGGCGCGGCGCGGCGCGGCGGTGGACCGGATTGAAGAGGAGGATGATGGGTTTTTCGAGCGGGTTCGGGACGTTTATCTCGCGCGGGCTCGCCAGCCGGGTTATCGGTTGATCGACGCGAGTGGCTCGGTCGAAGCCGTGCAACGCCTGTTGGTCGAGGCGCTGGGCGATCTGATCGATCCGTGCCGACCATGAACAGCAGCCGGCTCGATGCGGCACCGGTGGCTGAAGTGTTGGCGCCTTTTCCCTGGCAGATGCGGCATTGGCAGCGGCTCGCGGAGGCACGCCGGCAGGACCGCCTGGCCCATGCCTATCTGCTGGCGGGCCCATCCGGGGTGGGCAAGCGTGCGTTCGCGCAGCGGCTTGCCGCCAGCCTGTTGTGTCTTGAGCCGGACGCCGAACACCTGCCGTGCGGCCGTTGTGCGGGTTGTTTGTTGCAGCGCGCCGGCTCTCACCCCGACTTCAATCTGTTGGAACCGCAGCCGGGCAAGACGCAGATTTCCATCGAAGCGATCCGCGAGTTGTGTACAGCGTTGGCCCACACCGCCCATCAGGGACGCTTCCGGGTTGCCGTGATTCGCCCGGCCGAAGCCATGACTCCCCAGTCGGCCAACAGTTTGTTGAAGACGCTGGAAGAACCCGGGGCAGGGGTTGTTCTGATGCTCGTCAGTGATCGGCCGCTGGCCATAATGCCCACGCTGCTCAGTCGCTGCCAGCGGCTGGACTTTTCCATACCCGCGGAGGATCAGGTCCGGGCTTGGCTGGGTCCGTGCGCCGATGATGAGGTCTCGATGCAGCGATTGCGCGTCCTTTCAGGTGGGGCGCCACTTCAGATCCGGGAGTTTTTGAACGGGGACGTGACGCAGCGGCTCGATCGCTTGGCGGGAGAGGTCACCGGAATTCTGGTGGGGGCAGCCGATCCACTGATGGTCGCCAACCGATGGGCAAAGGAAGAGCCGCTGGAATTGGTTGGTCTGTGGATGGCCCGGCTGGGGGAGGAGTGGGCACGGCTTCGCATCCTGGCTCCGAACCGTTTTCCAGTATTGCTCGACGGTGCTTCGAGCCGGATCCAGAATGTCGTCACACGTGCCGATATCGAAGATGTACTGGCGTATACCACCTATGTCCGGCGGGTCCGACTCTGGTTGTCCCACGGTGTTGCCAATCGCTTGGGCTTATTGGAGAGCCTGCTGGTACCGTTGGCAACGGGATTGCGGGATTTCAGACATCAAGAGCCCGCCAGCCAGACCATCTGAGGGATGCAAACAATGGCTGACACATCGACCTCTCCGGGGGGCATTCTCAATATCGCCATCAAGGACAAGGCGGCCTTGTATGAAGCCTACATGCCGTTCTTGCGAAACGGGGGGCTGTTCTATCCCACCATCAAGCCGTATCGAATTGGGGACGAGGTTCTGCTCCTCTTGACCCTGATGGACGATAGCGAACGGATCGCCGTGGCCGGGAAAGTCGCGTGGATCACACCCGCCGGCGCGCAGAACCGGCGGCGCGCCGGGATCGGTGTGCAATTCAGTGCCAAGGATGAAGGCGCCACCCAGAAACGCATCGAGGTATACCTAGCCGGTGCGCTGAACAAGGATCAGCCCACGCTGACCTTGTGATGGGTGCTGCTCAATACACGCTTGCGATTCGGCGGTTCATCTGCCTTTGCAGCCGGGACCAGACGAAAGCGGGTTCGAGACGCTGGTAACAGATCGGCGTCGGTGAGGGGTCGTCTTTGGCTAATTGGGGGCACTCGCGCTTCAAGCAGGGGGAGCACGGCAGATTGGCCTGCAGATTCTGTCCCATCCCCCCGTAAAGCCCCGTGCGACTACTGTCAGTGGCGCCGTACAGCCCAACCACCGGTCGACCCAAGGCGCAGGCAAGGTGGCCCAGACCGCTGTCAACGCTGATCACGCCGGCTGCCAGGGACAGGATTTCCATGAGCCCATCAAGCGTGCTTGCCGGCAGCACCTCGCTGCGTGTACCGGCCTGCGCCAGTATTTCGGCGCGTGCCTTTTCTGCATCATTTCCCCAGGGTAGCGCCACCCGGTAGCCATGCTTTTCTGCCAAGGCGATCAGGATTTTCCAGGATTCGGTGGGGTAATGCTTACTCTGCCAGGTGGTCCCATGCAGGAAGATCAGGCGACGCGCATCCCCCTGGCCGTGGCGCTGCAGGCCGTAATCCGGTGGCATGAACGGGTAGGAATAGCCCAAAGCCCCAGCAAACAGCCGGCGAACCCGCTCGACAGCGTGCAGGGGGCGCGGAACCTCAATGCAATGGCGATAAGCCAGCGACGCCAAGGGTTCACGTGCCGACATGCGCGACAGCCCTGCAGTCGGCCCGCGGCACAAGCTGCTGACAATTGCGCTTTTGTAGAGTCCTTGAGCATCCAGGATCAGATCGTAGGATTGGGCGCGTAGCGCTCGATGACTGTTCCACAAATCGAGCCAGCTGCGCCGCGTCAAAGGGTCGGTCCGGAGTTTTCGCAACGAAATTGGGATGACACGATCGACGGCCGGGTGGCGGGCTGGAATCGCCGAAAAGCCGGATTCCACCGCCCAGTCGGCGCGCAACCCCGGCAGCGCTCGCGCCGCATCGGTGAGCGCCGGCAGGGTATGGACCACGTCACCGAGCGAGGAAAGTTTCACGATCAATAGACGCACAGGACCCGCCTTGCCAACCGTTTGGTATGTTGAGACACTGATATGAGCAAGGAAATGCTACGGTTTATGGCGCAAGAATGTAATAGACCATCATGGAGGATGACGATGTCGACCCTGGCTTTATTGCGTGAGGATCCCAGCCGGCGTGCCCTGCGCGCCATTACGCATCAGATCGGCTATGGCACGCTTGCTCGGGCGGGCGCCAAGGCGGCGATCCGGAGCCGCCTGAACCGCGCTGAACTGCCGCGCCAGTTTTTTCTTTCGCTTTGGGATACGTTGGGTCAGCGCGAGGCCATCGTCGACGGGGATCGCCGCATCACATTCACGCAGTTCAAGGACCGTGTCTTGCGTTTGGCCGATGGCCTGCATCAGCTCGGTTTGCGTGAAGGAGACGCATGCGCCGAATTGCTCTACAACTGTTCGCACTGGTTTGAACTGAATCTGGCTTGTGCATTGACCGGAATGGCGATGCCGATGTTGAACTGGCACTTGCGGCCGCAGGAGCTGGTCGACTGCATTCAGCGCGCCAATGCCAAGGTTCTGGTGGTGGACTCCAGTTTCGCCGAGATGGTGGCGAAGGTACGCGATCAGATCCCCGGAGTCGAGCGCGTGCTCCTGACGGGATCCGAGCGTCTCGAAGGCTTCGATTCTTTTGAGGAGCTGATCCAACGTTCGGCGCCCCGCTTGCCGCCAGGACATTTTTCGATGTCGTCCAAGCCCTACAGCGGCGGTACGACCGGAACGCCGAAGTACATCAACCTGAATCAGGAGGTGATGTTCGGCGAATCGGATACGGCGCGCCGCGGGGTGAGTCGCGAGCAGATCACCCGTCTCACGCTGATGCAAGCCAGCGCATTCGACTGGTACGGGCTGGGTGAGTGTCATGATGCCATTACTGGTAATGCGCGCTCGCTGATCCCCGGACCGCTCTACCACGCCGGGGTGCAGATCGGCGTGTTGCCATTTTTCTTTGGTGGCACGGTGGTGCCGATGCACAAGTTCACGGCCGAGGGCTTTCTCAAGGCCATCCAGGACGAGCGCATCAACTGGACTTTCGTGGCGCCGACCATGCTCGAGCGCGTATTGGCCCTGCCCGATGAGGTCAAACACAAGTACAACCTCGCCAGCATGCGGACCATCGTCTGTGCCGCTGCGCCCTGTCCGCCCAAGGTAAAACAGGGAATCAACGCCCTGTTTCGTCGCCAGGGCGCCCGGAACGATGTGTTCCATGAGTACTACGGGGCGTCGGAAACCGGCCTCATCACGGTTCTGGTACCCGAAGACTACCAGGCGAATCCCAAGCGCTATGAGAGCGTCGGCAAGGTGCGTGCGGCTCAGTGCCGGATCTACGATCCGGAGACGCAGCGCTGGGCGCAGCCCGGCCAGGAAGGCAAGGTGCTGGTGCGTTCGGCACTGACCAGTGGGCTCGAATACGTCGGCCAGAAGGCCAAGACCGACGAGTGCTTCATTCCGATTGATGGCGAACTCTGGTATGACGACGGTCTGATTGGTTATCTGGACGAGGACGGTTTTCTGTA